>Ga0210403_10002452_pt1 | contig 16701 bp, 15 predicted proteins | sample IncBWC19MmetaG_FD_150863 | JGI IMG/M metagenome (GOLD analysis project Ga0210403, IMG submission 150863) | Forest soil microbial communities from Barre Woods Harvard Forest LTER site, Petersham, Massachusetts, United States - Inc-BW-C-19-M | ecosystem: Environmental > Terrestrial > Soil >... | reverse complement strand
ACTGGAGTAGTCCCGTATGAGGCTCGGAAACAGACTGAGTTCCGAGTACGGTTATTGTCACCGTTTGGGTCGCACTGGTGGCCAGAATTACATCCTGAAGTTGGACCTCCAGACTGAAACTCGCCCCTTCCCGCACATTCGAAAGCACGACGTCGAACGATGAGACGCCGGCAGATGCGCCAATTTGTCGGCCTCGGCGTATAGTACGCAGCACCTGCCAGGGCGTCTCTCACCGCGCGGAGTTCGGATCGGGAGGTGACGTCGGGGTTATGCTATCCCATTGCAACGTCGCCAGGCCGATCGTGGCATCGATTGGCAAGGCAAATGGCGCCGAAAATTGCAAAGGGGACGGCGGCGGCAGGATGGTTCCCGAATCGGCCAGGTTCAAACCAAATGGTCCAAAGATTCCGGCCCCATAGATAGAGCCGCTGGATGTCAAGGTAACGGGGGCGCCTGGAGGATTCTCAAGAACTATAGTGATCGGACAAGCAGCAATAACATCCAGCGCGCTAATGTCTACAATTTGGATATGTCGGCTGTCCTGCAACATTCCCTCTACATCAAAATACGGTCCTGGACTAGAAAGCTTGGTGTAGACGGGAGTCCACGTCCCACTCCCTGTCCATGTATCTGTATCGGTAATTTGTGGAGATGGTGTTTGCACGTCGCTTCCCCCACAGGAATAATTTACGGTGGAGGAGCGCATTACGGTCAGGAAGAGGTTGCTCGGCTCGCCTGGAGGATCATGGATTACTTTGCGATATTTGCGGATGTCCTGGCGGATATTGAGATTGTAAGTCGTCGTTTCATGGATGGCTTGCGGACCGGACAATTGGAAATTGAATTGACCCTGCCACATCGTTAATTGAGCGATGTTGCTTTGATGGCCCCGCACGTTTACCTGAACGTCTCCTGAAGCACCGGGATCCAAGTTAACGACGATTGCACCGGGATCCCAGGAGGAAATGTTGGCATCATCCCCCCCGATTTGCACCGATCCAGTGCCCGTGTTTCGTGGATCAGTACCAAAACTTCCAAAGATGGTGAGTTGCCCGCCATTTCCGATGGACTCATCCACCTGCATGTTCATGATGCTAGGCGCCAATAAGCCAAAGCTCAATCCCGGAGCGGGAGGCGTAAAGGCCAGCGCCGTAGTGAAGCCATTATTCCCTGAAACATTCGCATATGTTCCCAGGCCATGAGCGGCGAATTCCGTACTGGAAACCGCGGCATAGCTGAACGGGCGCTGGGCGAAAATCGCGGAACCCGCCTGGCCGACGGCGCAGCGGCTGGGAATAATTTTGGGAGACGTTTCCGGACAATAGCGGTTGGCGCCGAGCAGTCGATCGAATACCAGGCGAGCTGTCTTGGCCGCGAAAGGGTCACCCGTGTCGTCCGTCCATCCGGCGTATAAAGACGCCCCGGCGGTCGTGATTGCCTTCTTCCAATTCGCGTCAAAATCCGATTTGCACACATCCATATAGACCAGACTGTTTTTGCTGAATGTTCCCGGCTTCCAATATGTGGTGACGAATGCGGGCGTTATCGCCCAATGCGTTTCGAAAATATTCGGCGCGATCTCGGCGGTAAAGAATTTAAGGAGGGGAGGAGTGGCATACGCATCGGATTGAAAGGAAGAAAATGTGCCGGTAGTGGCCACATCACTCGTCCAAAGAGCGAAGACACGGGGGTCGTTGGCAGTCCCTTGCCCCACAATTTTTCCGTGCGTGCGGATCAAGAAAATCCCGTCATTACTTCCGTTCATCGCCTTTAGTCCGTCAACACTAGCGCTTGCCCCGCTCACGGGAGTGTAACCCTCCGCCGACAGCCAGGATGTCAAGGCAGGCAAGAGGATTCCGTCGCTGAAATTCGGGAATACATTCAGCAATCGAAACGTCGGGGATGCGGGGAACTCCCCATCGGTCTTTTGGGCGGGCACAGATCCCGTTGTGATGGAGGTCGCCTGGAGAGAACTTTTATGCGGCACTGTTTTCGGCGAATCAAAAGCGATGGAAGGGGACCCGGAGACGGTCCCGGCGGGTATTAGGTCCGGGAGAGAAAAGGAGTCGAAAGAAACGACGACTTGCAGCCCGTCGGACATAATCGCCAAGACCGTGTTCGGGTCATTCGAGATCTCGGCACTCGAAAATTCCGGGCGGCTCTGTAAAAAGGCAAGCATTGCGTTCGCGGCATCCGGCTTGCCCAAACCATTGACGGATTCAGCCTCCTGCCTGATCGCATCGAGCGCTATCCAACGTTGGATACTGGCTTCGGTGGAACTATCGACCGTTGTCACCTGAATGAAGCGATTCAGTGAGAATCCCGATTGAGTTGTTCCGGTGTTATATGTGCCGCGAATGGTCAGCAAATATCGCCTGCCTGAAACGAGGCCGCTGCCGGAAAACTGCAGGACCAACTGCTTGGGGGAGGGGGCCGGCCACGGACCGAGAGGAATCGGCAACAAAGGTTCGACAGCCGTCAGGGTGCCGAAGGTCGCGGAGGTCACGCTGACATTATCTGCCTCGCCCGTGCCCGTGTTCTCGATCGGCAAGATCACAATGAACTTGTCATTCACAATCCCCGATAGGGGAGTCGACGTCGAAAATGCGGGCCCAGTTTGGGCGGAAAGAATTGGCCCGGCTAGCACCCAAAGCGCTCCGAGAAAAAGAATACTCAGCATCCATTTGGATAGAGATCGACCGAGCATGGCCCGCCTCCTTGAAAATTCCGAGTCTCCCGTTACCCACAGCCGAATAGTCGTGGAAATTGCGAAGTGTTTAGTGGGTGTGTTGGAAGCGCTTTCGCCATGCGGCAACGAGCGCGAGGCCGCTGCCAAGCAGCAGGAGTGAAGCTGGCTCGGGAATGGGCGTCCCACCTCCACCGCCGCCTCCAGTGCTCCCTCCAGAGACAACGATATCCAAAGTTTCTATGGCGCTCAGGTCGCCGTTGGCATCTTGCAGTTGAACAGCAATCGGGAATGTGGATCCGGACAAGGCGGTCCCTAATTGAACGTTGAATAGATCCAGGATTGAGGTTGTCGTTCCATTTCCGACGGAAAAATCAGTTGACGTGCCAAGCAATTGATTGGGTGTGATGGATGTCGGGTCGTAATTGAAAAAGTTGAAGAAAAAATCCGTTGCGTTGAGGTCTGCGCCCGAGCCATTGGTAATCGTTCCGGTAAACGTCGCAGTTCCGTTGCTCGTCGCCGTCAGCGTGCTTGCTACGAGTTGGAAGGCAATTCCGTCTGCCCGCGCCGGAGTGGCGGTGAGGAGAATAAAACCAAGAACCCCGCCGAGGGAATACCAGACTTTGCTCCACCTTGGTGGTGCATTCATGAAGGCACCTGATTCTGCCGCTTCCGGCGGACAATACCGGCTCCAGCCAGACCGAAACCTAGCAACAAAAGCGACGCCGGTTCCGGCACAGTTGAAGCGGTCCAGATGACATCGACAGTATTGGATGATAGCGATGCGATTCCCGAAGCGCTGCCCGAAAAGACGTCCGTACCCGGTCCGCCTGTGTTCACGAAGACGTCATTAATCGAAAAAGCGCTGCCCAATTCGAAAGGCAGCAAGACATCGGTTGTCATGGTCTGGCCTGCATCGGGGCCGGAAATTACCGTGAGCGTGAACGTTTCCTGGCAGGGATTGTCCGGAAAGACGGAAATGCAAAGATCGAATCCGGAAGCCGGAAATGCGGCGCTAATGCTGGCAGAGGATCCTGCCACCTGCGTCTGAGTGTCAGGAGTCAAAGTTACTTGGTCCGCGCGAGCTGGCAAATGGCTGTAGCAAAAGAGTGCAAGAATCAAGAGGAACCGATTCATCGAACACCTCCACTTTTAATTTCTGACCGGAGACCGTTCGTGCATGGAATCGCCGGGATTTAGCGCTTGCGACGGAAAGCATTGATTCCCGCCAGTCCAATGCCCAGCAGCAAAAGCGTTGCTGGCTCCGGCGCAGGAGTTGTCGGATTCAAAGGTGTCGACGTCAGTGTAATGTCGTAAATGCCGGGGTCATTGGTGATCGTGATAAACGCAGGCCCGACGATCGACTCCATCTGTTGGCTTCCCAGGGTAGCGTTCACCACCAACGTGTCAGTTTCCTCGGAGCAGGCGCCGATCACACAACCTCCTCCATTCACCGTAAGTAGCGAGAGTTGAGTGGATTGTCCCACAGCCAGGCCATTCAGCAGCGCCACGAACTGGCCGAACGTTCCCGCGACCGCGAAGGTCAACTGGCTTTGAATGCCACTCTCGCTGAAATCCAGCGTGTTATTCGTGATCGTCAAAAGAGTGTACGGTCCTCCCGGGCCGCTTAGGTCTGCGGGCGCCAGACCAAGGTTGTTGGAATTCGTCCAGACCGGCAAAGTTGAGGTTGGATTCGATGCGGGGAAGGGCACAACGGTGGAAGTAAACTTCCAGGAAACCCCATTATCAATGTTTATACCGCCCCCGTTGAAGACGATGAACGCAGTGCTTCCACTGACGAACTTGCCGTCAGAGAGTCCTACCGAGTCGGCTTTGGCAGCGCTTGCTCCAAACGAGAAAAGACAAACCACTACTAGAAATGAGAAGAAAGAAATGCTGGCTGGGCGTGATTGCATGGAAGTCCTCCTAATACCTTATCGCGGGAATGCATGTCGATCCTGGCTTCCCCGACATGGGCCTTCGACGTGATGGAGATTCCAGCAAAGACAACGAAAGGTGTCACCACCTGAACAGGTAGGTATTTCTTACCGAGGGGTCGGATGAGAGGGTATAGGACTACCGGACGATCCCGCTGCGAAGCGCCTTGGCCACCGCCTCGGATTTGGAATGCACGTGCAGCTTTTCGTAGATATGTTTCATGTGGAAGGCGATGGTGTTCGCGGTTACGCCGATTTCCTTTCCGGCCGTTTTGTAGTTGTGCCCCTCGGCCAGAAGTTGCAGCAGGCGAACTTCATGCGCCGTCAGGCTGTGCTCCGTCTTTTCCTGGGGGCGGAATTTTTGAAACAGTTCGACTACCCGCCGGGCGATTTCCGGAGACATCGGCGCCCCGCCCTGGGCGGCCTCCTGCAAGCTGTCCAGCAGCTTCGCTGGCGGCGTTTTCTTTAGAAGGTATCCGCTGGCGCCGGCGCACAGCGCCTCGAAGATACGATTGTCGTCGTCGTATATTGTAAGGACCAGACAGATGCTGCCGGGATACCGTTGCTGCAGGAGAGGAATTCCTTCCGTTCCGGACATCCCCGGTAGTCCGATGTCCACCAGAACGAGTTTCGGCGATTCAGAAAATGGGCTTCCCAGCGCTTCCTCGATGGATGCGCAGGCGCCAACACAGCTAAACCCGGGCGATCCCTTGATCAAAACTTGAAGTCCGGCACGGATATCTTTCTGATCTTCGATAATCGCGACCGTCAGGGGTCCTGGTTGATTCCCGGGATTCATCTGGCGGGAAGTTCCTTCGGCTGCGAGCATTCTGTCGGCGCTCCGGATTCCTTCTTTCATTATTCCTTTCCTCGTCAAGGTTGTCCCCACCTGCTCAAGTAGTCTTGAGAAAATCACTAAACTTACGGGCGAGCGGGACTCGAAGCCGTATCTGAGTCCCGCCAGCAGGTTTGGACATGATTTCCACGCTCCCTCCGATACTCTTAGCGCGCTTTTGCATATTCTCCAGACCGTGGTGGTCTCCATTCTCGCTGTCCCTTTGCGGCCCTTGCAGGCCGCAGCCGTTGTCGGAGATGGTTAGTTGTAGCTCCCTGGCTTCGACGGAAAGTTGAAGATCCACCCGCGTGCAACCGGAGTGCCGAATACTGTTGTTCACCGCTTCCTTGAAAATGAGGTAAACCTGCCGCCGCAGATCAGACCGCAGCGGGAGATTTGAATCCCCTGGCAAGGCAGCGAATCGGAACTCAACCCCGGATGCGGCGAAAATGTCGCTCGCAAAGCGCCGCATCCGCTGCGCCAAATCTGTCAACTGATCCCGCTGCGGGTTCATGGCCCAGACGATTTCGCTCATGCCATCGACCAATTCTCGGGAAAGATTGGCGATGCGAGATAACTGTTCGCCGCCGTCGGTAGAGGTCTCTCGCTTTGCAAGTTCACTCAGGATAGCGATCTGCGTAAGCCCCGATCCCACGTCGTCGTGCAGGTCTGAGGCAATGCGAGTGCGTACACGCTCGACTTCCAAAAGTTGATTGACGCGGAACTGGTATGCCGCATACGCCAAAAGTGCGATGAACAGCGCCGCCAGGCTCAAAAACCACCAACGCTGCCAGATCGGCGCCAACACCCGAAAGCTCATCACCGCGGGACTGCCGCTCACTTGCCCACGGTCGTCGATTACTCGCACGTAGAATCGGTAATTGCCGGGGCGCAAACTTGAATAGTTCACTGCGCGAACTTCGGTCGGCAAACTCCAGTCTTTATCCGTGTCCATCAATTTGTATTGGAAACGCAGCGCCTCGCGGGTATCGAAATTCAAGTTTCCAAACTCAATTTGCACGTTGTTCTGGCTGGGCTGAAATACCAAGCCCGAGAGAGAGGTTTCGCCAAGCTCCGAGATAGGCAAGGACTCTCCCCGAATACGAATTCGAGTGATGAAAACCGGGAGTGACGGCGGGTCTTCCGGTTCTTGTCGCGGCTCAAATCGCGAAAGCCCTGTGAAACCGAACCACAGGTGTCCATTGTGATCGCAAAATGCCTCCTGATTGTCCGAACCCGCGAGTATCAGCCCATCCTCAGCGGTGTAGTGCACAAGCCCACCGATTTCCGGCTCCAGGCGATCCACGCCTTTCCCCGTCCAAAAATAAATTCTTCCCCAACGATCTTCGGTAATCGCCCTGACGTCGTTACTCGAGAGCCCCTGGCGTGTGGTGTAAACCTTGAACTGAACTCGCTCGTCATCGGGCTCATCGATCTGAGCCAGTCCGCCCCGGCTGGTACCCGCCCAAATTCGCCCTGATTGGTCCAACCAGATGGAGTTCACTTGGCCGTCGGGAAACCCGCCGTCTCGATCAAATACTTCGATTTTCCCGTGCCTGACGCGCATGATCCCGTGGCCCCATAGGCCAATCCAGAGATTCTTCGAACTGTCCTCTCGAAACGCTGTCGCGAGCCTGCCGTCCCATCCCTCATTTGTTTCGAGAAACTCAAAGCGGCCTGTCGCGCGTTTCCAGCGCGTGATGGAGTGACCTCCCCAAGCCGAAATCCAGATATCTCCTTCCGAGTCTTCGTACAGCCGGAAAATATTTTCAGCACCTAGCCCGTCCCGAGTCGTGTAGAAAGCCTTCGGAGCAGTTCTGCGCAAATCATCCAATCTTTGAACCTTGGGATAACGCAACAATCCGTAGCTGGTTGCAAACCACCATTCCCCCAGGTGATCCTGGAAATTGATCTGCCCCCATCCCCAAGCTCCCCAGTCCCAGGATTCATTGTGACCAGGCACAAACGGCGTCAGTCCGATGAACCGTTTCCCCTCCAGCCGATGGATGTACTGTCCATGAGTTCCCGTCACAACATAAAGCTGGCCTTCCTGCCCTTCAAAAATCGAACGAATATCGTCGGTTCTCAGTCCATCTTCCCGGCCGTAAGTTACAAACCCGTGAACCGTCAGTCGCGTGCCGCCCATCCACAGATTTCCGCTGGAATCTTCGGCATCAATTTCGAAAAAACCCTGGCGGGACAATTCGGATGTCTTGAAGCGAACATGCGCGCCGCTGCCCAGGACCTCCGCTAATTCGCCGGCTGTAACCCGCAGTTTTCCATCTGAAGTCTGAAACATCTGGCCAGCGTGTTCATTCGGCAGGCCATCCTGTCGGCGAAAGATTCGCGAAAAGAGCCTCCCGTTGCTGGGATGATCTGCCACAAGTGCAAGTCCGTGATAGCTGCTCAGCCAAACCCGGTCTTCCTTGTCGACGAATAGAAAGGTGACACGATTTTTCTTGAAGAATGGGTCGGAAAAAATTTCTTCGCGAGTTCCGTTAGCAGTTTTTTTATAGAGCACCCCGTCGTTGTCTCGTCCAAAGACGATCCAGACATTCCCCTCGTGGTCCTGAGCGACAAAATCCGATTCCTTCCGCTTAACCCTGGGTCCCGGGTCCAAATGCTGAAAGCGATCTTTGCTTGATTCTGCGGATCGGTAATACACGCCATCATCCGTCGCCACCCAGAGGACTCCATCGCGATCCTCGAACAACCCATTTATACGCTTGCCCTCCTCGCTGTCACCGAGTGAGAAGGAAGAAAACAAACTCGAGCCCACGGCGGGCATGGGGTTGAACTTCGCCAATCCCCGGTATGTTCCTACCCAGTACTCCCCGTTTCGGGTCTCCAGGAAATCCGTCACCACGCGATCGGGCAATCCCTGGTCCACCCCATAATTGACGAAGCGGAATCCGTCGAATCGCGAAAGGCCTTCGGCTGTGCAGAACCACAAAAAGCCTTGCGAATCCCGCTTGATGCAATTTATGGCGTTGCTGGGGAGTCCGTCGGCAGTGGTAAATCGCCGCAACGGCAGTTTTTCGGCGCGGACCTTCGTAGGCAAAAGCGCGAGCGCTAGAGACAAGAAGAGGAATATCCATTGAGGACAGCCTCTGCCAAGCAAAATTCCGGCTGGAAGCCGGAAGCGTCTCCTCAGATGTCGGAGCGTTCGTCGAACCAAGTCCATAGGCGGTGCAGCCCCACATTTGGCTCTCGGGAAGGGCTTATCATATTACGTTCGAGACAGGCAGAAGAACATAAAGTCATTCTTGCTGGCGACCGGATAACGGGCGCATTGGCGGTCTCGATCGAGAACACGCCGGATCCCTGCTGCATTCGGTCTGACCCGACGAGTTCGTTCGTCTGCGAGCGACGTCCATCGAGACACCGGCGTACCTGAAAGGTGTCAGGACTCGCCTTCTGGATCGTTAACGCGTTCACAAAACACATTGAGAGAATTACAATGGAGTCAAGCGGGGAAAAACAGTACGTGGCATCAGGAACTTAGCAGTTGGTTGGCCGTGGCAGTATCGATGGTGCTTCTCGCTTGCTCGGCTCAATTTGGTCGGCCAACGCAATTAGCGAACAGAATTACTCGCTGGGTCAACCAGAGACACCTCCGCCGGCCCGAGGTTGGCGGCAGCGGCTCTCATTTTCTTTCCGCGATTGCCCGTGCCACTGCCAGGTTTCCCGGCAGCACTGCCGATGACCTGAAACGGGCCATTCGCGAGGGAACTACCGTTGCTTGTGGCAGCGTTTACGGGCTCATCGCCATATGCGAGTACCTGCGCGATCGGCTCGCATGGAAGCGCTTTTGCCTATCCGACCCGATCACATGGGTTCGCCCTGAGTAACAAACACTCTAGAGTGCCATAACCAAGAGTGGTTTGAATGGCGGGTTGGATGTTCGAGTCCTCTCCGGTTCACCAAACTTCTTTCCCAATCTCAGTGATTCCCCTGACCAGCATGGCTGACGCCGACGGGCCTGCGGCCACCCGCCTTATTTGCCACGATATCCCGCAGATCCTGTCCAAATTTGGGCCCGGAAACAGCTGGTCCCTTCCGCAACCCCCGCTTAGCGAACGTGTCTAGCCTAGGGTGTTTACCCGCGTCACTTTACAGGCTTCACCTCCTTGTTGTTTTTCCCATGGAGTTTATTGTGGCTCTGGGCTGGGCACCGCTCCCCGGTCGAGTGGGTAGAGTTTCCCGCAAGGGAAATTCGCGACTGGGGTGCGGTGAACAATGCGTTCGAGGAGAAAGCAAATTGTCGATGAGAATGCAGACCGAGGGTCCGAACAAAGAAGGTGTGGAAAGGTACGGCCAGGAATCACTCCTTGCGCCGGCCAAGTACTGGCAAGATTCTCCCAGCCGTTCCGTCAAACAGGAATTTGATGGACAGGCGGAAGTGCTCAACGACGGATCGATTTTCGTATCGTCAAGCCCCGCAATGCTGGCCATCCGCCAGCAGATTGAAAAAATCGCCGAATATGACATTCCCGTGCTGATTCTGGGCGAAAGCGGCAGCGGCAAGGAAGTGGTCGCGCGGCTGCTTCACACGCGTTCCGATCGCGCCCGCCGCCCTTTCCTGAAAGTGAATTGTGCCGCGTTGCCAGGACCCCTGCTGGAAAGCGAGCTGTTCGGCTACGAACGAGGCGCATTTACAGGAGCGGTTCGCAGCAATCCCGGCAAATTCGAAGTTTGCAACTCTGGAACCATCCTATTGGATGAGATCGGCGAAATTTCGCCTGCGCTCCAGGCCAAACTACTCCACGTCTTGCAGGATAAAACCGTGTGCCGCCTCGGCGGCAGCATACCCATCCAGGTTGGAGCCCGCGTCGTCGCCGCTACCAATGTAGACATCTGCGAAGCACTCGAGTCGGGCGCATTGCGCCAGGATCTCTACTACCGGCTGAATACTTTTGTTCTTCGCATTCCGCCGCTTCGCAGCCGCCCCGAGGAAATTCCTCTTTTGCTCGAACATTTTATCAGACGATTTGCCCGCCTCTACGGCTGCCCGGCGGTTCCGGCCTCCGAACGTCTCATCGCCGCTTGCCTGGAATATTCCTGGCCCGGGAATATTCGCGAACTGCAGAGCTTTACCCAGCGCTTTTTAATCCAGGGAGACGAGGAACGCTCCCTTCAGGAACTGCAGGGAGTCGGCCGCATAATGACGGGCCATCCCGTCGCAACCGACTCGCCCGAGGAATCCTTCCAAACAAATTTGAAAAAGCTCGGCCGGCAAGTGAAGTGCAGCGCCGAGAAACCTGCCATCGAAAAAATACTCCAGGAAACGCGCTTCAACCGCAAAGCGGCCGCCCGCCGTTTGAAGATCAGCTACAAAGGGCTGCTGCGAAAACTCCGTGAGTATGACCTGGACGGAAAGACAGCCCGGCTGTCGAACGGAAGCATAGAGATCCACGGGTAACCCCCGTAAGGGAGAGGGCCATGAACACCAAGCCGCTCAAACTGTTGTTGCTCGAGGACGGCTGTAAAGATGCGCGTTTCTTGCAGAAAACCATCAGCGATGGAGGCTCCTTCGATTGTGAACTAGTCAAAATGGAGAAGTTGGCGGAAGTCCTTTCCAGGCTAAATGAAGAGCCGCCAATCATTGTGCTGCGCTCCGGTGATTCTGGCCCGCAGGTCTCGACAAATTTGAAACGGGTCCGCGAAATTGCTTCCAACATGCCCGTGCTGGTTCTGCCAGACAGCCAGAACGGACTCGGAGTGCCCGCCGCGGCCGTCAACGACGGCGCAAAAAGCAATGGCCACCTCCGCCTGAACATGAAAAAGCTTGCCCGTATCCTGCGCTGCGGCCTGCGTCAAAATCAGTTGGAGTCGGAACTTTCGCATCTTGCGATTTCCGACGAACTCACCGGGTTATATAACCGGCGCGGTTTTCTCCTCCTCGGCAGCGAGCGCATGAAGCTGGCCCACGGCATGAAAAAGAATGTTCTCCTCTTTTTTGCCGATCTGGACAATTTGAAGCAGATCAACGACCAGTTTGGCCATCAGGAAGGCGATCAGGCGCTCTTGAAGACCGCGGAAATTTTCCGCAACACTTTCCGCAATTCCGACATTACCGGACGTTTTGGCGGTGACGAGTTCACCGCCCTCGTCATTGAGGAGTACGGACAGACCGCCGACACGATTTCCCGGCGCTTACAGGAAAACATGGCGGAACTCGCCGCCAACAACACCCACTACCCGCTTTCCCTTAGTGTTGGCGTGACCCGATACGCCGAAATGCGCTCTTCGCTTCAGAAACTACTCGCCCAGGCGGATCAGGCCCTTTACAAACAGAAACAGGCGAACCACGCATCGACCGGAGGGAATCCCCCGGTGATGTTTCCAGGCTCTCGCCAGGGTTTCGCCCAATACGGATTTCGCGCGCCCCGAATTCCTGTATCCCCCCGATTGCCGGGAAAAATTCGGAAGTCTTCCACTGGTTTGTAAATGATTCGGAACGCTCCGCGAACTTCGGGCACGCTGGCAAGCCAGTGATGGATTTTGGGGCCCATCCGCGAAAGGAGAAAGAGGAGGTTAAATCAGTGATGAGAACCGCACGCGCAGAAGACAGATCCGAAGTCGGGAGTCTGGGGCAACTTGAACTGCTGGGCAAGCCACGCGACTCCGAATGCGGATGGATTGAAAACATCAGCGATCACGGCGCGCGCGTAATCAGCAGGCGCCGGTGGCGCTCCGGCGAACACATGCTCATCACTTCGCGGTTTCCGCCTTTTCGCTCCAACGTCGCAGTTGTCTATTGCGAAACGCTTTTGGCCGGCCTGTACGCGATCGGGTGCGAGTCGATTGACGGTGGCCTCCTGGAGTTGCTCGAAACAAGAGCAGAGGCCGAAGCTCAGGAGACTCAAACATTCGAGAGTTCAGCTGCGTGCGAGGGCCTCCCCGCGCCCGCAAAATCCTAGTGCAAAGCGCCGACCAGAAGCACCTTGTCCAACGAGCCAGCGAAACCTGCGTGTGACCTGCTGGGGGCAGTTTCCCACGCCGCCAGCTCCTAGCGCTGTCCACCCGACTACCACTCTTCTAGCCTACTTATACAGTCGACTCCCCCGTAGGATGTTCCATATAATCCCGAAAGCATCCGCAGCCGCTCGGGTTTAGACCGGACGCGAAGTGGGGAGCCGACCGTATGAAACCAAACGCCGCTGTGATTGGCCTGGGATTCGTTGGCAGGGCGCATGTGGAATCTCTCCGGCGTCTGGGAATCCCGGTTCGCGGCGCTCTAGGAAGCTCCCCGGAGACGACCGCTGCCGCGTGCAAATCCCTCAATCTGGAGCGGGCCTACACGTCACTCGACGAACTCGCGGCTGATGCGACTGTTGACGTCGTCCACCTCTGCACCCCCAATCATCTGCACTTCGACCAGGCCGGCCGCCTCTTGCGTACAGGAAAACATGTCCTGTGCGAAAAGCCTTTGACGATGGACTCGGCCGAATCGGAACTTCTCGTCGCGCTCATCCGCGAAACCGGAAAAGTTGGCGGCGTTGCTTACAACCTGCGTTACTACCCGCTCTGTCAGGAAGCCCGCGCCATGGTTGAAAAAGGAGCCATCGGCCAGCCTAAACTTGTCCACGGCAGTTTCTTGCAGGACTGGCTGCTCTATCCTAGCGATTGGAACTGGCGGCTGGATCCGAAACTTGGTGGCCAGCTCCGCGCCGTCTCCGATATCGGCACGCACTGGCTGGACCTGGTCACCTGGATCACCGGCCGCAAGGTAACGGAAGTCTGCGCGGATCTTGTCACCGTGGTGCCGATCCGCCAGAAACCCCGAGGCCGCGTGGAAACATTCCAGAAAGCCGACCCGGCGAATGCGGATCCCATGCCCATTGAAACCGACGACTACGGATCGGTTTTGTTTCATCTCGAAGGCGACTTAAGCGGCGTGATGACCGTTTCGCAGGTCAGCGCCGGGCGAAGAGCTCGTCTGTGGTTTGAAATTGACGGCACTGAAGGCTCTCTCGCTTGGAACTCCGAAGAGCCATGCACGTTGTGGATCGGCCACCGCAACCGTGCCAATGAAGAACTGCCGAAGGATCCTGCGCTCTTAAGTCCGCAGGCGCGTCGTTACGCCGCTTATCCCGGCGGCCATGCGGAGGGTTACCCGGACACCTTCGTTCAGCTCTTCCGAGATTTCTACGGATACATCGAGGCGGGTGATCTAAAAGCCCCACGGACGTTTCCGACCTTCGAAACCGGAAACGACGAAATGGTTCTCTGCGAAGCCATCGAACAGAGTTCCCGAACTCGCGCCTGGGTAACCGTGGTGAGCAACTGATTCGCGCACCGGCTGCCAAAGCCTTAACTCGCTTCGGAATTTCCTGCTTCCGCCCCAGCCACATTCGATTCCCACTCGGTGTTCGCCTTGGTCTCAAAGAATCTCTTCAGATTCAGAAATGGTTTTTCCAGCAGTTTCCAGGAAAGGATCGCAAGCACATACGAAACCAACACGGACGCCCAGAAAGCGGCAACTGGGTGCGCATCCTTCCAATGAAGGCGTTTGAAGGCATCATCGGGAATCTTGTGCAACAGGTAGAGGCCGTAGCTGATCGTGCCCGTATACATCAGGAAGCGGTTGGTCAGCAGCGCCCGGAACCACGTGTTGGCCGCGAACAATGCCAAATACACCAATGCCGCCGATGCGAGCGCGGCCATCGAAAAAGCGAGCCACATCACCTCATAGGCGGCTGTCATGATTGCCAGTGAACCGGCCACCAGAAACACGACCCACGCCGGCTGAAGCAGCCGCCCTGGCGCAAAACCGGCCTTCCGCACCTGCATCGCCAGCAGCGCCCCCGCCATCATTCCGTCCAGCCGGCACAGCGGATTGGAATAGATGATCCAATGGTGCGTGAGGAAGTATAGGCGAAGCCCCGGCGTCGCAAGCAACACCGTCCACGCAAGGATTTGCAGGAATTCCGCCGAAAATAATCCCACGCAAAACGGCCACACCAGGTAGAACAGTTCCTCTACCGCTAGCGACCACGATACCCCGAGCGACCCTACGGCCAGCGCCGGCGCGGCAACCAGAAAATTCTGCAGAAAAAATGGATACGACCACCAGGGCGACGATCGTTGGAACAGTTCAACCGTGTCTTGCGGACGCGCCAGAGGCACGATCACAAACATCAGTACCAGCACCGAATAATACAGCGGCCAGATTCTCAAGCACCTCCGCGCATAGAAATTCCGGAAGTAGTCCGCCGACGATTTCGAATCCAGCAGGATCCCGGTAATCAAGAATCCGGAGAGCCCAAAAAACAGGTCCACTCCCATCCAGCCGTAATTCGTCAGATACGAAAACGGCAGGGAGCTAAAACCATGGAGATTATGTGCGAGGACTACTAGGATAACGATGCCGCGGACGGCATCGAGTTGCGGAATCTTTTGTCGCATGAGCGGAGCCGCTCAACGCGCAATTCCACTGAACGCTGGGCGGCTTCCTTCGTTTCTATCGTGCGTGCCGGAAGAACTTCGCTTCGAGCTGGCGCCATCCTCAACAAGCACTACCGCGCTTTTCGTTCTAGCCCCTTCCGCCCCGTACACGTACCAGAAGCGCAGCGAAGTAATCATTATTAACGGCGAGCGCTCCTGGGCGGAGTGCATGCAAGGGCCTTTGCCGGGAGTTTCTTATTGAGTAAAGACGTCAAGAGGAAACTCTATCAATTAGCATAAGGCGCGGTATAAGCGGAATCAGGACCCACCCCGGCAGGCTTCCTTCAGGGCCGCCGCGGCTTCACTCTCAGAATATCCCAGGTCGCGAAGTACGCTCCTGCTGTGTTCCCCCAGCAGTGGCGGGGGCATCCGATAGACGATTGGCTGATCGCTGAGCCGAATAGGGTTGGCAATGCTTCTCGCAGTTTGCAGTGTAGGATGTTCCAGTTCGACTACCAGGCCACGCGCCAGCGTTTGCGAGTCCCCCAGGGCTTCACCCACCGTCTGAATCGGTGCCGCCGGGATATCCGCCGCCTTCAGTCTGGACAACCACTCGTCCGTCGCCGAAGCATCGAAGTGCCGCTGAAGTATTGGGATCAGTTGTTCGCGATTCTGATTCCGCGCCGCGTTGCTGGCGAATCGTGCCTCGTTCGCAAGCTCCTCCGCTCCAAGAATTTTCACCAGCCGGCACCACTGTCCCTGAGTGCCCACACCCACCACAAAATATCGTCCGTCGTTTCCTCGAAACACCTGGTACGGCACGATATTCGGGTGGGCATTTCCCCACCGCTGCGGCGAAATGCCCACATTCAAATAGCTACTGCCCACATTCGCCAGCCACGTCAACTGTGAGTCAAACAGCGCCATATCCAGGTAATCGCCCTTCCCGCTGCGTTCGCGCGCGAACAGCGCGCCCAGAATCCCCATCGCCGAATACATTCCCGTGGTCATATCCGCGATCGCGATCGGGAATCGCAAGGGCCCGCCTCCAGGCTCCCCCGTGAAACTCATCACCCCCGCTTCAGCCTGAGCCAGAATATCGTAGCCAGGTTGTTCCGCTTTGGGACCCGTGAACCCATAACCGGAGATGCTGCAGTAGATCAGCCGCGGATATTTCTCCCGCAACGTCTGTGGATCAATTCCGCGCCGCTGCAGCGAAGTCATCGATGGCTGATTGCAAATAAAAACATCGGCGGTGGAGAGCAAACGCTGTAAAATTTCTGCACCGAGGGGATGGTCGTAATTCAAAGTGATGGATCGCTTGTTGCGATTGGTGGCGAGAAAATAGGCAGACTCTGTGCCCACAAAAGGGGGGCCCCAGCCCCGCGATTGGTCGCCACAGCCAGCGCGCTCGACTTTGATCACGTCGGCGCCGAGATCCCCAAGCAGCATCGCGCAATAGGGGCCGGCCAGGGCTTCCGCGAGTTCAACGACTCGGATCCCATCGAGGACCATGCTCATGGAAAGGAATTATAGCGGACAACGCCCCATTTCGGCGTCAAGCAGCAACTTGGAACGCAAAACGATGTCCTGCCTTGCTTGAGAGGAGTTCATCCCGGACAATATGGCTATCGATGAAAATACAGAACATGTGGCGGCGCAGCTGAACGCGCCCGATGGAGATCCCGGAACGATGGCGCAAGCGGCGCACCCACCCAAAAGATTTGTCGCGTATTTTTCGATGGAAATTGCCCTGGAAAACCAGATACCCACCTACAGCGGCGGACTGGGTGTTCTTGCGGGCGATACTATTCGCGCAGCGGCGGATATCCGCCTGCCGATGGTGGCAGTGT
>Ga0210403_10002450_pt1 | contig 16704 bp, 10 predicted proteins | sample IncBWC19MmetaG_FD_150863 | JGI IMG/M metagenome (GOLD analysis project Ga0210403, IMG submission 150863) | Forest soil microbial communities from Barre Woods Harvard Forest LTER site, Petersham, Massachusetts, United States - Inc-BW-C-19-M | ecosystem: Environmental > Terrestrial > Soil >... | reverse complement strand
CTGCTGAGAAGGAGCACGAACTTCGGAAAGCGGGCATTCGCCATTTGATCGCCGCGAACCTGTACGGCAGATGAACGGCGGAATCCGGCCATTCAAGCCGACGGCTGGCAGGAAATGTTATCGGACCCAATCAGTTGCAGCTAGAACGCGTATTCATCATAGGCCGGTTCTACCGAGCCACGCCAAGGACCATGAAACTTCGCGAGCATTTCCTCGGCAGGGGTGTGTCCGCAATCGACGATCCGGTCCAGCGGCTCTAGATGACGCGTCTCGTCGCGTCCGGAGTGATCGATATGGCCGCGCCGGCGCAGGCCGGCATGCGACAGCGCAAGGCACTCCTTGGCGATTTCGAACAGATAACGGTCCCTGATCCTTGCCTTGAAGCCAAGCCGCGGCACGTCATCACGCAGCAACTGACGCTCGCACGCGCTCCAGGTTCTGACCATGTCCCACGCGCCATCGAGGCTGAGATCGTCGTACAAAAGTCCGACCCAGAACGCGGGCAAGGCCGGAAGCCGCCCCCACGGCGCGCCGTCGGCGCCGCGCATTTCCAGATAACGCTTCAGCCGTACTTCCGGAAAAATCGTCGAGAGGTGGTTGGCCCAGTCCGACAGCGTCGGACGCTCGCCGGGAAGCGCCGGATTTTTTCCCTCGAAGAAATCGCGGAACGATGATCCCGCTACATCGATATAGGTTTCCCCGCGCTTGACGAAATACATCGGGACGTCGAGCGCGTAGTCGACCCAGCGCTCGAACCCCATGCCGTCCTCGAAAACGAAAGGAAGCATCCCGGCCCGCGCATTATCGGTATCGCGCCAGATTTCGGAGCGGAACGACAGCAGCCCGTTAGGCTTGCCTTCGGTGAAGGGCGAATTGGCAAACAGCGCGGTCGCGACCGGCTGCAGGGCCAGCGACACGCGGAGCTTCTTGACCATGTCGGCTTCGGAGGAGAAGTCGAGATTGGTCTGCACGGTACAGGTGCGATACATCATGTCGAGGCCGTAACGGCCGACCTTCGGCATGTAGTTGGTCATGATCTTGTAGCGCCCCTTCGGCATCATCGGAATCTCGGCGCGCGACCACGACGGCGTCATGCCGAGCCCGAGAAATCCGATCCCCAGGGGGGTTGCGATTTCGCGCACCTGGGCGAGGTGCGCCATCAATTCGCTCTGTGTCTGATGCACGGTTTCGACCGGGGCGCCCGACAATTCGAATTGTCCCCCCGGCTCCAGCGAAATCGCGCCGCCGCCGGTGACGTCGTAAAGCCCGATGATATTGCCGCGCTCCATGATCGGTTCCCAGCCGAGCAGGAGCTTCATGCCTTCCAGCAGCGCACCGATGCCGCGCGCGCCCTCATAAGGCACCGGACGATGCCCGGCCAGCGTGAAAGGCGTCTTCTCGTGTTCGGTGCCGATCCGGAATTCGGAAGGCGGCTTCACGCCCGCTTCCAGCCACGCGATGAGTTCGGCGCGCGACTGCAGCGGCGTCATATCGATCTGGTCACGCGCCATGCAGGTACCGGATGCGGAGCGTTTCGACCAAACGCGTGCGGCGGCTAGTGTCCCGGTTCTGACATTCGTATCGTATCGCGGCGGGTTCGTTTACGAATGTCAGAACCAAAGGGACACCAGGTAAATATAGGATTCTGGTGTGGTTTTGGATTTGACATTCGCCTTTGAGGACTCGCGGCGATACTGAAGCGAATGTCAAATCCTCCACACTAGGACATCCGCAAACCCGGTGGTCCGCGGATGTGAGAGGTGAGGAGAATATCATCGAGCTGGCGCGCCGTCTCTTGCGGCAAGCGATGGCGCCTCGCCGCACGAGCAGCCCAGCCGGTCGAGCAGGGAGCATAGCTTTACGGCATCGGCGTCGGACAGTTTCGAGCCGACATGCTTTTCGATCGCTGCGGAATAGGCGCCCCACATCTTCTTCTGCAGTTCACGTCCGGCCTCGGTGATCTCGACGAACTGGCCGCGTTTGTCGATCTTGCACTCGCGGCGCGCCGCCAATTGCTCGTCGACCAGCCGGTCGATCAGCCGCGAGGTCGAGTATTGCGGCAGCAGCATCTGTTTTTCGAGTTCCACGGGGCGCAATTCGCCCGATGGCGCGCGCGACAGTTCGAGCAGCGCGTCGTACCAGGCCAGCGGCGGAAACCCCGCCTTTTTCAAGTCTTGCTCGACGGCGTTGAGCACCCGGGTCTGGACTCGCATCAGGCGAATCCAGGCGGCGGTTGCCTCGCTCGACGGTTTGCGTTTCATGGCGGCTTCCATAGATGACGGGAAGGAGTGTAGCGCACTTAATGCAGCTGCATCAATGTTGACTATTCATGCAAATGCATTTAGTTACTGCATCGTCCGTTTGACATGACCCAGGGGAAGGAATTTCCGATGAAGCTCTACTACGCGCCTGGAGCCTGCTCGCTGTCGCCCCATATTTCCCTTCTGGAAGCCGGCCTGCCGTACGATCTGGTCAAGGTCGATCTGGGCGCCAAGAAGCTGGAGAATGGCGACGACTATCTGAGGGTCAATCCCAAGGGCCAGGTGCCGGCGCTTGTCCTCGACAGCGGCGAGATCGTGACCGAAGGTCCCGTGATTTTGCAGATGATTGCCGACAAGGTACCGGCCAAGCACCTCGCACGCGCCCGCGACAGCGCTGAGCGCTACAAGCTGCAGGAATGGTTGAACTTCATCACGGCGGAATTGCACAAGAGCATCGGCCCGCTGTTCAGTTCGGCGCTTTCCGACGACGCCAAGGCCTTCTTCAAGAACCGCGCGACGGGCAAGTTCAGGTTTATCGATGGCAAGCTCGCCGGTCACGACTATCTGATGGGCAAGCAGTTCACGGTCGCCGACGGCTATCTGTACGTCATGCTGAGATGGGCCGAAGCGTTGAAATTCGATCTTTCAGAGATGCCGAACCTCCTGGCCTATAAGGCCCGCGTCGCGGCGCGTCCCAAGGTGCAGGAAGCGCTCATCAAGGAAGGCCTCGTTAAGGCGGCATAGATCTGCCGGTCATTCCGGGGCGATGCAGAGCATCGAACCCGGAATCTCGAGATTCCGGGTCTGGTGCTAACGCACCATCCCGGAATGACGGCCAATCTTACGCCGCAGCCTGCTTCTTCGGCGGGAAGCGGCCGTAGAAGGTTTCACCCTTTTCCACCATCTCGATCAGGAGTTTTGGCGGGGTGAAGCGCGAGCCATATTTGGCCTCGAGCTTGCGGCACAGCTCGACGAACTTCTTCGTCCCCATGAAATCGATATAGGACAGCGTGCCGCCGGTGAACGGCGCAAAGCCGAAACCGAGGATCGAACCGACATCAGCCTCGCGCGGATCGGTGATGACGTGATCCTCCACGGTGCGCGCGGCTTCCACCGCCTGCACCACAAGGAAACGCTGCTTCAGCTCCTCGACATCGAGCGTATCCGGATCAAGGTGCTTCGGCTGCAGGCTGCTCAACAGCGGCCACAGGCTCTTCTGGCCCTTGCCCTTCTCCGGATAGTCGTAAAAGCCCTTGCCGTTCTTGCGGCCGAAGCGGCCTTGCTTCTCGACCATCTCGATCATCAGCTTCTTCTGCGCCTGGTCGACGGCATTCGCACCGAGATCAGCTTCGGTCGCCTTCATGATCTTGAGCACAAGGTCGAGCGCCACTTCGTCCGATAGTGACAACGGCCCGACCGGCATGCCTGCCATCTTGGCAGCGTTCTCGATCATGGCCGGCGGCACGCCTTCCATCAGCATTTCGAGACCCTCGGCCGTGAAGCGCAGCACGCAACGGTTGGCGAAGAAACCACGGGAATCATTGACCACGATCGGCGTCTTGCCGATCTGGCGCACGTAATCAAGCGCCGTGGCAAGCGCGACGTCGCCGGTGTTTCGGCCGACGATGATTTCCACCAGCATCATCTTCTCGACCGGCGAGAAGAAATGGATGCCGATGAATTTCTTCTGATCCTTGAATTCCTCGGCGAGCGAATTGATCGGCAGCGTCGAGGTGTTGGAGGCGAAGATCGCATCGTTCCTGACGAGCGGCTGCGCCTTGGCATAGGTCTCGGCCTTGACCTTTCTGTCCTCGAATACGGCTTCGATGATCAGATCGCAATCCTTCAACACGGCGTAATCCGCAGTCGCAGTGATGCGGGAGAGGATGGCGTCGCGGTCGGCTTCCCTGGCGCGGCCCTTTTTGATCAGATCGTCGATTACCGATCTGGCGTGGGCCTTGCCCTTGTCGGCGCTTTCCTGGTCGCGATCGATCAGCACCACGTCGATGCCGGCGCGCGCCGAAACGTAGCCGACGCTGGCGCCCATGAAGCCGGCACCGATGACGGCGAGCTTTTTGACCTTGGTCGGCGGCACGTTCTGCGGACGCCGCGCGCCCTTGTTCAATTCCTGCATCGACAGGAAGAGAGAGCGGATCATCGCGGCCGCTTCCTTGCTGCGCAGGATTTGCGCGAAGTAGCGCGACTCGACGCGAAGCGCGGCGTCGATCGGCAGCTGCAGGCCTTCGTAGACGCATTGCATGATCGCGCGCGCCGCCGGGTAATTGTCGAAGGTCTCGCGGCGGTAGATCGCGTTCCCTGCCGGGGACATCATCATGCCGTTCTTGGAGTAAACCGGACCACCCGGCAGCTTGAATCCTTTCTCGTCCCAGGGCGCCACAGCCTTGCCGCCGCCCTTGATCCAGTCCTTGGCGGCCTTGATGAGGTCGCTTGCCGGCACCACGGCGTCGATCAGCTTCAAGGCCTTGGCCCTGTCAAGCGCGACCGCCTCGCCCTTGAGGAGCATCTGCATCGCGTCCTGCGGCGGCACGATGCGCGGCACCCGCTGCGTGCCGCCGGCGCCGGGGAAAAGCCCGACCTTGATCTCGGGCAATCCCAGACGCGTCTTCGGATTTTCGGCGGCGACGCGATAATGGCACGACAGCGTCAGTTCAAACGCGCCGCCGAGCGCCAGCCCGTTGATCGCAGCGACCCACGGTTTGCCGCTCGTCTCGATGGCGCGAAACACCAGCGAGGATTTGCGGCTTTGGTCGAACAGCATCTGATTGGCCGCGACCTCGCCCTTGGCCTTGAAGAGATCGGCATAGCGGCGGTTCATGCCTTCCAGCATCGACAGGTCGGCGCCAGCCGAAAACACCTCCTTGCCGGAGGTGACGACAACGCCCTTGACGGCGGCGTCATTGGACGTCTGCTGCACGATCTCCTCGAGCTCGATAATCGAGGTCTCGTCGAGCACGTTCATCGAACGGCCGGGGATGTCCCACGTGACCAGCGCAATGCCGTCGGCATCGTTCTCAACCTTGAAATTCCTGAAGGCCATTTGTCGCTCCCTTCGATCACTGCGTAGGGTGGGCAAAGGCGCTCTTCGCGCCGTGCCCAGCATCTATCGGCTTGTTATCTGGATCGGTGGGCACGCTTCGCTTTGCCCACCCTACCGCCTAAACTCTTTCGATGATCGTGGCGGTTCCCATGCCGCCGCCGATGCATAGCGTGACCAAGGCGGTCGACTTGTTGCTGCGCTCGAGTTCATCGAGCACGGTTCCCAGAATCATCGCGCCGGTTGCGCCGAGCGGATGGCCGAGCGCGATAGCCCCGCCATTGACGTTGATCTTGTCGTTGTCGATCTCGAAAGCCTGGATGTAGCGCAAAACCACAGAGGCGAACGCCTCGTTCAATTCGAACAGGTCGATGTCGGATTTCTTCATGCCTGAGCGTTCGAACAGCTTTTCAGTCACATCGACCGGACCTGTGAGCATCATCGCAGGCTCCGAGCCGATATTGGTGAAGGCGCGGATTTTGGCGCGCGGCTTCAGGCCGTGCTTGACGCCGGCCTCCTTGCTGCCAAGCAGGACGGCGGCGGCACCATCGACGATGCCGGAGGAATTGCCGGCGTGATGGACATAGTTGATCCGTTCGATCTCGGGATGGGACTGGATCGCCACCGCATCGAAGCCGCCCATCTGCGCGACGGTGACAAATGAAGGCTGCAGCTGCGCAAGCGACTGCATCGTCGTGGTGGGACGCATGTGTTCGTCCTTGGCAAGAATCGTCAGCCCGTTGACGTCCTTGACCGGGATTACCGATTTGTCGAAGCGCCGCTCCTCCCAGGCCTTGCCGGCGCGTTGCTGGCTCTGCACCGCATAGGCGTCGACATCGTCGCGCGAAAAGCCGTACTTGGTCGCGATCAGGTCGGCGGAGACGCCCTGCGGCATGAAATAGGCCGGCACCGCGATCGAGGGATCCATCGGCCAGGCACCGCCGGAAGACCCGATGCCGACCCGGCTCATGGACTCAGCGCCGCCGCCGATGGCAAGCTCATGCTGTCCGCTCATGATCTGCGCTGCGGCAAAATTCACGGCATCAAGGCCGGAAGCGCAGAAGCGGCTGATCTGCACGCCCGGGACGGACTGACCGAGCCCGGCCTTGAGCGCGGCGAAGCGTGCGATGTCGGAGCCGGCCTCGCCGACCGGATCGACCACGCCGAGCACCACGTCATCGACGACGTCCTCGGCCAGATTGTTGCGCTCCTTGAGCGCCTTTAGCGGTGCGGTCGCCAGCGCCAGCGCGGTCACCTCGTGCAGCGCGCCGTCGGGCTTGCCGCGGCCGCGCGGCGTGCGAACGTGATCGTAGATATATGCCTCAGGCATGACGCCCTCCTGGTATGAGGATCATAATTTTATACCGTCTGGAAGCAGGCCCCGAATTCCTTGGCAGCCCGCCAGAAAGATTTGCTCCGCTCAGAAGGCTTCGGCAGCCAATTCCATCATGGTCGCGCTTCCGCTCTGGATGCGCGCCAGATGCGCCGATGTTTCCGGCAGCACCCGTTCTATGAAAAACCGGCCCGTCACCAGCTTGGTCGTCAGATAGGGCGTCGCGCCACCGCCCGCAATCTTGTCATGGGTGACCTTGGCCATTTTCGCCCACATGTAGCCGAGCGTGACAAGGCCAAACATCTGCAGGTAGTCGGTCGCGGCCGCACCGGCATTGTCCGGTTTCATCATGGCGTTCTGCATCAGCCAGGTGGTGGCCTGCTGCAAATGGCCGAGTGCGGCGGAGAGCGGCGTGACAAAGGGCTTCATGGCCTCGTTGGCGCCGTGCTCCTTTGCAAAGGAGGCGACCTCGTTGAAAAAGGACATCACGGCTCGGCCACCATCGCGCGGCAATTTGCGTCCGACCAGATCGAGTGCCTGAATACCGTTGGCGCCCTCGTAGATCATCGCGATGCGCGCATCGCGCACGAACTGCTCCATGCCCTGCTCGGCGATGTAGCCGTGACCACCGTAAATCTGCTGCGCGGAAACCGCATTGGCAAAGCCGGTGTCGGTGAGAAAGCCTTTCATGACCGGCGTCATAAGACCCATGTGATCGTCCGCCTCCTGGCGGTCCTTGGGATCGCTGGAGCGGTGGGCGACGTCGCTCTTCAACGCCGTCCACACCACCATCGCCCGCGCCGCCTCGTTGAAGGCACGGATGGTGAGCAAGGTACGCCGCACGTCCGGATGCACGATGATCGGATCGGCCGGCTTGTCCGGCGCCTTGGCTCCCGAGAGCGAGCGGCCCTGCAGGCGGTCGCGGGCGTAGGCAGCGGCGTTCTGATAGGCCACCTCCGACTGCGCCAGGCCCTGCACCGCCACGCCGAGCCGCGCCTCGTTCATCATCACGAACATGCCTTGCATGCCCTTGTTTTCCTCGCCGATCAGCCAGCCGGTGGCGCCGTCGTAGTTCATGACGCAGGTGGAATTGCCGTGAATGCCCATCTTGTGTTCGATCGAACCGCAGGTCACGCCATTGCGCGCACCCAGCGATCCGTCGGGTTTGATGAGAAACTTCGGCACCACGAACAGCGAGATGCCCTTGATGCCGCTTGGCGCGCCTTCGATCCGCGCCAGCACCAGGTGGATGATGTTTTCGGTAAGGTCGTGCTCGCCGGCGGAAATGAAAATCTTGGTCCCGGTGATCTTGTAGCTGCCGTCGCCCTGCTTGACCGCCTTGGTGCGCAACAGGCCAAGATCGGTGCCGCATTGCGGCTCGGTGAGATTCATGGTGCCGGTCCATTCGCCGGCGACCATCTTCGGCACGAACATCGCCTTTTGTTCAGCGCTGCCATGCACGATCAGCGCCGCGGTCGCGCCCATGGTGAGGCCGCCATACATCGCAAACGCCATGTTCGCCGAACACTGGAATTCGTTGACGGCCTGGCTGAGGGTTATCGGCAGTCCCTGCCCGCCATATTCGGTGGGCGCCGAGAGCCCGAGCCAGCCACCCTCGGCTACCTGTTTGAATGCTTCCTTGAAACCCTTCGGCGTTGTCACGCTGCCGTCCGCCTGACGGGCGCAGCCCTCGAGATCGCCGACCCGGTTGAGCGGCTGGAGCACCTCTTCGCTCAGCTTGGCCGCCTCTCCCAGAACCGCTTCGCGCACGTCGGCGGAAGCATCGCTGAAGCCGGGAAGATTGTCGTAGCGATCGATCTGAAAAACATCGTTGAGCAGGAAATTCACATCTTCCAGGGGAGCTTTGTAGATCGGCATGGCAGTCCTCTTCCCGTGCGAGCCATTCGTTTATGAAAGATTTGGCCATCCAGCAATCGCCGGCTTGACCAACGGCATCACAATAAGCACGCCGCTGGCCCGAGCGGCCAAATTGACCCGCCGGACAACTTTCCGCGCGAGCCGTCCGATTCCTTAACCGGTTTTTTACCGTAACACGAAAAAGTCGAAGTCAGAGGCAGACGCCCCGCACGAATTTCGATTGTCTCGCATCCGGGACGCGCGGGGAGGCTGAAGGCGCAAGTAGCGCGCCGGATTCGAACCGGGCCAGACCATGAATTCGCGCGTATCCTGGAGTAATGAAGGCATCGATCCGTCCGTCCGGGAAAGGGCCGAAGCCGCCGCCCGCCGCGCCGGCATGTCGCTGAACGACTGGATCAATTCCACCCTTGGCGATTCTACCGCTGGGAATTTTCGCGATCCCCACGATCAATCAACGGGCGCCCGGGAGCGCCGCGACGTCGCCGACATTCACCAGCGCCTTGACACGATCGCCCGCCAGATCGACCAGATTTCGCAGGGAAGGCCTCGAAACGACGGCTCGCGTCCTGAGGTTCCCGCCTCGGAATCACCCGTCGCCCGGCAGCTGAACGACGCCATCGCGCGCCTCGATGCACGGCTTGCGCAGATTACCGACCCGGCCTCGGGCCGCCAGCAGGTCCAGCAGAGGGAGCGCCAGACCGAAATGGTCGAGCGCGCGGCCGGTCAGGTCTATCGCCCCTCCCCTCCGCTAAGCCCGGCTTCGCTTGATTTCGCCGTCGCCGAAATCGCCGTGCGCCAGAATGAGTTCGACAGCGCCCCGCCCGCGCGGCAAGCGCCGCCGACGGCCCCGCCCGCCACCCCGACGGCGGCCCCACCTTCGGCACCCCCGACCCCTGCAGGACCCGATTTCTCGTCGCTGGAGCGTCATCTTCTCAAGATCACCAGCCAGATCGAGGCGCTGCAACGTCCCGATCACATCGACCAGTCGATTGCCGCTTTCCGCCGCGAATTGTCGGAAATTCGGCTGGCGATCACCGAGGCGATGCCGCGCCGGGCCATCGAATCGATCGAAAACGAGATTCGCTCACTGGCACGCCGTATCGACGATACCCGCCAGAGCGGGATCGACAGCCAGGCGCTCGCCGGCATCGAACGCGCATTGAGCGAAATTCGCGAAGCATTGCGCTCGCTGACCCCGGCCGAACAACTGACCGGCTACGACGAGGCGATCCGCAATCTCACCGCCAAGCTTGATCAGATCCTGCGCGCCAACGACGATCCGTCCACGATCCATCAGCTCGAAAGTGCGATCGCAGCGCTTCGCGCCATCGTCGCCAATGTCGCCTCCAACGATGCACTGGCGCGGCTCAGCGAGGATGTGCACGTCCTGTCGTCCAAGGTCGATCAGCTTGCGCGCGCCGACGACCATGCTGATTCATTCGCGATCCTCGAACAGCGCCTCGCTGCGCTGACGACCTCGCTCGAGAGCCGCGAGCAGCGCACCCTCGTTCAGGAAAATTCGGAACTCATCGAGAGCGCGTTGCAGGCCCTATCCGACCGTCTCGACCGCATCGCGGTCGGCAACGACAACGCATCCGCCCTCGCCCATCTCGAACAACGCGTCAGCTATTTGCTTGAGCGGCTGGAGGCCACCGCCGATCACCGCTCCGGCAATCTGGTGCGGGTCGAGGAAGGTCTGCAAGACATCCTGCACCAACTCGAGCGCCAGCATGCGAGTATGACGGCATTCGCCGCAACCGGCCGAAACGAACCGGCTGCTTCGGACAGCGGGCTTGCCGATCTCGTCAAGCGCGAATTGTCCGACATCCGATTCAGCCAGGCCGAGACCGACCGCCATACGCAGGATTCGCTCGAAGCCGTCCACAATGCGCTCGGTCATGTGGTCGATCGCCTGACGATGATCGAGGGCGATCTGCGCACGGCACGCGTCCAGACGCCCGCAACCCAGTCGGAAGCGCCATCGGCGGCTGAATATGTCCCGCCGCCCGCTGTCGCATTTGACGCGGCTCCGGCGTCGGCGGCCGACGCCCCGACGCAGACGGACCCGCCAGCGGTCGCGATGGTGCCGCAACCCGGACCTGAATTGCCCAATCCGGCGGCAATGCAGGAGCATTTCGACGCCGCTCCGCGCGAATTGCATTCGGCATCGAGCGCGGTGACGACTGCAGCGATCGTACCACGGAGTATCAGCGAAATTCTGGAGCCGCATGCGACGGCCTCGCGCGCTGCGATCGAGCCGGCGTTGCCGCCGGATCATCCGCTCGAGCCGGGAACCCGGCCCTCGGGGCGGGCGGCTTCGCCTTCGGAGCGCATCGCCGCATCCGAGAGCGCGATCAGCGAAATTCCGGCGGCTCCGCGCGAGCCCGTCAGCACGTCAAGTTTCATCGCCGCGGCCCGGCGCGCAGCCCAGGCCGCAGCAGCAGCGCCGCCGGCCGAGAAGGCCGGCCGCGGCGCGGCGAAGGCAACCGGCGGCGGCCAGACCAAGGGTTCCGCGATCACCTCCAAGATCCGCTCGCTGCTCGTCGGTGCGAGCGTGGTCGTGATCGTGCTCGGCACCTTCAGGATGGCGATGATCCTGCTTGATTCCAGCGGCATTCCGCCCGTGATGGAGAATTCGAGCGAACCACAGTCTTCGGCGATACCTTCCGGCAATGACGGCGCCGGCTCCGCCATGCCGGCGCAGGTCGCCCCCTCGATGACCGCGCCAACCCCGATCGGAAGGCAGTCGTTCAACAACTACACACCCGACCCGGCCGATGGCATCGCGTCCGTTGCCATCCCGCAGAACATTGCGGTGCCCTCCGCTTCGTCGGCAAACGATGTGACGGGTACGCTGCAGGTTCTGGACATCACGCCAACCAGGAACAAGCTTGCCACGATACCGATTCCGCCGTCGGAGCGGCTGCCGGAGGCGATCGGCGGTCCGATCCTGCGTGCGGCGGCCCTGAAGGGAGATCCCTCCGCAGCCTATGAAATCGGCCTGCGTTTCGCGGAAGGAACGGGGCTGGCTGCAAACTACGACGAAGCCGCGAAGTGGTTCGACCGTGCGGCCCAGGCCGGCGTGGTGCCTGCGATCTTCCGGCTCGGGACCTTCTACGAAAAGGGCCTCGCCGTGAAGAAGGACGTCGATATCGCCCGGCGTTATTACGTGCAGGCCGCGGGCCGCGGCAATGCCAAGGCGATGCACAACCTTGCCGTGCTGGATGCCGACGGCGGCGGCAAGGGCGCCAATTACGACAGCGCGGTGCAGTCGTTCCGCAAGGCCGCCGATCGAGGGATTGCTGACAGCCAGTACAACCTCGGCATCCTTTATGCCCGCGGCATCGGCGTCGAACAGAACCTCGCCGAATCCTACAAATGGTTCAGCCTGGCCGCTGCCCAGGGCGACGTGGATGCCGGCAACAAGCGCGACGACGTCGCCAGGCGGCTCGACGCCCAGTCGCTGGCGGCGGCAAGACTCGCGATCCAGACTTTCACGCCGGAGCCCCAGCCCGAGGATGCCGTCAATGTGGCGGCACCCGCGGGTGGATGGGACTCGGCGCCGGCACAGGCCGCGCCTGCAAAATCCGCGGTCAAGCCGATGGCGAGCAAGCGCGCCGCCGTTGCGCCTTGAGGCGTTTTCCACACCTCCATCCTCGACTGGCGGTTTTCGCTCGCCATGCAGCGCGCGCCAATCGCCAGCATCAAGATCATGCGTACACGGAAAGATGATGCAGCTTGCGACACCTCTCGTGTCGTCTGCATATACCTTGCCGGGGAAGCAAGCTAGACAGGGCGCCAACGGCTGTTGAGGCCTGGATCATGATGCGATTAAGTGGAATCGCATCATGATCTCATCGCCTTTTTGAGCATGATCTCCGCGCAAACGCGTCCCGCGTTTGTTAGCTAAGGGAAAGCCGGTATCCACTTTGCGCTAACGCGGCCCTTCGGGTCCGGATCATGCTCTAAAGGTCAGCCAAGGGGTTCGCATTGCCGATTGACGACCGTCCAAACGATCCAGGTCACTTTCGCAATCTGCCGACGGGTCCGTGGGTGGCGCCGCAGGGCGCTTTGGAAAGTCGCTCTCCGGCACCACAACCCTTGGCCGCCGGTAAAAGGCGACGATCGATCTGGTCGGTCGCGATCTTTGTCATTTTAGTCTCCACTATCGCCATCCGTGCCTATCGGGACCTGTCGCGGCCCGAAGCCTGGGATTACTGGAAGGAATCCTGGCTCTCACCGAGCATGACCTCTTCCTTGATCGCCAAGGCCGATCTCGACGGCACCGGTCGCGCCAGGACGGTGTTGGCCGTCAGCGGAACGATCGGCGCGGCAAGCGCGAGCTGGTTGCGCGAGCGACTCGAGGAGGCCCATCTCCGGGATGGTGATGCGATTTTGCTGTCTTCTCCCGGCGGCAATCTGGATCAGGCCCTGATCATGGGCGAGATCATTCGCTCGCGCTCCCTCGCCACGGCCGTGGGCGTCACTGATGCTTCAGGCCGGGTGACGCGTTCATTCTGCGCCAGCGCCTGCGTGCTGGTTTATGCCGGCGGCAAGCCCCGCTACGGCATCGAAGGCTCGGCGCTCGGCGTGCACCGGTTTGTGGCCACTATGCCCGGCCGCGATCCGGTTGCGGAAGCCCAGCGAACCACGGGAATGGTGCTGAGCTACATGACAAGGATGGGCATTTCCTCGTCCGTCGTGGAGGCCATGTCCGAAACCAGGGACGTCCGCTGGCTTGGTTCCAGGGAAGCTTCCACAATGAATCTCATCACCGACCCCGTCGGCAGGCCTTGATAGCCTCGCGCCTCGACCCTTCGTTGCCCGTTAATCTGAATCGTTCACCACGCCAAAAAGCGGCTGGCTGAGAGCGACAAAAAAACAGCCCGAGCGAATAATCTTTAGTCCCTACGGCCGGCGATTTCGGCTATGCAAAGACGCGGCGTTCAATCCGCATTCACAAAAGAAGCCATGCCCTGAGCGGTTTCGGCCAGCCCTGGTGGAGTAGATTTGACATTCGCTACCATCTAACCGCGAGTGCGAGAAGCGAATGTCAAATCCACAACTCCACTAGAATTTAATATTTGTTAGTGGTCCTTTGAATTCTAACATTCGCAAAGTGGCCGCTGAGAAGGGACGCGAATGTTAGAATTGGACCACTAACGCCTCATTTCCGAAGCGACTTTGCGTGCAACTCTATCTTCCGATCGCCGACATTCCGGTCAATATCTTCCTCATCCTCGCGATGGGGGCGGCGGTAGGATTCGTCTCGGGGATGTTCGGCATCGGCGGCGGCTTCCTGATGACCCCGCTGTTGATCTTCATCGGGATTGCGCCCGCGGTCGCGGTCGCCTCGGTCGCGAGCCATATTGCGGCCTCCTCCTTCTCGGGCGCGATCGCCTATTGGCGCCGCCGCGCCATCGACCCGGCGTTGGCGATGGTGCTCTTGAGCGGCGGCACGATCGGCACCGCACTCGGGGTGTGGACCTTCACGCTGCTGCGTTCGCTCGGTCAGCTCGACCTCATGATTGCGCTGTCCTACGTCGTGCTGCTCACCACTGTGGGCGGAGTGATGTTCTGGGAAGGCTTGCGTTCGATGCTGCGCGTGCGGCGCGGTGTCGTCGTCCCGCTGCGCCGTTCAGGCAGCCACGTCTGGATCCACGGGTTGCCGATGAAGATGCGCTTCAAGCGCTCCAAAATCTATCTGTCGGTGATCCCGATTGTCGTCGTCGGCATGGTCATCGGCTTTATCGGCGCAGTGATGGGTATCGGCGGCGGCTTCATCCTGATTCCGATCATGATCTATCTGTTGCGGGTTCCGACCTCCACCGTGATCGGCACCTCGATGGTACTGACGCTTGTCACCATGGTGTTCGCCACCATGCTGCACGCAGTCACCAACCACCTCGTCGACGCCGTGCTGGCACTGATCCTGATGGTCGGCGGGGTGACTGGCGCGCAGTTCGGCGCGCGCGCCGGCCAGAAGATCCGCGGCGAGCATTTGCGGCTTTTGCTCGGTCTTCTCATCCTCGCGGTCGGCATCCGCTTTGCGATCGAACTGGTGATCCGCCCCGAAGATCTCTTCACCATCCGGGAAATCGGGAGCACCGGATGATGCAGCGCCCGCTCGCATTGGCTGGATTGTTGCTCGTCGCCAGCATGGCCTTCGCCTTGTCGCCGGCGCGAGCCGAACGGCTGATCGCGTCGGTGTCGAACCACCGCGTCACGGTGACGCCGAACTATTCGGGCGAGGAACTGGTGCTGTTCGGTTCGGTCGAAAGGGACGCCAATACGCCGCCCTCCCGCACCAGCTACGACCTCGTCGTCACCGTCATCGGCCCGCGCGCCGACATGGTCACGCGCCGCAAGGAGCGCCGGTTCGGCATCTGGATCAACACCGACTATCGCGAATTCCTCAAGGTTCCGACCTATCTCGCGCTGTTTTCCAACCGGCCGTTCGACGCGATCGCCTCGCCCGAAGTCGAACGGCGACAGCAGCTCGGCTTGAACAATGTTCTGCTCACCCAGCGGGTGGGAACGGACTATGCCGACGTCGTGCCGAACGATGCATTCCGCAGCGCCTTCGTGCGGCTTCGCATGGAGCATGGGCTCTATCGCGAGGAGACTTCCGCGGTGACCTTCCTGACACCGACGCTGTTTCGCACCGGCATTCCGCTTCCGGCCGAGGTGCCGATCGGAACCTATGAGGTCGACATCAAGCTGTTTTCCGACGGCGCCCTGATTGCACGCACCGAGACCGCCTTCGACATCGTCAAGGTCGGTTTCGAGCAATTCGTCGCGACCACCGCCCACCAGGACGGTTTTGTCTATGGCCTGGTCACCGCCTTCATGGCGCTGATGACGGGCTGGATGGCCTCGATCGTGTTTCGCAAGGATTAGCGCAGATCGAGTCCGATCGCCGTAGCTCCTCATTCCGATTCGATTTTCAGACAGCCTTTCGTCATTCCGGGGCAGCCCGCAGGGCTGAACCCGGAATCCATCGCGCCACAAACTCTGCGGAGAAATGGATTCTCTGATGTGCAATTGCACATCAAAGCTCGCTCGTTACGCTCGCGCCCCGGAATGACGACGCGGAAGAAGTCTGCATTGCTTTCCGCCTTCGCTAAAGCTTCGGCGGACGAGTCGCTCATGCTCCTCGCAACGCCGGTTCAGTTTTCCGCTCGCGTGGCCGCAGCGGCTTGGGATGCAATTCCTGATTCGATTTTCAAACAGCCACAAATCTTCCAACAACGTCATTGCGAGCGAAGCGAAGCAATCCATTTTTGTCGCACGAAATAACGATGGATTGCCTCGTCGCGGAGCCTGTCATCGGGCGCGCATTCGCGCGACCCGTTGGCTCCTCGCAATGACGATAGGCACACCTCCGCCTTCCCGCGGCACGAGTGTGCCCGGGTGATGTACGAACATCGTCCCTCGGAATGAATGAGGGCGCAGGGAAAGCCGGGTGCACCAAGCGCACCCATGCCCGCGTGCAAAATGAGCAAAGCACACGAGCATAGTCACTACAGGTCCGCCGGAATTCCCGGCCTTCCCTGCGCAATGGTTTTAACGGCTTCCTTCGTGCTCTCCCTGGTGAGCCGGGCTTTCTTGCCACCATCGCCCGTGAGGATCATCACCTCAGGGCTTGATATCAGCGGGATATCAGGACCACAGGACTTCGCCGTCCGCGACGACACGCTTCGTCTTTACGTGCCATCGGCGTCCACCGCATCCCGCACCCAACGTCCGTGACGATCGCGAAACGCCCCTCGTGAGAGGTGCGGGACGGCAATCCTCTATTGCTGTTTCTACCCAGTTGCGAAGCGATATTTTTTTCGCAGGGGGGCTGGACAAGACGGCGAAACAGTCGGTGAAGAGATCAATGAGACCAACTGCGGGAATTTGGCACGACGGGCTACGCGCCATCTGTCGACGTGGGCACAGCAGGCACCTCGCCGTCTTGGCACAAACCGTACAGGGACTGATGCTGACGGAAGCCGCGCAATTCGAAGTGGCCGATTTCAAATACCGGTGCCTTAACTTCGGCGGCAAAAGCACCAGTCATGAGTAGTGGCCGGCCAATATCCTTGCAGAGGAGTTCCAGCCGGCTGAGAATGTTGATGTCGCGCCCGACGGCGGTGAAGTCGAGGCGATTGCCAGAGCCAATATTGCCGTAT
>Ga0210403_10002449_pt1 | contig 16705 bp, 14 predicted proteins | sample IncBWC19MmetaG_FD_150863 | JGI IMG/M metagenome (GOLD analysis project Ga0210403, IMG submission 150863) | Forest soil microbial communities from Barre Woods Harvard Forest LTER site, Petersham, Massachusetts, United States - Inc-BW-C-19-M | ecosystem: Environmental > Terrestrial > Soil >... | reverse complement strand
CGCTTCTCTGTTCAAGACGCGTGCGAGCCGGATGCGTACTTGCGCGTGCTGCTAGCCGAAGACAATCTCGTTAACCAGCGTCTGGCGGTGCGTTTACTGGAAAAGAGGGGGCACCGGGTGGCGGTGGCGGCGACCGGGTTAGAGGTGCTGTTGGCGCTGGAGAAGGAGAGTTTTGACCTGGTGCTGATGGATGTGCAGATGCCTGTAATGGACGGGTTGGAAGCCACGTCGGCAATTAGGGAAAAAGAGAGAGCCACCGGACGTCGCCAGGCGGTGGTGGCGCTTACGGCGCACGCGATGAAAGGGGATCGCGAGAAGTGTCTGGCGGCTGGGATGGACGGTTATCTGACCAAACCGATTCGGCCGCAGGAGCTTGACCAGCTTCTGGAGATTTACGTGACGCGCCGGAGGGAAACTCCGAGTGTTGACGAAACGGTGGCCCCCCGTAAGTAAGGCAGTGAATGGCTTACACGGTTTCCCGGCAACTCGTCGCCGACAGCTGCCTGATAGATGCTTGCCGGCACTTTGTTGTCATAGAGCAGCAAGCAACCTCGAGCTGTCTGGGTTGACGGTGAGCGGCAGAGCGGCGACACTTTCCATGTCACCTATCAAGTGCGCTCAACCCGGAAATTGACGAGGATTCATGCCATCCAGTTCATCAGCACGGGCAAAAAAGCCGAGTCGCGGCCCAAAAACACTTCCCTTTGTTCCACAGATTCTTATCTTTGATGTTGATGGCGTGCTGGTGGATGTTCGCCGGTCGTATTGGCTTTCTGCTCTCGAAACGATGCGTTTCCTCACCGGCCAGCGGCACGCGTGGGCCGAACTGCACGAATGGAAAAGCAAACCCGGCAACAATGACGATTGGAATATGGTTTCGAATTGGGCCACTGCGTTGGGGCATCCGACAAGCTATGAAGAGGCGCGCGTGGCGTTCGGGCAGTTCTATTGGGGGAAGAACGGCAAGGCCGGCAATGTGCGGAAGGAGAAGCTTATGATCACGCCGCGGCACATCAAGCGCTGGGCCGCACGTTTTGAACTCAATCTTTTTACCGGGCGCACGCGGCAGGAATTTTCGTATACGTTTGAACGCTGGCCTGCAACGCAGTGCTTCCGGAATGTCGTTACCATGGACGACGTCAAACGCAAGAAGCCCTATCCTGACGGATTGCTGAGAATTCTTGGACCACGCGATCCGGCCACGGCGATCTACATTGGCGATAATATAGATGATGCTCTTGCTGCCCGGGATGCGCGTGTTCCGTTCATGGCGATATTGCCACCCGGCACGTATGAGTATCGGAAGTGTGGCGCGCGTTTCCGCGAACTTGGCGCGCTTGCGCTTTTGCCCGGCATCCTGGCCCTGAACGATTGGTTGCCATCCGCCTGAGGCGGTCTTCGCCTGCGTTTTTCCATGACCGGAGGAGCTCTTCGTCTTTGACGCAAGAGTGGAACTTTTGCAGCGTGCGGTGGGAATTATCAATATTAGCGGGGGCCATCATGAAGGCGCACATTTCATCCATCTTGCTGGCTTTCGGATTCTCGTGCGCTGCCGCGCTGACGGTGGCTGGTTCTACTCGTGCCCAAGCACCGCCTGGACCTTTGCCGGGGGCGCCGCCGCAAGCTCCGCCGTCTTCGACGGCGAATCCGCAAAATCAGCAGACGCGGGCGGAGACGCGGACGTCCATCTTTGGTCAGTGGAAGTTGAACCGCGACGAGAGCGACGATCCGCGCAAGAAAATGGAGGACGCACGCGGAAACAGCGGTGGAGGGCGCGCGGGCGGCGGAGGTGGAGGCGTCCGCATCGGTGGCTTTCCCATCGGCGGCCATAGCGGGAATCGAGGCGGGGAGGGCGACGAGGACCGACAGCGCACGCAATCCGAGATCGCCCCCGCGAATTCTTTGACGCTAAAGCAAAAAAGCTCTAACGACCCCGAAGTTGACCTCACCGACGACCAAAACCGGAAGCGTGCGCTTTTCACGGACGGTCGTAAGTTACAGAAACCTGATTCGAAGGACGATAGTTACCAGGAAACTGCGGCGCACTGGGACGGCTCGCGTCTGGTCACCGACGAGAAGGGTCCTCGCGGAGGAAAGATGAGCCGCACGTTTGAATTGTCCTACGATGGCACACAGCTTTTCGAGACGCTGCGTCTGACCACCGGACGTTCGGGCATGCCGCTCGATGTGCGCTACGTCTACGACGCGGTCTCCTCGAGTGGCACGCCGCCAAATCAGTGACGACGAAGCTATCCGTACCGCCTGATGGTCCACAATGTCATTTAGGAATTCTTCTTGTCCCACTTGGCGCCTCCGTTGACGCCCCCCATCGTGCGGTCTAATATCCGCGCATGGTCTGTGCGTCAAATGGGGGTAGCTAGGAGAATTTCTTGGAAAACGAGATTCGCACAACAACGCCGCGCGGCCCCGGGCGCTTGAAGCGCTGGATGGGCCGGGGACTGATGGGCCTTCTTGTGCTGGTGGTCCTGGCCGCGGTGGTGGGCGCGAGTTACCAGGCCCTCGGAAACAGAGCGGATGCTCGCAGATTTCCGCAACAGGGAAAATCCGTCTCTCTCGGTCCGGCTTTTGACAACCTGTCTTTGAGTATCGATTGCCGGGGGCAGGGTAGTCCGACGGTTATTTTGGACAGCGGGCTCGGCGTTCCCGCGGTCGGGTGGAATCCCGTGCAAACGGAAGTCGCGGAATTCACGCGCGTTTGTGCTTATGACCGCGCGGGCTACGGCTGGAGCGGCGCTACCACTCTTCCACGCACGAGCACGGAGATTGTGAAGGAATTGCACGCGCTCCTTGAAGCTGCGAACGAGAAAGGGCCATACATTCTGGTTGGACATTCCTTTGGCGGGTTCAACGTTCGCGTTTATAACGGCCAGTATCCAAACGAGGTTTCCGGCATGGTTTTGGCGGACGCTTCGCACGAAGATCAAGAAGCCCGCATGCCGCCCGCAATGCAAGCGTTCATGAAGAAATCGGCCGAGCAGCTTAAGCGCCAGCAAATGCTTGCCCCACTGTTGATTCGGTTTGGCGTTGCGCGGTTCGCTCAGCGAAATCAGGTAGAAAGTCCGGGCGTTTCAAAGGAATTTGGGCAGGAGATGCTCTACCTGCAGCTTCAGCCGAAATTCATGGACGCGGCCGCTTCCGAACTGGACTCGTTTTCGGAAAGTGCCAAGGAGGTCCGGACGGCCGGCAATCTGGGGGATAAACCACTGGTGGTTCTGACAGCGGGCAAAATGGTGCCAGCATCACAGTTGCCCGAAGGGTTTCCGCAGAAAGAGTTCGACGATTTCCACGAGGTGTGGGTGAACGATTTGCAGGTGAGAGAATCCCGGCTTTCGACGCGCGGCAAACGAATCATGGTTCCGGACAGCGATCACATGATCCCCTTTGAACGCCCCGACACGATCGTTGCCGCTGTTCACGAAGTCTGGACGGCCGCGAACTCCCTGGGCACGGCCAGCACTGGCAAACCCAGCGAAGCCAGCAGTGCCAAGTAGCGCAGCTGTTTCGGGGCAGGTTGCGGGGGGCGCGAGCGGCTGCTAAAATTGCTGATTTGCCGGGTTACCGGTGTTTGTGCTGAAGGCTACCTGCTATTTGCCGGTTGGGTATCCCACAGAATTTGTTGCCGTTTCGATCCAGGCCGATGGTGAGTCGAACCGCAAGGCTGTCCAAAGAGTAGGCGACCGCAGAGAACCCGACGGAAACGGCCAGCGCTCGGAGCTCGACTGAACCGGTCCGGCCTCTGCGGAAGGGAGATTACGAGTGGCAAAGTATGATGTGGCGATTATCGGGAGCGGTCCGGGCGGCTACGTGGCGGCGATCCGCGCCGGCGAGCTTGGATTGAAGACTATCGTGGTCGAGAAGGACCCGTTTCTTGGCGGGACTTGCTTGCATGTCGGATGTATTCCGACGAAGGTTTTGTTGCATCACGCGGATGTGTACGATCACTTCAAGAACGGCGCGGAATTGGGGTTCGAAGTGAGCGGGCTGAAGATCAATTGGGCGAATATTCTCGCGCGTAAAGACAAGATTGTGAAGAAGCATGCCAAGGGGATCGAGTTTCTTTTCAAGAAGAATAAGGTGGAGTGGGTGCAGGGCTGGGGACGTTACGCCGGAACGGGGCGCGTGAGTGTGGATAACAATGGGAAGAAAAGCGAGATCGAAGCCGCGAACATTTTGCTGGTGAGCGGATCCGAAGCGCGAGCTTTGCCAGGTATCGAGCCGGACCACAAAACAATTTTGACGAACCGGTCCATTCTGGAGTTGCCGGATATTCCGAAGACACTGATTGTGGTTGGGGCGGGAGCGGTCGGAGTGGAGTTCGCTTCTATCTACAATACATTTGGGACGCAGGTGACGATTCTGGAGGCGCTGCCGCGTGTGGTGCCGGTGGAAGACGAAGAGGTTTCGGCGGAACTGGAAAAGGATTTCAAGAAAAAGGGGATACAGATTTTCACCAGCAGCAAGGTGGAGTCCGTTAAGAAGGATGCCAAAGGCGTGACGGTTTCGTTTAAAGACAAGGATGACAAGCCGCAGACGCTGCAGGCGGAGAAGTTATTGCTGGCAGTTGGCCGCAAACCGATGACGGAAGATTGCGGTTTGGAGAAATCCAAGGCCAAGCTGGAGCGAGGGTTCGTGGTTACCGGGCCGCAGATGGAGACCGATGAAAAGGGTTTGTACGCGATTGGGGACATCGTGGCGGGGATGCCGCAGCTGGCGCACGCGGCGATGATGGAAGGGATCGTGGCCGTAACGCACATTGCCGGAAAGAAAACGCAGCCGATTTTGAAGACGCGCATTCCCAACGCGACGTACTGCGAGCCGCAGATCGGCTCGATTGGATTGACCGAGAAGCAGGCGCGCGAGGCCGGGTATGCAGTGAAAACTGGAAAATTCCCTTTTGTCGGCAACAGCAAGGCCACGATTTTGGGGAATCACAACGGGTTCATCAAAGTGGTTTCGGACGAGAAGTACGGCGAGGTTTTGGGGATTCACATTATCGGCCCCTTGGCGACGGAAATTTTGGCGGAAGCGGCGGCGACGTTGAACCTCGAGGGCACCATCGACGACATGATGAACATGATTCACGCGCATCCCACGGTCTGGGAAGGGATGGGGGATGCGTTTGCGAGCGTGAGGGGATTGCAGATTAACGTATAGCGACGGGTGACTGGTGAAGAGCTGCCAGATTGTTGATCTCGGATTGATTGGGTACGCGAATGCGTACGCGCTGCAAAAACGCCTGGTGGCCGCGCGCAAGGCGGATGCGGTTGGGGATGTGCTACTGCTCTGCGAGCACACGCCGGTGATCACCCAGGGGCGAAACGGGAAGCGCGAGCATCTTTTGGTTTCCGAGAATGTATTGCGGCAGCGGAACGTGGAGTTCTATGAGACTAGCCGCGGGGGAGATGTTACCTACCACGGACCGGGGCAGCTGGTGGGTTATCCGATCTTGCAGCTCGGCGCGATTCGCAAGGACGTGGTTTGGTACGTGCGGATGCTGGAAGAAGTGATGATCCGAACTACCCGAGAGTTCGGGATTTGCGCCGAACGCGAAGCGGGGAAGACTGGGATTTGGGTGCCGGGGGAAAAGAAAGAATTCATACGGAGCTCACCGAGGGGAGAGCAGCCAGCCGAGATTGCGGCAGAAAAGCTGGGCGCAATTGGGGTGCACATCAGCCGGTGGGTGACGTCGCACGGATTTGCTTACAATGTTTCGACGGATCTGCGTAATTTTGATTTGATTGTGCCTTGCGGGATTGCCGGGCGGAAGGCGACTTCGCTCGAGAAACTGCTGGGACGGGCGGTGAATGGCAAGGAAGTGGCGCCGAAAATGGTGCGGCATTTTGGGGATGTGTTTGGGTTGGAGATCGGTGCAGGAACGAAAGAAGAATTACTGGGGATGCTGGAGCTTAGGGAGCAGATGGTCGCGCTGCCAGCTTAGGGGAGTAGGACAGACATTCTTGTCTGTCGCTTGCCGTTGTTCGGAAGTAAAGGAAGGCAGACAGGCAGCCATGCCTGTCCCACGGAGCGGGAATGAAGAAGGAATTGACGCGGCAGCAGTATCTGGACCTGTACTACTACATGCGGCTGAACCGCGCCGTGGAAGACACTATGGTGAAGCTCTTCCGCCAGAACAAAATTGTCGGAGGGTTGTACTCGAGTCTGGGTCAAGAAGCGATTTCCGTGGGAACGGCGTACGCGCTGGAGAAGAAGGATTGGCTGGCGCCGATGATCCGCAATATCGGAGCGCTGCTGGTAAAGGGCGTGCCGCCGCGCGATGTTTTCATGCAGCATATGGCCAAATACGATTCGCCAACCAAGGGCAAAGACGGAACGAGCCACTTTGGCGATTTAGAGAAGCTGCATATTGTTTCGCCGATTTCGATGCTGGGCGATTTGATTCCCGTGATGACCGGTGTGGCCATGGCGGGTCGCTACCTGGGCCAAAATATTGTGACCATGACTTGGATCGGCGACGGCGGAAGTTCGACCGGCGTGTTTCACGAAGGGTTGAACTTTGCCGCTACGCAGAAGGCGCCGTTCGTGTTGATCCTCGAAAATAATTTGTGGGCGTATTCGACGCCCGTGAAGCGGCAGGTGCCTCTCGAGAATCTGGCGGATCGCGCGAAAGCGTATGGAATTTCCAGCTACATTGTGGATGGCAATGACGTGGTCGCGGTGTACTCGACGGCGCGGGAAGCGGTGGAGCGAGCGCGAGCCGGCGAGGGGCCGATTTTGATCGAAGCCAAGAGTTTCCGCCGGCTGGGCCATGCGCAGCACGACCCGGCCGAGTACGTGCCGAAGGAGATGCGCGCTTACTGGGAAGGACGCGATCCCATCGCTTTGTATGAGAAATTTCTAATGGGCGAGAGATTGCTCGACACGAAGGGCAAGAAGGATGTCGACGAGAAAATCGAGACGCTGCTCGCTGCGGAGCGGGAGTTCGCGGAGAATTCACCGATGCCGCCGCCTGAATTTGCCGAGACGGGCGTCTATTGCACCGGCGACGAATGTCATAAGATTCGCCCGAAATGGGAGCGGCCGATTTCTGAAGTGACCCCGCCGAAATCGAGCGTCAAGCCGGTGTGGACCGTGGAGGGCTTCGGATCTGGCAAGTCAGCTGCGAGCACGGCCATCCACTTTGGGGACACCAAGGCCGCGCTGGAAACAGAAACTTCGGACACGGACGCAACGACAAAAACCAATGGATCCAAACGCGCGGCAAAATCGCCTGCAAAAAACAGCGCAAAGGCTGGGGCCGCCTCTAGAGCCACGAGAAAGGTAAAGAGGTAGCCATGGCGGAGGCCAACGGAACGCAAATTACGTTTCTCGAAGCCATCAGGCAGGCGATGTTCGAAGAAATGGAGCGCGACCCGGCCGTGGTGTTGCTCGGAGAGGACGTCGGGGTGTACGGCGGCGCGTTCAAAACCAGCGAGGGATTGCTGGAGCGCTTCGGCTGGGAGCGCGTGATTGATACGCCCATCAGCGAGAGCGCCATTATCGGCGCGGCGTGCGGGATGAGCTACGCGGGGCTGAGGCCGATTGCCGAATTACAGTTCATCGATTTTATCGTGTGCGCGTTCAATCAGATCACCAATTTCGTGGCCAAGGGCCACTACCTCTGGAATGCGCCCGCGCCGATGGTGATGCGCGGTCCGTCGGGCGGCGGCGTACATGGCGGACCATTTCACTCGGCGAATCCGGAGATGTACTTCGTGCATACGCCAGGGCTGAAGGTGATTTATCCTTCGACGCCGTACGACGCCAAGGGATTGCTGAAGGCCGCGGTGCGCGACAATAATCCTGTGCTTTTCTTCGAGCACAAATTCCTGTACCGGCGGATCAGGGGCGAGGTTCCTGCCGAGGATTACACCGTGCCGATTGGCAAGGCGACCGTGCGCCGCGAGGGCCAACACCTGACGATTATTTCTTATGCGGCGATGATGCACACCTCGCTCGAAGCGGCCGATGCGCTGGCGAAAGAAGGCATCGAGGCCGAAGTGATCGACTTGCGGACGCTGCTGCCGCTGGATGAAGAGACGATTTTGCAGTCGGTGCGCAAAACCAACAGATGCTTGGTGGTGCACGAGGATACCAAAACGGGCGGAATCGCAGGCGAGATTGCGGCGATTCTTTGCGAGAAGGCTTTCGGCGATCTGGATGGGCCGCTGATGCGTGTGACGGCGCTGGATACGCCGGTGCCGTATTCGCCGCCACTGGAGGAATATTTTCTGCCGAACGCCAAAAAAGTCTTCGATGCAGCGAAGGAATTGGCACGGTACTAGCCCGTGACCCTACATCGGAAGTGAAGCCGGACAGGAGAATCGAGATGGCCACAGACGTAGTCATGCCGCAGATGGGCGAAAGCATTTTTGAAGGGACCATCACCAAGTGGCTGAAGAAGCCCGGCGACAAGGTGGAGCGCGACGAGCCGCTGTTCGAGATTTCGACGGACAAGGTGGACGCGGAAATTCCATCGCCCTCGGCTGGTGTGCTGAAGGAGATCAAAGTCAACGAAGGGCAGACCGTGCCGATCCAGACGGTCGTGGCGGTGATCGACGGCGCCGGCTCGGCGGCAGCTGCCCCGGCGCCAACTCCGGCGAAGACCCCGGCGCCGCAAGCCGCGGCCGCGCCCGCACCGCCTCCAGCGGCGAGACCTGCCACTCCTCCACCGGCTGCAGCAGCGCCAACGCAGACTGCCCCGCAGGCGGTACCTGTGCCTCAGCGCAGCGGCGAACGCATCCACAGTTCGCCGCTTGTGCGCCGCATGGCCGCAGAACGCGGCATTGATCTGACCACGGTTCCGGGAACGGGCGCAGGCGGACGGATCAGCAAACAGGACATCGAAGCAGTCATTGCGGCTGGCGGAGTTCCCGCCGCGGCGTCCACTCCGGCCGCGGCGCCGGCGCGTCCTGCGACCCCGGCCACCTCCGTGGCTCCAGCTCCTCCCGCGGTTTCCGGCGGGCAGATTCACGTGGCCTTCGAATCGGCGGTCCCGCGCGAGAAGATTTACTTCGGCAATTACCAGGTAGAGCCGATGAGCAACATGCGGCAGCGCATCGCGGAGCACATGGTGGCTTCGAAGCGCGTGTCTGCTCACGTTTATTCCGTGGATGAGATCGATATGACCAAGGTGGCTTCGCTGCGAGCCAAAGCCAAGGATGAGTTTGAACAGCGCTACGAGACTAAGCTGACGTTCATGCCGTTCTTTGTGAAGGCGGCGGTCGCCGGACTGCGCGCTTTCCCTACGATGAACGCATCGCTGGACGGCACGAACGTAGTGCTGCACAAGGAGATCAACATCGGGATCGCCGTGGCGCTTGATTGGGGCCTGATTGTGCCTGTGGTGAAGGGCGCCGACGAGAAGAATGTTCTCGGCATCCAGCGCACGCTGAACGATTTGGCGGAGCGAGCGCGTTCGAAGAAACTGAAACCAGAAGAGGTGCAGGAAGGCACTTTTTCCATCACCAATCCAGGCGTCTTCGGGGGACTTTTCGGGCTTCCGGTGATCAGCCAGCCGAATGTGGGCATTCTGGGGCTTGGCATGATCGAGAAGCGTCCCGTCGTTATCAACGACTCGATCGCCATTCGCTCCATGTGTTACGTCACGCTGAGCTACGACCATCGCGTGGTGGATGGCGCTGTCGCACACCGGTTCCTGCACCAGGTGAAGGAGACGCTGGAGAATTGGTCGGAACCGGTCCTCTAGTAGGGCTTTCTTTCTATAGCCGTCGAGCTGACGCGGCTGGATTTGCAGCTCGCTAGGATAAGAATCTGCGAGCGTTGCTTGCGGGTTTGGCGTGCTGTATTTCCTGGATTCGGACACCTGTCCGGATGTGGGACGGGCATTCCCGGAAGTGGTCGAAGCTGGAACCAGGCCACCCCTCCGGCCCCTTTAATGTATCCAAAACAAAAGGCTTACATCTGATTTAAGGTGGAAGCTGGCCTGCCCCAACCATCTTTAGACGACTACACCCCAATGCCAATGACACCGCCGCGAATCCTGATTGCCGACGACCAGCCCGATGTGCTGAACGCGCTGCGCTTGCTGCTGAAGGGGCAGGGCTATGAAACCGAAGGAGTGGCTTCGCCGGCGGAGTTGCTGCGGGCGGTCGAGGCACGCGAGTTTGATCTGCTGCTGATGGATTTGAATTATGCGCGGGACACCACTTCCGGCCGGGAAGGGCTGGACCTGCTCAGCCGCTTGAAAGAAACCGCGGACGCGCCGGCGATTGTGGTCATGACGGGCTGGGCTACGGTGGGCCTGGCAGTTGAGGCCATGCAATACGGCGTGGCCGATTTTGTGGAGAAACCCTGGAGCAACGCGCGGCTGCTCGAGATTCTGCAAAAGCAGATTGCCCTGGGACGCGAGCGACGGGATGCCCGGCGACGCGCGACCAAGGAAAACCAAGACCACCAGGAACTCGCTCTGCACTTCCACCGGCAAGAGGAGGAAGTGGCCGAAGCGCGGAGTATTCAGCAAGGGCTCTTGCCCAATAGCATTGCCCAGCTGGCGGGATATGACATCGTGGGCGCCTGGCAGCCGGCGCACAGCGTCGGCGGCGATTACTACGACGTTCTGGAGTTCGACGAGGCCACACTGGGACTGTGCATCGCCGATGTGGCGGGGAAAGGATTGCCTGCAGCGCTGCTGATGTCCAACCTGCAGGCGGCAGTGCGGGGACTGGCTTCCCCTGCACTGTCTCCTGAAGGGTTGTGTGCCCGTCTGAATTCGCTTGTTTGCCACAACACCGGCAGCGACCGCTTCATTACGTTTTTTTATGCACAGCTCGATGGACCGGGGCGGCATCTGCGGTATACGAACGCGGGGCACAACCCGCCGATTCTCCTGCACCGCAATGGATCGTATGAGCGGTTGGAAGCAGGCGGCGGAGTGCTCGGTGTTTTTCCAAACCAGACGTTTGCCGCAGGCGCCGCACAGCTCGCGCCGGGCGACCGCGTCATTCTTTTTACGGATGGTGTGACCGAAGCTTGCGACGCCGCGGGCGAAGAGTTTGGCGAAGTGCGGCTGCTTGATCTTTTGCGGGAACACTGCGCGGCGGCCGTGGCTGTCCTGCAGGCGAAGATCCTAACGGCCGCTGGCGAATTCAGCCGCGGCCACTGGCATGACGATGCCACGCTGCTCGTTCTTGGCGTCTCCGCGTAGGAACCGCGAGCGAGCGGCCGCGTTGTGTGCCAACGTCTCCAGCGGTTATAGCATTGCTGCGAATCGTACTGGACCATCGCCTTGAGTTTTGCAATGCAAACCGCGAAACACCCAGTATGCGGTCGACGAAGCGGTGGCCATCGCTCTGTTCCGTGAGAAGGTTATCAGGAACTTGAGGAGATGGTAGTTCCCGTCCGAGCAGCGTATCAGATGAGACTGCGCCCGCCCGCGCATCCGGAGTACCTGTTCGAGCGCCCGTAGCATGCGGCCGCCATACCAGCACGAGCGTTAGTAACTCATTGCATCAACTACCCTTTTATGGATTCCAGGGATTCCCGAAACCGGCTGGGCGCTTTGCGCCGCTGGGAACGACGCCGCGCGGGAAGCCCCAGAGCGGTCTTGAAGAGATTTCAAAAAGAAAAGGCTCGGGCCATGGCCCCAGCCTCTTCACGTTTCGAAAAACTTGCCCCGGAGCGAACTCTTAGCGCCGTTTCTTTTTCTTGGCTGGTTTTTTCGCTTTTTTTGCCACCTTCTTTGGTTTTGGCTTGGGCTTGGGCTTGGCTTTTTTGGCCTTTGCTGTGGCTTTCTTTTTCGGAGCAGCTTTCTTGGCTGGTTTAGCCGGGGGCTTGGCGGCAGCTGTGGCCGCCGCCGCCGCTACGGGCTCTTCCTCGGTGATGAGGATCTCTTCCTCTTCGGTCTCCACGATCTCATCACCGCCGCCCAGCTCGTCTTCCTCCTCCAGCCGTGACAGCTCGTTATCATCTTCGAAGTTGTCCTTCTCGAAATCCATACCATCCTCCCGAGGGGCTACCCACAAGCCTTTGGCCTGCGGGACGCTGCATTAGCTGGAGTCGCCAACTCCCCTCCGCCGCACGCCGTTGTTATCGTACTCCTGCAAAGTTGTCAAGCATTCTGCAACTGAGGCACGAGCGGAAGCCTCTCGAACCAGGCTGGTGGACCAGTGGTCACCGCCCGGTGGAGCCAGGCGAAACCATCAAGGCAGCTTTAATTTGTTGTATATAAACGACTTAGTTGTGAATCGCGGCGGCTTGACTGGCGGAGGTGCTGGGCTGCGAAGCACGCCCCTTGGAACTTGTCTTTGCGCGCGTGTGCTCTGGCGCGAACTCTGGCGCGCCACCGACGGTGTAAATGCGCAGCACCATGCCACGGCTCACATGGCCGGTCTTCATGTGATTCCACTTGCGCACGTCTTCGGCGGGTACGCTGAAGCGATCCGCGATCCCGCCGAGCGTGTCGCCCTTGCGCACGCGATAGCGAACCAGACGGCTCTTGGACTCCGCGGGAGCGGCCGCCGGAATAATCAATTTCTCACCGACGTCCAGCGCGGCGTGACGATCGAGATTGTTTGCGTCGGAGATCGCTGCGGGAGTGACGCGATACTTTTTTCCGATGGACGTCAGCGTCTCACCGGCTTCGATGCGGTGCCGCCGCCAGCTCACCCACTTGTCGGCCGGAATGTCGGCAATCTCCGCGGAGAATTTTTCTGCGCTGCCCAGCGGTAGATGCAGCTCGAAGGAAGGATCCTCGGGAGTCGCGAGGCGCAGCAGCGCAGGATTCAGGCCGCGCAGCGTGTCCACATCCACATCGATGGTCTCGGCGACCAGCCGCAGATCGATGGCCCGGCCGGGCTTTACCACGTCGGTCGGAACTGGCTGTTCCGGATCAACTTGTATGCCGTAGTGCGCGGCGTCTTTGGCGATCAGCGTGAGCGCCAGAATGATGGGCACGTAGTTTTTCGTTTCGCGCGGAAGCACGTTCCGTTTGTAGAGCTCCCAGAAATCCGCGTAGCCGGTGTGTTCGATGCCCTTTTGCACGTTTCCCGGACCGCAGTTGTACGCGGCCATCGCTAGATACCAATCGCCGAACTGTCCGTACAGATCGCGCAAATGCTGAGCAGCCGCGCGCGTGGCTTTTTCCGGATCTTGGCGCTCGTCGATCCACCAGGTGTGCCGCAATCCGTACTCCATGCCGCGGTACGCGACGAACTGCCAGATTCCCCGCGCGCCGGCCCGCGAAAGCGCCAGTGGCTGGAACGCACTTTCCGCTTGCGCCAGATAGATCAAGTCTTGCGGAACGCCTTCTTCATGCAGAACCCGTGCAATCATTTCGCGATAGCGGCCGGAGCGCCGCAGCCCGGTCTCGACGATGGCGCGGCCTCGCGGCGTCTGGAAAAAATTGAGGAAGGAAAGCACTTCGTCGTTCACGGTGAGCGGCAGGTCGTGCGATATGTTCTTGGCGGCTTGCTCGGCGCGTTCTTTCAGGCGTGGATCGACAGGAAAGGTCATCTCCGCTACTTCATCGATGGGCGCGGGCACCGCTGGAGCTTCCTGAAAGCCGTCCCCGGCGCGGAAAGCCTGCAACTCGTAGCCGTAGACGGTATCCACCACGCGGTGGAACAGTTCGCTGAGCTTCGGATCGCTGTTCGGGTCGTAGCCGCTGGTGAGCAGCCAGTCCACGGCGTCGTCAAAGTCGCCCCGTGCGGCGTCCAGATGTCCAGCCTTGTAGTTCTGCTCGCCGGACGCAAATTTGGCTTCCACTTGCGCGATCAAGTATTCCTTTGGTCCAGGAACTCGCGGCGCCAGGGCGGCTAGCCACTCCGGCGAAAGCTTTCGCAGAGGAAGCTCCCCGAGATTGGCAGGAACTTGAGCGGTCGCTGCATTGGCCGGGGTCAGCGCCGGAACGTGCGCCTGCACTCCGTGTTTCGCTGCGTCCTCACAACCGATGGCGGTAAGCGTGAGCACAGCCAGGATCGTTATATACAGCCGAGTCTGGAGCTTCGGGCGCATCTCCTTATGTTAAGGAGCTGTTACAGTCCAGGTCAACGCTTTCCGGCAGGGTGGGGTTGACCTACTCAATACACGACCGGAACCCATGCGACATGCCGTGTTTGTTCCTGTCGAGGTGTGGTCCGAGATAAACTGTCACCCCAGGTGTTTCACGTGAAACCGATGGCCATCCCGTGTTTACGCAAAATAGGCAAGACCACCTGCGCGATCACGCTCTTGCTGTTGGTCTTTTTCCTTGGCCCTTCATCCTTGGGAGCCCAGAGCAAGAGTCTTTCATCCCATAAGCGCGCGCAGGTCGAAAAAGCCGCGTCGAGTTTCATGGCCACAAACAGCGTGCCGGGAATTTCCGTGGCCGTCGTCAGGACGGAGCGCTGGTCTGGTCCCAAAGCTTCGGAATGGCCGACCTCGAGAATTTTGTTCCGGCGACATCTTTAACTCTGTTCCGCCTCGGTTCTATTTCCAAGCCCATCACCGCTATCGCAATCCTGCAGCTTTCAGAGCGCGGCAAGCTGGATCTCGATGTCTAGGTACAGGAGTACTGCCCGGCTTTTCCCAAAAAGAGTGGCCTATCACCACTCGCGAGCTGCTCGGTCACCTCGGAGATATCCGGCATTACAACCCGGACGGCTGTTCCCCACCGCTCGAGCTGGTACCACAAGGACAAGTCCGGAGCCGTCGAAAACGCGGGCGTTCTGGACTCCAGTTACAAAATTCCTGGCGGCGGACTGATCTCTTCGGCCGACGATATGGCGCGGTTTGAGATCGCCGTTCTGGCCAACGAGCTCCTCAAGCCGGCCACGCGCGAACAAATGTGGACTCCCCAGATGGCCGCCGATGGTTCCGAGAACGGCTACGCGCTTGGCTGGGGCCATAGCAAGAAATTCGGCTTGTCGCTCGTGTCGCACTCCGGAAGCCAGCAAGCACCAGCACATCGATTCTCCTGGTGCCGGAGCGGAGCGCTGGAACCGTTGTGCTCGCCAACATGGACGACGTCGACGCCACGGCTTTGTCCACGGAAATTCTGAAAATCGCTCTGGACCTAAAAGACAAACCTGGATAGACGAAAGGCATGTTCTTCCCCCGCGGCGCACTAGCAGCTAGCTGGCCGAGGAACGGCGACACGCAGGCCTTCTAAAAAAACATCTTGACAACACGAGTCGGCCGCCTAATATTCAACCGAATGGTTAACTATTCCACCGCGCCCCTGGATGCCACCTTCGGTGCGCTCGCCGATCCCACCCGCCGCGCCATCCTGGCCCGCCTCGCACAGGGTGAGGCCATGATCACCGAGCTTGCCGAACCTTTCCGGGTTTCTCTGCCAGCCGTCTCGAAGCATGTGCGCATACTGGAGTCCGCAGGTCTCCTTGAGCGCGAGATCAATGGCCGCGTGCACCACTGCAGGCTGGCCGCGGAGCCCCTCAGGAACGCGGCCGCCTGGATCGAGCAATACCGCGCGTTCTGGGAATCGCAATTCCAAGCCCTGGCGAAGTATCTGGAAACCACCGCTCGCAAGGAGAGGCAAACATGCCAAGCGCAAAGCAAGGCCAAACGAACCCGGGCTTCACGCTCCAAATCCGCCGGACGTTCGCGGCGCCTCGCGAAAAAGTCTTCGCCGCGTGGGCCGACCGCGAACAGCTAGAGCAGTGGATGTGCAAGGACGCGGCCTCGCACGTGGTGATTCACCACGTGCAGGAGATCCGCACCGGCGGGCGCTACCTCATGGAAGTGCGCGATCCCGGCAAGGGCGAGACCTACTGGGGACAAGGCGTCTATCTCGAGGTAAAACCTCCCGAAAAAATCGTGTTTAGCTGGGCCTGGACCAAGGCCGAGCCAGACGGTTCGCGCACGGAATTGCACCCAGAGAGTCCGGATACGAAAGTCACCGTCGAATTTTTCGCGCGCGGAGATCTCACGGAAGTTGTTTTGACGCACGCCACCTTCGGCTCGACGAAACTGCGCGACGAACACCACCGCGGTTGGAACGGCTGCCTTGACATGCTTGCCAAAGTGCTGCAAACCACCAACACGCCAAGCTAGAGGTGCGCGCCTTACTACGGCCTGTCCGGAAACACCGTCGAACCAGTGCCCTCGGAAAGGCGACGCCGCCAATTGTGGCCTGCGGCAGCGCGAAGCTGGGTCGCCCAGCACACGGGCGGCTCGATGCCTGACTGAGCGGTTTACCGCAATGGCCCGCGCTAGGCCTGCGCCGACCCGCAAGCCGTGCCCTAACCCTATCGTCAGGGGTGCAGCCGGGGCGCGGAGGCCGACTGGAACAAAAGGGCGTTACCAATGAAAAGGAAAACGTGAAAAAAACCGCTTGGCAAGCAGGACCATTTGTGGTACTCTGTCTTTGCGTTTGTTGCTCTTGTATCGCCTTTGGATGTGTAAAGCGGTCGCAAGGTCAAACTTGCGGCCTTTTTTTTACGTCTGAAAGCGGCCGTAACTCTTAAGAGGGGTTCGGATTTCGAGGCACCAAATAGCTCAATTTAGTAATGCTCGGTTGCAAGTCAGCCGACAGAAAAGAGTACAGCAGTGAGTAAAGAACAAGGAACAGTGAAGTGGTTCAATGCCAGCAAGGGCTTCGGTTTCATCCAGCGCCAGAGCGGTGAGGACGTTTTCGTCCATTTCTCCGCGATCGTGGCTGATGGCTACAAGTCGTTGAACGATGGCCAAGCGGTTGAATTCGAAGTGACCAAGGGCCCCAAGGGTCTGC
>Ga0210403_10002448_pt1 | contig 16710 bp, 14 predicted proteins | sample IncBWC19MmetaG_FD_150863 | JGI IMG/M metagenome (GOLD analysis project Ga0210403, IMG submission 150863) | Forest soil microbial communities from Barre Woods Harvard Forest LTER site, Petersham, Massachusetts, United States - Inc-BW-C-19-M | ecosystem: Environmental > Terrestrial > Soil >... | reverse complement strand
CCACATGACGGCAACCGGTACCGCACGTGAGGAAAGCCAATCCATGGAATTCAGCGTAACCAAGTCCGCGCTGCTCAATGAACTCACCACCACTCAGGGCGTAGTCGAACGCAAAACCACGATTCCCATTCTTTCAAATCTCTTGGTTGAGGCGAAAGGCAGCCGCGTTACCATTACCGCGACCGACCTCGAGCTCAGCGTGCGCACTTCCTGTGAAGCCAAGGTCAAGAAAGAAGGCGCCGGCACTATCCCCGCCAAGAAACTTCTCGAGCTTGTTCGGCTCCTCCCCGAAGGCGAAATCAAGTTCAAGTTGCTCGACAATCACTGGGTCGAGATCGTCAGCGACAAAAAGAAATACAAGCTCGTCGGCATGGCCAAGGAAAATTTCCCCGCCTTGCCTGCAATGCCGCACACGTTAGTCAAGCTCCCAGCCGCGGTACTCGAAAGCCTGATCGCCAAAACGAAATTCGCCATTTCCATGGAAGAGTCCCGTTACACCCTCAACGGCGGCCTGCTGATCCTCAAGCCGGACACGCTCGCCATGGTAGCCACCGACGGCCATCGCTTGGCGCTCGCCGAAACCGACCAGAAGCTTGCAGGCCTCAACGGCGAAGTCCGCGTCCTGATTCCCAAGAAAGCCATGGACGAAGTCGAAAAGCTTTCCGCCGCGGCCGGCTCTGATGCCCACATGGAATTCGCAAAGGACGAAAGCCACCTCTTCTTCCAGGTCGGCCACCGCCTCTTGATCTCCCGCATCCTCACTGGCCAGTTCCCGAATTACGAAGCCGTCCTGCCGCGCGAGAACAACAAAACCGTGGTTCTTGAGCGCTCCGAACTCAGCGACGCCGTCCGCCGCGTCTCCCAACTCGCCGACCAGCGCTCACACGCCGTCAAGCTTGCCGTCTCCACCGAAGGCGTGGAAATCTCCGCTTCCAGTCCCGAGTACGGCGAAGCCAAGGAAACCATCGACAAGGATTACAAGGGCGACAACATCTCCATCGGCTTCAACTCCAGCTACATGCTCGATTTTCTCGCGGCTGCGGCCGACGGCCCCATCAGCATCGAACTCAAAGACGAACAGTCCGCCGGCCAGATGCGCCCCCTTGCCGACGAAAGCTACCGCTACCGCTACGTAATCATGCCCATGCGCATCTGATTCTTTCCACTTTCACTGTGTTTTGAGATCGCATTTTGTGATCTCAAATAAGGCCACTCAACCTCCGAGATTTCTGTTTGAGATTCCAATTGTGAAACCTCAAAAGACGGGAATTCTTGCCTGTAATACTCCCCTGAAACCTGAATGTCATCCTTGATGCAAACGAACCGTGGTAGTAGCTTTTAGGCCTTGACATCTTGTTGAAATATAAGGATTTATTTATCCACAAGCCCTATCCTGCCGCTTGAGTAACTCCCCCTTTTCCAGTAAAATTTAGGTGTTGTCGATCGGTCGTTTCTTCCCCCCAATCGACACGTCCGCCAGGCCCGCTGGACCTCGAACGCTCCGCGCCAGGAGCAGGTCTCGCACCCTGGAGAACATAAGTCTTCGCCACGTCCCGGATCGCGGGATGGGATGAAGCAGGAAACCCTACGAGCTCCGATCTGGCCCAGTGGGATCGCAGCCAAAGGGTGAGGCGACGGTTGCAGGATTCCGACATCACGCCTTTCCTTGCTTCGCAAAAATTGTTTTGAGCGGTCGTTGGCGGAATTTTCGCTATGTGGAAAGCGCCGTTTCGCGCGGCTTGATTGCCGCAGGCTTGCACGTCAGGAGAGCAAATGGGCGATAAAGAAACACCCGTTGTAAAAAGCGGACACCAGTACGACGCGAAATCCATTAAGGTCCTGGGCGGCCTGGAAGCGGTTCGTCTGCGCCCCGCGATGTACATTGGCTCAACCGGCGAAATGGGTCTTCATCACCTGGTCTGGGAAGTTGTCGACAACTCCGTCGACGAAGCAATGGCCGGTTACGCTGACGAAGTCAACGTAACCGTTCACGCCGACAATTCCGTTACCGTGGTCGACAACGGCCGCGGCATTCCCGTTGACATACACGCCACCGAAAAGCGCCCCGCAGCCGAAGTTGTCCTCACCGTTCTCCACGCCGGCGGAAAATTCGACAGCGACACCTACAAAGTTTCCGGCGGTCTCCACGGCGTCGGCGTTTCCGTGGTCAACGCGCTTTCTGACTTTCTCGAACTGGAAATTCAACGCGATGGCGCCGTTTGGGAACAGAGTTACGAAAAAGGGAAGCCCACCAATAAACTCAAGCAGACCGGCAAAACCCGCAAGACCGGCACCAAAGTCAAGTTCCATCCCGACCCCAGCATCTTCGAAAAGACCGCATTCAGCTACGACACGCTGGCGACCCGCCTCCGCGAATACGCTTTTCTCAACAAAGGCCTGAAGATCACGCTCAACGACGAGCGCAGCGAAAAGACCGCTGAATTTCGCTTCACGGGCGGCATCGCCGAATTCGTCAAGCACCTGAATCGGGGCAAGACCTCGCTCCACGATTCTCCGATTTATATGGAAGGCAAAAAGGGCAACGTCGAAATCGAAATCGCCCTGCAGTACAACGATACCTACGGCGAAAACGTCTTCTCCTTCGCCAACACCATCAATACCGTCGACGGCGGCACGCACCTCTCCGGCTTCCGCTCCGCTCTCACGCGCACGATCAACAATTTCGCTTCCAATGCAGGGATGTTGAAAGAGCAGAAAGACGAAGTCACCATCTCCGGCGATGACGTTCGCGAGGGCCTCGTCGCCGTCGTCAGCGTCCGCCTGCCGCAACCCCAGTTCGAAGGCCAGACTAAGGGTAAGCTGAACAGCGACATCAAGGGCGATGTCGAGCAACTCGTCAACGAAAAGCTCGGCGACTGGTTCGACAAGCATTCCACTGTTGCGCGCCGCATCATCGGCAAGTGTATTGACGCCGCCCGCGCCCGCGAAGCCGCCCGTAAAGCCCGTGAACTCACCCGCCGCAAGTCCGCGATGGATTCCAGCGGCCTACCAGGAAAGCTGGCGGACTGCCAGGAACGCGATCCGGCTCGCTGCGAACTCTTTGTCGTCGAGGGCGAATCGGCCGGCGGCTCCGCAAAAATGGGTCGCGACCGCAAATACCAGGCCATCCTTCCCCTGAAGGGCAAAATCCTCAACGTTGAAAAAGCCCGCTACGACAAAATGCTGGGCCACGAAGAAATCCGCGCCATCATCACCGCGCTCGGCACCGGCATTGGCAAAGACGATTTCGATGCTGGCAAGCTCCGCTATCACAAAATCATTCTTATGACCGACGCCGATGTCGACGGCTCCCACATCCGCACGCTGCTGCTCACTTTCTTCTTCCGCCACATGAAGGAGCTCATCGAGCGCGGCCACGTCTACATCGCCCAGCCGCCTCTCTATCGCGTCAAGCGCGGCAAGACCGAGCGTTACATCCGCGACGATCGCGAGTTTGCCCGCGAACTGATGAAGCGCGCCACCGAAGATCACATCGTGAAGGCCAAGGAAGGCGTCAACCTCGAAGGCGCGCGCCTCACCACTTTCCTGCTGAATGTCCAGGAATACGATGCCGCCGCCGCCAAGCTCGGCCGCCGCCTCCGCGAACCCGGCCTTGTCGAACTCCTCGCCGAAAGCGGCCTCGAAAAGAAAACCGACTTCGAGGACAAGAAGGCGCTGGAAAAACTACTCAAAGAGATCGACAAATCAAAACTCAAGCTCGAAGGCAAAATCGCTTTCGATGAAGAACACAGCCTCTACGAAATTCAGTTCGGCCTTCCCCACAACCAGAAAATCAGCTGGGGTGTCGCCTCGACCGCCGAATATAAGCGCCTCCGCGCTCTCGCCAAGCAGATTGAGGAATTCAACCATCCGCCGTTCACCGTCGCCCGCAACGGCACGAAGGTCACCCGGGAAAAAGCCACCGACGTCCTCAACTACGTCATGGAAGACGCCAAAAAGGATTTCACCATCACCCGATTCAAGGGCCTGGGCGAAATGAATGCCGAGCAGTTGTGGGAAACCACCATGAACGCGGACACTCGCACCCTGCTCCAGGTGAAACTCGAAGACGCCGTCGCTGCCGAAGACATTTTCACAACGCTCATGGGCGAAAACGTCGAAGCGCGCCGCAAATTCATCGAGGACAACGCCCTCGAAGTAGTCAACCTCGATATCTAAGGCGCCAGCATCCCGCCGGCAAGCGGGACGATTTTGTAGTGGCCGGCCTTTAGGTCGGTAATTCTGAGAGCAGTGCCAGGGATGATTTACCAGTTAGGCTGGACAACATTACCGGGATTGCGCGGACTGAGCGTCAGTGAATTCCGCGCGGTGCCCACGTCGACGCCGGACAACGAAAAAGGCGTGGCAATCAATCTTGGCGATCAGGCCGAATGTGAGTCATTTTTGCACTTGATCGAAGCGGAGTTTGCAACGAAGCGGTTTACCAACGCCGCGGACGCGTTCGACACCGTCAAAGCATTCGCACTCGAACGCACGAATCACTGAACCAAGCTTTTGGAGTGCATTACCGCAGGACCATAACGAGCGAAGGCTGAGGACACATGGCAGACGAGCAGAACACATCAATACTCCTTCCCATCGACATCGAAGCCGAAATGCGCAAGTCGTATCTCGACTATGCGATGAGCGTCATCATCGCCCGCGCGCTTCCCGACGTGCGCGACGGCCTCAAGCCCGTTCAGCGCCGCATCCTCGTCGCCATGAACGATCTTGGCCTCGCCTCCAATCGCGGCTACCGCAAATGCGCCAAGATCTGCGGCGACACCTCCGGCAACTATCACCCGCACGGTGAGGCCGTAATCTATCCCGCGCTCGTCCGCGTCGCGCAAGACTTCAACATGCGTTACCCGTTGATCGACGGCCAGGGTAACTTCGGCTCCGTCGACGGCGATCCCCCGGCGGCCATGCGGTACACCGAAGCGCGCCTCGCAAAAATCACCGAAGACATTCTCGCCGACCTCGAGAAAGAAACTGTCGACTTCATTCCCAACTTCGACCAGACCCGCGAAGAACCCGTCGTCCTGCCGTCGCGCATCCCGAATCTTCTCGTCAACGGCGCCAGCGGCATCGCCGTCGGCATGGCCACCAACATTCCCCCGCACAATCTCCGCGAAATCGTGGATGCCGCCATTCTTTTGATCGAGAAGCCCGACACTCCTCTGAAAGAAATCATGAAGATCGTTCCCGGTCCGGACTTTCCGACCGGCGCCTACATCGCGGGCAGGGAAGGCATCGAAGCCGCCTATCGCACCGGCCGCGGCAGCTTCATCATGCGCGCTAAAGCTGCCATCGAAGAAGCCAGCAAGGACCGCGAAAACATCGTCATCACCGAAATCCCCTATCAAGTCAACAAATCGAAGCTCATCGAGCGCATCGCCGAACTCGTCCAGACCAAGAAAATCGAAGGCATCTCCGACGTGCGCGATGAATCTTCCCGCGAAGGCATGCGCATCGTCGTCGAACTGAAGCGCGGCGAAGAGTCGCAGCTTATTCTCAACAATCTTTTCAAGCACACCCAGATGCAGGAATCCTTCGGCATGATCCTGCTTTCCATCGTTGCAGGCCAGCCGCGCGAACTCGGCTTGATTCCTATGATCAAGCTCTTCATCGAGCACCGCATGGAAGTGGTGCGCCGCCGCACCATCTTCGAACTCCGCAAAGCCGAAGAGCGCGAACACATCCTGGTCGGCTACCAGATCGCCCTCGATCACCTCGACAACGTCATCCGCGTCATCCGTGGCAGCGGCAGCCGCGCCGAAGCCAAGGAAAACCTGTTCAAGTATTTCAGCGAGCAGGACGTCACCATCACCGAAAACGGCAAGTCCAAGAAGCTCGAAGGCGTGAAACTCGATGGCCGCAAGTATCGCTTCGTCGGCGCCGCCGAAATCGAAGCCGCCGGCCGCGGCAACTCTCTCACCCTCAGCTACGCGCAAATCGACGCCATCCTCGAATTGCAGTTGCACCGCCTCACGCAGCTTTCCATCGACGAAATTGTTAAGGAATTGAAGTCCATCCGCGACCTGATCGCCGAACTGCGCGAAATTCTCGCCAGCGACAAAAAGCTCAAGCAGGTGATCACCGGCGAACTACGCGAAGTCCACAAGGCCTACGGCGACGACCGCCGCACGCAAATCGTGGACAAGGTAGACGAGATCAAACTCGAAGACCTCATCGCCGACACGGACCAGCTAATCACGGTCAGCCATGCCGGTTACATCAAGCGCACGCCCGCGGATGTCTATCGCCACCAGTCGCGCGGCGGCAAGGGCCGCATCGGCGCCAAGACCAAGGAAGAAGACTTCGTCGAACACCTCTTCGTCGCTTCGGCGCACAGCTACATCCTGCTCTTCACTTCCAAGGGCCGCGTCTACTGGCTGAAGGTTTACGAACTCCCCGAAGCCGCCGCCGCAACCCGCGGGAAAGCCATCTCCAGCCTGGTGAAGTTCCAGGAGGACGAGAAGCTAACCGCGCTTGTCGCCGCTACGAATCTTGAAGAAGAAGGTCGCTTCGTCTTCCTCGCCACGAAAGACGGCACGGTAAAGAAATCCGCTCTCACGGAATTTTCCAATCCGCGTTCCACGGGAATCATCGCCATCAACCTCGAAGCCGATAACGAACTCATCGGTGCCAAGCTCACCGACGGCAAGCAGATGATCTTCCTCGCCAGCCACGAAGGCCAGGCCATCCTCTTCCGCGAAACGGAAGTTCGCCCGATGGGCCGCAACGCCGGCGGCGTGAACGGCATGGACCTCGCCAAGGGCGATTACGTCGTCAGCATGGACGCGGTCCAACCCGACTTCGTAATCATCGCCAAAGAACACAACAAGACCACCCAGAACCTCGAAGAACTCGAAAACGAAGACATCAAGGACTCGCTCACCACGCTCATGCTGACCGTCGCCGAAAAGGGCTACGGCAAGCGGACCGCCCTCGCCGAATACCGCATCACCTCGCGCGGCGGCAAAGGCGTCGTCAATATGAAGACCACCGACCGCAACGGCTCCGTCGTCTCCACTCTCCAGGTCACCGAAGAGTCCGACGTCATGATCATCACCGAACACGGCAAAGTCATCCGCGTCCACGCCAACGAAATCCGCGAAGCCGGCCGCTCCACCCAGGGCGTCCGCCTGCTCCGCCTAGACGGCGAAGACTCGGTAGCCGCCGCCGCCGTCCTCCACGAAGAAGACGAGGAAGCAAAGAAGTAGGGGCGGCTTTAGGCCGCCTTCTTGGTTCGCTCCACGGTGATTGTAGGGCCCGCCTTCCGAGGTGGGCCGCTCTTTCTCTTCTCTGCGACCTCTGTGCTCTGTGCACTCTGTGTTAAATCCTCTTTTACATTCACTGCCATTCTCGCGCTACACTACAAACCCATGAAAATCAGAAACCGTTGTTCTGTCCTCGCTCTCCTCTGCTTGTTGGCCATTCTTCCGGCCGTTCCGCAAACGCCCAATCAAAAATTCCTAGTCCTCGTCGGCACCTACACCGACAAAACCGACAGCAAAGGCATCTACGCCTACGAATTCGACGCCGCCACCGGCAAGCTCACTCCCAAAGGCCTCGCCGCCGAATCCTCCAACCCCTCCTGGGTAGTAATCCATCCCAACGGCAAATGGGCCTACGCCGCCAACGAATCCGGCAAGCAAAGCTCCATCAGCGCCTTTTCCATCGACGCCAAATCCGCCAAGCTCACCCTCCTGAACAAACTCCCCGCTGCCGGCGAAGATCCCTGCTATCTTTCGTTAGACAAAACCGGCAAGTTTCTCTTTGCCGCCAACTACACCTCCGGCAACGTTGTCGTCTTCCCGATCCTCCCCGACGGCAAACTCGGCGAACACACTTCGTCAATCCAAGACGGTGGCGTTCTCGGTCCCAACAAGGAGCGCCAGGAAGCTCCCCACGCTCACTGGGTCGAAGTTGCGGCCGATAATCGCTTCGTATTTGTCACCGATCTTGGTCTTGACCGCGTTCTGTCTTATCGGTTCGATATCTCAAATGGCACGCTCAATGGCCCTCCACTTTCTAGTTACAGCCTTCATAAGAATGCATGGTCTATTCCAGTGAATCCCGGCGACGGGCCCCGCCATGCCGTCCTCGGCGCGACCGGGCATATCTACGTTCTCGGAGAATTGCAATCCACTGTCACAGACATCCTTCTGGACCCCAACAAAGACATCGAGCCCGTGCAGCGCATCTCCACGATCCCGTCCGATTACAAAGGCCGCGCCGAAGCCGCCGAAGTCGTCCTCCACCCCAATGGAAAATGGCTCTTCGCTTCCAATCGCGGACCCGACTCGATAGCCGTCTTCGCCGTCGATCCAGTGGCAGGCATGCTACGTCCTGCGGGCATCTTTCCCACGGGTGGCAAGGAACCTCGCCACTTCGCCATCGATCCCACCGGCAAATTTCTGCTCGCCGAAAACCAGAACTCCAATTCCATCGTGATCTTCCGCATCAACCCAGAAATTGGTGCACTCACTCAGATCTCGACCACCGAAGGCATCCCCAGCCCCGTCTGTCTCACTTTCCTCCGAACCCCATAACGTAGCCCACCTCTTCTCTGTGACCTCTGTGCTCTTACTCTGCGCACTCTGTGTTAAGTCTTTTCTTCCTTCTTAACGAACGGCACCACATTTCCTTCTCCACCCAATCCTGAGTTAAACTTTCGCGTTCGCATTCATCAAGGAGCTCTCATGCCGCGCAAATCCTCCCTGCGATTTATTCTTCTCTTCAGCCTTACACTCGCAATCAGCAGTATCGCCCTGGCCGACGGCGAAACATCCCCCGCGCGCGACCCCAAACAACCCATCGACGAGGCCTACACTGCCAAGATCCGCAAGTACACCACCGCCCCCTACTTCTCTTCGCCACTAGTCGACTATCTCCCCGCCAGCAAAACCGTCCCCACTCCCGAAGTCGTCCTCGGCGACGTCGCCGGCGCACCCGGCATCCTCCCCTACGCCGAAGACGTGTACAAATACATGCGCCTCCTCGAAAAGGCCACCCCGCGCGTCAAAGTAGTCTCCATCGGGACCACCGAAGAAGGCCGCGAAATGATCGCCGTCGCCGTCTCTTCCGAATCCAATCTGAAAAACCTCGAGCAAAACCGCCAGCGCCTCGCCAAACTCGCCGACCCGCGCACCATCCATCTCGACGACGCCGAAGCCGACAAACTCGTCGCCGAATCCGTTCCCGTCTACTACATCACCGGCACCATCCACTCCCCGGAAACCGGCGCGCCCACCGCGTTGATGGAGTTGGCCTACCGCCTCGCCGTCGACGAAAGCCCCTACGTCAGCGAAATCCGCAACGGCGTCATCACCCTGATCACCCCCGTTGTCGAAGTCGACGGCCGCGACCGCATGGTCGATCTCTACAAATGGCATCTCGCCCATCCCAAAGATTTCTATCCGCTGCTCATCTACTGGGGCAAATACGTCGCGCACGACAACAACCGCGACGCCATGGGCATGACGCTAAAGCTCACGCAAAATGTTTTGAACACCTTTCTCTCCTGGAACGCCCAGGTCCTTCACGACCTCCACGAATCCGTCCCCTATCTCTACGACAACACTGTCGGTGACGGCCCGTACAACGCCTGGGTCGATCCCATCCTCGTCGATGAGTGGCAAATAATCGGCAACCGCAACGTGGCCGACATGACCAAATTCGGCATGCCCGGCGTATTCACCCACGGCGATTTCGACACCTGGTCGCCCGGCTACCTGATGTTTCTCGGCGCGATGCACAACGGTATCAGCCGCCTCTACGAAACGTTCGGCAACGGCGGCGCCGACACCCGCGAACGTACGCTGCAGCCCGACGAATACGCGCGCACCTGGTTCAAGCCCAATCCCCCGTTTCCCAAAGCCCTCTGGTCGCAGCGCAACAACAATAATTACGAGGAAACAGGCCTGCTCACCTCGCTCCACTTTTTCAGCGAGAACAACCGCCTGTTTCTAAAGAATTTTTATCTGAAAGGGAAGCGCTCCATCCAGAAACCAGCGGCCGAAGGCCCAACCGCCTACGTTCTCAGCGCGGACGATCCGCGCGCCAGCGTTCAAGCCGATCTCCTGCGCATCATGCTCAAGCAGCACGTCGAGATTTCGCGTGCCACCAGCGCTTTTCAGGTGGCTCTCCCGGTGAAAAAAGAAAAGAAGTCCGCCAAGCCGGCCGACGCCGACGAAAAACCAAAACCCCCTGCGCCAACCACCCGCGATTTTCCCGCCGGCAGCTACGTCATTCGCATGGATCAGCCCTATTCCCGCGTCGCCGACGCGCTCCTCGACTACCAATACTGGAGCCCCGAAGATCCGCAAACCACTCCCTACGATGACACTGGCTGGACGTTTGGCGAACTTTTCGGTGTGCAAGTCACGCGTGTCACCGATTCCAAAGTCCTCTCGGTTCCAATGGAGCGCGTCCCCGAACTCCGCCCGATCGGCGGCGTTAAGGGTGAAGGCAGCGTATTCGCGATCGACAATCATGCCGAGCCCGCTCTTGCTACCCTCCGCTATCGCCTGAAAGACGCGACCATCGACGCCGCGGAGGAATCCTTCGACGCGAGCGGCCACAAATTCTCGCGCGGCACGTTCCTGATCCGCGGTGTCAGCCGCTCCGATCTGGACGCCGCCGCGAAAACTCTCGGCCTGCAGGTTGTTGCGCTAACGGCCGCGCCCGGCGTCAAATCGCATCCCGTCCGCGCCCCGCGCATCGCCTACGTCCACACCTGGATCAGCACGCAATCCGAAGGCTGGTGGCGCCTCGCCTTCGACAACCTGCAAATCCCCTACGACTACATGAGCACGCAAGCCCTCGCTAAAATTCCAGACCTGAACGCCAAGTACGATGCAATCGTTTTTCCCCCTGTCACTGGCAACACCAACTCCAACCTTATCGTGCATGGCACGCCAACCTCGTGGGGCAATCCTCTTCCGTGGATGAACACGCCGGAAACGCCCAACCTCGTCGGCAAAAACGATTCCACGCTAGACATGCGCCCCGGCCTCGGTTGGGACGGCCTCGCCAATCTGCAGAGCTTTGTTCGCAAAGGCGGCGTCCTTCTCACTGCGCTGGACACGTCGCAATTCGCCGTCGCCACGGGAATGGCGAACGGCGTCTCGTTCACCAATTCCGAAAAAATGAAAATTGTCGGCTCCATCGTCGGCACACGCCTGGTTGACGCTGCCAGCCCCATCGCCTATGGCTACGACGAAAAAGTTTCCGCCTATTGCGACAATGGCCCGATTTTCTCCGTTACGAACATCATTGGCGGCCGTCGCCGGCGTCTCGGTCCGGCGATGACTTCGCGGCCCACCGGACGCGGCACCAAGGACGATCCCGATTTCGTCGTCGGCCGCCCCGCTTCCGAAATTCCGGATGAGCCGGAGAAGGAACTCTGGGAAGCTCCCCAGCCCACCGACGAACAGCGCTTCAACAATCCGCGCGTCATCCCGCCAGCCAGCCGCGCCCGCGTCATCCTCCGCTACGCCGACTCCAAGGACCTGCTCATCTCCGGCCTAGTCGAAAACGGAAACGAAATCGCCCAGCACCCCGCCGTCCTCGATGTGCCCAGCGGCACTGGCCACGTCGTGCTGTTTTCCATCAACCCCGTCTACCGCGGCGAAACCGAAAGCACCTACTCCCTGGTGCTAAACACGCTCTTGAATTTCGACAACCTCAATGTAGGCCGCAAGGACGCCGATCAAAAGTAGCGGCCACTTCTTGTCCTTAGCACAGTCGAAGGGTCAAGCTTGCCCTGACGAAAGAATGGGTGGCCACGCCTGGTCTCTTAACTTGAATCCGGCATCCACTCAGTCATGGTGGAAATAAAAGACATTCCCGTCCAAATCCTGCACTGTGAACTGCCGCAATCCCCAGGGCTTTTTTTCCAGAGGATCCACAATGTTCGCATTCGACGCTTTCAGTTCCTCGTAGGTCGCATCGATATCTTCCGCGAACACCCAATGAACGGCAGGTTCGAAGGGCGGCTTCCTCTTCCGGAAGAAGATCGCTACGTTGCCGCGGTTCGCGGCCCCAATCTCTTTGTCTTCGTAAAGCCATGCAATCTCAAAGCCGAGTGTGTCTCGGTAATGCCGTTGTGCACGCTCGACGTCAGCGACCGGCAATTCCGGCACTAGTTGGCCAATTGAGGTCAGTTTCTCTTTTGTGCTCACAACGATCTCCTTTGTCGTTATTTATCCAATCAGACCGACCACGCGTCAAGTTAGCACACTCCTCGGCCCCGGCTGAACGTTCCCGTAGCTCGACTTCTCCTTGCCATTAAAACTGTTTGGAGTACAATCGCCGCCGACATGCCGAAACAAAAATCCCGCAAAGCCTCCCGGCGGTCCAGCCGGCGCTGCTCTCCCAGTGTTGCGGTCTCTAAACTACCGAAAAATGCGGTCACGTTGGTAGTCACGCTTCGCGCCAAAGAAGGCCAGCACATGCTCCTCGAAGCCGAACTCCGCGCGTTGATCCCGCCTTCGCGCAAGGAAGAGGGCTGCCTGCGCTTCGATCTTCACGCTTGCCCCGACCAGCCCGGCGCTTTCCTCCTTCACGAAGTCTGGGGAGCCCGCGAAGACCACACCGCCCACACCCGCACCCCGCATTTTCTCCGCTGGAACGCCCGCAAAGACGCACTCCTAGCCTCCCGCGAAGCCGCCTTCTGGCACCAACTCGCCTAGCATTTTTTTGAGTGCGGCAGCAGAGCTGGCGCTTTTACGGTTGAACAACATCCCACCATTTCAAGTGGTGCAAGGAAGTGTTCTTGTAGCGGCCGCCTTCTGAGGCGGGCGCCTTTTGTGTTTAGGAATTGTGATTCGAACTGCCGCCGTGTTCCTACCCCACCGTCTTCCCCATCCGCACCACCGTCAGCGACATCCCATTCGGCAACGGCACCTCAATCTGCTCGCCCTTCGCGTAGCCCCGCGCGGCATACATAGGCACTCCCGTCAGTGTCGCCCCCATCTCAAACCGCCGGAACCCGCGCGCATAAGCGGCATCCTCGCAGGTTTTCAGAATCAAGCTGGCAATCCCGCGCCGCGTCCATTCCGGATGCACAAAAAACGCCCGAATCTTGGCCGCATCACGCCCCGGATCCAGCATCGCATTGTCCCGATAAGGCCCGTGATCGCTGCCGTACAGCGTCTTCCGCATGCTCCATCCGCCGCAAGCAGCCAACACCCTTTCACCCGCAGCCCCAGCCGCCTCCACGATGTAATACGTTCCATCCGCGATCAGTTGCGTGTCCACTCCATACGCCGTTCCCAGCGCCGCTTCCAATTGCTCCGCCGAATAATCCTCTCGCTGCAACACCCGCACCGACCGATCAATCAATTCCCGCAACGACGGAATATCTGCCGCCGTCGCCAGCCGAATCCTGAAATTGTGATTCTGTTGAGCCATCCCCGGCATTCTAACTCTCCGGCACTCCCAGGTAATACCCCGGCCGGGCCCGCACTTTCAATCCCCGCTCTTTCTCTTTCGACACCGATACGCTGATCTCGTGGTAGCCATCTGTGTTCTCGCCGCCGAGCGTGTACGTCAGTGTGTACTGCGCGTGCAGCTCGCCGCCCATCTCATCGATCACTTTCTCCAGCGTCCGGTCTTTCCATGTCGAGACGTGCAACCCGCCCGTCGCCGCCGCGGCAATCTCCAACTGATGCGCCGTCACCTGATCCTTCGCGTGGGTTACCGCCCAAACGGCCAGCGCCAGCAGGCTCGGTCCCTGCGAGTGCGCGTTGTCGTCCGTGGTCGGCGTCTGAATCGTTCCAGGAGGCGGCGGCGTCCCAAACGTGCCCTCCGGCGTTGCTCGCGTGGGCCCCGTCTGCTCGGGCTTGCGCTTCAAGTCCGCTTTCATGCTCGAAATACCCACGGCGTAAATCGTGATGTTCGCCAGTTGCGCCCGTCGCAGCACATCGCCCAGTTTCTCTTCGCTCCCCGAATCGTGCGCCTCCGCGATCACCAGCATCACCCGCCGGTGTCCCAGCTCGGTCTCCGAAACTTCCGGCCTCGCGCTCAAAAGCTCGACCGCTTCCGACATCGCGTCGAACAGCTTTGTTCCCGGCGTCCCCGCAGGCAATCCGGACATCACCTTCTCCATCGCATCGGAGCTGGGAGTGAAATCCAGAAGTGTCGCCACCCGGTCATCGAATCCCACCACGGCGCCCTCTCCCGTCGGCCCGGTCACGGTTTGTGAAATCAGGATTCCAGACTTGCGGATCTGCGGCAGGATCGAAGCGATTCGCGAACTCATCTCCACCACAACCACCAACGAAATCGGATCTCCCCCCAAATTGAAATGCGTAATCTTTTGCAGCGCGCCGTTATCCGTAACCCGGAAATCCGATTCTTCCAGGTCGTGCACCATGTCGCCTTTTTCGTTCCTCACCGTCACGGGAGTATTCACCAGCACGCTGCGAAGCCTGATCGGCGCCGGTCCCTTCTGAACCGGCGTTCCGGGTTGCGGGATCATCGGCCCGTCCGGCGCCTGCGCCAACGCGCGCGGCAGCGCAATCCCCGCCATCGCAATCAAGCAGGCAAAAATGATCAAGAGCCTTTTCATCAAAAATCACCGCCAGACTTAGCAGCCATCCAGGATTTCTCCAGACAACACCCGCCGCGCCTTCGCGTATTCAATTCGACGCCAACCACCCCAAAGGCGTTGCCGCCGCGCTTCACCCTGCCTACAATCTAATCGCACCTTGATTGGAGAAAATTCCCATGTCCGACAGTAAGCGCCCCAAGCCCCAACACGCCCCGAAAGCCCCGCACGAAAATGCCGAGTTCCTGGCCAGCACTCCGGCCCGGCCCATTCGCATCATTTCCGAGTATATCTATCCCCTCGTGCAACTTAAGAAAGAAGGAATCTGCGACACGATCGTAATGTTCGGCTCTGCTCGAATCCACTCCCACGAGGCAGCCTCTTCCCGCTACACTCGCCTGAAAAAAATGAAGACTTCCCGTTGGAGCGACGCCCGGCGGAAAGCACACCGCCTGCACATTCGCGAAGCCAAGAACGCGCTCGAAATGTCTGTCTACTACGAAGAGGCCCGTCTACTCTCTCACAAGATCACTACCTGGGCGCTATCGCTCGGCCCGCGTCCACGCCGCTTCGTCATTTGCTCCGGCGGCGGCCCCGGAATCATGGAGGCCGCCAACCGCGGTGCCTATGAAGCCGGCGGCAAGTCCATCGGCCTTTCCATCGAGCTGCCCCACGAGCAGTTCGCGAATCCCTACATCAGCCCCGAGCTCAGCTTCAATTTCCATTATTTCTTCATGCGCAAACTCTGGTTCGCGCAGATCGCTAAAGCGCTCATCGTTTTTCCCGGCGGCTTCGGAACCCTCGACGAACTTTGGGAAATGATGACCCTCTCGCAAACCGGGAAAATGCCCAAGCACACCATCATCATCATCTACGGCCGCAAGTATTGGAATGAAGTGCTGAAACTCAAGAACATGGTCCGCTGGGGCACCATCAGCCAGGCGGATTTCGACAATCTCCAGTACGCCGACAGCGTGGATGAGGCCTTCGACAAAATCCGGATGGGACTCGAAAAATACCACATGGAGGGAGACCCGTTCCTCCAGGCTTACTGATCATTTGAATTCTTCGTCGCTAACATATTGATGTCAAGTAAGTTAGCGCTTGCCGACTTTCAGCGTTCCTCAGGTTTCTACCTGATTGTTACTTACCCTATGTCGCCCGATACTCGCATCCTGTGTGCCCCAGTCTTCTTTCCAAACTTCTCGCAGCAGGCGGTCTCCGCTGCGGCCACAAAGGAGAAACTATGAAGCTGCAACTGAACTCCTGGGGTTTTCGCGCAGTCCTTTCCGCGTCAGCTCTGGGCGCCGCACTTTTCTTCGCCGGCGCCACCCCATTACGCGCGGACGACGACTGCCAAAAGCGCATAGCCCACACGGATCACAAACTTCATGAAGCAGTCGAGCACCACGGCTGGGACAGCCCTCAAGCCGCAAAGTATCGCCACGAACTGGCCGAGGCACGCTCCTGGTGCTGGGAGCACAGTCATCGCTGGTGGGATGAAGACGGCCACCGCTGGCGAACCGATCGTGACTGGGACGACCACGATCACGACCGCCACTAAACTAGGCCTCGCTACAACCTGGAGTGCCGGGCCATCGCCCGGCACTTTTTGTTTCCAGTTCGCTGTTATCTGATCGCTGCTCTCCTTCGTTGCCCGCAACTTCTCCATTTTCAGCCTCTTACGCTCCACCACAACCTTCCATTCAAACAGGTGTTTGAATCCTCAAGGATGCACCCCCGATCGCCAGCCCGGGCCAGGCTCCTGGAGGCAATCTATGAAACTTCACTCGTTCAAGCTCAGCTCGTTTCTCGGTAAGACGGCTCTGGCCGCAGCGGCCCTCGGTTTCTTCCTGGCCGCCGGCGCGCCCGCCGCAAAAGCCAACGATTGGGACGACTGCAATCGCCGCGTCTCCTACACCGAATCGCGCTATCGTCAAGCGGTCGAGCGCTTCGGCCCCTACAGCCGCGACGCCCGTCATTGGGAGCACGAACGCCACGAGGCGTACGAGCGCCGCGAGCATCTGCGCCACGAATATCGCGAGCACCATCGCGACCGCGACGACCGCTACTAATCCGCATGTTTGAGGGCGGGAGCGAAGCTCCCGCTTTTACGGACTAACTGACTCTCAAGACTCACATGTGAAGCA
>Ga0210403_10002446_pt1 | contig 16713 bp, 12 predicted proteins | sample IncBWC19MmetaG_FD_150863 | JGI IMG/M metagenome (GOLD analysis project Ga0210403, IMG submission 150863) | Forest soil microbial communities from Barre Woods Harvard Forest LTER site, Petersham, Massachusetts, United States - Inc-BW-C-19-M | ecosystem: Environmental > Terrestrial > Soil >... | reverse complement strand
ATCGTGTGACGACGGCGTCGACCCCTGGCCCTTTTTCCTCCCAGGCGTTCCCCCAGCCCCGATCCCCGACCTGTTCCCAGGGACTCCGCCACCCCCGCTGCCGCCACCTTGCATCACCGCAATTCTTAATGCAGTGAACAAGCAGTTCGGCGTGAACTTGACGCCCGGCAACCAAGTTACGCCGGCCGGTATGACGGGCACGACTTACGTACATGGGGGAGGCTTCAATGTGTTCCTGCAAGCCGACAATCTTACACAATCACAATTTGGCGCTCTGCGGCCCGGTCGCTATGTTGCACCCGGCGATTCGAGCTTTGACCCTTCACTTCATATTCCCGGGAACGGGGGAGAGTCTGAGGGAAGCTTTCACGCTGTGTTCCAGAAAAACCCAGAGACCGGGACTGTAACCTTTAGTGCGCACATCGATTCGGCAGCTGCAGTCAACCCATTAGCTACCGCAAAGCACTACAAGGTAGACGTGGCGGGCGCTGCTACCAGGAACCCTTGTCCCGTAAAGAAATGAGTAGCGAAGGAGAAGCAGTTGATGTCAAGATCCAATTTCGTTCGTTGCGTATTCGGGACTCTACTCCTGATCGCCCCATGGAGTGTGGGAGCTGTGGCTACATCCGTCCACCCTCTAAAGAGGCTTGATACGCGCCAAATGCTCAACGCCCATCCGGGCGCCTTTGTTCGCAATTTCGATCTTTCGCCAGATGGACGATTCATTGCTTTGCTTTACGGCACGGCGGATTTCAACAAGAAGTTGCCGGACCGGGATTTCATATTCTGGGTGGGAGTGTGGGAGATCGATTCGGGGAAGTTGGTCAAGGAAGTCCAGGCGGCAGGTCCGGCAAAGTACCGGAACCTGTTTCCCAACCCTCAATACTCGACGCTCATGAGGTTTTCAGAGGGCGGTGAATATCTTGCGGCCGTGGTGGGCAGCAACTTGAAGGTATTGGGTGTTCCTGGACTCGAAACGTATCGGACCGCGAACGCCGAGAGGGGTTGCGCAATGCGTCATGTCGCATTTTCGCAGAACGGAAAAGTCTTGGCGTACACCTCCAGTGGAGATGCATCGCCCGACCAGCCCGTGAGGGTCGATGTAACGGACCTGCAAGAGCTCCGAACTTCAAATTGGAAATTCCAGTTTGCGCCCCATTCTCTTTCCCTGTCGCCGGATGGAAAGCGGATTCTGTTCTCTGCCTTTCCCCTCATGCAAGGCCCTCCCGATGCCGACGTCCTGCTCTTTGACACATACTCCGGCAAATTACTGAAGTCCTTCGACGTAAATTACCCCGGTGGTCATAGCTGGGGCGCGGGCTGGGTGCAGTTTCTCGGGCCTGATCGCTTCATGACCTCTCCGTCCGGCTCGGTAAATACGGCCAATGACTTAAAACGAGGGACACTGAAGATTTGGAACATTGATACGGAAACGTTGATTCAAGAATTAAGCTACGGCCCCTACGGGATGCGGGGAGAATTTGAGGCGTTCGCAACTTCTCCGGTGGTGGTGGCCATCACGAGCTCGGAAGATCCCGCGAAGGTGGGCTGCGATAAGGATTGCGGGGGTTTCACAAAATGGCTTCTTTTCGACATCAGCAAGAGTGAACCTGTATATGTCTCAGATGCCCTTCATTCCGGGAAATCCGCTGGCCCGTTTGACGGGGAGATCCGAATGTCAAGGAACGGGAAGATTGTCGCCGTGCCTATGGGTGAGAAGGTCCAATTGTATGGGATTACGTTCTAAAACATAGCGTCTTAAATGATTGCGCATAATCTGCGGAGGACTTCATTGCGAGTCGTCCGTAAGCGTCAGAGCAACCACAGGGTTGACGGGAATACCGTTAGGCTGGTTGCGACTGGCGGTTGCTGGCGCCCCAGGCCGCAGGCGTGAGCTGGGCAACGCTCTGAATGGGAAGATCGGCGAGGCCCGGAAGAATGGTAGCCAGACATTGCCGCACGTAAGAAAAGGGGACAGCCTGAGAGCCTGTCGGAGAGAAAAGTTTTTGAACGAAGAATCAATCACTTACAGACATAGCATGCGCCGTAACTTGTTGATTCTTCGTTCAGGAAAATCTATCTCCGACAGGCTCCTGAACTGCGGGATTATTTCGCGCACGCATTCGTACCGCGCGATTTGAAAGTAACGCCGGCTAGTGCACCTCGGCGGCCGAGCGCCATAGCAGGAATTGGCTCTCATCTCACACGGTAAATAATGGCGCAGTTCAGGAGCCTGTCGGAGATAGATTTTCCTGAACGAAGAATCAACAAGTTACGGCGCATGCTATGTCTGTAAGTGATTGATTCTTCGTTCAAAAACTTTTCTCTCCGACAGGCTCTCAGGCTGTCCCCTTTATCCTTATGGCTGAAAAACTTTGTTATCGCAGCACCGCTAATGGAGCCGCCAACAGCTCCAGCGAGAAAATGCCCCGCCGTTTGCCACCACCAGTGAATGTCCACCATTGTCGCCTCCATATTTTTAGCAGCAGTTCTGTTTCCTGACAGTTTTCGATTTGTGGCGATTATACTGCTATGTCATGAGACCAAACGGTGGATGGTCAAGATGGCGCAAATTCCCGAATCCTGCTCTATGTGAGGGGAAGGGGACATCCATGATAGGAAAAAGTCAAGGGAAAGCGAAGATTTCCCTGCACGCGGCGAGAGGGCTTCCCTGAGCGCGATCATCGTTCTGCATGAGGGTCCGAACTGATTTCCGCACCGCGCGATTAGCTACTGCGGAAGTTTGATAATCAGGTTGTCAGCATCTGGAAGAATCTGATTTATCCGTTTGATGACTTCATCCAACGTGGTAGCGTAGTGAGTTGCGAGAGGCCCTCCGATTCGGCCATGCTGTGTTGCTCCAGTCCATGTTGCCAAGTCAGTAGATACTGAAGCCAATTTTGACTTAACCCTCTCTAGGTTCGATAGCTTGTCATAAAACCGAATCACCTCCATGACGAGCGGATCGAAAACATCCCGTAGCTTAGAGAGTTGTGAAGCATAAATTCCCGTCTGAAAAACCGTGACCGTGTGAAGCGCCTCGGGAGTACCCTGCTCTAGCCGCTCTTTAGTTGCTGTCGCATCTTTTAAGGTTCCGTCAAGATGCTCTCGAATTCTTGAAAGCTCAACTCGGACAGCCTTCAAAAACAACTTCTTTGTTCTACGGCCTTCGAGCCAGTCTCTCACGCGTCCGGCGAAGAACCCGACAATTACGCCAAGCAAGAGAAATACCCCTTGCGTCCACCATGGAGCTTGCGACGCAGGTATTGTCATGGCCTCTCCTCATAGGCGGTAACGATGTTTCTACCTCTTGAATTCGTTCAATCTTTTTCGAGTTTTCTTTGGGCACGAATTGCGTTGTCGAATGCGAATGACTGAATGCCACAAGAAAGGCTGCCAGTCCGGCTGCAAGATGTTCCCAGCGTTTAACAATGGGATATTTGTTTCAACCAAATATCCATTCACAATTGGATATCCCGACCAGCGTCCCGGTCACGTTCAAAATCGATGTCGAGGCCACGCAGTGGAGCAAATAGCTCAACCATGTCCTTCGCTGCAGGCTCCGAGAGAGCAACTGCCGGAAGATGAACCGCCGCTTGAATCGTTCACCCTGGACCTCCGGACTGCCCATCTGTTCCGAAGGCGCGCTTTTCCGACATTACAGTATGGATGGTTTGAAACAGGCGTACGGAGCTGATTGGTTTGGCAATATAGCCATCCATGCCGGCCTTGAGGCAGCGTTCGGAGTCTCCCTTCATTGCATACGCAGTCATGGCAATGATAGGAATGTGCTGCCCGGTCTTCTCTTCTCCTTTCCGAATAGCCGTGGTCGCAGTAATGCCATCCATCTCCGGCATCTGCAGGTCCATGAGCACCAGATTGAAGGAAGAATGCTCAAGATGGGCCATAGCTTCTCGGCCGTTTTGGGCCAAGATCACCTGATGGCCGTGCTTTTCCAAGAACTTGGCCGCTAATTTCTGATTTACCGCATTGTCTTCCACCAGCAGAATCTTGAGGGAAGGCAGCGCTCGTACATGATGTCTGTGGCGCCTTCCGCTAAACTTGGGCCGATTTCGGAAGCCACTTTCAGTAATATGGTGATGTAAAATCTGGCGCCCTGGCCCAGTTCGCTTTCTACCCAGATCCTGCCCCCCATGAGCGAGACTAAGCGGGAGGAAATCGACAACCCCAGCCCTGCGCCGCCGAACCTGCGAGTGACGGAATTGTCAGCCTGGCGAAAGGCCTTAAAAATCTCCTGGTGATGTTCGGCGGAGACGCCAATTCCAGTGTCGGCCACGCAGACTTTGAGCTCAACCTCACTGGCCGAAAGGGTTTCAGTTTCCGCCGAAATTCTGATCTCGCCCCGTTCCGTAAATTTGATGGCGTTGGCGGCCAGGTTCAGCAACACCTGTTTCAATCTCACGGGATCACCGGTGACCCATTCCGGAACCGGCAGAGCAAGGTGACACGAAAACGCCAGTTTTTTCTCGCGAGCGCGGGTGGACAGCATACGTTCGACGTCGGTCAGCACATCCTGGAGCCGGAATTTTTCGGACACCAGTTCCAGCTTGCCGGCTTCGATCCTGGAGAAATCCAGAAGCTCACTCACAAGGCCGAGTAGAAGAGTGGCTGAATTCCCCGCCATTTCCAGCAGATCGGCATGCTCCTCTGTCGACGGGATTTGCTTGATCAACTCCAGAGTTCCCAAAATGCCATTGAGCGGCGTCCTGATCTCATGGCTCATGTTAGCCAGGAATTCGCTCTTGGCGCGGGTCGCGAATTCTGCAACTTCTTTCGCCTGGCGCAACTCACGGGTGCGCTCTTCCACTAATGAGACCAAGCGGCGTTGCGTCGTCCGGACGATGACAACCGCGGCCAACACAATCGCCAGTCCGCAAAGGGCGCTGACTCGAAACAGGGTCGTCTGGTACCAGTGCGTCAGGACCACGATGAAGGAAGCGCCCTGGTTGTTCCAAGTCCCATCGTTATTGGAGGCGATCACCCGGAAGCGATAGGTGCCCGGAGGAAGGTTTGCGTAGTAAGCAGCCCGGCGAGGACCTACGGAAACCCACTCCTTGTCGAAGCCTTCCAGCATGTATCTATAATGCAATGCCTCTGGGTCAAGAAAACTCAAGGCAGCAAAATGAAATTCGAGCCGGCCTCCGCCAGCCGGCACCTGCGCGCCCTCTTGGAGCGGCTGGTTGTCAAGGAAGACGCTTTCCACCACTACGGGCGGTTGCAATCTGTTCGTAAACAAATTTGGCGGGTCTGCTTCGACAATTCCCTTGGCCGAGGCGAAGAGCATTTTGCCACCGGCGGTCTTCAAGGCGGTCGCCTGGAAACCTCCATTGAACTCCGCGCTTAGCAGGCCATCCTTGGTCCCATAGGAGATAGAGGAAATATGGCGAATCTTCCCGTCGTCAAAATCATTCAGATCGCTCTTGCGCACGCGGAACAATCCGTGATCGGAGCTCATCCATAGATATCCTTCGTTGTCTTCCAGAACGCTCCATATATTGTCATCGAAAAGGCCATCCTTCATCCGGTAGGATGTAATCTTCCCGTCATGGAAGCGGTTCAGTCCGGAAGCATAACTGCCAATCCACAAATCGTGGTCCTCATCTTCATAGATACTGGTGGCCCCGCCGATATTGCCATTCGCGTCCTTTCCAATGAGATAGCTGGAAAATTTTCCATTCGAGAGCCGGCCCACACCTCTGTCTGTGGCCAGCCATAAACTCCCCTCATGATCTTCAATAATGCTGCGAATACGGTTGCCCATCAAACCGTCTTTTTCCGTAAAAATCCTGACCTGGCCATCTTTGAGGCGGGTCAGACCTACCTGCTCGCTGCTGCCAATCCACAAATAGCCGCTCCGGTCGCGATGGAGGGCCAGGATTCTGTTGCTGGCCAATCCCTGTTGGACTCCCAACGTCCTGACAACCTGGCCGTTACGAAACTCTTTCAGTCCGTCAGCCGTCCCCAGCCAAAGACCGCCCCGGTTGTCTTCAGCAATGGCCCGGACCCAGTTGGAAGGATTCGTAGCGCCAGTCTTATAGTTGATGGGTGTTATATTCTTGAGATGGGTGAGCCCGTCTCGAGTGCCCGCCCAGATACTCTTATCGGCGGCCTGGTACAAGGTATAAATCGCGTCGCTACTTAGCCCTACACTTCTGTCATATACCCTGAACCTACGGTCTTTGAGGTGGGTCACTCCGGCGGAGGTGCCGATCCACTGGCTGCCTTCCGAGTCTTCGGAGAGCGCGTATACGGCATTGCTGGCCAGTCCATCTTTCTCCGTATAACACTCAAACTCGGATGCTCGCAGCCGGCATACACCGCCCGGAAGCAGGCCGATCCACAAGCTGCCTTCACGGTCCTCATAGATGCTGCGAACGCGAGTGGAAAGCAGTTGGCGGTGAGCGGCATGTGCGAGCTTTCCTCCCGCAAAAGACCACAATCCATGGGCCCTCGTGCCAATCCAAAGCCGCCCCTCCCGATCAAAATAGAGGGTTTCCGAATCGTGGATGCGGGCGCTAAATTGTGCAGTAGCGTTGCCTTCAACATCCAATTTGAGAAGTTCTTTGCTGGTGGCCGCCCAGAGGTCGCCCTCCGGGCCTACCGCCAGGGACACTATGTCCTGTCCAAAAAATTGCTTCTGCGCCGCAGAAAGAGCGATCCGTTCATCTTTAAATACAGCTAAGCCATTGTCGGTGCCAATCCATAGATTACCCCGGCTGTCTTGAGCTAGAGCACGAAGATAGTTACTTGGCAATCCGTCCTGCGTGGTATAGGACCTGAACTGTCCGGCACGGTAGCGAATTAATCCGCCGCCCCAGCTAGCGATCCACAGACTTCCTCCCTTTTTATCTTCTAAGATGGCCCAAACAGCAGTGCGGTTCAGACTGGTGCCGTTAGGAGTTATCGATTCTGTCCCATTAAATCTTTTTAGCCCGTCCTGGGTCCCAAACCAGAGATAGCCATCTTCAGTCTGCAATATTGCCAGGGTTGTATTTTCGGGCAAGCCGTCTGTAGCATTTCCGGCATTGTGGACCGATTGCTTGAGAGGCCGTATGGGGTCCATGGCGGCCGCATGCGTCCCAATCATCCATACGATCAGCAGCCAGGCTGCGATTCGCGATATCCGGCTAATTTGGCCGATTGTCACACACTACCCCATGCCTTGCAGTTCTTCACCGAAGGTAAGGACCAAGCGGCTTGATCGCATACCTCACAACCTGCATATCCTTGAGCAACGAGATAACTTTAGTAATATATGTTCCGCGCCGAGGCTTTGCTATAAACCTCGCGGGAGATTTTATTACATGAACCCTCAAATCGGAAAACTTATTCTTTCGCAGGAAACTTTGCGCAACCTAACACAAAAAGAGGCCACATCCGGGCTGCGAGCGAGCATATTGCCGATCGTTTGCGATCCACACCGCACCATGAAGTGCCATGGATGAAATGAAGGCCGTCGGCTGGCCATGCGCGTACGGAAAAAAGGTCAGCCGGAGAGCCTGTCGAAGATAGATTTTCTGGAACGAAGAACCAAACAAGTTACTGGTTTCACTGTCCCTTGAAATGGATGGTTCTTCGTCAGGAAAAGTTTCTCTCCGGCAGGCTCCTGAACTGCACGACTATTCCGCGCGCATTCAGCCCAACTGAACTAGGCGCTAAACCGCATCGCTGCAAGCGCGTTCTTAAGATTCAGCCGAAATCATAAATCCTTGTTCATGTTCAATCCGGGAATTTTGTCAGGAGATGTGTCGCAAAACGGGCGAAGAAGATATTGGCGTCCCCGACGGGATTCGAACCCGTGTTATCGCCGTGAAAGGGCGGTGTCCTAGGCCGGGCTAGACGACGGGGACGCTTTGAAGAACTGGCGGGAGTTTCATTACTGATACTAACAGCGGGTGAAAGAGGCTGTCAAAGAACGATCCATCACTTCGGGGCATGGACTGGATCAACGGCTTTTGGGGAAGGGAAGGCGTTTCCCTCCTAAATCTGAGGCGCCAGGGGGCGGGCGACTGGCTGTCGTCGTCTTCGGCGACTTTAGGGTTCGGGTTCCGCTGAACCCGGCATTTACCCGTTCGTATGGTATGGGGCTGAAGTCGATTTGGAGAAGTCGGGATAGATTAGAGCGAAAATTAGAACCCTCCACGGGAATCTGCTCTCAGGGAATTTGGGACCTGGCTCGTTTCTATAAGCAATGGGGGAAGTACCGGTGGCGACCCGAAAGCTTGGGGTCGCCATCGTTTTTTAGCGCATATACGTATGACTTGCTGAATAAAGCAGGATATGCAGGATATATAGACCCAAGGCACCCTTCCGGAAAGGTGCTGGTGACGAGGCGACCATCCGGACAAAGTGCGAGAGACAAGGTGCCCTTCCGGGCAAGGTGCGATGGTGCAAGGGAGTGACTAAAGTTGTCTGGCGAAGGGAGCACCTTTGTACCATAAGAGTGGCAAAAGCGCAACAGTTTTGTTTGTGGGTCTGATTTCAGTACTTGCCGATTTGTCCTTCAGATACATACAATTAGAAGGAGCTGAAGTGGGGGATCCTGATGTACTATGCAAAAAGGAGAGTGAATGAAACGTGTACTGTCCAGTTTGATGGCGGCATGTTTTCTGGCCGCCAGCATGGGAGCAGCTACTGTTCCGAATCACCCTACGCCCCAGGCCAGATCGAAATCCCAGGTGAAACAGGCGCAAATTGCGCCTAAGGCTTACCAGGTTGGAGTTGCTTCCTGGTATGGGAAGGCCTTCCACGGCAGAACGACCGCCAGTGGGGAAGACTATGACATGTTTGAGATGACAGCGGCACACCGAAAGCTGCCGCTGGGCACCTATGTCAAGGTCACGAACCTGAGGAATGGCAAGTGGATCGTGGTCCGCGTGAATGATCGCGGGCCGTATGTAGGTGACCGCATCCTGGATCTCAGCTATGCGGCTGCAAGAATGCTGGAAATTAACCGGGGGCTGGCAAAGGTCCGGCTGGATATCGTCCAGACCGAGACCCTGGCCTCTAACCAGGGACTGATCGGAGGCGAGTAAATCGCTGAGCCGTAAGAACTTCTGGCTCCTCTGGTCCCCTGAAATTCGTCAACTTCGTCAACCAAAGAACAAAGAATCAAGTTCTCATCACTCAGTTCAGGCAGCCCCGGAGGAACGATCCCGGGGCTGCACCATTTGTAGTGCAAACATGCTTGCCGACGCGGACGCTACCGCTGGGGCGGCGACTGTCGAGCCGGGATGGAATTTGGCAATCGGGTAATTTGAAATTTGGCAATTGAAAACCTGCGGTCCCCATGACTGGATTCGCCATCTGCCAGTTGCAGCCCGCTCGATTTTGGCAATTCCGGCGATCTTAGCCAGTGGCCGTCCTCGCTATAATTGAGACATGCCCCCAGTCTCCACCAATATGAAAGAGCGCCTGATCGTTGCCCTGGACGTGCCCAATGCCCGAACGGCCCAGGATCTGGTGCAGCAGATCGGCGACGCCGCGGCGTTCTATAAGGTCGGGTTGCAGCTTTTTGCCGCCGAGGGACCGCCGGTCGTTCGGGAGCTGATTGCTTCCGGGCGCAAGGTCTTTCTCGATCTGAAACTCCATGACATTCCCAATACGGTGTCTCATGCGGTCAAGTCCGCGGTGGAGATTGGCGCCCACATGCTGACCGTGCATGCCGGGGGCGGAAGCGACATGCTGCGAGCGGCCGTCGAAGCCGCCGGCGGACGGTTGAAGGTGCTGGCGGTGACAGTGCTGACAAGCATGAACCAGGAAGACCTTAGCCAGACCGGCATCCCCGCCACGATCAAGGACCATGTGCTGCATCTTGCGGAGATGGCGCAGCGGGCCGGCTGCGACGCAGTGGTTTCTTCTCCACTGGAAATCGTGGCCTTGCGAAAGATGCTGGGGCCGGACTTTGGAATCGTAATTCCCGGCGTACGGCCCGCGGGCAGCGGTTTTCACGACCAGCAGCGCGTCGCTACCCCCTCGCAGGCCATCGCCGATGGCGCCAGCCATATCGTCGTCGGCCGTCCTATCACACAGGCGCAAGATCCAGCGCGAGCGGTTGAAGCGATTGTGAAGGAGATGGCCGCGGCCACGGTGCAGGTGTAGGGAAGGGCGGAGGAAGGGCGGTCCGCCTATTGCCGCTGGTCGTATGCCTCTTGTATGATTCGTTCATCTATATTTCTACCAAGATTGGGTTCCTGTACCATTACTTATTGATGTGGGCACAGGAAGGCGGCGTGTTTTTTTGACCGGTCTTGCAAGAATGCTGAGATGCGCCTGAATGTCCCAGGGATTGCCAGGACAGTTTGCGTGCTCTTATTCGTGACTCAGGAGAACAAGAAGGATGTTTCATCAGGCACCAAGGTATTTCGTCTGGTTGATGTCTTCGGCCTTGCTGCTCGGCATGGCGGCCACGCCCGTCTTAGCCGTCCAGGACACGGGAGCCGATAAGTCCAATAAGAATAAGAAGAAGTCCGGTGATTCCAAGCCGGCCGATAACCAGGGAAGCGGCGGCTCGTCCACCGAGCAGCCCAAGAAGAAGAGCTGGTTCAGCAAGAAGGAGAAGAGCAACTCCTCCAGCGCTCCCGCGGCTGCCACTCCAGCCACCGCGGCTTCCGGAAAGCCTGCGGCCCCTAGCGCTTCGTCGCCGGCCCAAGCCGGTCAAGTGTGGGTGAACCTTGACAGCGGCATTTACCACACAGGTGGACGCTGGTACGGCAAGACCAAGAACGGCAAATTCATGAGCGAAGCTGAGGCCATCAAAGCCGGCTACAAGGAAGACAAGACTGAAGCAAAACGCAAGAAATAAAAGGAGAATTCATACCGATGCGTAAGAACCTTGTTTCCCGTTTCCTCATTCTGGCCGTGATGGTAGGGCTGCTGAGCGGTATGGGCGTGGCGCAGAAAAAGGCCGGCAGCAAGAAGGCCGCCGCGGCCACCCAGCCGGCATCCAAGCTCGTCGATATTAACAGCGCAAGCCAAAATGAGCTGAGCGGGTTGCCCGGTATCGGGGACGTGTACTCGCAGAAGATCATCAATGGGCGGCCCTACCGGGTCAAGACCGATCTGAGCCGCAAGAAGATCGTCCCGGAAGCCACCTACGCGAAGATTAAGGACCTGATCATAGCCAAACAACCGGCCGGCAGCGGGCCGTCTTCCAAGAAAAAATAAACATGTCGTTGGGAAGTAGCGAGGACCTTCCGCGCGGGCAAGTTCCTCGAGTTTCCCGGGAATGGGAACCACGTTCGACGAAGGCCGCGCAAGCTTTCCGCTTACCCGGCGAAATCATGAATACGCGAATCGGCAAAAGGGAAGAGGACCATGGGATTTTTGGATGAAATGCTCGGAAAGCTGACCGGCGGCGGCTCCCCTTCCGGCAACCTTTCGGCGCTGGCCCCGTTGGTGATGGAGATGCTACAGAGCCATCCTGGCGGTATTCGCCGACTGGAGCAAAGCTTTAAGAGAGCGGGACTCGGGCATTTGATTTCTTCCTGGGTGGGTCCCAGTTCTAACCTGCCGGTCTCCGCCGACCAGGTGCAGAAGGTCCTGGGTGGCGATGTGCTGGAAGATATGGCCGTCCGGGCGGGAGTGCCCTCCGATCAGGTGGCCCCAGCGCTCACCCAGCTTCTGCCGCACATGGTTGACCACCTTACTCCCGCAGGTAAAATTCCGGACTGAGCGAAGGCCATGAAGAATTTAAATTTAAAATTTAAAATCTCTTCAATCCCCTGACACCGTTCTTTCCCTAGGCCCGATTTATAATGTTCTTACATGACTAACAAGGCATCTGTGCCGGCGGCGCCGGACCTCGAAGAAATTTCAGAGTGGATTGAGGCTTTTGATCAGATCGTAGACCAGGATGGTCTTACGCGGGGCGCGCAGTTACTCGGCGCGCTGTCACGCCATGCCCGCGATGCGGGTGTGGACCTTCCGGCGCGCCTGAATACGCCGTATTGCAACACGATTGCCGCCGAAGAAGATTTGCCCTATCCCGGCGACCGTGTATTGGAGCGGCGCATCGAGAGTTTCATTCGCTGGAATGCGATGGCCATGGTGCATCGGCAGAACAAGAAAGATGCCGGCATTGGCGGACATATCTCCACCTACTCGTCCATGGCCACACTGCTCGAAGTGGGATTCAATCACTTCTTCCATGCTTCCTACGGCGACCAGCCCGGAGATTTCGTTTATTTCCAGGGGCACGGCTCGCCCGGCGTCTACGCCCGCGGCTTCCTCGAAGGCCGGATCACCGAGCAGCAGATTCGCAACTTCCGCCACGAACTGCGTGGCGAGCCCGGCCTTTCCTCTTATCCGCACCCCTGGCTCATGCCCGAGTTCTGGCGCTTCCCAACCGTTTCCATGGGGCTGGGCCCGTTGAACGCAATCTATCAGGCGCGCTTCATGCGCTATCTTGAGAATCGCGGCCTCATTCAGAAGTCACCGCGCAAGATATGGGCCTTTGTCGGTGACGGCGAGACCGATGAGCCTGAGTCCATGGGCTCCATTTCGCTGGGCTCGCGGGAAAAGCTCGACAATCTGATCTTTGTCGTCAATTGCAACTTGCAGCGTCTCGATGGTCCGGTGCGGGGCAATGGCAAGATCATCAATGAACTGGAAGCCACCTTCCGGGGCGCCGGCTGGAACGTCATCAAAGTCATATGGGGCTGCGACTGGGACGATCTGCTGGCCCGTGACCGCTCCGGCAAGCTGTTGCAGCGCATGGAAGAGTGCGTCGATGGCGAGTATCAGGCGTTCAAAGCCAAAGATGGCAAGTTCATCCGTGAGAAGTTCTTCGGGAAGTACCCTGAAACCCTGGAACTCGTGGCCCACATGACCGACGAGGAGATCTTCCGTCTGCATCGGGGCGGCCACGATCCTAAAAAGGTGTTCAACGCCTACAAGCGGGCGGTGGAACATCAGGGCAGCCCCACGGTGATTCTGGCCAAGACCGTCAAGGGCTACGGATTGGGTTCTGCCCAGGCCCGCAATGCCACCCACCAGGAAAAGAAGCTGAGTGACGAAGCCCTGGCCACATTTGTTTCCAACTTCGAGATTCCCATTCCCGAACAGGAGGCTAAGGACGGGTCGCCGTATCGTCCCCCTGACTATAGCCCCGAGATCGCCTATTTGCTTGAGCGCCGCGCCGCCCTGGGTGGTTTTATACCTGTCCGTGACAAAGATTTCCCGCGCGTCCAGGCCCCGGCTCTCAGCCAGTTTCACGATTCGCTCGATGGCTCCAAAGGACGCCCGGTTTCCACCACCATGGGCTATGTCAGTATGTTGCGCGGTTTGATGAAAGACCCACAGATCGGCAAACTGATTGTGCCCATTGTTCCCGACGAAGGCCGCACCTTCGGCATGGAGTCGATCATCCGCCAAGTCGGCATCTACGCCAGCCAGGGACAGCTCTACGAGCCCCACGATCAGGACATGCTGCTCTACTACCGTGAAGAAAAAACCGGGCAGATTCTCGAAGAAGGCATCACCGAGGCCGGCTCCATGGGCTCATTCACCGCCGCCGGCACCGCTTATTCCAACTATCGTGTGCCCATGATTCCGTTCTATACGTTTTATTCCATGTTTGGCTTCCAGCGGATCGGCGATCTGGTATGGGCCTTCGCCGATGCGCGGGGCAAGGGTTTTCTGGTCGGCGGCACCGCCGGGCGCACCACGCTCGCCGGCGAAGGCCTGCAGCACCTCGACGGTCACAGTATTGTCCTTTCAAGCACCGTGCCCACCTGCGCCACCTACGACCCCGCCTATGTTTACGAGATCGCGGTCATCGTGCAGGATGGCATCCGCCGCATGTACCAGGAAGGCGAAGACCTCTTCTATTACATCACCGCCTACAACGAAGACTACGCTATGCCGGCCATGCCGGAAGGCAGCCAGGAAGGCATCATCCGTGGACTGTATCGGTTCAAGCCCGCGTCCGGTGGGCAAGGGGTGGTCCAGCTCTTTGGCAGTGGAGCGATTCTCAATGAAGCGCTTCGCGCCCAGGAAATTCTGGCCGCCAAATACAAAGTGCAGGCCGATGTATGGAGCGTAACCAGTTACAACCAGCTTCGGCGCGAGGCCCTGGCCGTCGATCGCTGGAACCGCCTGCACCCGGCGGAGCCCGAGAAGAAGCCCTGGCTGCATACCGCTCTTGAAGGCGCCGAAGGGCCCATCGTGGCGGCCACCGACTTTATGAAGGTGGTGCCCGACCAGATCGCTCCGTGGCTCAATCGACGCCTGGTCTCGCTGGGCACCGACGGCTTCGGACGAAGCGACAACCGCGAGCATCTGCGCCGGCACTTCGAGATTAACGCCGAATCCATCGCCGCGGCGGCCCTGTCGATTCTGGCCCGTGAAGGCAAGTTCGACGCCAAGAAGGCCCAGAAGGCATTCAAAGACTTGGGAGTGGACACGGAGAAGATCGACCCTGCAAGAGCCTGAATGGGCCAGCGCTAACCCCGGCGTAGAGACGGTGCTCGGCACCGTCTCTGGTCTTCGCGGCAGCGAAGGCCCAAGCGCGCGGTAGCGAGTCTAAAACCAGATTTGGCCGCTGATTTCCGCAGATGCACGCTGATAACAATCTTAAAACCGCAAGCTCAACCACATAACCCTGGACATGTGCCGCTCACATATCCGTGGCCGCACGCGAGAATGTGGGCGTCTACGATGGCCTTTTCAAGTCTCGCAATGGCCTCTGCAGGGGTTTGCAGGTGAAGTAACTGCGCCGCCAAGTTGCCGAGGAAGTCACCCACCTGGTCTCGCACATTCTCATCGGGCTTGATCTGCTGATATTTGGAGATATACATTTCGCTGCCCACCGGCACATATCCCCAACCCTTACTCCTGGCTGAGATTTCCGACAGGACCTGGCCAATCCCCGGAAGCATGGCGAGGCGCGGGGCGATGTCGCCGAATTCATCCCCCACGGGGACCAGCGGGACGAGGTCGCCATAGTTCTCATAGCGAACGTGGTTCTTGAAAGTGGTTTCGTAGCCGTTTTTGAAGTCCTGGTCCCCCGATCGGGGCGCTGCGAACGTCACGGTCTGCGCGATGGGAACGCCTTGTGCTTGCAGCAGGTAGGCAGCCAGCGGCGCCATTCCGCCGCCCTTGCTGTGCCCGGTGACATAGACCTTGCTGGAAGCATCAGGTTTTAGCTGGTTGACCGCTTCGACGATCTGGGGCAGCAATTCGAGCGTGGCGTCGGCAAAGCCCTCGTGTACGCGGCCAGGAAGTCCCGCCCTCTTGACGGGTTCGATCATTGCATCCTGCAGCCAGTCTCTCCAAGCCGAGGACACGGTGCCGCGAAAGGCGACCACGATTCCTATCTCGGTCTTGCCCACCAGGCAGGCGTTGAGTATGTTGGCGCCGCTGACGGGGATGGGCGCTGAAGAAAAAGCGGCTGCCTTGCTGAAAACCCCAATTCTGGGGTCATCGTCTGAATATTGGCCGGTCTGAGCAGAAATACCGTAGGCCGCGCCGCTGGTGCAGAGCAAATTGCAATTCAAAGACATACTCGAGCAGACCTCCAGTTTCCGATACTACTGACGAAGAACGCAGTTGACAGTCTCTTTCCTTACATTATTTTTACGCTGCGGTTTACACGGCAGCTGAATGAGCAACCGCATTTCCGATGTCCCGATTACCCGATGTCCCGATCTAGCAGAAATTACTTTCTCACCTAGGTCACAGTACTAGGATTCCCCGCCCAAACCGGCGCCCTGTTTTTCGGTTGCTTCCTGTCTGGCAGGCAAAGATAGAGGGGCGATCCGTTCCAGAGCGGCAGCCAGGGTCTTACCGCTGACCGGCTTGTCAACATAGTCATCCATGCCGGCGGCCAGGCAGCGTTCGCGGTCGCCTGCCATGGCCTGGGCGGTCATGGCGATGATGGGCACGTGGGTTGCCGATTCCTTTTCGAGCGCCCTGATCCGGGCGGTAGCTTCCAGTCCGTTCATTTCCGGCATTTGCACATCCATGAAAATCACCTCGAAAGGATAGTGCTTGTAAATATCCAAGGCCTCGATTCCGGAACCGGCAATCATGACCGTGTGGCCCATGTTTTGCAGCATACTGACCGCCAGACGCTGGTTTACCATGCTGTCTTCGGCCACCAGAACTCGCAGCTTTCTTCCGGAGGGCGGCGGTTTTACGCTGGCGCGCCTTGGGCCCCTCAATTCAAACCCCAGGGCCTTGCTCATGGCTTCCAGCAGTTCCAGCGATTTGATGGGCTTGACCAGATACTGCTCGCATCCCAGTTCGCGGCAGCGCTTGGCGCTGTTCAACTGGTCTAACGAGCTCAACATCATGATTTCTGCTCCGGCAGTCTCGGGATGAGATCGAATATGCTCAATGACCTGGAAGCCATTGGTTCCCGGCATCTGTTCATCCACGAGAATCAGATGGAAGAGAGGCCGGCCCGCGGACGGTTGCAGCAGTTGCAGCGCTGCGGCCCCGGAGTCGGCGACACAGACATCCATCTTCCAACTCCGGGCCAGGGTTGCAAGGATGCGAAGGCTGGTTGGGTTATCGTCTACGATCAGCACTCGTACTCCGCGCAGCTTGGCGGCCGCAGGCGCCACCGGCTCCGGAGACGCGGGTATGCCCATGTAGACGGTGAAGTCGAAGGTGCTGCCCTGGCCAGGGGTGCTCTCCACACATAACTTCCCGCCCATTAACTGTACAATGCGCGCTGAAATAGCCAGG
>Ga0210403_10002445_pt1 | contig 16735 bp, 16 predicted proteins | sample IncBWC19MmetaG_FD_150863 | JGI IMG/M metagenome (GOLD analysis project Ga0210403, IMG submission 150863) | Forest soil microbial communities from Barre Woods Harvard Forest LTER site, Petersham, Massachusetts, United States - Inc-BW-C-19-M | ecosystem: Environmental > Terrestrial > Soil >... | reverse complement strand
CGAATCCCGCTATCTGATCGGCTGCAGCTCCATCACCTCGCAGGATGAAAACTACGGCATGGCCATGTACGACGCGCTAAAAGACAAGTACCTCATCGCTCCGGCCTTGCGCACCAATCCCCAGCCGGGCCAAGCCTGCCAGTCCACTGGCGCTCCCGTCGAATCCACCCGTCCGCCGCGCCTCTTCCGCGCCTATCTCGAAATCTCCGGTCGCATCTGCGGCCCACCGGCCATCGACCGCGAATTCAAAACCATCGACTTCCTAACCATAGTCGACCTGGCCAATCTGCCCGACCGCGTCCGCAGTCGCTTCTTCTAGCACTTTACTTTTGTAGTGGCCGACCTTCAGGTCGGTTCCGGCGCGAACTCAGAAACCCCGCTGCTACCTACCACACGTCGCCCGACGAATGTAGAATCAAATCATGCCCCCCGACTTCAACCCTCTCGACTGGCAACTCCTCTACCGTTCCCCCGAGCGCATGCACAAAAAATCCAGTTGGACCGAACATGTTCCCTTCGCCATGGCCCTCGTCGAAATGCTGCAACCCCGCACCATCGTCGAACTCGGCACCCAGCACGGCGTTTCCTACTGCGCTTTCTGCCAGGCCGTCGCCGAACTGAAGCTCCCCACGCGCTGCTATGCCGTGGACACCTGGCTCGGCGACGTCCACGCCAACCACTATAAAGAATCCGTATTTCTTGATTTGCAGCGATTCCATCGCCGCTACGAAGCCTTCTCCGTCCTGTATCGCATGACCTTCGACCAGGCCTTGCCAAACATTCAAGACGCCTCCGTCGATCTCCTGCATATCGACGGCCTGCACACCTATGAGGCGGTCAAAACCGATTTCGAAACCTGGCGCCGCAAACTGAGTGACCGTGCCGTAGTTCTGTTTCACGATACCGTCGAAACGCAACGCGATTTCGGCGTGTACCGCCTCTGGGCTGAATTATCTCCAAATTTTCCCAGCTTCAATTTCCAACACGGCCACGGCCTCGGCATCCTCGCCGTCGGCCCCCAGCAGCCGCCCGCTTTCCTCGATTTTCTCGGCACCGCCAACGCCAAGCCCGCCGCCACCCGCGCGCTCTTCGCCGCTCTCGGCCGCCGCGTCCTCCTCGAAACCGAAAAACGCTGGCTCAGCCAGAAATCCCCCGTCCAGCGCGCCCTAACCGTCCTAAAATCCAAATCCCTCCTGCGTTAATCAATACTCATGTAGCGACCACCTTCAGTTGGCCCAGCCAACTGCCCTTCTTGCCTTTGTAGAGGCCGCCTTCCGAGGCGGGCGCCTTTTTCCCCGTTGTTACAGCCGCCGTCTTTTCACGCGGGCAATGCTCCTTTCCCTTCTGCAATCAGGCTCCTCGCCAGTTCCAACGCCGCCCCACCCGCCCCCGCGTCCGCCAACTTCGCCCGCACAAAATCTTTGCTCCCTCCGCCTTTCCCCGCATGTGCCGCCAACACACTCTTCAACACGGCCCCCAAATCCTTACCCGCCCCCGGATGCTGCGCAAACACCAACTGTCCAGTCTCCTCCAAAATCAACAACGCCACGGTCCGCTCATTCTTCGCAATTTCCGTAGCCAACGGCTGCAACAACTCCGTATGCGTTCCCTGCAGCAGCATCGACACCACACGTACGCCGTTCGCTCCCACAGGAGCGCTGGAAGCCAACTGCGAACCCCACACCGTCGCCAACTGCTGCAACGCCGCCCGCAAACTCTTAAAGTTCGCATCGCGCTCCGCCGCCAATCGTTCCATAGCCGCCGGTAGCTCTCCCAGCGCGCAGCCGAGCGACTTCATCAGCACTCGCTCCCGCTCAAAATCCTCCGTAGCCACCTGCTCCGCCCGCCTCCCGCAAACGAACTCCACCCTCCAGTCCTGCCTCACCTTGTTGCAGCCCCGCACCAAAATCATTCCGATCTGCCCCGTAGACTTCACATGCGTGCCGCCGCACGGCTGCAAATCCGCTCCCTCAATCTCGATCGCCCGCAGCAGCCCCTCGCGCTCCACTTCTTTCCGCGCGCCAAGCCCCGCCAATTGCTCGCGCGTTCCATAGCGCACGCCGATCAGCCGATCCTCAAAAATCACCTTATTCGCCGCTCGCTGCGCCCCGATCAGCTGATCCCGCGAAAGCTCGCCACCGTGCAAATCAATCGTGCAAATCTCTTCGCCCAAATGAAACGACACTGTAGGCAATCCAAACCGTTCCTGAAACATCGCCGAAAGCAGGTGCTGCCCCGTGTGCTGCTGCATGTGGTCAAACCGCCGCGGCCAGTTCACGCACCCCTTCACCCCACCGTTCGCCACCTCACGATCCACGATGTGCGCAATCTCCTCCCCTTCGTCGCGCACGTCCAGCACCACCGCCTCTCCCAGCAACCCCAAATCGTTTGGCTGCCCTCCCGATGAAGGGTAAAACGCCGTCTGGTCCAGCAAAAGCTCCCAAGCCGGCTGCATCCCTGAAGCTCCCTTCACCGGCTCCGCAGGAGCGCAGCTCAGCACCCGCGCCTCAAAATTCTGCAAATAAGCATCGTCGTAATACAGCCGGTGAGTACCCATGCAAAAAAGTCTAACACACGCGTTTTCTCCGACACGCTGGCGAAACTCCACGCAATTGTCATCCCACACCTGTAGTGGCCGACCTTTAGGTCGGTCATCCCGAACCCGCGCAGTTTGCGGGTGAGGGATCTGCTTTTCGAAATCGCTGATGTCTTGGCCCGCTAAGCTACAATAGAAACATGCCCGTCCAACTCATCGCGCTCGACATTGACGGTACGCTCCTCAGCAGCCGCTTCACTGTCTCCGAGCGCAACCGCGCCGCCATCGCCGAAGCCACTCGCCGCGGCATCGAAGTCGCCCTCGTCACCGGCCGCCGCTACGACTTCGCCCTCCCCGTCGCGCAGCAAATCGACTCTCCGCTCACCATGATCGTCAACAACGGCGCGCTCCTCCGCACCAAAGACGGCAAAACCCTCGTCCGCCATCTCCTGCCCCGCGAAACCGCGCTTCGCGTCCTCCAAGCCACTCATCCCTGGCGCGACGCCGCCTCCGTCGTCTTCGACCGCTCGCTCGCAAATCAAGTCATGATGGAAACAATCGATCTAGAAGATGGCCTCCGCGGCGCCTACTACAAATGGAACAAGCCCTTCTTGGGCGAAGCAAAACCTCTCGAATCCTGCCTCACCGAAGACCCCATCCAGATAATGCTTTCCGGCTCCGTCGAACCCATGCGGGCAGCTGAACAAGCCCTTCGCAGCGTCCAATACTCAGGCGAATTCTCGCTGGCTGTGACCGCCTATGAGAGCAAGGATTTCTCCATGATCGACGTGCTCAACCCGCGCGTATCCAAAGGAGTGGCGCTCGCCGAGTGGGCCGCTCTCCGCGGCATCGCCCGGGAAGAAATCCTGGCCATCGGCGACAATCACAACGACGAGGAAATGTTGTCCTTTGCTGGAATACCCGTGGTGATGGAGAATGCGGTGCCCGAACTGAAAACGCGCGGCTGGCACGTCACCCACACCAACGACAATGACGGTGTCGCCGCCGCCATCGAACGCTTTGCCCTGCCGGAGTTGCCCGAGTGCGCCTGAGTCCTCCAAAATATTTCTTCGCCGCGGGCCTGATTCTCCTGGCCGCGTCCGTTCCCGCCCGCGCCGATTACGTCGTCCTCCGCAGCGGCGCACGCCTCAACGTCACCGGCTATGAAATCCTCGGCGACCGTTACCGCCTTCACCTCAAGGGCGGCGTCGCGGAAGTTCCCGTTACGGACATAGTAGCCATCGAGCCCGAAGAGATTTTCGAGCCCAGCACTGAGCCCCTGACCGACAAAACGCCCTTTCAAAAACTAATCCGCGAGGCCGCCGCCCGCTACAATCTAGACCCCACGCTCATCCATTCCGTCATCGCGATCGAATCCAATTTCGACCCCAAGGCCGTCTCCCGAAAAAACGCCCGTGGCCTGATGCAGTTGATGCCCCGCACCGCCGAACTCATGGGCGTGAAAGACTCCTTCGACCCCGGCCAAAACATCGACGGCGGCTCGCACTATCTCAGCGACCTGCTGAAAAAATACAAGAACGACATCACCCTCGCCCTCGCCGCCTACAATGCCGGGCCCGACTCCGTCGACAAATACGGCCGCCGCGTCCCTCCTTATCTCGAGACCATGAAATACGTCCAGCGCATCGCAAAAACCTACGCGAAGCTGAAGGCCGACGCGGCAAATCCCGCCAACGCCCCGACCGGACTGTCTCTGCCCTGAAATGCTCTGAATAATTATTTGGAAGGTTCTCTGAAAATCTTGCGACCTACTGCGGCATCTGTCCTGGCGGAGGATTACTGCCATTCCCGGGAAGCGGCGTGCTTGTCGGCGGCCCGGACGGCTGGCCGATTCCACCATTCCCGCCCGGATTGCCGAAAATAGAGTTCGATCCATTCTGCGGATTCGCCGCTGGCGCGCCGACAATCGTCGGGGCAGCACCCCCGTTGACCGATTCCTTCGACGGATCCCAGATAAACTCAAATTGCCGGTAATTTTTCGCCTTGTCGTACCAGATGATCGAAGCTTTGTTGACCTTGCTACCCACCCCGATAATATTTCCGCCCAGAACGTCCGTCGACCCATCATCATTCGCAATGGCCTGGGGTGTCGACATCGTATCCGAGGAAAGCCCGCCCGGAGTTCCCTGCCCCGTGGTCTGCCCCTGCGTATTCGCCGCGCCGGTATTCCCGCCATTCCCAAATGACGAATTGCCAAAAGACGAATTCCCAAACGAGGAATTCCCAAAAGATGAACTCCCAGACGAAGAGCTACCGAACGACGAACTTCCAAACGAAGAATTATTCCCTGTCTGCGATTGCCCGCCGCCAAACAAAGACCCAAATCCACCGCTGCTGCCGCTACCAGACGTCCCCGTGACCTGCCCGTCTGGTCCCAGCGTCCGGTTCTTCAGGCTGCCGATCAACTGTCCGTTCGGTCCCACATAGATCATCCGCCAGGAGCCGTCCACACTGTTCACCGGATCCTTGTACGCCTGCCGCATGAACCGGATTCCCACCTTGTTCTTCGTCAGGTCTTCCATCGAAGTCGGAAACCGCGTCGTCCCGCCGTGCGTCTGGTAATACCTCACAAACAGCCGGATCCCCCGCACGTACTGCTTCCCGCGCCAGATCATCTCTTCTTCTTTTTCCCGCCGCCCGTTCGTGATGATGTTCGGCGCCACCGCCACGCTCGCCACCACGATCAGCGCCAGCATAAACACCATCAGCGCCAGCGCGTAGCCTTCCTGCCCGCGCACCCTCCGCCGGTTTGAAGCGCGAATCTTCATGTCGCCGGAGCCGCCTCCAGTGGTTTCGAATTCTTCAGTCCGGTTTCCGTGTCCTCAAATTCGATCTTCTCATTCCCGATATGCAGGATCCGCAGGTGATTCAGCACCACATCGCCCTCGCTGACGATATGCACGGCGGAGTCATCCTGGTTTTCTTTCAGGAAGGCTTGCCGTGCTCCACCCACCGGCAGAGTCCCGTACCCAAAAAACACCCACGGGAGTTCCGGAGGCTTCGGAGGTGCCGGCGGCTGCGGCTGGTTATAGACGCGAAATGGCGGCCTCGCGGCAGCCTGCTTCACTGGATCCACCGGCATTGCTCCCATCACAAATATATTCCGCCCCGCGCTCTTGTACTCCGTGCCCTGCGCCTTCGTCAGATCAATCAATATCCGGCCATAGTCCTGCGCGTTAATCAGCGTATAATTGCCCGCGGAAATTCCGCCGTTCGTCGCCGCCGATTTACCCAGGTGCAAATACCACACCGACGACGCCACCACCGCCAGCGCCGCCAGCGCCATCAGCTCTTTCTGTTGTCGCGTCGCTGCCATCAAGCCTTCCTGAAATACGAACGCACGTGCAGCGAAACCCTCACCGAGCCCGGAGGCGCCTGGCTTTGGCCCGTCCCACCCGTGGCCGAATCCAGCCCCAACGAGTCCAGCACGTATGTATTCTTCGAACGCTGCAGCTTGTTCAGGAATCGCACAATTCCCGCGTAATCCCCGTCTACCAGCGCTTCCATCTCGATCTCATTCACGTTCCGGCCCGCGACCTCTTTCTCGCGGAATTTCAGGTCACGCACCAGTACATGCGTCTCGCGCGCAATCTCGCCAACTTCCTGCGACACCATCGAATAGCCTTTTCCCGCGGGTGGCAGCGTCGTCTCAAACTGGTCGAAATACTTCTGGTCCTCGGGGCGCCGTGCCTTGATTTTGCTCACCCGCTCGACGTCCGCCTTCACCTGGGCTAGGTGCAGCGATTCCGCCTTCAGCTTCACTTCCGGGTTTGCATCTTTCGCCATCAGCCGCGAGTTGTGATACGCCAGCGCTCCGTCCACCGCCAGCAGCAGCCCCAGCCCGGTCAGAATCAGACGTTTTTTTGTTTTGAATTCGCTCATGGTCAGATGTTCGAATACTCCGCCACGAATTCGACTGTCAGCGGGTCCGCGCCCGCCTGGGTCGCCGCGTGGTCCGACTGCAATGCCACGTGCGAAAACGCAGTGGAATTCTCAAACGATTTCAGCAGCTTCAGCTTCGCGTCCTCACTCGTGGCTCCCACGATGAAGTGCACGGTCACGATCCCTTTATCCAGTTTCGGCTCGATGCGGATAACCCGCACCCCCGCCGGCAGAATGCGCTCCAGATCCATGAACATCTGCGTCCAGTTGATGCTCCGCGCCTGCAGCACGCCCACCACGAATTTCGCGTGATCTTGAAACCCCGCGGCTTCCTGCTGCGCGAAATAACGCTGCAACTCTTCGCGTTGCTGCTCTACCGTCGCCGTCTCTTTCTCGATCTTGCTCTCCCGCCCCCGCAAATTCTCTTCCGCCTTGCGCAGGTCGTAGGCGCGCCACCCAAGCCCCAGGAACAAAAGAAAACCCATAATGCCCACCACCGCCGAGCCGGCCAGGAAGCGTCGGTGGCTCAACAGCGGATTCGTCGCTAGATTCAGGCGAACGTACATGGTGCTATCGCTTTCTCCCTCAACTCCGGTGCATCATCCAGCCCACCAGGCCTTCCAGATCCCGGTCGGCCAGCGGCCGCGCATCGCTGCGCAAATGCCCCTCCGAAACAGCCGAATTCAGCAGCGAACCCACATCACACTTGAACTCGTCCTGCAGCGGCTTCACAAATTCCGGCAACCGCCGCCGCAATCCCGCCACGCGCACGGCTTGAATTCCTTCCTGCCACGTGTCCTGGTAATACGCCGCCAGTGGATAAACTTCCTCCAGCAGCATGTTCGGCGTAATTTCCGACGCCGTCGTCGGCAACTCCGTGCAGCGGTACCCGGCCAGAACTCCCTCGCGCACAATCGCCGCCGTCAGTGAAGTACCGGAAAGCCGGGCCAGCAGCGTCGGCCTCGAATCCTCCAGCAGCGAAATCGCCGCCAGCGTCGAACTCAGCACCACGCCCGCCCGTACTCCTTGCGGCTCCAGCAATCCCTCGTACTCCTTGATGATCCGCAGGCGCGCAATCGCCGTCACCACGTCTACGCCGTCGCTTCGCGGCTGTTGCCGCATATACGAAAGCAGCGTCTCGTCCACTTCAAACGGCACGCTCTTCTTCAACTTCCACCGCAGCATCGGAATCGCTTCCTCCGACGAGCGCGGAAATTCATCAAAATGCTGCACAAAAACGCGTATCACCGGGTCGGGCACGATCAGCGCCGCATCTTCGTCCTTCAATTTCAGCGTTTTCGAAATCCCGGCGACCGCCGCCTTCACCGCAATCGGATTCACGATGTTCGTTTCAATCGCGGAGGGCACCAGCGCCCCCGGCGGCAGCGTTTCCACCGCAAAGCCATCGACTCCGCCCGTGCGCGTAAATCGCGCCCCGGACACCTGCTCCGGCGTGAACTCCATCGCCACCGTCGGATGCGGCGTCGCGTCCAGCCACCTCATGAACCGCCGCACGACGTCTATCTTGTAGAGTCCGCCCTGGTATGCGCCTGCGTTACTCAACGAAGGTCACCTTGTTAATCTCCCGCAGCGTCGTCAGCCCGCTCTTCACCTTGGCCAACCCGCTCTCGCGAAGCGTAATCATACCTTCTTCGATAGCCGCCCGCTTGATTTCCGACGTCGGCCGCCGGCTCACGATCATTTCCCGGATATGATCCGTCAAATCCAGCAGTTCACAGATCGCCGAGCGCCCGTGATATCCCGTCCCCGAGCATTCCAGGCATCCCGCGCCTTCCGCAAAAAGAAAATCAACGGCCCTTGCGGGATCGATCCCTGATTCCCGCAACTCTTCCGGCGAATGCTTCTTGGGCCGCTTGCAATTGAGGCAAATCAACCGCACCAGCCGCTGCGCCATGATGCAGTTTAGCGCCGATACAAAGTTGTACGGCTCAACGCCCATGTTGATGAAACGCCCGATCACGTCCGTCACGTTGTTCGCGTGCACCGTCGTAAATACCAGGTGCCCCGTCAATGCGGATTGAATCGCAATCTGCGCCGTCTCCTGGTCGCGGATTTCTCCCACCATGATCTTGTCCGGGTCGTGGCGCAGAATCGAACGCAACCCGCGCGCAAACGTCAGCCCCTTCTTCTCGTTCACCGGAATCTGCGTAATCCCGCGCAACTGATATTCCACCGGGTCTTCAATCGTAACGATCTTGTCTTCGTCCGACTTAATCTCATTAATCGCCGCGTACAACGTCGTCGTCTTACCAGACCCTGTCGGCCCCGTCACCAGCACCATGCCGTAGGGCTCCCGGATATACCGCCGGAACCTCTTCACCTCGTCCGCCGAAAATCCCACCACGTCCAGGCTCAAACTCTGAAATTTTTCCGAAAGCGTTTCCTTGTCCAGCACGCGCAGCACGGCATCCTCGCCGTGGCTTGCCGGCATGATCGAAACGCGCAGGTCGATGTACCGCCCCTTGTACTTCACCCGGAATCGCCCGTCCTGCGGCACGCGCCGTTCCGCAATGTCCAGATCGCTCAGCACCTTGATGCGCGACAGCACCGTTGAATGCCACTCCTTGGCGATCGGCTGCATCGCATGCTGCAGCACCCCGTCAATCCGGTACTTCACTGCTACTTCCGAATCTCGTGCCTCAATGTGAATATCGCTCGCCCGCCGCTCCAGCGCTGTGAAGATAATCGTCTCCACCAGGCGCACCACCGGGCTGACCGTCGTGTCCCGCGTCAGCCGGTCACCGGAGATCGTCTCCTCGCCCTCTTCCTCTTCCTTCGATACCTGCAACGTGAACGCTTCCGTCGCCTGTTCCAGCACGCGCTGCGACTGCTCCGTCCTCTTCAGCAGGTCGCCAATCTGCCGCGGCGTGGCCACTTTGTACGCCAGCTTTTTCCCCAGCAGCAGCGGCAATTCATCGCTCAGGATCACCATGCCGGGATCCGCCACCGCAATTACCAGCGTGTTGTTGTTCGCCAGCAGCGGCACAAAGTTATAGCGGAACATCAGGTCGGCGGGAATCGTACGGAACAATTCCGGATCGATGCGCTGCTCTGTCAGGTCGATAAACCCGCAGCGATAGCGCTCCGCCAACTTTCGCGCCTGCTCGCGTTCCTGCGCCGCGTCCGCCGGACCGCCCGGCAAGCTTGGATCGTGCAAATTGGAATCTGGCGTCGCCATGAAAAGTCTTTCCCTTAGGCTCCCGGTCCCGACCCGTTGATCGAGAACGAGAAGATTGGCAAATACAGCGAGATCAGGATGAACGCTACCACCAAGCCCATAAATACAAGAATAACGGGCTCAATCAAAGCCACCATCGCTCCCAGCCGCAGGCTCACTTCTTCTTCATAAAATTCCGCCACGCTGTTCAGCATGGGCGACAGCGCGCCGCTCGATTCGCCCACTTCAATCATGTCCAGAGCCAATTCCGGCATTACGCGCCCGGTTGCCAGCGCAGCATGCAACGATTCGCCCTCGCGCACCATCTGCGTCGCGTTCTTCACCGACCCGCGCACCAGTCGGCTGGTGATGGAATCCGCCGCGGTCTGCAGCGCGGCAACCAGGGGCGTTCCCCCGGTCAACAGCGTGGAGAGCGTGCGGCAAAACTGGGAAGCCTGAAACTTCAGTAACGTGTCGCCCAGCAGAGGTACCCGGAACATGATCCGGTCAAACGCTACCCCGCCTTCTTCGCTCCGCGACCAGAAAAACACCCCCACGATTCCCACCAGAAACGCACCCAACGCCGACAAAATGTAAATCCGGTAATCCACCGTAATCGCGATCAAAAATTGCGTCGGCCCCGGCAGCGGCACTCCCAAATCCTTGTACAGCGTCGCAAACTTCGGAATCACGCCGGTCACCAGGTACGTCACCACCGACGTGGCCACCACCACCAGCAAGATCGGGTACACCAGCGACGCCACAATCTTCTTCTTAACCCCCGTGCTCACCTTCTGGTAGGCGATGTAATAATCCAGCACCCCGGAAAGATTGCCGCTCTTCTCCCCCGCCAGAATCGCCGTCGAATACACTTTCGAAAAAACGCCCGCTTCCTCGATCGCTTCCGAAAGCGACTTCCCTTCTCGCACCCGGTCGCGCACCTGGACCAGAATCGGCCGCAACTTCGGCGCCGTCGCCCGCGTGGCCAGCAAATCCAGCGCTTTCAAGATCGGCAGGCCCGCCTTAATCAGCGTATTGAACTGCTGGTTGAGGATCAGGAAGTCGTTGCCGCTGATCTTGCGCTCTTTACGGACCCCCAGCATGCCGCTGATCAGGCTGCTGCGGGTCTCGACAGAATAAATATACAGCCCTCGATCCGAGAGCTTCTGGCGAGCTTCTTCAACGCTCGCAGCCGCTTCCACGTGCGAGAAAACCCGCCCGTTGGCGTCGGCTACACGGCAGACAAACTCCCCCATAGTCCTTAGTTTACCTCATTCGAAGAGTACCCCAAAAAGGGTCTGGGGCTGGTGGGTTTACTCGGTCAACGGCAAGCGGGCCCGGGGCCTCGACTTAGTAGCACCTACATCCTTACTGACGCATCCCGGGGGCCTCCGGTAGCAGGCCATTTACGATCACGGTTCCCGGTGGCGGCTCGAATTGAAAGAGCGCCTTCGGCAGCGCCGGATTCCACTCCCAATCCTTGAACTCGAATTCAATCTGCATCCCGCCTTCTTGCGGGATCACAATGCGCGCCAGCTCGTTCTGCGTTGTAATTTCAAACAAAACCTTTTGCGCCTTCTCTTCCTCCGTCCCACGCAACAAGCACAGGTAAATTTCGTCCCCCGCCGTCGCCGGCTTCGCGTCTTTCGCCGGGCCCACCTCAGAACAGATGCGGGCAAGCTTCATTCCGGTTGTCAGGAACGCAATCGGCGTGCGCCAGTCCTCGCTCTTTTTCGCGGGCATCCGCGTGGCCGTGTGGTCGTCCGGCGCGTAAAACCACACGTATTTTCCGTCCACCAGAAACAAATTCTTCTCGGGCTTCTCATACTCCCAGCGCATTTTCCCCGGCCGCAGAAAATACGCCTTCCCCGCTTCCACGCGCACTTGCTTCCCATTCTCCGAATACCGCTCCAGAAAAGTCGCCTGCAGCGTAGCCGCCTTCCCGTAGCGGGCTTCCAGGGCCGCAAGCGGGCCGCCTTCAGAAGCAGCAATCGCGCCACAGAATTGTGCGGGAAATCCCACCCAGACGAGTGCCACAAATGCCACAAGCGCCGCGTTCTTGAGCGACTGTTCGCGGAAGGGGCGGAATGCCATTCCCAAATTATAGCAAGTGCCCCGGAATCGCCCACGACTTCCGCCTGTAACCGCCAGTGATGGGGCTACGCTTTCCGGCTGCTTCCTTCTGCTTCCTTCATGGAAACAGGCTGATAGTAATCGAATAACAGTTTTCTGCCGGCAGGATTGAAGATCTGGTAACGGGCAATTCCCTTTTTTTGCAGCCAGCACTGCAAGGTTGTGCCCAAAACGCCGAATCCATATTTCACGCTCCGGGCAAAATTAATGGAAGAAGCCTCCGTGAAATACTTCGTCGGGCACGAAATCTCACCGATCCGATAATCGAAACAAAGGCACTGCGCCAGCATTTCGTTGTCAAAGACAAAGTCGTCGGAGTTCTCCAGAAGGGGCAACGATGTCAAAACCTCCTTCGCGAAGGCTCTCAAACCAGTATGATATTCGGACAGCTTCGCCCCCGTGAAAATGTTCTGAAACGCTGTCAAGAAGCGATTCGCCACGTACTTGTAGAAAGGCATCCCGCCTCGCAGAGCGCCACCGCCCAGGATTCGAGAGCCCAGCACAACATCGTAGACTCCATAAGCAATCATGCTGGCCATGGCGGTTACCAACAGCGGCGTGTACTGGTAATCGGGGTGAACCATCACGACGATGTCAGCCCCCGCGGTCAAGGCCTCACGGTAGCAAGTCTGCTGGTTTCTGCCGTATCCATAATTCTTATCGTGCACAAACACCTGCAAGCCCAGGCTCTCTGCAATTCGCACCGTCTCGTCCCGACTTTGGTCGTCGACCAGGATAGTCGTATCGACAATTTCAGGGAGTTCGCGAACGGTCTTCTCCAGCGTTTTCTCTGCGTTGTAGGCTGGCATCACAACGACAACGCGCTTGCCATTTATCACTTTTTGACTCCTCTTTCTAACAGGCTGCTGAAAAAGTCCGTTTCTTCAGGAGGCCGGGGCTTCAGCCCCGGCGCAAAGGCCATAATTTCAACGGGCTTTAACCCCTGAAGACAGCCTGTCCGCCGCTTTTCTGCAACCTGCTAAGCTGCCCCGGCCGTGGATCACTGGCTTTGCCGCTTTCTCGCGTGCTATTGGGCCATCAATTGACTCGCCCTTTGCTGGGCCTGGACAATGTCGTTCGAGAAACGTACTGCCTGTTGGTAACTCAACTTGGCTTCCCGGTCGCGTTTGCCTTGGTCGAGGGCGCGTGACAGCAGAAGATACCCGACGTCGCTGGGCTCGATCGCGACGAAACGCGCAAAGTAGTAAATGGCATGGTCCCAATCACCGGTTTTCTGCGCGATCAGCCCCATATCGCGAAATACTATGGGAGACGCCACGTTTAGTTTCAGCGCGGACTCGTAGTTCTGCCGCGCTCGCGTGTAATCACGAAGTCCAAAGTAAACCGAACCGAGGTTGTCATAGGCAGAGGCACGAAGTTGAGCGTTGGTCGTCAGTTGCAACACCGACTCATACCGTGTCGCCGCCTGCTTTAAATCACCCTGCTCCTGGGCATAGATTCCGAGATTGAGCTGGCTGGTGGGATCACCGGGTTCCAGCGCCGAGGCAGTACGGAAATGCGGTATCGCCTCGTCGCGCCTGCCATGCTTGATCAGTGTCACCCCAAGGTTATTTTCCGCTACGAAATTCTGCGGGCCGACGGCCAATGTGTGCGTCCACAGGCTGAAACCGTCTTGCCAATAAGGCAGCTGCATGCGGGTAACGGCGGACAATCCACACAGGACTAACAATCCGGCAGTGACCAGGTATTTCGCTTCAATAGGACGCACGCTGGCCAGTTCTCCCGCAATCCACACGGCCATCACGAAAAGACCGATCATTGGCAGATAGGCATAGCGATCCGCCATCGCTTGGTTTCCAACTTGAACCAAACCAATCATCGGAACCATCGCCCCCAGAAACCAGAACCACCCAACCAACAGGTAGCGAGACTCGCGATATTTCAATACCGCCCACGTGACTGCAACCAGAAAAATTGCCGACGATGCCACCTGCCAGATCGGCAGTGCGTGTGGAAACGGATAAATCGGGGCAAGGTGCGACGGCCAGAACATTTTCTGGATATACACCACGTAGCAAACGATCGCGTTTTCAACCCGCAGCACAGGGGAAACTTCGCCGGTCGAAACCACGGCCCCGCCCACACTCTGCGCCATCATGGTGATCATTGCACTGCCTGCCGACAGCACCAGCAGGGGGATCTTTTCCAGACACAACCTGCTCAGGGTCTGAGTGCTGGCGGCAAACGGCTGCCCGCTGCGGGAAGCCGGATCGCGCGATTCCTCATTGCCGGCGAAGCGCATTCTTCCCAGCGGCCAATAATCCAGCAGCAGGAGCAGCAGCGGCAACGTAATAACCATCGGCTTGGACATCAGGCCCGCGGCAAACAAAACTGCCACCACCAGGTAGCGCCCGACTCCCGGCCTGCGGACGTACCACCCATAGCCAGCCAGCGCGAGCAGAAAAAACAGCATGCATAGCACGTTCTTACGTTCCGCCACCCACGCCACCGACTCGACATTCAAGGGATGCAGTGCAAACAGTCCAGCCACCATCAGGCTGCGCCCGGTGTATCCCGTGAACCACTGCAGAATCAGGAACAGCAACAGCGCGTTCATGGCGTGCAATAAAAGGCTGGTGTAGTGATGACCCGTTGCATTGAGCCGGAAGAGTTGGCAGTCGAGAGCGTGCGAGAGCCAGGTCAGCGGATGCCAGTTCGCCATTTCCCGGGTCGTGAAGGCCCAGGAAACCGTGTCCCAACTCAGACCCGATTGCACATGGCGGTTGTCGGTGACATAGCCTTCATCGTCGTAGCCCACAAAACCATTGCGAGACACTGGGTTGTAGATGGCCAGGGTGACCATCACCAGCAAAAGTCCCAGCACCAGATTGCGTTTACCGGGGGAACGAAACATTCCTCCAGGCTCCTGGAGGGACTTTGGAGCAACAACTGGCGTGAGAGGGCTTTGAATGATTACACCCGGCATGTCCTGAATCCAAAGCTATAGTGGAGGCTGGCGGGTTGCAAACAGAAATCTACGGGACTGCGCGCTTCCGTTAACTCAAACTAGGTGCCTGAAGGTACGAACTTTCGGTCTCGCTGGGCCGCGAAGTCTTCCGAGGTAGCCCACCCATTGCGCCTTTCCGAAATGACTTAGATCCGCGCATATCGCGCCCTAACGGTAGGGGCACGATAAATCGTGCCCTCTTGGGTTTTTCCTATTTTGTGGCGAATATCCGCGGAGGCATGTGGAAATCAAACGCCCGTTATCCTTCTACTGCAACGGCGGGTCGGCAGCCGTCGGCGCCGAGCCGTTTTGCGTGTATCGGATCACATTCGTCTGGTCGGAATAAAATCCGCGCTGCCCGGTTGTTCCGACCTTCAGCGGCACTATACTCAGCGTGAACGCTGAGTTTAAGCCGGCTGTTGGTATAGGCACATAAGTAAACTGGTACCCGGATTTAACGGCCGGATCTGAGCCGCCAAGTATATTGTCCAGGATATTCTTGCCGCTTGGGCAAACAGCGCCGGTATTTAATTCCACCAGGGTCGCGGAATACCCGATGTTCGGGCAAGTGGCCGCATACGTCGTTTCACCCGTATCAATAGTTCGGGCCGATTCCGCTGCGGCGGCTTCGTTGGCAGCCATCTTCGATTTCAGCAAGTTCGGAATTGCAATCGCCGCGATGATCAGAATGATAGCCACGACGATCAGTAATTCGATGAGTGAAAATCCCAGCTGTCGGCGCTTCATAAGTTGATTAACCCCGTCTCCGGCTTCCTTCAACAGCTACACTTTGTCTATCTAGGTAACTGCATCCGAAGGGCCATTCGAACTTGCCCTATATTCCTCTAAGTCGTTCATATTTAACAATCAAATTTACAAAAGCGGTTAACTTCTGACAGAAAACGGCAACTCGCTGCAGTGAGTGACCTTATTCGTCCTCTTCGACTTTTCACCAACCTTCACAATTTTTCTCCAATAAAAAAGCAGAACGCGGACTCGAGGTCCGCGTTCTGCTTGGTCTTTCAACCGGTTTCTTGGAATAGCCTAGACTACTGCAACGCCGGGTCGGTCACCACTGCAGTGCCCGTCTGGTTGTAACGGATCACTCCAGTTTGATCGCTGAAGAATCCGCGCTGCCCAGTCGTGCCAACCTTCAACGGAGTCGCCGAGAGGGTGTACGTGTTGACCACGCCGCCCACCGCTGCGCCCGCCACATAAGCCGTGGAGTAGCCGCTCTTGACCGCTGGATCCTGACCCAAAACGTTGTCGATGATGTTCGTTCCGCTGGTGCAAAGCGCACCAGTGTTCATCTCAGCCAGCGTCGCCGAATACCCGATCGCCGGGCAGCCTGCCGCGTAAGTAACCTCGGCAGTATTCAACGTACGGACCGAGCCGACGGCGGACGATTCGTTAGCCGCCATCTTGGACTTAAGCAAGTTAGGAATTGCGATGGCCGCGATGATCAGAATGATCGCCACGACGATCAGCAACTCGATAAGAGAGAAACCCTTCTGCTTCTTCATGAGATCTCCTTAGAAATTTTGTAAGTGCCAGGGCACGAGCCAAATAAGTGCAAGAGGCATGCCAAGTCTGGAATCGAGAAAGGGCAATTTCCAATTATCTTAACCAATTGATAATGGCGGACTTACGGAATTCATGGACAAATTCTGAACCATTGATAGTCGCCAAATCTTGATCTTTCCCGCAAAAATAACAATTTAAGGCACGCCTGAATGACAAAATGTGTCATCCCCCAATTCGCCATCCCCTCACTTACGCCTCAGCCTTCCTACCCTTCCATTCTTGAGTCACCGCCCGCCCAACGAAGTCCGCCTTTCCCTGGGGGTTCGACTAATTGGTGATGTAAAAGCAAAACGCGGACTCGAGGTCCGCGTTTTGCTTGGTCTTTCAACCGGTTTCTTGGAATAGCCTAGACTACTGCAACGCCGGGTCGGTCACCACTGCAGTGCCCGTCTGGTTGTAACGGATCACTCCAGTTTGATCGCTGAAGAATCCG
>Ga0210403_10002444_pt1 | contig 16736 bp, 15 predicted proteins | sample IncBWC19MmetaG_FD_150863 | JGI IMG/M metagenome (GOLD analysis project Ga0210403, IMG submission 150863) | Forest soil microbial communities from Barre Woods Harvard Forest LTER site, Petersham, Massachusetts, United States - Inc-BW-C-19-M | ecosystem: Environmental > Terrestrial > Soil >... | reverse complement strand
CCTCGAGCTGCTTGATCGCGCGCGTCAGCGACGGCTGCGTCACATTGCACTCGTCGGCGGCGCGGGTGAAATTGAGCGTCCGCGCTACCGCCAGAAAATACCGGACCTGATGCATTTCCATGATCAAGCTCCCCTGATGCGGCGGCCAATCTACCCGCAGGGACCCCCGAACAGCTATAGCGGCTGCCTATGGTATCGGAAGCCAAACGGCATTTCTTAAAACCCCCGTTGCGCGTTGAAATGCCGCAATCGGTGTAACATTTGCAGCTTCTGTGCCGAACAATTGGAAATGCGGCCGGCCCCAAGGGAGCATGACATGATGGACAGGCAGGACAATTCGGTTTCCCGGAGCGGCAAGGCCTTGCGTGGGCCGCTGCCGGGCCAGGTCGTGCTGGTGCTGCAGGGCGGCGGCGCGCTCGGCTCCTACCAGGCCGGCGTCTATCAGGCGCTGCATGAGGCCGGCATCGAGCCGGACTGGATCATCGGCACCTCGATCGGCGCCATCAATGCCAGCCTGATTGCAGGTAACGAAATCGAGAACCGGCTCTCACGCCTGCAGGAATTCTGGAAGCGGATGGAGCAGAATCCGGCCTTCAGCTTCGGCAATCTCTTCCCCGGCTTCAATGAGAAACTGTCCTACTGGTCGACCATCACCCATGGCATTGCGGGCTTCTTCAGGCCAAATCCGCTGGCGCATGCCGGCGACGCCTATGTGCTGGGATCGGAGCACGCCGGCTATTACACCACCACGCCGCTGCAGAAGACGCTCGAGGAACTGGTCGATTTCGATCTCGTCAATCGCTGCCGACCGCGGCTCACGGTCGGCGCCGCGCATGTCCGCACCAGCCATATGCGCTATTTCGACAGCCGCGAGTGCGCGATCACGGTCAAGCATGTGATGGCGTCCGGCGCGCTGCCGCCGGCTTTTCCCGCGGTGCGCATTGAGGGCGAGCTTTACTGGGACGGCGGCATTTTATCGAACACGCCGACGGAAGCGGTGTTCGACGACAACCCGCGCAGGGACTCGCTGATCTTCTCCGTGCACCTCTGGAATCCGTTAGGCTCCGAGCCGACCACGATGGCGGAGGTGTTCAACCGGCACAAGGACGTGCAGTATTCCAGCCGGATCGCGAGCCAGATCGCCCGCCAGCAGCAGATCCACCAGCTCCGCCACGTCATCAAGGAACTTGCCGCGCGCCTGCCCGAGTCCGAGCGCAACAGTCCCGTGGCGCGTGAGCTCGCGAGCTATGGTTGCCAGACCACGATGCATGTGGTGCGGCTGCTCGCTCCGCAGCTCGACCGCGAGACCCACACCAAGGACATCGATTTCAGCCCCGAGGGTATCAAGCAGCGCTGGGACGCCGGCTATGCCCACACCAAATCGGTGCTGGAGCGCAGGCCCTGGGTCGGCGAGTTCGACCCGCTCTCCGGCGTCGTCTTTCATGAGCACATGGAATTGATGCCGCGGGCGGCGGAGTAGGTGGCGCGGCGTGCGTGCGCTTATTCACCCGCCGACGCTGTTGTCATCTGCATCGTTTCGCGCACGAAGGCCTCCAGCCCCTCGCTGTTAAGCCGTTCCCTAAAGGTGAACAGACCTATCTCGCGCCATAGCGCTGGCTCCGCGAGCGGCCGCGCGGCCACGCCGGGATAATCCACACTGTGTTGCGGCATCAGAGCAAAACCGAGGCCGCGGGCGACCAGCGCCAGTGTCCAGTCGTCGCGCGCGCAGTCGAAGGCGATCTCGCAGTCGATCCGATGCTGTCTCAGGAGCCGCGCGAACAATTCGTTGTATTCGCATCGGGAGCGCCGGATCCGCCGTTCTCCCGCGAGATCGGCGAAGCTTATCGCGGAACGGCCGGCCAGCCGATGATCGCGCGGCACCGCGATCATCATCCGTTCGCTAAACAGGGCAGTCCGTGCGAAGCGGGAATCGGTCTTGTCGGGCTTGCCATAGATGGCGGCGGCGACATGACCGCTTGCCAACTGCTCTTCGAGATCGCGCGCCGAAGCGTCGATGATCTCCAGTTCGACCGGGTTGAGCTGCGTCCGGATGCGCGCGAGCAGATCGATCAGGAGCCGCGGCGCGATCGTGCAGAGGATACCAACCTTGAGCCGGGTCCTGCCGACCGCGGAAAATTCGTGTGCCTGCGCGAGCGCGGCAAAGCTCTGCTCCCAGACCTGTTGCAGATGAGGTCGGACGATTTCCCCGAGCTCGGTCAGATGTGAGTGGGGATGCTCGCGGCGGAACAGGAAGCCGCCGAATTCGGCTTCGAGGAGTTTGATGGCGCGCGTCAGCGACGGCTGGGAAACATGGCAGTGCTTTGCCGCGCGCGTGAAATTGCGCTCGGAGCAGACCGCCAGGAAATATCTGATCTGGTGCATCTCCATACGACACGTCCTTTGGCGCGGATGGCCGATCGCTCGGGCCTTCCGTCGCCATTCGTCTGATCAAGTGGATGTGAACACGCGCCGGCCCGCGATGCGGGGGCGCGCAATGTCAAAATCATTGCCGCATGTCGTCTGTACGCGTGACGCCGGCGATTGTTACGCCGGATCCGGCTCTTCCGAAGCCGACGGGTGGTTCCTGACGGCCAGGGCCTCCTCGTCAAGCCAGGCCGATCTCATGGCCTCGTGCACGAGGGCGCCGATCGCCCGCGAGTAGGGGCGGCCCTTCACGGTGGTGAGACTGACCTCGCGCCAGAACTCCGGCTTGACCAGCGGCCGCGCCACCACGGCGGCGTTTGAAATCGAGTATTTTGGAAAAAATCCAAAGCCAAAGCCGCTCGCGATCATCGCGAGCACCCAATCATCGCGGTCGCTGCGGTAGACCGTCTCGCAATCGACTCCGCGGTCGTCGAACACGCCGTCCACCATGTCGTTGAACTCGCAGAATGCGCGCTGCACATAATGTTCGCCGGCGAGATCGGCGATCTCGATGTTTTCGCGCGAAGCCAGGCGATGGTCGGCCGGCAGCACGATCATCATCTGCTCCCGAAACAGCGGCAGGTAATTCAGGCGGGGATCCTGAGCCCGGTCGGGCCGGCAATAGATCGCGGCCTCGGCCTTGGAGCCGATGAGCTGCTCCTCGATCGACTGCGCCGTGCCGTCGATCAGGTCGAGCTTGATATCCGGCCGCGCGCTGCGCAAGCGTGCAAACATCTGGATCAATATCCCCGGCGCGATGGTGCACATGATCGCCAGGTTCAGTTGCGTCTCTGCCTTCGACGCGTAGTCCCGGGCTTCCTTCTTGGCGGCCTGTGCCTGCTCCCAAGCTTCCTGCAGGTAGGGCTGCACGATCCTGCCGAGTTCGGTAAGCTGGACGTTCGACCGGCGCCGGTCGAACAGATAGCCGCCGAACTCCTTTTCCAGGTGCTGGATCGCTCGCGTGAGCGAAGGCTGTGTCACATGGCACTGTCGTGCGGCCTGCGTGAAGCTCAGATGCTCGCACACGGCCAGGAAATACCGGACCTGATGAATCTCCATACGCATTTCCTATCGAAAACTTAGCCAAACGGTATTGGAAAACTTGGCTGTCCGCGCCCATTGTCGCGGGTGGGTCGATAGGAAAAAGCGCTCGATGTCCCCGCACGAGTCTTTAGGCCAGAGGAAACAGCATGTCCAATGAATCCGGTGCGCAGCTATCCGAACTGCGCGATCTCGCGCAACACAACATCGGACAACTCAACCGCTCCGCGGTTGGATGGATCGCGCTGGTCAGGAAAGCGCTTGATGCCGCTGAAGCCAACGTGGCGGCGTTTTGCGATCATGCCAGCCAGCTCGCGCAGGCCGAATCGCCCGTCGAATGCGTCAGGCTGCAAACGGAATTTCTGAAATCGTCGATCGCTTCCGTGCAAAAGCAGTCGACGGAAATGATGCGTATGGAAAAGCAGGCGGCCGAGTAAAACTAGGGCTCGACCGTCTTGCGGTAGAGCGCGCTGTAGCAGGCGGCCGAGAGGTCCCAGCTGAAGGATCGCGACATGGCGCTGCGGCGCATGGTGTCGAGGCGATCGGTCGACACGAAGGTCGAGAAGGCGCGGCGGATGCCGCCGAGGAAGGATTCGATCGAGGGCTGCGAGAACAGGAATCCGGTCTCGCCGTCGGTGATGGTTTCCGCAAGCCCGCCGGTCTGGTGGCCGATCGGCAGCGAGCCGAAGCGCTGTGCGTACATCTGGCTCAAGCCGCAAGGTTCGAAGCGCGAGGGCATCAGCGTGAAATCGCTGCCGGCGAAGATGCGTCGTGCCTGGGCATCGTTGAAGCCGATCACGACCCCGATCGCGTCGGGTCGGCGGCGATGCGCCGCGACCAGCGCCTGCTCCAGCGCCGGCTCGCCCGAGCCGGTGACGACGATCTGCCCGCCGGATTCGATGATCTCATCGGCCGCCGACAGCACGAGGTCGATGCCCTTCTGGTGCACCAGCCGCGCCACCAGGCCGAAGATCGGGCCGCGCGATACCGCAAGCCCCAGCTGCTTGCGGACATAGTCGGCATTGGCGCGCTTGCCTACCCAGTCGCCGGCGCCGAACGGCTGCGCCAGTTGCGCGCAGAACCGCGGGTCCCAGCTTTCATCGATGCCGTTGAGGATGCCGGTCAGCTCCAACGCGTTCGAGCGGGCGCTGAGCAGGCCCTCAAGCCCGCAGCCGAATTCGTGGGTGGTGATCTCTTTCGCATAGGTCGCGCTGACGGTGGTGAGGTGGGACGCATAAACGAGCCCACCCTTGAGGAAGGACAATTTGTCGTAGAATTCGACGCCGTCGATATGAAACGAGCTTTCCGGCGCGCCGATCCGGCGCAGCGATTCCCGCGGAAACAACCCCTGGTAGGCGAGGTTATGGATCGTCAGTATCGTGGGAAGATTCGAACCACTCCAGGCGAGGTACGCCGGCACGAGCCCGGCCTGCCAGTCATTGGCGTGGACGAGATCCGCTGCCCAATTCTTGTCCAGCGTGCCCATCGCAAGTTCGGCAGCGGCGGACGCCAGCCGCGCGAAACGGATGTCGTTGTCGGGCCAGTCGCGGCCCTCATCGTCGCCGTAGGGGTTGCCCGGCCGGTCGTAGAGTTGTGGGCACAACAGCACGTAGACCGGCAAGCCATCCCGGGTCGAAGACCGCCCGAGCCGGCACGCCGGCATCTGCGCTCTAGCCGCACATTCGCCAACAATTTCAATGTGCGTGAGCTGTTCGATGACGTCCCGGTATCCGGGAAGGAGAACTCTGACATCGGCCCAGGGCCGGAGCGCCCTTGGCAGCGCGGCGGAGACGGCGGCCAGTCCACCCACGCGGATGAAGTCGTCCATCTCCGTCGTGACAAAGAGTACTTTCAAGGACTTCCCTCTGAAGCGCCCCGGCATATTGCTATGCAAGAACGGGTCCAAACTCCTGGCCCAACACGGCAAACGTATCCGCGGTTCCTATCGGCGCTTCCCTGCATCGCTTCCGCCATCTAGGCTCGCCGAACCGGAAAATCGGACTGCCGTGCCTCGGGAGGAATTTTGAATGACACTACCTCAGGTTAATGAGGACAGTTTGACAGGGTGCTTTGCCGGGCTGCGGGTGCTCGATTTTTCGACGACGATCGCAGGTCCTCATTGCGGGCGGATGCTCGCCGACATGGGCGCCGAGGTTATCAAGATCGAGACGGCCGAAGGCGAGACGATGCGGACCCGGCCGCCGCTGCGCAATCGCTGCTCCACTGCCTTCGGCCAGCTCAATGTCGGCAAGAAGAGCCTCGTGCTCGACCTCAAGTCGAAGGAGGGCCTCGAAGCCGTGCGCCGCCTGGTCGCAACCGCCGATATCCTGGTCGAGAATTTCCGCCCCGGCGTGATGCGACGGTTAAGAATGGATTACGAAACGCTGCGCCCGCTCAACCCGAAGCTGATCTACTGCTCGATCTCCGGCTACGGCCAGACCGGCCCGTCGGCGGAGCTGCCGGCCTATGCACCGGTGATTCATGCAGCCTCCGGCTATGACATGGCGCATCTCGCCTACCAGCCGGGCCGCGAGCGGCCGGATTATTGCGGCATCTATCACGCCGACGTGTTCACCGGCACCTATGCGTTTGGCGCGATCGCCTCCGCACTCTATCAGCGCAGCCGCACGCAGACCGGTCAGCACATCGACGTGTCGATGCTGGAATCAATGCTGACGCTGACGCTCAACGAGGTGCAATGGTCGCAATTCACGGTCCCGCCGACCACGCGGCCGATGTTCGGGCCGATCGCGACCTCCGACAGCTATGTCATGCTGGCGATCGCGAGTGAAAAGACCTTTCAGGGCCTGATGAAGGTGATCGGCCATCCCGAATGGGTCGGCGATCCGCGATTCGCAGCCTATGGCGATCGCCGCAACAACTGGTCCGAGCTGATGGACGGCGTCGAAGCCTGGTCGCGCACGGTAACGACAGAGCAATGTCTCGCCGCGCTCAACAAGGAGGGGGTGCCGTCATCGGCCTATCGGACCGTCGCGCAGGCGCTGGCCGATCCGCAGATCGCGCATCGAAGGGCGCTTACGGAAGTGGAGGATGGCGGCGGAACGTTCCGGATGATGAACCTGCCGTTCCGGATGTCGGGGGCCAGGGTTGCCGCCGGAAAACGGGTCTCGACGCTCGGCGAGCACACCCGCGCGCTGCTGCAGGAGACCGGCCTCTCCGACGAGCAGATCGCGGCGTTTTCAGGCAGACCGCTGGTCGCGGGGCGGCGTTGACGACAGCCTTGCCGCTGGCAGCGATTCCAGCTTATCTGCTCCGACGTTAATAACGATCCGGAAATACGGACGCACCGCACCTGGAGGAGATCCCAATGATGGCGCTGACCCGTGCGAGCAAATTCGCGCCGATTTTCCTTGTCACGGCATTTGCGTTGGCTGCGCCGGCAAATCCCACCCATGCGCAAAAACAGGGCGGCAGTATCACCGTTGGCCTCGAGCTCGATATCCCCGGCTTCGATCCGCTGAAGGTCGGTGTGTTCGATACTTCGGCGGAAATCGCAGCTGCGGCGATCTTCGACACGCTGACTTATCTCGACGACAAGGGCGAGCCAAAGCCGAAGCTCGCGTTGTCGTGGACGCATTCAGAAGACTACAAAAGCTGGACCTTCAAGCTCAGGCCCGGTGTCAAATTCCAAGACGGCACGCCGTTCAACGCGCAAGCGGTCAAGGAGAATTTCGACCGCCAGAAGGACCCGGCCAACAAGTGTCGCTGCGCGTTCTACATCGCGTTCATCCACGATGTGCAGGCGCCTGACGAATTGACGGTAGTCTATAATTTGAACGATCCGTCGGTGAATCTGCCGGCGATCATAACCGTTCAAGGTGTGAACTTCACTATTCAGTCGCCGACGGCATGGAAGACAAAGGGCGACGACTATAACCGCAACCCCGTCGGCACGGGACCGTACATTCTGAAGTCGTGGACCGCGGGCGACCGCATGGTGCTTGAGAAGAATCCCGACTACTGGAACAAGGGGCATCCCTATCTCGACCGCATCATCCTGAAGCCGCTGCCGGATGCGCAGTCGCGCTTCGCCAGCCTGCAATCCGGCGAGGCGGATATCATCTGGGATGATGAGGCCGATGCCGACAATATTCAGAGGGCGCAAAAAGATCCGAAGCTGAGGGTGCATACCTATGCAGGCTCCGGCGCCGCAGTCGACGCCTTCAACACCAAAGTCGCTCCGTTCGATGATGTCCGCGTGCGCCAGGCGCTGGTGATGGCTATCGATCGTAAGAAGATGTCGCAGGCTCTTACCAATGGCCTGGCGCGGCCGGCCAGCAATCCATACGGCGACGGTTCCTGGGTCAAATGCAAGGATGACGGCGCGTTGCCTTATGATGTCGAAAAAGCCAAGGCGCTGATCAAGGATTACGGCAAGCCGGTCGAATTCAAGATGCTCGTCACGGCGACGCCGCGCGGGCGCGCGGGCGGCCAGGTGCTGCAGCAATTCTGGAAGCAGGTCGGTGCCGTCATGGAGATCGAGCAGGTCGATCAGGCTACCATCCCGCCGCGCGCCTTCATGCGCCAATTCCAACTGACGCCGTGGCGGATCATCGATCTCGCCGATCCCGACGTCCAGATGTATGCGAATTTCCACACCGGTAGCCCGGTGGCGCTCGCCAATTATTCCGATCCCGAGCTCGACCGGCTGCTCGAGCACGCGCGCACCACCGCCGACGTTGACAAGAGAACCGAGGATTACTGTGCGATCAGCCGTCTTATCAATAAGGAAGCGATCTGGTTCTGGACCTTCCAGAACACCTACTACGCCATTTCGAGTTCGCGGCTGAAAGGCCTGCCCAAGATCTATAGTGGGGTGATCGACGTTTCCGACGTCTGGATGGAATGATTATCCATGCTCGGCTTCGTTGCGAGGCGGCTGCTTTATCTGGTGCCCGTGCTGCTGGCGGTCTCGCTGCTCACCTTCCTGATCGCCGCGCTGCTGCCGGGCGATCTCGCCTATGTCATCCTCGGCGACCAGGCGACGCCGGAGAAGGTCGAGGCGCTGCGCCACGACATGGGCCTCGATCAGCCGCTGCTGATCCGCTTTCTCAGCTGGCTCGGCCACATCCTGCAGGGTGATTTCGGCCGCTCGTTCCGAACCGGGCAGACGGTGCTGCAGGCGGTCGCCGAGCGGCTGCCGGTTTCGTTCGAGCTGATGATCCTGGCCGAACTGGCGGGGCTCCTGATCGGCGTGCCGCTGGCGATTGCCTGCGCGGCCAGAAGCGGCAGCGCCTTCGACCGCTTCATGACGGGCTCGGCCTTCGGCATGCTCTCGGTGCCGACGTTTCTCTCAGCCATCCTCCTGATCTATCTGTTCGCGGTCGAATTGCGCTGGCTGCCGGCAACGGGCTACATTCCCTTCACCGAGGATACGATCGGCAATTTGCGCTTCATGGTGCTGCCGGCGCTGACGCTGGCGCTTGCGGAATGGCCGGGCATCATGCGCGTGCTGCGCTCCGACATGATCGCGACCCTGCAGGAAGACTACATCGCGCTCGCCAAGGCCAAGGGCCTGACGCCGAGGCGCATCCTGTTCGTGCATGCGCTGAAACCGTCGTCGCTGACGCTGGTCACGATCACCGGCATCAATATTGGCCGGCTGATCGGTGGCGCTGTCATCGTCGAGACGATCTTCGCGTTGCCGGGAATCGGCCGGCTCCTGGTCGGCGCGATCTATACCCGCGACCTCATCATCCTGCAGGGCGTGGTGCTGCTGGTCGCCTCCGGCTTCGTGATCATGAATTTCATCGTCGACATGCTCTACGCCGTTCTCGATCCCCGGATCCGCCATGGCCACGCTTGATCTCATCATCGAGGAAGATGTCACGGCGACGCCAGTGCGGCGCACGCGCCGGCTCGGCTCGCTGTTCTGGGCGGCGCTTGGTTGGATGATCCTGGTATTTGCGGTCGCGCTGCTGGCTGATGTTTTGCCGCTGCCGAACCCGACCGACATGGACATGCTGGAGCGGCGCGCACCGATCTCGGCCGAGCACTGGTTCGGCACCGACGGGCTCGGCCGCGACGAGCTGTCGCGGCTCATCTATGGCGCGCGGATTTCGCTGGTGGTCGGCCTCTGCGCGCCGGTCATCGGGCTCAGCATCGGCGGCGCGCTCGGCATGCTCGCCGGTTATTTCCGCGGTCGTTTCGAATCTTTCGTGGTCGGGAGCATGGATGTGCTGTTCGCCTTTCCGCCGCTGATCCTGGCGCTTGCGGTCACCGCTTATCTCGGCCAGTCCATCCTCAATCTCACCTTTATCCTCGGCGTACTCGGCATTCCCGCCTTCATGCGGGTGGCGCGCGCCGCCACGCTCACGCTGGCGCGGCGCGAGTTCGTGATCGCGGCGCAGGCGCTGGGCGCGAGCCATGCGCGCATCCTGCTGCGCGAGCTGCTGCCCAATGTGATGCTGCCGCTGCTCGCCTTCTTCCTGCTTGGAGTGGCCGTCACGATCGTGGCCGAAGGCGCGCTGTCGTTCCTGGGTCTTGGCGTGCCGCCGCCGATCTCGAGCTGGGGCAGCATGATCGGGGAGGGGCGCGAGAGCCTCGATGTCGCCCCGCAGCTCGCCTTCATTCCGGCGATCGCGATGTTCCTGACCGTGCTCGCCTTCAACCTGGTCGGCGACACCTTGCGCGCGCTCACCGACCCGCGTCAGGGCGCGCTGTGAGCGGGACGGCCTTGCTTTCGGTCGAGAACGTTGCCGTCGACCTGCCGACGGCACGGGGCAATCTGCGCGCGGTCGACCGTGTCGATCTCGCGCTCGGCGCCGGCAGTACGCTCGGCATTGTCGGCGAGTCCGGCTGCGGCAAGACCATGCTGTCGCGCGCGATCCTGCAACTCCTGCCAAAGAAGGCGAAGCTCTCCGGCCGGGTCATGTTCGACGGCCAGGATCTTGCCCGCTGCAGCGCGGAAACCCTGCGCAAGCTGCGCGCGCGCTCGCTCGCCGTGGTGTTCCAGGATCCGATGACCTCGCTCAATCCGGTGCTGACCATCGGCACGCAATTGATCGAGACGCTGCAGGAGCATCTCGAGCTCGATGGGCCGGCGGCGAAGAGGCGCAGCGTGGAATTGCTGGCCGCCGTCGGCATTCCAGCGCCGGAACAGCGGCTGGCGCAATATCCGCATCAGCTCTCCGGCGGCATGCGGCAGCGGGTGGCGATCGCCATCGCGCTATCCTGCGAGCCGAAACTGCTGATTGCGGACGAGCCGACCACCGCGCTCGACGTCACCATCCAGGCGCAGATCCTCGATCTCTTGGCGCGCGAGCAGAAACGCCGGCACATGGCGATGATCATCATCACCCATGACCTCGGCGTCGTCGCTGGCCGCACCGACGAGGTCGCGGTGATGTATGCCGGCCGCGTCGTCGAGCGCGCGCCGACGCAAGCGCTCTTCAAGCAGATGCACATGCCCTACACGGAAGCGTTGCTGGCGGCGATCCCGAAGCTCGAGACCGCGCCGCACACGCCGCTGCCGGCGATCTCGGGCCGTCCGCCCGATCCGACCCGGCCGCTGATTGGCTGTTCCTTTGCGCCGCGCTGCCACTATGCGGCCAGCCGCTGCGAAGCTGAGAAGCCGAAACTCGCAGCCGCCGAAACCGCGGATCATCTTTACGCCTGCTTCCACCCGATCAAGCTTGCCGCGGGCGTCGGCGCATGATGCAGCAGAGCGCGACTTCGCCACTGCTGAGAGTGGAAAACCTCGTCGTCGAATATGTCGTCGGCAACAAGATCGTGCACGCGGTCTCCGATGTCAGCCTCGAGATCGCGCGCGGCGAGACGCTGGGGCTGGTCGGGGAATCCGGTTGCGGCAAATCCACGCTCGGCCGCGCCGTGCTGCAACTGCGTGCGGCGGTGTCGGGCAAGGTGCTGTTCGATGGCGAGGACCTGACGGCCATGCAGGGCGAGGCGCTGCGAAAAATGCGCCGTCGCGTGCAGCTGATCTTCCAGGATCCGATTGCCTCGCTCAATCCGCGGCGGAAGATCGGCGATATCATCGCCGAGCCGCTGGTGATCGCGGGTGTCAAGGACCCCAAACAAAGGCAGGATCGCGTCAGCAAGGTGTTGAACGCCGTCGGTCTCGATCCGGCGCTGGTGATGGGGCGCTTGCCGCATGAATTTTCCGGCGGGCAATGCCAGCGCATCTGCATTGCGCGGGCGCTGGTGCTCAATCCCGAATTCATCATCTGCGACGAGCCGGTCTCGGCGCTCGATGTCTCCATCCGCGCGCAAATCCTGAACCTGCTGGAAGAGATGAAGGCGCGCTTCGGGCTGACGCTCCTGTTCATCGCCCACGATCTCGCCGTCGTGAAAGCGGTGAGCGACCGCGTCGCCGTGATGTATCTCGGCCGGCTCTGCGAGGTGGGTCCCTCCGAGCAGCTCTTTGCCAAGCCGGCGCATCCCTATACCGCGCTCCTGATCGAGGCGATCCCGGTGCCCGATCCGGACATCAAGCCGGCGGAGAGCGTGGCCGTCGGCGAGCCGCCTTCGCCGATCGAACCGCCCTCCGGCTGCCGTTTCCGCACCCGCTGCCCGCGCGCGGACCAGAAATGCGCCAGCGAGGTGCCGGAACTGCACGCCGTCCGCCCCGGCCAGTACGCCGCTTGCCATCACCCCCTGACGTAAATAAAGACACGACAAGAACAAAACGCCGGGAGGACGCCATGAAGAGTTTCCAGGTCGCCGATTTCAACGCACCTCTCAAGGAAGTCGATCATCCGACGCCCCAGCCCTCGGGCACGCAGGTGCTGGTCAAGGTCAAGGCCGCGGGCGTCTGTCACAGCGATCTGCACATCTGGGAAGGCGGCTACGAGCTCGGCCATGGCCGCAAACCGCTGTCGCTGAAGGATCGCGGCGTGTCGCTGCCGCGCACCATGGGCCACGAGACCGTCGGCGAGATCGTCGCCTTCGGGCCTGACGTGAAGGAAGCGGACAAGGGCGGGCTCAAGGTCGGCACGGTCGCGCTGGCCTATCCCTGGCTCGGCTGCGGCAAATGCGCGACCTGTCTCGCCGACGACGAGAACATGTGCGCGGTGAAGCCCAACGCGCTCGGCGTCTATTGCGACGGCGGCTATGCGGATCACATGACGGTGCCGCACCCGAAATATCTGATCGACCTGAAAGGGCTCGATCCCGTCTCGGCGGCGCCTTACGCCTGCTCCGGCGTCACCACCTATTCGGCGCTGAAGAAGATCGAAAAGGACCTCGATACCCCGATCGTGATTTTCGGCGCCGGTGGCCTCGGCCTGATGGCGCTGTCGCTGCTCAAGGCGATGGGCGGCAAGGGCGCGATCGTGGTCGACATCGACGCGAAGAAACGCGAAGCCGCGGAAAAGGCCGGCGCGCTCGCGACCGTCGACGGCACGGCGCCCGACGCCTTGGCCCAGTTGACGCAAAAGGCCGGCGGACCGATCCGCGCCGTGATCGATCTGGTCGGCAACGCCCAGACCACCCAGCTTGGCTTCGACTGCCTGACCAAGGGCGGCAAGCTCATTATCGTCGGCCTGTTCGGCGGCGGCGCGCCATGGGCGCTGCCGCTGATCCCGATCAAGGCGGTCACCATCCAGGGCAGCTATGTCGGCAATCTCAAGGAGACCCGCGAGCTGCTCGACCTCGTCCGCACCAGGAACATCGCGCCGATCCCGGTCACCCCGATGCCGCTTTCCAAGGCCAACGAGGCGCTGCTCGATTTGCAGAAGGGCAAGCTCGTCGGCCGCGCCGTGCTGACGCCGTAGATCGTCACTTTCCGTCATTCCTAGGAGCGAAGCGGACGAAGCAATCCATTCCTACTTCCTGGCGAAGATGGATTGCTTCGCTTCGCTCGCAATGACGACGTTTACTTCCGTTCACAAGGGAACACCCCATGTCCGCCAACAACGCATTCCACGTCGCCGTCCTCGCCGGCGACGGCATCGGCCCTGAAGTCATGGCGCCGGCGCTGGAAATCCTGCGCAAGGTCGAGGCCAAATCGGGCCTGAACTTCCGCTTCACCGACGCGCCGGCCGGTGCCGTCAATTACAGGGAGACCGGCAAGTCGATGCCGGACTCGACCGTGCGGCTGTGCGAGGAGGCGGACGCGATCCTGCTAGGGGCCTGCGGGCTGCCGTCGGTGCGCTACCCCGACAACACCGAGATCATGCCGCAGGTCGAGCTGCGCTTTCACTTTGACCTCTATGCCGGCGTCCGTCCGGCGCGGCTGATCCCGGGTGTGCCGAGCCCGATCGTTGGCGCCGACCAGAAGGGCATCGACATGGTCGTGATCCGGGAGTCGACCGAGGGCCTGTTCGCTTCGATGGGGAAGGGCGTGGTCACCCATGAGGACGCGCGCGAGACGCTGGTCATCACCCGCAAGACCTCGGAACGGCTGTTCGAGTTTTCCTTCAAGCTTGCCGAACGCCGCCGCGCGCGGGGCCGGCCGGGCGCCCTGACCTGTGTCGATAAAGCCAACGTTTTCAAGGCCTTCGCGTTCTTTCGCGAGATGTTCAATGAGGCCGCTCAACGTCATCCGGAAGTGAAAGCCGACCGCCTATATGTCGATGCGTGCTCGGCAATGCTGGTCAAGCGTCCCTGGGACTTCGACGTCATGGTGATGGAGAACATGTTCGGCGACATCCTCTCCGATCTCACTGCCGGGCTGATCGGCGGCATGGGCATGGCGCCGTCGGCCGACATCGGCGACCGCTACGCCGTGTTCCAGCCCTGCCACGGCACCGCGCCTGACATCATGGGGCAGGGCAAGGCCAACCCGACCGGCATGATCCTATCGGCTGCGATGATGCTGGACTGGCTCGCTGACAAGCACGGCCTGGAGAGCGCAGCCGAGGCCGGCGAAAAGATCGAACGCGCGGTCGACCAGGCCTATGCCGGCGGCATCAAGCCGATGGAGTTTGGCGGAGCGAACGGCACCGCCGAGATCGCGAAGGCGGTGCTCGCGGCGCTGTAATCTAGCTCGCCTGCGCCAGCCGCGCCTCGGACAGCAAGGTCTCCGCCGGCAGGTAGGGCAGGCCATGGGCAGCCGCGACCGGCTCGCAGGTGATGTGGCCGGCGCAGACGTTCAGCCCCGCGCGCAGGTGCGGATCTTCGCTCATGGCGTTGCGCCAGCCCTTGTTCGCGAGCGCCAGCGTGAACGGCAGCGTCGCGTTGTTGAGCGCGAAGGTCGAGGTGCGCGCCACCGCGCCCGGCATGTTGGCGACGCAATAATGCACGACCCCGTCGACCACATAGGTCGGTTGCGAATGGGTCGTGGGCTTCGAGGTCTCGGCGCAGCCGCCCTGGTCGATCGCGATGTCGACCAGCACCGCGCCTGGCTTCATGGTGGAGAGCATCTCGCGGGTGATGAGTTTTGGCGCGGAAGCGCCGGGGACCAGCACGGCGCCGATGATCAGGTCGGCCTTCTTCACCCATTCACGGATCGCCGCGCGGGTCGAGAAGATGGTCTGCACCTTTCCTTCGAAGTGTTCGGAAAGCCGGCGCAGCGCCTCCAGTGAACGGTCCAGGATCGTGACATGCGCGCCCATGCCGAGCGCGATGGTCGCGGCATGGGTGCCGGACACGCCGCCGCCGATGACCAGTACGTCGGCCGCGGGCGCGCCGGGCACGCCGCCGAGCAGAATGCCGCGGCCGCCAGACGCTTTCTCCAGCGCGTGCGCGCCGACCTGTGGGGCAAGTCGTCCTGCGACCTCCGACATCGGCGCCAGCAGCGGCAAGCCGCCGCTCGCGGAGGTGACGGTCTCATAGGCGATGCAGACAGCACCGCTCTTGATCAGGTCCTCGGTCTGCGGCAGGTCGGGCGCCAGATGCAGATAGGTGAACAGCGTCTGGCCGCTGCGCAGCATCTTGCGTTCGGCTGCCAGCGGTTCCTTGACTTTGACCACCATGTCGGCGCGCGCAAAGATCTCGCCGGCCGTGTCGACGATGGTCGCGCCCGCGGCGCGGTATTCATCGTCAGTCAATCCCGAGCCGAGCCCGGCCGCGGTTTCCACCAGCACGGAATGGCCGTGGTGGACCAGCTCGGTCACGACAGCCGGAGTCATGCCGACGCGAAACTCGTTGTCCTTGATCTCTTTGGGAACACCGACAAGCATCGCGAGGCCTCCTTTAGCTGACGCGTCATCATAGCTTGACAGCATGACGATTTTCGGTCGAATTTGATGCAGGCATGTGCGTACGCACAATTATATTGCGCATTTGTGGAAATTGGCAGCAGATTCATGCAGGAAGAAGCCGTAGATCAGCGCGACCGCGCCATCCTCCGCGAATTGATGCGCAATGGCCGGCTCACCAATGCCGAGCTTGCCGAGCGCGTGAATTTGTCGCCCTCGGCCTGCCTGCGCCGGGTGCGCGCGATGGAGGAGAGCGGCCTGATCGCGGGCTATGTGATGCTGCTCGATACCGCGCGCGCCAACATGCCGGGCGTCGCCTTCGTGTCGGTGACGCTGAAGGACCAGGGACGCACGACGCTCGACAAGTTCGAGACGGCCGCGCAGCGCTATGCGGAAATCTCCGAATGCTATCTCATCGCCGGTCCCGCCGACTATGTGCTGCGGGTGGTCTATCGCGACTCCGCGGATTTCGAGCGCATCCACACCAAGGTGTTGACGCAGTTGCCGGGCGTCATGCGCGTGCAATCGGCCCTGACGTTGCGCACCGTCAAGCGCACCACGGCGCTGCCGATCTGAGCGGCGCCAGCGCCGCCTACCCGGGCGCCCGCACGGGAAGCGTCATGCAGAGCGTCGTGCCCTTTCCGGGCGCGGAGGCGAGCGTGATCCGGCCACCGAGCTGCTGCGTCACGAGATTATGGACGATGTAGAGGCCGAGTCCGGTGCTGCCCTGCGCCCGCCGGGTGGTGAAGAACGGATCAAAAACGCGGCGTCGAACTTCCTCCGGCATGCCGCTGCCATCATCGGCGAACGTGATCTCGACTTGATCCAGGCCGAGGGGGCGCGCCTTGATCAACATCTGCCCGCCGGGCCGATCGGTGAAGCCGTGGCTGACGGCGTTGAAGATGAGGTTGGTCAGCACCTGCCCGTAGGGGCCGGGGAAGCTGTCCATGATGATGTCGGGGGGTATCTCGATGACGAGTGAAGATTGGGATTTCAGGAGGCGCGACCGCACGCTTGCGATGACCTGCTCGGTCGCAAGCCTGAGGTCGAAGGTGCGCCGATCGTCACTGCCGCGATCGACAGCGACCTGCTTGAACGATTGAATGAGCTCCGCAGCGCGCCGTAGGTTCGCGACGAGCTGATCTGCGGCGC
>Ga0210403_10002443_pt1 | contig 16737 bp, 18 predicted proteins | sample IncBWC19MmetaG_FD_150863 | JGI IMG/M metagenome (GOLD analysis project Ga0210403, IMG submission 150863) | Forest soil microbial communities from Barre Woods Harvard Forest LTER site, Petersham, Massachusetts, United States - Inc-BW-C-19-M | ecosystem: Environmental > Terrestrial > Soil >... | reverse complement strand
TGCCAGTATGCGCTCAAGCTTTGGAAAAAGCTCACGCGCTTCTTGGAGTATCCCGAATTAGAGCTAAGTACTAACCTGGCAGAGAATTCAATGCGTCCTGTGGCTCTGGGTCGAAAGAACTGGTTGCACATCGGCAGCCCACAGGCGGGACCCAAGGTCGCAGCGATTCTCTCGGTCGTGGAAAGCTGCCGCAGGTTGAAACTCCCAGTGCGCGACTATTTGGCCGCAGTTCTCCCCGGACTCGCTGATCGTTCGATCCAGCGCCTCCCAGACGTCACTCCCGCTGCATGGCTCGCCCGGCATGACCGGACCCATGCGACGGGGGTGTAGGGTGCAGGTAATTTTGCGACAACAACCGCTCACCCTGTTTGCCGACGATACACGACGTAATCGTTAGGTTCTGGAGCTGTGAGTAAGTGATCGTTGTCGCGATATTTTAGTTTCTAGAGAGATACCTGGCGGCGACATTGCGAGAAAGAGAAGCCGCCCAGACATCGGGCGGCTGATCTCGTGGCACAGTGTGGGTGATTTTATTTCAAGTCTTTTAGCTGCGAATTACTGGCAGGCTCAACGCAGTTTGTAATACCGCCGGTACCTGCGACAAAGCGAGTGATCGGGAATTGCGGAGCGCACTCTACGTCCGTACCACTCAAGTTACCCGTTACAGTAGTCCCGAAGAAAACCGCGAAAGAGCCGTCTTCCAGGTGTATACCGCTCCCGCCATTGGCAGTTATTGTCATACCGCCAAACGATGCTTGTGCGCCGCCGAGGAGTACCACGCCATACCCGCAGAAGGGCGTCGACGAGGTGCAAACGCTTCCACTGATCGTACCGCCGTTGACTCGTAACGTGGAGTTCAAGAACGCCTCAACGCCAACCACGTTGTTGAGAAAGCTGGAATTGGAAGTTCCGAGGTAGGCCCCGGAAATTACGGCTACCCCTTGAGCCCCATTGCCTTGGAAGACATCATTGCTGCTGGCCATTCGCGAGCGATCGTTCACGGTTGCTCCACGGAACCCATTGTTCTGGATCACATTGCTTTCTAGAATGGCATGGGAATCAGCGAATACCCCTACACCCGTCCCTCCACCATCCTGAATCGTGTTGCCAGTCAGGTAGCAGACACTTGTCGTATTACACAAGACTCCGGTGCCGCCGCCGTTGATGGTGAATCCCTGCACGGTCACGCTGTGCGAGTCCTCGATATCCACGACCGCTAAGCTTCCGTTGGAACGATCCGTGATCGAGGCACCATTCCTGGTAATCAGTGTCAGTCGATCCATACTTTGAATTACGAAGTTTCCTTTGCAATCGCCCAAAACGGTGATCTTGTTCGGCCCTTGCGGATTGGTAGTCGCAAGCAGACGCAGGGCTTGGTGAAGCGATTCGTGTCTGTCGCAATTCACGGTTAGGTTCGTTGCCTGAGCGCACCGGCTTGCCGCCCCCATGGCCACCAACAGAAACAATGCAAAAAACTTTGAGTTTTGCCTCATGATGTTCTCCTCTCTCAACTGTCACTCACAGTGCCGCCCATCACACAACCTTCGATGGTGGCTGTGGCCGCCTCTCCTGTGTCTTAGGTCGCGGTGATTGTGGTAGTACCCGTATAAGATCCCGCCGCGGTAGTCGAGATCAGTCGACAGTGATCCGCTGTGCCGTTACGTTGCCGGCACCGTGACCGATGATATTTCCGTTGGTGTCATACTGGTCGGCGGTAAAAGTCCCGGCGTAACTGTTATGGCTGCGGTCCAGGACGATCTCTTCCTTCAGGTTGATGGGACCAATGAAAATCGTCCCAGTGGGGTCCCACTGCATCGCAAAGTGATTGAGCTTGTAGGTAGATCGCCCGGTCCGCTTCCACACACCCATGCAGAAATTACCGGATATCGGGGGGCGCGACGAATTGAGGATTTCAGTTCCATCGGCGTGCCACGTGGTATAGCCATTATCAATCACAGTGCCGTCGGGCAATGAGAGCTGAACCTTCCAGAATCCTGTGATCGGGGCGCCGACCCAATCGTTTTTGGAAACCATCTCCAAGGACGCGGGTTTAAGTGACGCCGACGGCTTCGGACTGGAATTGTTACCACATCCCATGTTGGACGACTGGGCGAGCGCTCCCGGGGCGAGACCCAGAATAAGAACGCCGAGGGCCGGCCATAACTTAATCTTTAATCTGCTTCTCATAGTGTCTCCTCAGAAAAATTTTGATACCGCACGCCATTTCGCGACGGCCCGGCGACGTTCGCACAAGCAGGATTTCAGCGCAATGCACCGCGCTTCAATTCTTCTTTAACTCTTCTTCAACGGACAAGCCGCTCAAAATAGACGAGTTACCTCCGAGCGGCGCGAGATATCTTTTGACCCGCTTCGTGCCACCTGTTAATCTCGCCGTTGGTGGTGAGTTGTGCCCAGTGTGGTTTCCGCACCGCATCGTCTCTCGTTTGGCCCTTTCGAAGCAGACTTGCGTTCCGGCGAATTGCGAAAGCAAGGAGAAAGAGTGCGGCTGCAAGCGCAGCCCTTCCAGTTGCTGGTAATGCTGCTGGAGCGTCCGGGGGAACTCGTCACCCGCGAAGAGATTTGTCAGAAACTGTGGTCGGGGGACACTTTCGTCGACTTCGACCGCAGTTTGGGAACCGCGGTCAACAAGATTCGCGAGGTTTTGAACGATTCCGCCACTGATCCTCGTTTTGTCGAGACCTTACCTCGCCGCGGATATCGTTTCATCGCGCCGGTCACTGCCGTTGCTGAGCCTCCTCAGGAGGTGTTGCCTCTGCCGTCCTTGGAGACGGAGGCGGAAGAGGAAGATCGTTGGAAGCCATCTCCGCGCAGGGTCATCTGGGCTGGTGCTTCGGTTATTCTTCTTCTTTCTGCTCTGGTTGCCTGGTACGTGCTACGCCCTCATCCGGTAAGGTCAATCGTCGTCCTTCCGCTTGTAAATCTGTCGGCCGATCCAAATCAGCAATTCTTTCCGTACGGCGTAACCGACGAACTCATCACCAACCTGGCCCAGATCGGTTCGCTTCGCGTGATCTCGCATACCTCGTCCATGGTTTATGCGGGCACGCACAAGTCTGCTCCCCAGATCGCGCGCGAGTTAGGCGTCGACGCTCTGGTCGAGGGCTCGGTGGCGCGTTCCGGCGATAGGGTGCGAATCACGGTTCAGCTCATCCAGGCCGCGCCGGACCGCCATCTGTGGGCACACACCTACGACCTGCAATTGAGCGATGTCCTCACCGTACAGGGCGAACTGGCTCGTGCGATTGCGGCCGGCATCTCGCACACTCTCACCCCGCAAGAGCAAGCTCGGCTATCCCGCCCTCGTCCCACGAACCCGGAGGTCGCCCTCCTCTATTTCAAGGGTTCCTATTTCTTAAATAAGCTTGATACGGATCGGGCCAAGGAGGTATTCAGCGAGGCGATCCGGCTGGACCCCAACAGCGCCGAGTCCTGGGCGGGATTGGCTGACACGTTCCACCATATGGCTGCGAATGGTGGCGATTTCGATGTCTTCGCCCAGGCCAGGGACGCGGCCAAAAAAGCTCTGGAGATCGATCCTTCCCAGGCGCAGGCGTTAATGGTGCTCGGCATTATTTCCTTTGCTGAGTGGAAACCGACTGAGTCCGAGGCGTTCTTCCGGCGTTCCATCGAAGCACGGCCGGGCTATGCCATGGCCCACATGCTATTCGGCGTGACACTGGCGCACTACGGACGGTACGAGGAAGCTATCCAGCAGGCTAAGTTGGCAAGCACTCTTGACCCTGTTTCGGTTCTCACAAATTCCATGGCGTGGCACGTTTACTTCTGCGCTCGGCAGTACGATGAAGCCCTGCGAATTATCCGTGCCGCGACCGAGGTTGATCCGGCGTTCGGGCCCGCTCATTTTCGGCTGGGGATCAGTTGGGAGCAAAAGGGTGAATATCAGAAGGCCATCGAAGAGAACCCGGAGTGGCGTTCAGAGCTTAGCGCCGCCTTCGCCGCCGGTGGCGCCCGCGGCTACTGGCAGCGCAAGTTAGAACTTCTGTTGCGCGGAAGAATACCCAACGAACGGGGCGGTTATTCCCCGATCGCTCGCTGTTACATGCGCTTAGGGAAGCGCGAGGAAGCCCTCCAGACGCTTGAAAAGGCTTATCAGATGCGTGACTTTCGTCTCATCCTCTGGCTTCCGGCTTACGAAGAGTTCGACCCGCTGCGATCCGAGCCGCGCTTTCAGAAGCTGCTTCATGATCTTGGTATTTCGTAACGACCAGGTCGTATCCGCGCCTTACTGGCTTTATAGGTTTGTCTCTCACCTGATTGAATCCCGTTGTATACTTCTCCCCGCTCGGCTCTCGGGGATCGTGCCGCGGTAAGCGGGTCGTCTTTCGCACCTATAGTCGGCCACCGGTTTCTCCCCTTCCTCGTTGCACTCGGGGCCTGCGGCAATGGGAGAGAGGCTTATGCGCCATCTCGGTCCGCTCGCAAGGTCCCACGTCTGCCTCTGGTTGGCGTGTTTTATTCTTTCACTGAGTGCATTCGCACAAGTTGAGAACGGGCAAATCACGGGCGTGATCTCCGATCCGTCCGGTGCGGTCGTCTCTCACGCCAGCGTGCTCGTTCGCAATCTGGCCACAGGGTACGAGACCGATTTTGCGAGCAACGATTCAGGGATCTACACCGCCCCCGAGTTGATCGTCGGCTCGTACACCGTCAGCGTCGGCGCCCCCGGCTTCAAAACGGTAACAGCCACGAACCTTTTCTTGAACGCTGGCACCGTGCTCCGTGTCGATTTCAAACTGGTAGTGGGCGCGCGTTCGGAAACCATCGGAGTGAGCGACGCCGCCCGGCTGGTGAATACCGAGAACTCCCGCTTGTCCTACACCGTGGATGCCGAGCAGATCGCCAATTTGCCCCTGAACGGACGCAATGTCTATGACCTGATCCAGTACCAGCCCGGCGCGACCAATGTGCGCGGCATCATTTTCGAGAATGGCGCGAATACGGTGGTCAACGGAGTGCGCGAAAATTTCAATGGCTTTCTGATCAACGGGATGTCCAACACCAGTTTGAGCGGCGGCCCGGTCAATACGCCTATCCTCGATACCGTGCAGGAAGTTCAGGTACTAACCCTGAATAACTCCGCGGAATTCGGTAGCAGCGCCGGCGCGATTACTAACCTTGTTTCCAAGTCGGGCAGCAATCAACTGCACGGGAGCGCGTGGGAGTTTGTGCGTAACGAGATCTTCGACGCCAATCCTTTTTTTGCCAACCATGTTCCCGATCCGGCAGACCGGAAGAGATTGCCGGTGCGTTTGAACCAGTTCGGCGCAACCTTGGGCGGACCCCTCAAGAAAGATAAGGTCTTCTTCTTTGCTTCTTATCAAAGAGAGAAATTTCTGACCTCCAACCCGGGTCCCGCGTTCCTCGAGTCGCCTGAGTTTCGTGCCGCTGCGATTTCAGCTTTTCCCAATCCCGTATCTGCGCTGTTGTATTCGAATTTCGCACCGACGGCTAAAGGCACCCCCTTCGCGACCTTGCGGGAATACATCGGGGGATTCGGGAGGTCCCGATTCGCAACCTTCGGAGATTATCTCTGTCCCGCTAATACCGACGGCTCCACCGCCACGCCAGGTGCGATGTCGAGCAAGTTCGCGTCATTGTTCGGCGTCGAGCAAGCGGATATCGACCAGATGAACAGCGGTTGCCCGGGAGGTTCCCCCTATACAGCGCCGTCGCCTGGCGCCTTCAACCGGGACACCAATTTCCTGGAAAGCATCATCAGTCCGAACCAGTTCCAGGCCGACGGGAACCTCTTCGACGGTCACGAAGGATCGCTCCGGCTGGACTACAACCTCAGCCAGAATAATCGCTTCTTCAGTGAGTTCAATTGGACCCGATCCCGAGACAAGTACGCTGGAAACACTCTTCGTGGTTTCACCAATCCATTCACCTACACCAGGCCGAATTTTCAGGTTAGCTTCATTCACACCTTCACTCCCACTCTGTTGAACGAGTGCCGTGCCGGCTATCTGCTCGATGGGAGTGTGGGCACGGTTCCGCTGCCGGGCGTGCCTGGGGTCGTGCCAGATGACATCATCATGGGTTTTGGTAACGGGCCAACAGCTGGCGCAGTCATCCGGGAAAGCACGTACGACTACTCGGATCTGATTTCGTTCACGCACCGGAAGCACAGCCTGCGAGCCGGCGCCGAACTGCGCCGTAACTATGAGAATAGCGACGCCGGATCGGGACGCCCTATCTATGAGTTCTTCGATTCCCTTTTCTTCGCCATCGATGCTCCGTTCTCACAATTTGTCGGTGTGGATCCCGGGTTCACGACTGGTTCTCCAGCCCAACTCGCCGCTAGCATTCGCCATTGGCGGTACTGGGATGTCGGTGCCTTTCTGGCTGACGATTGGAGAATTTCCCGGCGCCTCACCTTGAATCTGGGACTGCGTTACGACCTCTATACGCGAAGCACGGAACTCTCCCATCAGGCGACAACGTTCCTTCTGGGGCCGGGCCGTGACTTTGTGGACGACATTACGACCGGAGCCGGGCGAATCAAAGACGCGAGCGCGCCTTGCCCGGGGGATCCGAAAGCTCTGCTCGCAGGCGAATGCGGCCCCGGCGGATTCGCCGCCGCCGAGAATCTCGGCAAAGGCGACCACAATAATTTTGGTCCGCGGCTCGGTTTTGCCTGGGACGTGTTCGGCAATGGCAAGACGTCCCTGCGGAGCGGTTTCGGCATCTCGTACGAAGGCAGTCTCCAGAGAAGGCTTACCATCACCCGCTTTAATCCGCCTTACTATTCCCAAAACCGGGAATTCAATTTTCTCAACGGCGGTCCCAACTCCAACCTCGTCTATGGTCCGGTGGACGGGAGCCAGCCTACGTTTCGAGGTCCGGCTCCGCCCGCGCAGCACTCAGGGATCGGGGCGCAGGCAACGGGAAACATCTCCGGATGGGATCCCGCTAATCCGCAAACCTCGGGCTTGACCGCGATCCTCCTCCAACGGGGATTGCGCGATCCCCTCATCGAACACTGGTCCGTGGGCATTCAGCGTGAACTGCGTCCCAAGTTGATATTGGAAGTGAATTATGTTGGCACGGTGGGACGAAACCTGTTCCGGGCCGACAACAAGAACCGGTTGCCGGGAGGCCGCCTGGCGGAAGGATCCTGCGTCACCGATAACCTGGGTCGCCGTCTGTGCAGTCAGGTCAACACCGGCAAGGCAGACAACGGACTGCAAATCAACCCGCGAGGAAGGTTGAATCCAAATTTCGGCACTTTGCGGGTCTGGGAGAATACGGCCAGTTCGAGTTATCACGGCCTGCAGGTCTCTGTGAAAAAGCAACTGAGCAGGGGCTTAGAGTTCGGTGGGAACTATACTTACAGCCATTCGATCGATAGCGATTCCACGTGGCAAAGCGCCGGCTTCACCGTGGACGGCACCGCCGCCGGTGACGGCTTCACGACCGACCAGACTCGGCCCGGGCTGGATCGCGGCAACTCCGTCTTCGATATTCGCCATCGCCTCGCCTTTACCTACGTTTGGGAGATGCCGTTCTTTCGAAATCAACACGGATTGCAGGCGGCCATACTCGGCGGCTGGCAATCGAACGGCATCTGGTCGGTCCAGAGCGGCGCCCACTGGTCTGCCTTCGACCCCCGGCAACCCTTCCTCCAAGGGGATAATTGCGGCGCTCCCGAACCATTAAGTTGCACGAATGAAGGCGGTGACTACAACCTTGATGGCGAATCGAATGATCGGCCCAACGCGATCGCCAACCATGTTCATGCCACGCACGCCCAATGGGCCGACGGCTTTAACCTGCCAACCAATTTCTTTTCGGCTCCGTGTTTAGGCTGCGTCGGAAACCTCGGCAGGAATACGTTCGTGGGACCATCTTACTGGGATTTCGATACCTCACTGTTCAGGAATCTCCGGATCTCCGACCGATTTCGTCTCCAATTCCGCGCCGAAGTCTTCAACGTCTTCAACCACACAAACTTTCTCATCGGCAACAACGTTAGCCTGCACGACCCTGTTTTCGGGCAAGCGGGCGGAACTAATCCACCGCGCAACCTGCAGTTCGGCTTGAAGCTGAGTTTCTAGGGAACAAACCTCAGTCGGTGCCAATCCATCGGTGAGGCCGCGCGACAATCCAACAATCTGGCCCCAGCAGTCGCCCCTGCCGCCAAGTTGCTGGCGACGGGTCAGTTAATCTCGATGGAGTGCGTCATATTTGTCTGCGCCAGCCGTATCTGTGGTGTTCACAGGTTAGCGCGAAAGAACCTGCTGGGAGGCTGGCAGATCTCCGGAAACTACTGGTACGCCGGCTTTCAACAACGCCTCGAACCGAGCCACCCGAAGTTCGGAGTGAAACTGCGTTTCCGAAGGTTGCGGCGCCGTATCGACGCCGGCGGACTCAACCGGTCAACCGTGTATTGGTCTGACGCTTACGGTCAAAAAAGGAAATCCAAGGTTCTATAATAAAGAGCAGCATCTAATACCAGTACCGAGAATTAAAAAAGAGGAGGATTTATGTCTCGTTTGCGAATGTGGAAAGTTTGGATGGCGACGGCGGTGCTGCTGCTGAGCACCGGATTGGTTGTCGTGCCGGGCGCGGCTAAGGGCAACACCCAGACCTTTACTGGAAAGGTTAGCGATGCCATGTGCGGCGCCAAGCACATGGAAGCGGGGATCGCCCCCGCAGATTGCGTTCGTGCTTGCGTGCAGAAAGGCGCGAAGTACTCTTTGGTAGTCGGCGACAAGGTCTATGCCCTCGACACCTCGGATAAGGCCGCGCTCGACGAACTCAATAAGCTGGCTTGGGAGCAGGCCAAAGTTACGGGCACAGCCAACGGAGATACCATTTCAGTGAAGTCGGTGACTGCCGCTAAGTAGGAGGAAGGATGGCGGCTCCGGGTCGCATGGCGAAGGCCAAACAACGCGAATCATTGAATGGCTGGCAGCAGATCGCCGCCTTCTTGGGTCAGCCAACATCGGTGGCTCAACGATGGGCAAAATCCGGGATGCCAGTCACCCACGAGGTCGGCGGGTGCAGGCTTCGTCGGAGGAACTGAACTGCTGGCTGGGACGTGAGCTCTCCGAGCCTGTCCAAATCGCTAGCGAATCCGCTGATCTCGCTTCAGAGTTGAAGCGCGGACTTTCGTTTGTCCGAAAGCACACACACGCTCGGAAAAAGAAACGAACGGCCTAAGCGATACTAAGCAGCCTTCTCCACTGGAAGTCCCGCTTCCATCCACCCTTGCTTTCCCTCGGGATAATGCGCCACTTTGGTGTAACCCATGGCCGCCAATTCACGGGCGGCGTATTCGCTGGCGTGTCAATGCAAGCTCGTGCAGTAGGTAACGATCTCAGCATCCTTGTTGGGCAACAATTGCGGAGCGAGTTCTTTGATCTGTTCCGGGGGGATGTTCAACGCTCCGGGGAGGTGGGCCTCGCGGTAGCGTTCAGGCGCAAGCGTCTCGACGACCTTGACCGGGTCTTGCCGGTCCAGCTTCGCTTTTAGGTCTTCTGTAGAAATCGTGCCTTCCATTCTGACCTCCTTGAGAATCATTCTATGCTGCTGAGAGTGACTTCGTCGCAGAATGGTTGGCGGCTTTAGGAGCAAATCTTTCGAGCAGAGACTTGAACTGCTTGCTAAAATTCGGTTCCGAACTCTCCTGCTCTAGCAGTCCGCGTGGATCGGTTGCGGTCTTTTGGCACAATAGCGTGCCCGAAAGAAGGTTCGCAAAGGGGCACTCAGGTCGAATCGTTAGGACATCCGCTGCTTGGCGGGCTCAAAGTGTGCAATATTGAACAGACCGCGCCGTGCGCCTTCGCTATGCTTCACTCTTCTTTAGGGTCGAAGGGAACTGCCGGGCGAGTCTCTCCCCACTAGAGCTACGGCAGGGTTCGCTATGGCGGTGCGGCGTGCTCTTCTCTCCGAGGACGTTGAGTCGCACCGCTTCTTTTCCAAAGCGAACGCGCAGCCCGCATGAGGATAACCCTTTCGACATGGCTGCGTGGTCGTGCGCGGGAGTATTCGGCGGTCAGGGAGGGAGTGTTGGCAATAACTCCCGTCACATCGACGACATGGATCGAGGATAAGGATGTTCTATTCTGTTTGGTTGCTTGCCGCAGCACTGGCTGGTTGGGCTGGTGGCAAGATCGGAGGGGACGACAGGTTCGGGACAGGGGCCGATATTCTCCTCGGAATCACGGGTGCATTCGTGGTTCGTTGGTCCCTTGAGAAGATTGGTATTTCCCTGCAAGACGTGTACCTGCTTCTGCTGTCGATCTCGGGAGCAGCAGCATTTCCCGTTGCTGGGGCGCTGGGGATTCGACGCCTCAAACGGTCGAAAGCTCGATCCCGATTCCATGGCGACTAGCCCATATTTTCACGACACAAAACAAAGCCGCATTTACGGCGACAAGGAGAAAAACAGTGAATAAGGATCAGGTTTCTGGCAAGGTTGAGCAGGCTGTGGGGAAGGTAAAGCAGAGCGTTGGCGAAACAGTGGGCAACGAAAAACTAGCCAAACAGGGGCTTGCGGATCAAGCAAAAGGTGCGACAAAGGAGACTTGGGGCCACGCTAAAGGCGCCGTCAAGGAGGTACAACAGTCGTACAAGGACGACGCAACCGACAAGGCACACGAGACGCGGAACAAGATCACCCAGTCGGTGCAAGACGCCAAGGAGAAGGTCAACGAGAAGATCGACAAATTCAAGGAGCGTCATTCAGCCTGATGCTCTGCGGCTTCTCGAAGACGCGAGAGCCACCACTTGAAGGGAGTTCGCATCTTTCGCCGAGTTTTCAGCGATTGCCCGAGGGTGAAACGACGAAGGAACGCTGGCACGAACTCTGCCGCGAAGCAACTGCGGGCAACGCCCTGAACGGCGTGCGATGACGTACCGACGATTTAACGACAAGGGTGCCACGCTTCCGCTTTCCGCCATGAAGAAGGACGACCCCAGCCCAAGAAATCCGCTCGCTATCAGTTGTCCGACTTGTGGTGCCAGTCCGGGAGAGAAGTGTCAGCTTGCCAGTGGTCAACCGCGCACGGAACCCCATCGAGATCGCCGTTTACTTGCAAAAGACTAGAGGTTTCATGAATCCCCGCTCGCCGAGGCGTTTGAAACGCCCCTGTGCGTTCCGAACAGGGGCCGACGTTTATCAAGTCTGGACTTTCTTAAGCCACGGCTGGTCGAGTCTCTTAAACGGAGGGCTTGGCTCGCTGTTCTGTCACGTCTGACTCATCAGGGAAGCGGAGATTGCTGTAAACGTTCTTTTACGCTGGGGTAGAACCAAAGTAGACCTCAACTTCTTTTATCTTGTTTCCTTCGATGGTAAAGAATTCCGCGTTCCGGGATCCGCCGCCATTTTTGGTCTCGCAGTCGTAGAGGACAACGACTTCGTTGCCTTTCTCAAACACCTTCTCAATGCCATACGTTGGGGATTTCTCGCTATAGGGCCAGCAGCGTTTGAAATAGGTTTCACGGTCAACGCGATGGTCGTACGGACTGGTAAATACGAAGTCATTCGTCAATAGAGATTCGACGGCCAGACGGTCTTTGTTTTCGTAGGCGGCATAGTATTTGCGGATAAGGTCCGAAGCGGACATTTCGTTTCTCCAGTGGTCCAAATAACAGGTGCAAACGACTGGTCAGCTGCTTAAATCTTCTTGAGCGACGGCTGGTGGAGTCTCTTACGGCCGTCATTATCCCACTTGACGACTGCGTCCTGTTCGTTCGTCTGTTCGACCGTGCCCAGTTCCCCAGTCGGTATTCCGAAGTTGCCCAAGCCCTCGACGCGATCTCCGGGACGTAGTTCTTCGCCAGCGGCAGACGGTTCTGCGAGCGCTGGCCTCTTGGCACGGTCTGAGTCCGCAGTCGCTCCGAGGTGCGACAGTGGCGGTTGCGGAGGTTTGCGCAGCTTGCGCGTTAGCTTCTTGCTGCTAAGGGTCATATCCATTCTTTCCCATGAGGCCGGAGAAGTGCTCCTCGCTGTGACTTTGTCCCCTCAATAGATACAGCATAGGCCGGGAAAGAATGGTTCAGCTGATCCGAACTGCACAGGTCTGACAAATATTGGGATAAGGGCGGTGGCGCAGCGGGCTGACCGCGAACGCCGTACAAATCGAGCGGCTCAAAGTGGTCGAATGTGATCAGACATCCGTCTCCGCCGCTTCTATTATGTTGAGTAGTGAAGAGGTTGAGACGACCGTTACAAAGGCCAGTCCAGCTTCCTCCTAAAAGCGAGGTACAACATGGAGACCCTATTGATTGTTCTGTTGGTAGTGTTCTTGTTCGGCGGCGGTGGTTGGGGATACTCCCGTTGGCGCGGCTAACCGGATGAACGCGAGACTCCGCTGCTTGATCCTATTTGCACCATTTATGAGGGGTTGACTCTGGAGATCGCCCCGAACCCTGTTTCAGGTTCCCGGAACTAAGTCAGCCCACTGAAGTTTTTTCCCTTTTAGGTTCCCAGAAAAGCTGCGTGCCTGCCCATGCCTTCGATTGCGATTCTGCGCGAAGTTCAGCAACTCTACAAGGTGAGTGACCGTCTGGACTCCCTGGCGGAACAACACCCGCTCGTCTCAGAAGCACTCGTAACCATCTCGGGAAGCGTTCGCAATACGGCCACTTTGTTGGAGGTGCTGGTTGCGACAAAAATAGCCCCCTTCGCCAGTGACTAAACCCAGCAAGTGCCTGATTTGCGGACTCGCTGTATGTGGTGTATTTGCGGCCGCGCAAGCTAGTCGTGCAGCACGACGTTGAGAAGCGAACTGTGAACTTGCAAGCCTTCGCTGTTGTAGTCGATGAAGCCTAGCGTTCTGAACCTATTCATGAAGAAGCTAACCCGCGAGCGAGTCGTGCCCACCATCTCTGCGAGCGATTCTTGACTGATTTTGGGAACCAAAACTTCGGCCTTACCTTCCTTGCCGAAATGCGCCAGCAACAGCAACATTCGGGCGAGTCTCTTTTCACTCGAATTGAAAAGCTGATCGACCAAATCCTCCTCGTATCGGATGTTCCGGGTCAGCAGATATGCCACGAACATGTCGGAAAACGCGTGTTCCCGGTGAAGAACCTCGATCATGGACTTCTTGTCGATTCGCATCACCGAGCAATCGCTCATGGCAGTCGCGGAGAACAAGCGGAGAGTCTGCCCTACCAGGCAACCTTCTCCGAAAAAATCGCCCTCGTTCAGAATGCCGATCGTGGCTTCCTTCCCGCTCTGCGACACAACGGCGAGTCGTACCTTTCCTTTCTGTATATAAAAAACAGCATCGGACGAATCGCCCTGAACGAAGATCGTCTGCTTCTTGCGAAAAGCTGCGATCTTCCTGCCGCCATTGATGGTCGAAAGGAACGTCTTGGTATCGAAGTTGGGGCGTTTCTTGACCGTCGCCACGGTTGTCATGACCTCCCAAGCTTTCTGAAGATGCGAAAGCAACATCCTGTGATCAAGGATGATAAATGCGCAAGAAGGGCGAGAACAATATCAGGTGCGCGGGCAAAATTGCGATCCGCTCGATGAAATAATGTTTACACCCTTGTTTTTGAAAGTCAACCCCTCCCAGCACCCCTCCCAGCAGCCCGCCCAGCGATTCCGTAAAGCGCCATGTGTCAATCGATTACGTCGTTGATTTGACGCCAGTTGTGGCAGTCGAGGAAGCTAGGGCGAGTTGGTTGGAATGTTCCCCGGAGGGCAGAAACCGCTTGATTTTGCGCACTTCCGCTGCACAGCGCCTCATCCCAATGTCATCGGTAGGCTGGCGAAGACTGGTTGGCCGAAACCGAGTAACCGTGCTTTGCGAGAGACGAGTTCGAGACCGCGCTCGTGGGTCCCTTTCTCCAAAGTCTCCAGTTGTGAACGACCGGAAGTAGGCTTAGCTTTTAGCTCCGCTTCACCAAGGGCCCGCCCGTTCCCGAGTGGGGCTCCATCCGGCAACTGGAATATGTCTCCCCGATCGAAGCGAGCGGCGCCGTGACCAAAGACGTAACCGTGGCGTCGGGATTTGTTATTCGCTCGGACCCGGAACAGTTTGGGATCGGCCGAGACAGCCAAGACTTCCGCCATCTAAATCCTGGATGGGTTGTGGAGAGCGTACAGCTGCAGACCTACCGTGTCTCCTGTCCCGAAGTCGCCGCTCCGGTGCAATCGTTAGGAGGCTGGTAGGCAGCGTCGACCCCGCTCGGGGTGAGCGTTGCGTTTCAGGAGTTTGAATACAGCAAATCCGTCTGATGTTGAACAAGACAGGAAGATGGAGGCGGACGACTTCCCGCAATCTCAGCCACTTGTGCGCCGTGCATCGATGACAAGACAATTAGGAGATAAGAGGCCTTATGAATCGCCTTGTTGCTATCACACTCGTTTGTGTCGCCGTCCTCAGTAGCCCGCTCCCCGCGCAGGCCGGAGTGCCGACAAAAGATCAGGCCGCTGTCGTCAAATTTGCCCAGACTGCGGCGGTGCGGGCGCTCGACTTCGAGCAAGGCAATCTCCAGAGCCTACTGGATGCGCGGGACGATTTCACGCTGGATGGCTGGAACGATTTTATGAAGCAGATGAGGGGATATGTTGACGCTAAGGGCGTGCCCGAGTTCAGTCAAAGCTTCGTCCCTTCCGGCGATGCCAAGGTGATCGATGAGGAGAGCGGAATTGTTCACCTCACGATCCTCGGCAGACTCAAACAAACCCACGATAGCTCCAGCACAACATACGACCACGTCGAGATTGATGTGCGGGTTGGCGGGACGCCAGTAAAGATTCAACATCTGGAGCCAACAATTGTGGTGCGGCGTTCGGAGTGAGCCTCCGATGTGGCGCGGACGCGATGGGATTGGGTACGAGGCGTGCCATTTGTCCATGACCACAATACATCCAGAATGCTCTAGCTCGGACTCTCCTAATCGGTCGCTTGCCGATCTCGAAGTGACTTTCGTTCGTTTGTACACGTCTCTCATCAGCTTAGGATGTTTTATGAGGTGCTGCAAAATTGCGAATCAAGAGTAATTCGAATTCGGACAACCCGATTGGAGCCATCCCCGTCGCGCCGACTTCATTTGAGGAGATGGTGCGGAGATTGAAGCTATCAGAAAAGGAATATCGGGGTTCGATTCCGCTGAGGGAATGGGCGCAAAAGCATAAGGACAGCAAGTATGTTCCCCAAAATTTGCTGGATGCGTGGGGAATCGAGGCGAAGGTCTGAACGAAGATATTTCTCCCGCCGACTACGACCGTTGGAAGGACGTGTGAACCGCTCATCCGATCTGCCATAATTTCCTTCATGTGCGGGCGCTGCAAGCTGATGCGGAGAAGCAGATCATCGAGGAGCACTTCGATGCCATCTCGGGGGAAGAAGACTGGAGCCAGCGTTACAACATCGCCCCCACTCAGCCTGTAGCAGTCATCCGCCAGAATCCGAAAGAACCCACCCGTGAACTGTCGCGGATGCGCTGGGGACTCATTCCACGCTGGGCGAAAGACTCGTCTGCCGCCGCCCGACTGATCAATGCCAGATCGGAAACGGTGAGCACCAAGCCCGCGTTCCGCGATGCCATGAAATCCCGCAGGTACCGAGTTCCCGCAGACGGCTTTTACGAGGATGCTCCGAGAGGATCACCGTTGGTGTCGTCCCGGGTGACAAGCAAGCTGGCGCGAGGGTCGCTAAAGACCTCGCAGATGAAGTCCAGTCGAGTCATGGTTGGACGGTGCTGCACAAGTTTCTTGTCGAAAGGGTGACCGTGGCAATGCGGCATCTCGGGACAAGAATATTTTCTGCGGAACCGCTCTTGCGAGGGTTCCTTTAGGAGGAGAAAGCCGGGAAAAGGTAAAGGCTGTGACATTGGTTATGCTCTAGCCGCCAGCTCCTGCGAGGGAGCTAAACAGCGTGGACGCATGCACCGTCACAGCCCTTGATGCGATCACCGCTTTCGCGGTCCCAAACCCCAACTGCCCCTCGCAGAGCCGTCGGTTTTTTCAGGTCTGGCTGCTCTTCAGGTCTCCCTGCCTAGCGGATCACTCAGCCTACTTCGGACTGGCAAAAGTTTAATTGAGCCAACCCTTTCAGCCGTCGACGCGAGCAACCTTAGAGATTTGCTCAAAGATTGTCAATGCCCTTTTTCAGTGCAAACGGCCTGCTGCGATGGAGCAAAATCCGAAAACGCAAGCCATTGAATCGTCGCTCCTTAATGAATGGGAGATTGAATTCTTTCCGATTTTCCACAATTCCATCCACAGCTGCTCGAAGCCCCGGGCAGGAAATTCTCGATGGCGGCTCGTTCGGGAATCCGGTTCCGTCTGGCATTGGAGTGGTAATGAGCGGCTCTGCTCGCGGAACGAATGAATTTCTAAGACTGGTCTAAGAAGCAAAGTGCGACTGGGAACTCCGCCAAGGCCTTGGAGACAGCGATCTTTGCATATTCATCGGTTTTCTGCAGGTCCAGGACTTCTCCTGTAAATGCGTTCTGACACTTTTCAGAACAACTGCGGGATGGGAGCAGAACGTGAGTATTGTCCCAGATTCGCGGTCCGATTGGTGGGAGATCGATGTCGTTGAGCAAGCCTGCAACCAGGCGCGGAACAACCACGAGCGCCCTCGTGGTTCCGAACTTCCTGGCGAACGCAACAACGTGATTGGCTTTCGCGCCTTCCACGGCCAACGGCAGGTATTCGCCCTCCTGAAAGAGATCTGGTTGCTGTTGACGCAAGCCCAGAGTTCTCCAAATCAAATAGATCTT
>Ga0210403_10002442_pt1 | contig 16744 bp, 9 predicted proteins | sample IncBWC19MmetaG_FD_150863 | JGI IMG/M metagenome (GOLD analysis project Ga0210403, IMG submission 150863) | Forest soil microbial communities from Barre Woods Harvard Forest LTER site, Petersham, Massachusetts, United States - Inc-BW-C-19-M | ecosystem: Environmental > Terrestrial > Soil >... | reverse complement strand
CCGCCGACACTGGCCAGAACGCCCCGCTTGGTAAACGTCTCGTTATTTCCGATGCCGGGGATCAAGGTGATCGCCATTGCCGCGCAAATGATCAGAAGCAGTCCGCTCAGTACGATTTTCTTAATCGGTCCTTCAGTTTGCAGAAATCGAATCATCTTCTTATCACTCCGGAAGTATGTGTAGAATCAACAATTATAAACCAATCAACAGCAGTCGAAGAGCCTGCCCCGAGCGAAGCCGAGGGGACCCCTTGCCCGCCTGCGTACCCCAACCTTGCCCCTTTGAGCGCCGCTCCAAAATCGCCTATTGAATCGTATCAATAGACGTGTTATCCCTCTTATTCCCGGACCAACGTCCCCGGAAGCGTGCCCAACGGCACGCAAGGGAGCAACATGAATTCTGCAAGAGCAAGAGAGAGACGCCCGGTTTCCCCCGCGCGCTTCTTGGCAAAGTTGTTCACGATCACATCCCTCGGCTCGCACCTGCTCCTGGCCGCCGTCGCTTCCAAGCCTCCCGCCCCAGCCACCAAACTTGCCCTCCGCGACCACTGGTCTCTGCAAACTTCCGCCAAAGTCGAAGCCAAAGGCGAGACCATCTCCACGCCCGCCTTTGTTCCCAAGGGATGGCACAACGCCACCGTTCCTACCACAGTCGTCGCAGCGCTGGTCAAGGATAAAACTCTCCCCGACCCATTCTTCGCCACCAACCTCCGCCAGTTTCCCGGCGTCACTTACCCCATCGGCGGAAATTTCTCCAACATCCCCATGCAGACCGATAGTCCCTACGCGATCTCCTGGTGGTATCGCAAACAATTTGCCGCGCCCGCCACCTACGCCGGAAAAACTGTCTGGCTGAATTTCAAAGGCATCAACTACCGCGCCAACATCTTTCTTAACGGAAAACAAATCGCCAACTCCGATCAAGTCGCCGGAGCCTGGCGCACCTACGAATTCAACGTCACCGAAGCCGTGAAGCCCGGCCGCCAAAACGTTTTAGCCGTACAAGTTTTCGCTCCCACTGAGAACGACCTCGCCATCACCTTCGTCGACTGGAACCCTGCGCCTCCTGACAAAAACATGGGACTGTGGCGCGAAGTCTACCTAGCCACCAGCGGCCCCGTCGCGCTGCGCTATCCCACGGTGGTGTCGGAACTGAGTCCGCCCGCCAACGACTCTGCGCAGCTCACCATCACCGCGCAAGCAAAGAATGCTGCCGATCATCCCGTGAAAGGCACGTTGAGAGCGCAGATCACGAACATAGTCCGCAGCGAGCTCGAAGTCCGGCAACTCACCTTCGATGTAGAACTTGGCCCTAACGAAACGAAAGATGTCACTCTCACACCTGACAAGTTCGAGCAGCTTACCGTTTCGCACCCGCAACTATGGTGGCCGACGCAGATGGGCGACCCGCATCTCTACTGGCTCGACGTGACATTCGAAATCGGCGGCGCGGTAAGCGACCGTTCCCACACCGAATTCGGCATTCGCGAAATCACGTCCGAAGTCAACGCCACCGGCGGCCGCGCCTTCCACATCAACGGCAAAAACATCCTCATCCGTGGCGGCGGCTGGACCCCGGACATGATGCTTCGCGAAAACTCCCAGCGCCTGCACGACGAATTCCGCTACGTCCGCGATATGGGATTGAACACGGTACGACTCGAAGGCAAACTCGAAACGCAGGAGTTCTTCGACATCGCCGACCACGAAGGAATTCTCGTCATGGCCGGCTGGTGCTGCTGCGATTTCTGGGAGCGCTGGCCGCGCTGGAAGCCGCAAGACTTTGAAATCGCGCAGCAATCCCTCCGCGACCAGATCTACCGCCTGCGCAGCCACCCCAGCATGGTCATGTGGCTGAACGGCAGCGACAACCCGCCTCCACCCGACGTCGAGCAGATGTATCTCGACATCGAAAAGCAGCTTCTGTGGCCGAATCCAGTCGTTTCGTCCGCCACCGGCAAGGCCACCACGGTCACCGGAGCCAGCGGCGCTAAGATGTCGGGACCTTACGAATATGTAGCTCCAGGCTATTGGGAGCAGGACACTCCTGAAGGTCAGCCCAACCGCAAACTTTGCAACCCCGGCGGCTGCGGCGGCGCTTACGGCTTCAATACCGAAACCAGCATGGGCCCTGCCGTTCCGCCCCTCGAAAGCATTCGCGCCATGGTCGGCAAAGACCACCTGTGGCCCATCGACGACGTGTGGAACTACCACGCCGGCGGGGGCGAGTTCAAAACCATCCAGGTCTTCAGCGACGCCCTCGCCAACCGTTACGGCAAATCGGACAGCGTGGAAGACTTCGCCGCCAAGTCGCAACTGCAAACCTACGAAGGCGTACGCGCCATGTACGAAGCCTACAGCCGCAATAAGTATCAATCCACCGGAGTGATCCAGTGGATGCTCAACAACGCCTGGCCTTCGATGATCTGGCATCTCTATGATTATTACTTGCGCCCCGCTGGCGGCTATTTCGGCGCCAAACGCGCCATGGAACCGCTCCACCCGGTTTATGGCTACGACGATCGTTCCATCTGGCTGGTCAGCAGCCAGTACGAAGATGCCAAAGGCCTGAAGCTTACAACCAAAATTTACAACCTCGACATGACCGAGAAGTTCTCCCACGAGGATTCGCTCGACGCCCCCGCCGACAGCACCGCGAAAATATTCACGCTGCCGGACGTAGATGGACTGAGCCCCGTATACTTCGTCGTGTTGCGGCTAGCCGACTCGACTGGAAAACTGGTTGGTTCGAGCTTCTACTGGCTCTCCACCAAACCCGAAACCCTCGACTGGGCGAAATCCAACTGGTGGATGACTCCAACCGACTCCTTCGCCGACTACACCGCCCTCGCGCAACTCCCCAAGGTAAAGCTTAAAGTTACCGCTCGCACCGAGCGCAAAGGCAAGAGTGAAGAGTCCATCACCCACGTAACAATAGAAAATCCCAGCAAGAACCTCGCGTTCTTCGTGAAGTTGAAAGTAAAGAAAGGCTCCAAGGGCGAGGAGATTCTGCCGGTAGTCTGGCAAGAGAACTACATCTCTCTCCTGCCCGGCGAGAAGCGAGAAGTAACCGCCACCTACCGCAGCAGCGACCTAGGGACGGCGAAAGCAGTAGTAGAAGTCGGCGGCTGGAATGCAGAGTGACGCCATTGGATAAATTGGTCAGACGTGTTGTGACACCGACAAGACATTCCCGTCGGGATCCTTGAACCACGCCACTTTCTCTCCCGTGGGCGTGGTCCAAATCCCAAGCTTGTCCTGCTCTACAAACCCGTATCTCTCGAACTGCACACCTTTCCCCTGCAGTCCCGACACCACCTTCTCGATGTCGGAAACCTGCCATCCCAGAATGGTGAACGGAGCGGGCGTAAACTGCGCCCTCGCCACCCGCACCATGATTCCGTTCGCATCCAGCACCAGGGCGAAACCGTCATCCTTCACAAAGCGCAGCCCCAACACGCCCTCATAAAACGCCCGTGCCTTGTCCGCATCTTTAGTGGGAACAAAAGCAACAATGTTGATCGAGCCCAGCATCAGCGCTCCTCGGCAGAAGAAACTCGCTCATCAAAGTTCGCGTGTTCACAATTAAAAATTACCAAATTGCCAAATCACAAAATGATCTCTACTCCTCAGGCGGTACATCAAAATTCACCAGGTCGCTCTGGAACCCTCTGGTTTTCCAAGCACCATAGATAATTCCGACGACCATCCAGATCGCTCCAAGTATTTTCGCCTTCGGGCTCAAGCTGATCCAAAGCAGGAAACAGATGATGAACCCCAGAATCGGCGGCATCAATTGCCCCATGCTACGATCTGCGCCTCGAATGTAGTAGTGCGTAAGCGCTGCCAGATTGACGCCCATGAATGCGATCAGCGCCCCGAAGTTGAGCAGGTTGGCGCCGTCGTCATAGCTGATAAGAAAAGCCCCCAGCAGCGCAATCCCGCCTACGAACATCACATTATTTGCGGGAATGCGCGTTCTGGGATGAATCGCCCCAAAAAACTTCTTGGGAATGGCACCGCTGCGTCCCATGCCATAAAGCAGCCGCGCCGCTCCCAGTTGCGACCCCATGCCGGAGCCGACGGTCGCGATCAGCAAAGTGATGCTGATGGCCTTCGTCATGAGAACGCCGCCCGCAATCCCGGCCACGTGGCTAAATACGTTCTCATCTCCAAATTCCGAAAAGACGCCGAAGTCCTTGCCGAAATGGATGAAGCTTAACAACTGCGCGCCATAAACTTCAGCCGCAGCAAGGAACCCAGTGACCACGCAGACCAGCACGGTCGCCAGAAAAATGTTCCGCTTGGGATTCTCCACTTCCTCCGACAACGTCGAAATGCCATCGAATCCGATATAGGTAAGCACCGCCACCGACGTTCCGTGAAACACCCGGCTGATGGTGAAAGTTTCCGGGTTGTAGAACGGACGCAGAAAATACGCTTCGGGATACTGCGGCAGACGGAAAATGTAACGGATGGTGTACCAGAAGAAGGCCAGGATCACCGCGCCCATAATCGCGCACAGAGTCTTATTGATGCGGGCGGAAGTCTGCACCCCGCGCAGGTTGAGGGCCGTGAACAGTCCGGCAAAAATCAGCGGCCATAGCAGCGCCGGATAAGGAATCTGATACCGGGTCCCAGTCAACAGATCGGCCATCGCCTTGGCGCACCAGATGGTGCAGATCAGTGGATTGAGAATATAATCCATGGTCATGCTCCACCCGGTGACGTAGCCCAGCGACGGGTGCAGTTCGCGCCCCACGTAGGTATAAGCCGAACCCGCGCTGGGATACACCCGCGCCATCCGCCCATAACTCATCGCGGTGAAAACCATGGCCACCATCGCGATCAAAATGGAGGTAACCACATGCCCTTGCCCGGCATTGCTGAAAACTCCATAGGCCGGCATGGGCGCGGTAGGCTGGATGACAATGATGCCGTAAAGGATGAGATCCCAAAGCGTGAGCGTGCGGCGCAAGCGCGGTGCGGACGACACAGAGACAGCCGGAGTGGTTTCCATGAGTCCGCCTATTGGATTATGCAGGGGTCAAAAAGTCAATATTAAAACGTTTCTATAGGCCTTTGTCTGTGAGCCTCTCACTTCCCGTAGTCGAACCAATACCCGCGCTGCTCATTCCCTGACATGTGGCGCGTGTTGTATTCGAGAAGGTAGTTTACGTGCGCGTCGTCGAGTGGAAACGACTTGCTGGGTGGATAGGGATAGTCGGTCATCTTCAGGAAAGGTAGCGGCGCTACGAAGTTTCCTTCGGCGGCGTAGAAGTCCATGTCTTTCTCGTAGCCGTAAGCCGCGAAGAAATAGTCCCGCACCCAGCCCGAGGTCAGCGCGGGCAATTCCGACGGATCGAAGTCGAGTCGCACCTCGTCGCCCGAACCGAAGACGGCGAGCCGATCATCCAGCTCGGTCAGCAGCGGCAACACGTCACCGTAACGCGTGTAAGTTCCCACGGGTCGCGTGTAGGGCCCGGTCGCGCTCACCTTCTCGTAAATATATTGCACGTTTCCCGGAGGCGTGCCTTCGATCTTCAGCGGGAAGCCATGAAAGCCGAGATCGGCGCCGACCAGTGGAACCGGCGTGAGGCGCGCCGTGGCATCCTGCTTCGTCCTATCGATCAGGATGCTGTCCCAGTAAACTTGCAGATTCGTCGTAATGCGAATCTTCTGCGCGCCTGGGGGCAGTTTGCCGGTGAGATCGGCGGTCATGGTGCGCGGACAGCCAGCAGGGAATCCCATGTCGTCGACCACGCGTATCCACTTGTCGTTCACGAGCGCTTCCACATAAGGAGAGATCGCCTGCACGCCGGCTTGCGACGCCGCATACATGCTGTTTGCCGAAAAATATTCAACTTCGCCATGCAGCAGCAGCCACAGCGGGCCGCCGCGGTAAGCCTCTCCCAGATCGAGCGTCAGGCTGTGCGGCTTGGCGAAGCCCTGGAACTGCGTCAGCGCAAAATCGCCGAAGTAGCGATGCGCCAGCAGATCGGGCAACACATTGTGGCCGTGCTCATCCCACGCGCCCGCGGGCGGACGCGCATTTTTGCTCTTGCTCACCACCACCTTGAACTCTGGGTACGGCGGGTTCGACGCGAAATACTCATTGGGATAAACATCGAGATCGGCCGGATGATCGACCGCCAACACGCGCACTTGGTCGAGGTAGACGGCTTCCTCCAGCGGCTCCATGAAGCGGAAGCTGAGCTTGCCATCTTTTTCGCGGATGGCGTTGCGATCGATCTTGATGTACTCGACCGGACGCGGAATGTCGCGCTGCCCCGGCCCAACCCAGTGCCCGACCACGCCCGCGCCCAGCATGTCAGCAACCAGTTCGTAGCGCTCGCCATTCCAGACGAACAACGTAGGGCACGAACTGCCGCGGCGGTCGATCTCAGTAAACTTCTGTTCCTTGTCGCCCGCGACGTTAATCTCGTCCTGCAAAACGCCCGTGGGCCAAGTCATCCGCACGATGTCCGCTTCTTTCGCATCGCCGAGGCCGACAACAATATCTGTTGAGTTCTGCCCCAAGTATCCGTTCGAGCCGGCGATCTCAAACTTCTGCCGGTTGCCGCCCGCGAACACTTCCACCTTGGTGCCGATGGCGCTCTTGTTGTCGGCCAGCCCTTTGAGCGAAAGGCGCAGCCAGTGATTCTGATTGCCACCTTCATTGCGCAGCAGCACGGCAGGACCGTGATTCTGCGTGATCAGCAGGTCAGTCGCGCCGTCGCCGTCGTAGTCGCCGGTGATGATGGCGCGCGGATCTTTGAGTTGAATCTTGTCGAGACCCACGTCGACCGTGACGTCTTTGAAACCGTCAGCCCCGAGATTGCGGAACAGCCGCACTTCGCCCTTGCCTTCTTTAGTTTCGCCGACGGCGACCAGATCGACCCAGCCGTCGTTGTCGTAGTCGAATGCAGCTACACCGTAAGTTCGCGCCAGGTCTGTAGCAGGCAGGGACACGGGAGTGAACCTCTTACCCCGGACGTTTTGCCACAATGCAAGCCCGCCCGGCCCGCCGAGAACAATGTCCATCCACCCATCTTTGTTGAAGTCGAATACCGCAAGCCCTACGGTAGGCAGGGACATCCTCGCATCTGACCATGGCTTGCGCGCTATAAACTTGCCCTCACGTTGGTTCTCGAGGATCACTGGCCACAGGCCTCCGACAACCACGTCGACGGCGCGATCATTGTTGTAGTCCGTTCCGACCGCACCGGTACTCATAACGTTGTCCAGGCCGGTAGACGCGGTCACGTCGGAGAAAGTCCCGTCACCATTATTCCTGAACATCATGCTGCGCAAGAACTGCTCTCTCCCAAGCTCGTCCGCCGAAGGTGCCGGCTTGTAGCCATAGGTGGTTACATATAGATCCAAGTCTCCGTCGTGATCGTAGTCGATGAAGGTCAAGCCAAGGCTGAAACCGTCGCTCTTGAGGCCTACGGCTCGCGTCACATCCGTAAACGTGCCGTTCTTTTCATTGTGAAAAAGAAGAGGTCGACCGTTAATGTTGATGGCCAGGTCAGTAGCGCCATCGTTGTCGTAGTCTCCCGCGGTACAGCTAATACCGTGTAGAGATGGATCGAGCCCGGCCTTCTTCGTCGCATCCTCAAACTTGCCGTTGCCCAGGTTGTGATAGAGGCCGAGCCCGCCTTCCGGTCCCTCATCGGCAACGAAAATGTCCGGCTTCCCGTCGCTGTCGAAATCCAGAAAACACGCACCTGGGCCGAGAGAAGCAACGAACCCTCTATCACTTCCCGGAGCTTCGGCAGCGGCCTTCGTCACAATCCCGGCCTCCGCCGTCACATCCACAAACTGCACTTTGATCTGGGCCGGCGCTTTCAACACCGCCGAGGGCGACTCGACCGCGCGCGAGTACTGGCCCTGTTCGCCGTAGGCCAGGCTCATGGGCGCACCGAGTTTGTTTTGCGTGATGTACTGGAATTTCTTCAGGTGCTCGCGGGCGTGGTCGATGTCAGTCGATTGCTGATAAGCGCGCGACAGTCCGAACTCGGCCGATGCGTGCAGCGGGTTGAGTTGCAGCGCGTGCTGGAAGGCCTCGATGGCCTGGGGAAACTGTTTTGCCTGCACGTAGGCTGAACCGAGGAAATACCAGGTGTCGGCGTCGTTCGGGTCGGTTTCGGTTACGTGCTTGAACGCGTCGATGGCGGCCTGAGCATCTCCCGTATTCTTCGCGTACAGGCCGAGGTTGTACCAGGCGTTCGGATTCTTCGGATCCCGCTTGAGCGCCTCTTCCAGCGCGGCTTTGGCTTCGTCGACCTTCTGCAGGTTCAGGTACGCGATGCCCTCGTTCAGGCGGGCGATGCTTAGCTTGGGATCGAGCGCGGCGGCCTGCTGGAAGGATTTCAGTCCCTTTTCGAAGAGCTGCTGGTTCATGTAGGCAGCGCCGAGATTGTTCAGGCGAGCGGCTTCGGCGGGGTTTGCTTTCTGTTGCGTGGAGAAGACGCCGAGTGCGGCTAGCAATAGGCCGGCTAGGGCTGCTGAGGTTCGGGGAGTCATTCGACTACGATTTAACCACAGAGGGCACGGTGTAACACAGGGTAAAGCTGCGGCGTTCATGGCAGTGGCGGGGACAGCAGGTTCCTCGTCGCATTCGCTCCTCGGAATGACAGGGCTTATTTTACTGGCGGCATGGTCACTTCGCTACAGCCGCAAGCGGCTTGCTGTAGGGCTTGTTTCCGACGACGCCCTTCCCTTCTTCCACTGTGACTGTCTGTCCGGCGTTGAGGTTCGAGAGCTTGTCCACCTGGCCGCTGGGCCACTGGATCTCAACCGTATCGGCTTTAGTTTGCGTGCCCAAGCCGAATGTCAGCACCAGTTCGCTCTGCGAAAGATAACTTGAGCCGGAGCGCAGCATCTTTACCTGCTTGTCGTTTCCGGACATAACCTGCGCAACCGCGCCAATGCCGTCCCGGTTCGACTTGTTGCCTACCAGCTTCAGCCGCAGGCTGTGATTCGTTCCACCTTCGTTGTGGAAAAGGAAGGGAGGTCCGGCGTTGGTGGTGACAAGAACGTCGAGGAAGCCGTCGTTATCGATGTCGGCATAAGCCGCGCCTCGCGCCACTCTTGGGGCGGCGAACGGCGCGCCCATCTGCCCTGTCACTTCCTGGAATTTGCCTCCGCCCAGGTTGCGGAAGAGGTGTGAGGGCTCGGCGTAGCTGACGCGCTTTTGCACGTGCTCGATCTGGTCCTCTATGTGGCCATCGGCAACGAAAATATCCGGCCAGCCGTCGTTGTCGTAATCGAAAAAGAAGCAGCCGAATCCCAGCGTGACCAGCGTGGCGCGGCCCACTTCCGATTGCGGAGCTTCGTCGACGAACAGGCCGCTGCCTTCATTGTGGTAAAGTGAAACCATCTGATTGGCGAAATTGCTGATGATGACGCTGGGACGCCCGCTGCGGTCGTAGTCAGCAGCGTCGACACCCATGCCGGCACGCGCCACTCCATCCTCACTGAACGCTATACCTGATGGAACCCCGTGTTCCTCGAAGGTTCCGTCCTTTTTGTTAAGGTATAGCTTGTTGGGCTGGGTATCGTTGGCGACGAGAATGTCGGGCCAGCCATCGGCATTGTAGTCGAGGATGGCGATGCCCAGGCTTTTCGAAGTTGGGTCGCCGAGTCCAGCCTTCTGCGTGGCGTCTTCAAACTTGCCGCCACCGAGATTGTGCCACAGTCGCAGCGACGTGCCCTTGTACGACTCCGGCGTGCAATAGGATTTGTGCGCGCCGTCGAGCGTGCAGTAGAGATCGCCCTGTTCGCTCCACTGCACGTAGTTGGCGACTACGAGGTCGAGTTTGCCGTCCCGGTCGTAATCCACCCAAGCGGCGCTGGTGGAGAATTCGCTCGGCCCCATCAGGCCGGCAGCCTTCGTGACGTCGGTGAAGGTGCCGTTGCCGTTGTTGTGGAAGAGACGACTCTGCCCTAACGCGGTGATGAAGAGATCGTCGAAGCCGTCGTTATCGTAGTCGCCGACGGCCACTCCGAGTCCGAACATGGGGACATCGAGTCCGGCCTTGTGGGTTACATCGGTGAACGTGCCGTCGTGATTGTTATGATATAGCTTTGGGGTCGTCGGTCCGGCATGGTGATGTGTGGGCCAATCGGTGCCGTTGATTAGAAGAATGTCGGGATAGCCGTCATTGTCGTAATCAATGAAAGCGCAGCCGGGGCCCATGGTCTCCGGCAGCCACTTTTTTCCGAACGCGCCGTTGTTGTGGGTGAAGTGGATGCCGGCTTGCGCACTGACATCACGGAAGTGGATTTGTTGAGCGTGGACCGGCGTCAGCGCGAGCAAAAGCAGAATCCACCACGGAGACACGGAGGCACGGAGGAGATTCGACTGGGAGTTCATTTCGATCCTCCCGGTGCGGTGGCGATGGAAGCTGGCAGGGCCTTGCCCGGCTGGACAGCAGCGCCGGCTGTCACTACATGTTTCGAGGTGAACCCTGGCAATGTTACTGAGACATGCTCGTGAATCGCTTGCCTTTCGTTGTTATCTTCCGGATGCAACTGGCGATACGGTCCCGTGAGTGCCTGCGACGATTCATCCGCTTTGAATCGCATGTAGCGCGCCTGGTGCTCCTTCGCGAGCTTTTCGTTGCCCAGGCCGCTGTAGCAGAGCATCAGATTGTAATGCGCCTGCAGGTCTTCGGGATCAATCGCGAACACGGATTGCAGCACCGTCACCGCCTCGGGGTACTTGCGTTGCAGGAAAAGAATCCGTCCTAGATCGTTGAGGGCGACGCGATCGCGTGGATACTGCGCAAGAACCGAGTGCAAGCGAGAGGCCGCGCCTTCATAGTTTCCGTCCGCGCGTAGCACGCGTGCGTAAAAGTAATTCGCCCGCGCGAGATTTGGCGACAACGCGAGCGCCTTATCCAGCACCGTGCGTGCGCGCTCCATGTCGCCTTCCTGCACGGCCGCACGGCCGATGTTGACCCACCCATCAGGATTGTTGGGATCCGCCTCAGTCACTTTCTGGAAAGCGGCGGCCGCGGCTTTCAGATCGCCTTGCAGGAACAAGCCGATTCCGTAATCGTTCCAGCGCTGCCATTCTTCTTTCTTCACCATGGTCTTCGGTTCCGGAGCGGGCGCGTTGTGCGCGATCACGGGCAGCGTCACTTCGTTCTCAGCCACGGTCTCGATGGGCAGGTCGGGAATTTTTTCCTGCTTTGCGGAAACACCGCTCAGCGGCGCAGTGAACACGGTTGGACGATCGTCGTAATCAGGGGTAACCGAGTTCGGCGACGCCGGATCAGGCTGGCCAGCGAAGGCTTCATGCGTGCCGTACCAGGAAAATTTCCGGTAGCAGAGGCGCGCGTGGAGCGTGATCTTGTTGCCGGCGCTTTCAGGAATCAGCATGCGGTAGTGCACGGTGTCAGCGGCGCCAGGAGGAATGAGCCGCACATATACGACAGCCCGCGTGGACCAGGCATTGCGTTTGTTGATGGGATTGCCGTGCGCGTCGATCTGCAACGAACGGTAGAAGTGCGCGCCCTTTTCCACCGGACCTTTGCCGTCGTCTTCCACCATGCCGCTCCAGAAAATGGTTTGGCCCTTGTCGTCGGTGCCTTTCAGTTCGAGCCAGGTATCGTAGGCGTCGACCGTACCGCCGGGGAAAAAGTGTCCAACCTTCCTGGTGCGGACGACGACATCCACGCGCACAGTATCGCCGCGGCGAAGCGCGGGCTGCACCCGGTTCAGGGGAGCGGTGATGGGCGCAACCTCCCCGCCAGCGCCGGGAGTGATTTTGGTTTCCGCCTCTTCACCCACAGCGAACGTCGTAGCCAGATCCGATTGGCTCTCCGCGCCCGATTTCAGCGGAGCCTGAGCGGGAGACACGGCAAAAATATCTACCGTGAGAGCACCGCTATTCAGGAATCCTTCGGTGAGTTTCAGTTGTGGGGCATCTTCATTCGCAGTGGGCACCGCGGTGTTGGCGCCCGGGAAGCGATGCGAGTGTACGAATCCGCCGATGTTGCCCGCGTCTTTCGACGACTCCATGGGCATGTGGCAATCAGCGCACTGCTGCGGCTTGGGAGGATAGTAGAACGACCGCGCGCCTTGCCCGGACACTCCGCTGGCCTGCCAGTTATCGTATTCGTTGAAGCCGCGGAACCAGCGGTAGTGATTTACCGGCACATCGAGATGCACCTTGTGGCAAGTGGAACAGAACTCCGCCGTCTGCGTGCGCATGAAGGGCTTGAGGAACACGCGGCGGTGCGGCTCGGGATTCAGCCGGATCATGAAATCGTGCAGCGAACGCGCTACAGGATTCTGCGTGGCCGCCAACTCGTGCAGCTTGGGATACTCCAGATAAAAGTCGCCCTGGCCCATCGTGCTCTTCACGTCAGCGATGGAGTGGCACATCATGCAACCGAGTCCGGCCTGTGATTCCGGGCGATGCACGATCTGCTTGATCGGCGTATCCATCAGGCCGGCGTACAGGACGGCCGGATCGTGGCATCCGCCACACCATTTCGAAGGCTTGGTGCCGACCGTGTCCTGCATGTACTCGATTGATTTGCGATACCACTGATTATTGAACGAAGAGAAATGGTGGACCGAACTGTTCCACTGGTTGTAGATGTCTTCGTGGCAGCGCTTGCAGGAGTCGGACTCCATGAAGAACTTGCTGGGAATTTTTTGCTTGCCGTAAACCTGGGCGGAGCTGGGGAAGAACGCGCCTTCGGGGCCGTCGCCCTCGCCGTTCATGTTGTCCGGAGGCATCGCAGGATTCTGAATGCGGCCGCGGGTCTGCCAGCTCTCGCGGATGTACCGCGCGCCATAAGCGACTCCGGCGAACACGGCCAGGCAAATTGCTGTGCGCAAGATGGAAGTGCTGGCGTTCGCGGCCAACCATCCACTGCGTCCGAGTTTGTCGGCCAGGAGAAGTCCAACACCGACGAGCGAAATCACGATGTGGAGGTAGAGCCACTTCCATTCCGGACGCGGCGTCCCGGTTTTGATCAGAATGATTCCAAGAACCGCGCCCGCTGCGACCAGCAACCATCCTGCGCCGGCAACCAGGCTACCTTGCCGCAGCAGGCGAACCAGCGTGAAGATCAGCAGAATCGCAGCGAACACACCGGCCAACGCGTGCGCCAGGACCATGCCGGCATAGAAGAGGTTCGGCTGCGGAAACGTATAGAGATACGCGGCGGAGATCACGAGAAACGGAACGAGCAGGAATAAAGCCCGGCGAAGGAACCCTTCGGATCGTGAGTTTTCTGGCATCGGAAGCAGTCAGATGAATGCAGCGCCCCGATTTCAGCCCCACAGTGACTGAAAATCGCGTGCGTCCACGTTACCCAGATGCGGGAAAGGGGGGAATAATACAAAAGTACTATTCGCAAGGCACTGCGCGCGCAAGCACAAATTGGAATGTTTCACGCAATCGGCGGAATCTTCCAAGCGCCACACTCCTTCTCGACCATGGCAGCAACAAACAAGACCTGCTCCTCTTCCCAAGGCCGCCCCACGATCTGCACGCCGATGGGCAGGCCTTCTGGCGAATGCCCGACCGGAACCACCGCTGCGGGATTGCCCAAGAGGTTGAAGAATTCGGTATAACTCCACGCGTCGAGATAGTGGACGGTTTTCCCTTCAACTTGCCAACTGCGCTCCCCATGCCGAAACGCAGGGATCGCCGCGGCCGGGCACAACAGAATGGGATATTGTTGCATCTGTGCGAGAAACCGCGCACGAAGCAGATCGCGCTGGATCCAGGCGTCGAGCAGCGATCGCCCAGTGTGGGCAGGCTGAACTGCGGCTTCATCCAGAAACTGCTTCAGAATCAGACTGAGATCGGCGTCCGCTTCCTTGAACATCGGTTTCAAGAGCATTGCGCTGGCGACTACGAAGAACTTGTGCCACAGTTGCCGCGCCTCTTCGAGCCCTTGTGGCTGGAAGGGTTCCACCTTAAATCCCGCGCTGCGCAGGGCTTCTGCCGCCGTTCGCACGGCCGCGCGGGTTTCCGGCGTGACCGGAGTGCGGCCGTCATCTTCGAAATAACAGATCCCCAGATTCTTAACTGCGTCGGCACTTGGCCAGCGCACCGGCACCGGCGCGGCGCAGGTATCGCCGTCGTCCGGGCCTTGCATCACCTCGAACAGAACTTTCAAATCGGCGACGGTTCGCGCCATCGGTCCAACAACGCCAATCAAGGCAAACGGCCCTGCGGATACGGGAAAGTGCCCGGTCGCGGGAACGCGTCCGGGCGTGGGTTTCAGACCGCAGATGCCGCTGAAGTGTGCGGGCACGCGAATCGAGCCTCCACCGTCGCTGCCCACGCCGCCGGCGGACATGCCCGCGGCAATCGCGGCCGCTTCGCCTCCGCTCGAACCGCCCGGTGTGCGCTCCAGATCCCACGGGCTGTTGGTGCGGCCATGGAGCAGGTTGTCGGTTTCCCACGCCATCAGAAATTCGGGAGCGTTGGTTACACCCAGCACGATCGCGCCCGCATTTTTCAAGCGTGTGACCAGCGGCGCGTCTTGGGTAGCTACTAAGCCGGCGCGCAGCCGGGTGCCCGACTCGTGACGCAGGCCCGCCACGCTGATGGAACTCTTGATGCTGATGGGGACGCCGTGCAGAGGCCCGAGCGTCTTTTTCTGCATGACGGCCGTCTCCGCAGCCCGAGCAGCTCGCCGCGCCCATTCTTCGTCGACCTGCGCAAAGGCGTTTAGTCGCGGATTCAGCTTCTCGATCTGCGCCAAATGCGCTGCTACGAATTCGACCGGGGAAATCTTCTTCCTTCGGATTTGCTCGGCCATGGCAACGGCCGGTAGGAAGATTAAGTCGTTCATAAATTTCCTCGGCCTACCCGATCAAGCATCCGCTTCTCGTCCCCCGTCAGGGCGCGGTGTTCACCTTTCGCAAGGTCGCCCAACTGTAGCGGCCCAATGGCCACTCGGACCAGCCGCAACACTTCGACGCCCATCCTTTCCATCATGCGGCGTATGTGCCGGTTCTTGCCCTCATCGAGAACAATCTCGAGCCAGCAGTTCTTCTGTCCTGCGCGTAAGCGACGTGCGTGCTTCGCTCGCAGCACTTCCCCGTCTTGCCCTTTCACTCCGCGGATTAGCGCCTGGAGAAATTCTTCATCGGCTATCGTTCCCACCTGCACATGGTACGTCTTATCCAAATGGGTTTCCGGTGCGGCGATGCGGGCTCCCCACTCGGAATCGTTGGTCAGCAACAGCAAACCCTCGCTGGCTTTGTCGAGGCGGCCGACTGGAGCCACCCATGGCGCATCTTCTCCCCGCAGATTGTTCCCGCCAGAAGACGCCTTCGCTTTCAGCACCGTGTACACAGTCTCCCGGCCTTTCTCATCTGATGCCGTCGTCACCACGCCGCGCGGCTTGTTCATCATGAGATAGATCTTGTCCTGCGGCTCAATTACTTTGCCATCGACCGCAATCTGATTCTGTTTCCCTAGAACCGGCGTCTCCGGATCGCGCCTGATTTGACCGTTAAGACTGACACGTCCCGCGCGAATCAGCTCCGCCGCGCGAGACCGCGAACAGTAGCCCAGCTTCGACAAGGCGCGCGCCAAGCCAATCTGTCGGGTGCTTGCATTCTTTGGCACCTGTTTATGCTAACCGAGAATGCGTTGAATCATTTAGCCACGATGCACAATCTGGCAGCCCTTGGTAGGATGTTTATCGCCAGTCTGACTGGAAGGAGTTCTCATGGCCCAACAACATCCTCCGCGCTTTCTGAAGATCGTGGACGACGCCAAGACGCGTGTGCGCGAAACCAACGTTGAAGAAGTGAAGAAGAAGATGGATGGCGGCGGGAAGTTCGTCCTGGTGGACGTGCGCGAAGAAGGCGAATTTGCCAAAGACCACTTGCCAGGCGCGATTCACCTGGGCAAAGGCATCATCGAGCGTGACATCGAGGCCCGCGTGCCCGATCTGAACGCGGAGATGGTTCTCTATTGTGGCGGCGGATTCCGCTCGGCGCTGGCCGCCGACAACCTTCAGAAGATGGGTTACACCAACGTGATTTCGATGGACGGCGGCATCCGCGACTGGCGCGAGAAGGGATATCCGGTGAGCAAAGGCAGTACCTAGTACCTAGTACCCAGTACCTAGTAGTCTGGTTTGGCTCGTAAGACGCTTCTCAATTCTGGGTAGTAGGTACTAGGTACTAGGTACTAGGTACTTCTTTAACATGAATGGACGCATCTTCTTCTGGTCGCTCACGGCAGCACTCGCCGGATTCCTCTTCGGCTTCGACACCGTGGTTATTTCCGGCGCGGAAAAAACAATTCAATCGCTTTGGGGACTGAGTCCCGGTCTGCACGGCATCGCTATGGCCTCGGCCCTCTACGGCACCGTGGTTGGCTCCCTGCTCGGCGGTTGGCCGGCTGATCGCTTCGGACGCAAAGCCACGCTGCTCTGGATTGGGGTTCTTTACTTCGTCGGGGCGGTAGTCTCGGGTTTGGCGTCCAGTGTTGGCATCTTCATCGTCGCGCGCGTTATCGGCGGGTTGGGCATTGGCATTTCCACCGTGGTCGCGCCCATGTACATTTCGGAGATCGCACCGCCCAAGTATCGGGGACGCCTCGCCGGCATGTTCCAGTTCAACATCGTTTTCGGCATCCTGATCGCTTTCGTCTCGAACGCGCTGCTGGCGGGCATCGGCGGGAACGCGTGGCGATGGATGCTGGGCGTGGCCGCGTTTCCCTCGTTGCTCTACGCAATCTTCTGCTT
>Ga0210403_10002439_pt1 | contig 16753 bp, 15 predicted proteins | sample IncBWC19MmetaG_FD_150863 | JGI IMG/M metagenome (GOLD analysis project Ga0210403, IMG submission 150863) | Forest soil microbial communities from Barre Woods Harvard Forest LTER site, Petersham, Massachusetts, United States - Inc-BW-C-19-M | ecosystem: Environmental > Terrestrial > Soil >... | reverse complement strand
TTGCTCGCTCATCTCCCAAATTATCCGGCAAGTGTCTGCGTGAAAAATGCAATCGCCGTTCACGTATCCGATCTCGCGGATCGCGGTGCGCACTCGCTCCTCGAAATCAAACTTCGCGTTGCTGGTAATTTCGCCGGCCAGCACGACAAGGTTTCCCTTGGCAAGCGTCTCGCAGGCGACTCGACTCAACGGATCCTGTTCGAGACATGCGTCGAGAATGTAATCGCTGATGGTGTCGCAAACTTTGTCGGGATGGCCTTCGGTGACAGACTCGGAAGAAAAAATGTAACGGCGAGACATGAAATGAGGAACGTTGAATGGTTGAAGAGTTAAGCCGGTCGACTACTGCCGGCATTCTCAACGTTGTAACGATTCAACGATCCAACGCTGCAACGGTATCGACAGACATATTGACCGATCATGATGCGTCGATATATCGTTGGCTCACATCATGGCGTCAACCATTAATTTGTTGCGATTGCTGGCAGACCCTACCCGACTGCGTCTCGTGCTTTTGCTTGAGCAGGAAGAGCTTTCCGTTGCGGAGTTACAGCAAATTTTGGGCATGGGCCAATCGCGCATCTCCGGTCATCTCGCTCAGCTCAAACGCGCGGGTCTCGTGGCTGATCGCCGGATGGGGAAGAACGTTTACTACGGCGCGAACCATACCGGGCAAAGCGCACAGCGGGAACGCGTGGCGGAAATCACCCGGCTGCTTGCGCGAGAATTGCCTGAAACCTCGCGCGATCGCACGAGTCTCAAGCTTGTTCTCCACAAGCGCCAGGACAAAGTGCGGAAGTACTTCGATGAACTCGCCGGGAAATTTGGTCGAGGTTACGTGCCGGGTCGGTCATGGAAGGCGCTGGCGCATACTCTGATCACGTTGCTCCCGCCGCTGACTGTGGCAGACCTCGGGGCAGGTGAGGGGACGCTTTCTCAGTTACTGGCAAAAAAAGCGCGCAAAGTCATCGCCGTGGACAATTCGCCCAAAATGGTCGAGTTCGGCTCAGAGCTGGCGAAGAAACATGGATTCAAGAACCTCGAATACCGGCTTGGCGACATTCAAGACCCGCCGATCGCAAAAAACAGCATCAATCTTGCGATTTTGAGCCAGGCGCTGCATCACGCGATTCACCCCGAACGTGCTATTGATGCGGCCCACCGTATTTTGAAACGGGGCGGACGTCTTGTGATTCTCGACCTGTTGAGTCATCGGTTCGAAAAAGCTCGCGAACTTTATGCAGACCACTGGCTTGGCTTTAGCGAAGTCAAGTTGCATCAGCTCTTGGAAAAGAGCGGTTTTCGGGAGATCGAGGTCAGTGTCGTCTCTAGAGAAAAGCAGAGTCCGCACTTTCAAACCGTGTTCGCGACGGGAATAAAATAACGTTGCGGGCTGGCAGTTCGACGTCGTGGCCTGCTCTGGTGAAAGTCACTGCGACGAGGTTGGGCTTCCATGGCACTAAGGTGACAACAGTGTTACGTTTTGATACGGCGTTGCGCGGACAATCTTACCACCAAGGCGTTATACGAATTTTTTAGCGAACGATGTGAGTCTTGCCGTTGTCAGATTGTTAGCAATCTTGGTTCGCGCCGTTTGATCTATGCCCAGGCAAGCCAAAACTCATCTCCACCTCGAAATCGGACACGTGTTGTTCATCGACATCGTGAGCTACTCCAGCTTGCTGATTAGCGAGCAGAGCGATCTGCTTGGTGAGCTCAACGATGCCGTCCGCGGGACGGAACATTTCCGTTCGGCAGAAGCGGAAGGTGGATTGATACGTTTACCTACTGGCGACGGAATGGCGTTGGTTTTTCGCAACAGCCCGGAAGAACCGGTGCGTTGCGCTTTGGAGATTAGTCAGGCCCTCAAGAATCATTCGGAACTCCAAGTCCGGATGGGCATTCACAGCGGGCCGGTGAACGAAGTCGCTGATGTGAATGAGCGTGCGAACATTGCCGGAGCCGGGATCAATATCGCGCAGCGTGTGATGGATTGCGGAGATGCCGGGCACATCCTGCTTTCAAAGCACGTCGCCGAAGACCTGCAGCACTATCCGGAATGGCGACCCTACCTGCACGATGTCGGCCAATGCGAGGTGAAGCACGGCGAAACGATTTCCATCGTGAATCTCTATACGGCTGAGCTCGGCAATCCGAACCGTCCGCGATTGAAGCGAGCCGAAGTGCGAAGGCGCCGCCGACGTAACGCCTTGTTACTCGCCGGGTCGGGCTTGGTGGTTTTGATCGTAGCAGGATTCTTTCTATTACCTGGCGCTTTCGCGCGCAAGATCGACAAGTCGATCGCTGTGCTTCCTTTTGAAAATCTGAGCGACGAAAAGCAGAACGCCTATTTCGCCGATGGCATTCAGGACGACGTGCTCACGAATTTGTCGAAGATCGGCGATCTGAAAGTGATTTCCCGGACGTCGGTTATGCCGTATCGGGGAAAAGCAACCAATGTTCGTGAAATCGGAAAGGCGCTTGGCGTCTCAAATATTCTCGAAGGCAGCGTTCGCCGCATAGGAAACAAGGTGCGCGTCAGCGTGCAGTTGATCGACGCAAACACCGATAAGCACACCTGGGCGAGCGATTACGACCGCGATCTGACCGATGTTTTTGCTATCCAAAGCGATCTCGCGCACGAAATCGCAAACGCGCTCCAGGCGAAACTGTCCGACACGGAAAAAGCGCTCATCGAACGCAAACCTACAGAGAATGGCGAGGCTTATCTCGCCTTTGTCCAGGCACATAATCTCCAGAACGCCGTTGAGGACTTTGGGAAACTCAAACAGAGCGAGCAGCTTTATGCGCGGGCCATCGAGCTCGACCCGAAATTTGCGCTCGCCATTGCGAGCTACTCCTGTTTGGAAAGCTGGATCGTGCACACCTTCGACCGCACGCGAGAGCGCCGGGAAAAAGCGCGTACTCTTGCGGAGAGGGCCCTGCAATTACAGCCTGACCTGCCAGAAGCGCACTTAGCCATGGGTTTTTCTTATTATTACGGCGACAACAATTACGATGCGGCGCAGAAAGAATTTGAAATCGCACAGCGCGGATTGCCTAACGAATCCGAAGTTTATCTCGCTCTCGGCGCAATCCAGCGCCGCCAAGGTAAATGGGCGGAATCGACTGCGAACCTTGAAAAGGCCGCCAGTTTGAATCCGAAAGACAGCTGGCCGCTGCAAAATCTCGCTGAAAATTACCAGGTGCTGCGGAACTTCGATGCGGCCAACAAAACGATCGACCGCGGCCTCCAAATTAACCCAACAGACGTGGGACTTTGGGAGACCAAGTCCAAGCTGGCCATCGCCGAAAAAGGCGATCTGAGCGTCTCGGAGAAAGCATTTCAGACGGTGAAATCGATGCCGATGAACGACCTGGACAAACTTAGGATCGCCAACGCGCGCGCGGACGTTTTTGTTTTGGCACGGAAATACCAGGAAGGATTGCGCGAAGCGGAAAGCCTGCCCGACGATCTCCTCGCACCGATTCACCCCGCAGCCTTGTATGGCAAATATTTTCTCATCGGCTTTGCGCGAAAGGCGCTTCAGGACGAAGCCGGGGCGCGAGCCGCCTTCCTGAAAGCAAAAGACCTCCTCGAAGCGCAACTGAAAGAAAGTCCCGATGCGGCGGAGACGCATATTGGGCTCGCGAAAGTTCTCGCCTATCTCGGAGAAAAAGATGCCGCGCTAGCTGAAGCGCGGCGCGCCACCGAATTGCTTCCGGAGAGCAAAGACGCCCTTGGCGGCCCGGAAATTGCCGCTGACGTGGCCGAAGTTCACGCGGTCCTTGGCGATAACGGCAGCGCGATTGAAATTCTGGACGGATTGTTGAGCCGACCGAGCGCTGTCACCGTGCAGGGTCTGAAAGTAAATCCGATTTGGGACCCGTTGCGAAACGATCCGCGTTTTCAGGCGTTGCTCGACAAATACGGTGCTAAAGCTTAGGACTCTTGTCCTTCTCTTTGCCGTTACCGCTGCCGCGCATGCGGACTGGAAGGTCGTCTCACTCGAATCGGAGGCGGGTCGCGCAGGAATTGAGCATCGGCATGTGGTTGTGGAAGACGCGGCCGCCAGTCGGCGCGCCCATCTCGATGTAGCAATTTTTTCCGCGAAATCGTGTGCGTTGCGTGTCATCGATAATCCTGAGGGCGAAAGCCTCAGCGCGATGATTAAACGAGAGAGATGCGCGTGTGGTGTGAACGGTGGTTATTTCGACACGGAGTTTAAGCCGATCGGCTTGCGAATTAGCGAGGGCAGGACTTTCTCGCCATTACGCCGGGCGCGGCTGATTACAGGAATCTTGCTGCAATCAAGCCGCGGCATTGACGTCATTCGCGTCGGTGAAATTTCTCACACTAAAAAAAATGCCGCTGCGATTCAGGCCGGCCCATTTCTCGTGGAAGGAAGCGAGCGCGTTCTTGGATTGAATGATTCACAGCTGGCGCGGCGGACGTTTGCCGGAATAACAAGTAGCGATCGCGCATTGCTCGGCGTGTGCTCGGCCGTTTCGCTGGCGGAGTTGGCGAACATCCTGGCCACGGCCCCCGTCTCTGCCGATTACAAGATCCGGCGGGCACTGAACTTAGACGGTGGTTCGTCGAGTGCCTTCTGGTTCGCGCGCGAGGACGGCAGCGCATTTTCAATTCCAGGGCAAAAACCGGTACGCGATTTTGTGGGAGTGGTTCCAAAGTAATTCACACTGTCATTCCGAGCGGAATCGAGGAATCCAGTTGTATAACCCTGAGCTAATTCCACGGGATCCTTCGACTCGGCTTCGCTCCGCTCAGGATGACGAGACTTTGTAAGCTCCACAAACGCTCGTAATCTCTATCCGGTAATGCGTACGTTTGGTCGATTCAGATCGGGTGACGAATTTTTCTACGGCGAAGTGCGTGGCGAGGAAGTGCATCGGCTGGCGCAGCCGTACTGGGTCGAGATTCAGCCCACCGGCCAAGTGTTGCCGCTCGCAAATTTGCAAATCGAGATTCCAGTTGCGCCGTCCAAGTTAATCGCTGTGGGACTGAATTATGCGGATCACATCGCAGAGATGAAACGCACTGAATTCGGCGCACCGTTGATTTGGTTCAAGGCGCCGAGTTCGCTGCTGGCGCACAATGCTGTGATCGAGATCGCGTTTGCCGAGCATCAAACCGATTTTGAAGTTGAGCTCGCTGTCGTAATCGGCGCTCGCACGAAGAATGTCAGCGCCGCCGATGCGCACCGTCACGTTTTCGGTTATACGATCGGCCTCGACATCACCGATCGCGATTTGCAAAAACAGGAGAAGCAATTTGGCCGCTGCAAATCATTCGACACCTACACGCCGATTGGACCATTCGTGTACGCGGATGTGGATGTTCGGGATGTTCCGGTAGAGTTGTGGCAGAACGGTGCGCTGCGCCAGAGCACGCGCACGAACCTAATGATCCATTCAGTTGCGCAGATTATTTCATTCGTTAGTCAATCGCTCACACTTTTGCCGGGCGACATAATTTTGACTGGAACACCGGCTGGCGTCGGGCCGATTCAAGCTGGAGATCAATTGGAAGCGGAAATCGATGATTGGCCACGCTTGCGCAACACGGTTGCGATTGCGCAAGATTCTCCAAATCGCACCGCTAAAGAATCCTTAGGGAACACAATTTGAAAGACTTGCTTACGACCTTGCAGTATAGATATTTTGATTTGAAAATGCGGCCGGGCAGAAGGAAATGGCGCGTAAAAAAATGAAAAGTTTTGCTGGACTCCCGAACAAGTCCTCTGCGATAAAGGAGAACCTGCACCGAAATCGAACCGGTCATCAAACTCGTGCTTCAACTATGAAAACACTACTGACTATCTGTCTCTGTTCACTCGCGTTCGCGTTGGTTTCGCTCGCGCAAGCTCCGCCTCCGGCACAAGCACCGCCGGTAACCGGGGGTACGAGTCCGGCTTCTCAGGCGCCGACCAATCCGGCAGCGGCAGCACAGCAACCGCCTGCGACAAACCTCGCGCCAGGCCAGCCGCCGCCGCCGCCGGGAGAACCCGGAGCAGTCGGGCAGCCTCCAGCGGCAGGACAACCTCCCGCCGCGGGTCAGCCCGGGGCGCCAGGCGCAATGACGAGTCCCCCGGCAGCCGGTGCAACAAGTCCCGCCGCAGCCGCTGCCACGAGTCCTCCTCCGGTTGTTGCAGCCACTCCCGAACAGCCCGCTGGGTTTTTTGCCGGTAATTGGTTGATCAGCAAGTTTCACCAAGGCGGTCCGGTCATGTGGCCGATTCTGATCGTCTCAATCGTAGCGCTCACCGTCGTGCTCGAGCGATGCATTTGGTGGGGTGGCCGCTGGTTCCGCCGCGATCCGAAACGGATCGAGAAAGTTTTCACCGCAATTGAAAATAGTGACACTGCCGAGGCTTCGAGGCTTTCGCGCGGTTCCCGCGACCCTGTGCTACGAATGCTTTGGAACGGTCTCAACCATCAGCACAGCTCGCTCGAAGCCGCGCTGCAAGTTGCCGCCGGCATCGAGATCAAACGCGCCGGACGGTTTCTGGTGGTGATGGATACTCTTGTGACTCTCGCGCCGTTGCTCGGTCTATTGGGCACGATCACTGGGCTAATCCGTTCGTTCAGCTTCCTCGGAAACGAAGAGCTGGCGGTGCAAGCAGTGACAGGCGGTATCGCTGAAGCGCTTATCGCCACAGCCTGCGGTCTGGGTATCGCAATTTTTGCGCTGATCCCGTTTAACTTTTTCACCTCTCGGGTGTCTAACTTGGAGTTCGAATTGCAAACGGCAGCTACCAATTTGGAAGTGATGCTCCATGCTCAGACAGCGGAAAAAGGAGTGGCGATACAGAGCGGCACGCCTTCATCGGCAACGCGCTCCTCCATCTAGAGATCCGGTATGCGCGTAGCGTCACCAATTCCACATAAGAAAGCGCGGATCGAGATCATCCCGTTGATCGACATCATGTTCTTTCTGCTCGCCAGTTTTATGATGGTGAGCCTCAGTCAGGTGCACATGAAGGGTATTAAAGTGAATCTCCCTTCAGGTGTTTCTGGTCAGACGCAGACAAAGCGGGAGTATGTCAGCGTCTCAGTCGACAAGAACGGCCATTACTTCTTCGACAAGGAGGAAATGAGTGGTGATGAGCAATTGCTGAACCTCCTGAAAATGGCGCACCAATCGGCGCCTGACGCGAAGGTCTTTGTTCGAGGGGACAAAGATTCAGTCCACCTGAACGTGGCCCATGCGCTGGACATCATTCGCTCGGCTGGCTACTACAAGATCTCGTTCGAGATTAAGAGCGAATCGCTCAAGGGAGTGCCGGGGGCGCCACCATAACTTGGATATGGCAGAAACAACAGGAGCAACGCCAACACAGGCCAGAACGTTGATTTACCGGCCCCCGCCGAGGTGGTATTTCTGGACTGCGTTGGGTGCTGCTTTAGCGATCCATCTGACAGCGGTCGCGGTGTCTCAACGGCACGAAGCTCCTGCGGTAGAGCTACCGCCGCAACCGCCGCAGGTTGTGGAAGCGGTGCTTGCCCCGCCTGAGGCAACTCCGCCGCCCGAGGATATTCCGATTCCCGAGCCGCCGCCTCCGCCGGACATCCAACCGGAATTTGTCGAAGAAAGAACACCGCCGCCGCGGCAGCCACAGAACGCGCAAAAATTTACGCCAATCAAGGCGCCTGGCCCCATGTCGATGTCGCGAGCGAAAGCCCTCGCTTTATACGCGCCGCGTCCACAGTATCCGTACGAGGCGCGTTCGCGGCACGTCACCGGGAGTGGAGTGATCAACGCCGACGTCGATTCAGCCAGCGGCAATGTCACCAGCGCTTCCGTCGCGCAAAGCACCGGCAGTCCCATCCTGGATAACGCCGCCACGAGCGCGTTTCGGCAGTGGCGATTTAGACCTGGAACAGTTTCCAAGGTTAGGATTCCCATTACCTTCACCATGACAGGTGCTTCGTACTAGACATGAGAGTAAGTTCGCCAGTTCCGCATAAACGAGCACGGATCGAGATCATTCCGTTGATCGACATCATGTTCTTTCTGCTCGCCAGTTTCATGATGGTGAGTCTGAGCCAGACGCACATGAAAGGCATTCGCGTCAATTTGCCCGCTGCGGTTGGACCGCCGCCGAGCGGCGTGAAGGACTTTGTCTCGGTAAAAGTGCTGGAAGGAAATGCTGTGTTTTTCGACAATCAATACGTCCCGGATGACCAGGTCCTGCCTCGCTTATTTCAGCTTCACAGAGCCAACAAGGATATCAAAATCTCGCTCAGCGCGACGCCGATGGCGATATATGGCGACGTGATCGGCGTGCTCGACAAGGTGCGGTCGGTTGGCATCACGAAGGTTGGCTACCAGATCCGAGCCGCCGGTGGGGTTACCCAAACAGGTCCAGCTCCTCCTGCTCCCGCGCCTCCTCCTCCTAGTCCTTAGCGCGACTCAAGCTGTCGAAGTTTAGGCGCGAGCTGGCGAATCGCTTTTGCGCGATGGCTGATCGTGTTCTTCACTTCGACGGGCAGTTGACCAAACGTTTGCTTGAATCCTTCGGGAATGAAAATCGGATCGTAGCCAAATCCGCCGTTGCCTCGCGGTTCGTCAGCGATCGTCCCTTCGACAATTCCTTCAAAGGTTCCGACGAGATTGCCGTTATGCGCAAGCGCAACGACGCAATGAAATCGAGCTTGACGCGCGTCCTCGCTGGCGCCCACTCGCGTAAGCTCCCGCAATAATTTGTCAATCTTTTCTTCGTCTGTCGCATTCACCCCGGCATACCGCGCCGAATAAATTCCGGGCGCGCCACCCAAGACATCCACCTCCAACCCCGAATCGTCTGCTGCAACGAAACCCGGCAATGTTTTCGACACCGCGAGAACCTTAAGCGTGGCATTCTCTTTGAAAGACGCCCCGCTCTCATCAGTGTCAGGCCTGTCGGGACACGGGCGAAGATCCCGCACTGCGACTTCTGGTCCGAGAATTTCTTGGATCTCGAGCGTCTTATGCGCGTTGCGCGTTGCAAGTAGAAGCTCCATCACGACCCAATTGAAATCTGGAAACTACAAATCCAAGAGTAAATTTTGTTTTCTTTTCCTCGTTTCCTGGGTTCCTGATTAGTTGTGATGAATAGCGGCCGCCGCAAACCGTATCCATTCGACCAGATCGAGCCTAAATGGCAGGCCATCTGGGACGAACGCCAGCTTTTTCACGCGCCCAATCCCGGCGAGAAAGGGTTCGATCCTGAGAAGCCAAAGTTCTACGTGCTCGATATGTTCCCTTACCCGAGCGGGGCCGGGCTGCACGTCGGCCACCCCGAAGGCTACACCGCGACAGACATTGTCGCGCGCTACAAACGAATGCGCGGCTTCAACGTTTTGCATCCGATGGGCTGGGACGCGTTCGGTCTCCCCGCAGAGCAATACGCGATTAAGACTGGCCAGCATCCAGCAATCACGACGCGCGAAAACGTGGCGAAATTCAAAAGCCAATTAAAACGGATCGGTTTTTCCTATGACTGGCAACGAGAGATCAACACCACCGCCCCGACTTATTACAAATGGACACAGTGGATCTTTCTCCAGATTTACAACTCGTGGTTCAACTTGAAGACAAATCGGGCCGAACCGATTTCCACCTATCGTGGAACTGATCCGGACAGCGTCCGTCTCGCTTATGTGGCTGATGTTCCGGTGAACTGGTGTCCAGAGTTGGGCACAGTCCTGGCTAACGAGGAGGTCGTAGATGGAAAAAGCGAAGTTGGCGGCTTCCCGGTTGTTCGAAGGCCCATGCGGCAATGGGTGCTGCGCATCACTGCGTACGCCGAGCGCTTACTGGATGAACTCAACGAGCTTGATTGGCCCGAGGGAATCAAACTGCTTCAGCGCAACTGGATTGGCCGGAGCCAGGGCGCGGAGATCGATTTCAAGATTGAGAATTCAGATCAGCAGATTCGCGTTTTCACAACGCGACCGGACACGCTTTACGGTGCAACCTACATGGTCCTGGCGCCGGAACATTCACTGGTCGATCTGATCGTGACCGAGGAACAGTGGCCGGCAATTCGAGATTATCGCGAACGCGCCGCGCGCAAGAGCGAGTTGGAGCGGACGGAAATGGCGCGAGAAAAAACCGGTGTCTTCACGGGCGCCTACGCCGTCAATCCAGTGAATGGTGAGCAAATTCCAATCTGGATCGCCGATTATGTCTTGGCCGGATATGGAACGGGCGCAATCATGGGCGTTCCCGCTCATGACGAGCGCGACCTTGAATTTGCGCGACAATTCGATCTGCCGGTTCGCGAAGTCGTGCACCCGTTGACTGACGAGACTCCGGTAGGGTTTGTCGGCGAAGGGATCGCAATGAATTCGCCTGTGATCAATGGATTGGCGTCGGCGGAGGCGATCGGCAAGATGATAGAATGGCTTGAAGCGAATCACGCCGGCAAACGCGCAATCAATTACAAGCTGCGCGACTGGTTATTTTCGCGGCAGCGGTATTGGGGCGAGCCGTTCCCGATTGTTTGGGAGAACGGAAAGCACAGAGCCCTCGACGAAACCGAGTTGCCCGTTGTCCAGCCGCGATTGGATGACTACAAGCCGATCGGTACGGGCGAACCTCCCCTGGCGAGAGCGAAAGAATGGATTCGCTATTCTGACAAAGCCACGCGCGAGACAAACACAATGCCGCAGTGGGCAGGCTCATGTTGGTATTACCTGCGGTTCTGCGATCCGCACAATGAGAACCGCTTCGTTGGCGAGGAAGCGGAACGTTACTGGATGGGCGGCGATAAACTCGGCGGCATTGACTTGTATGTCGGAGGAACAGAACACGCGGTATTGCATCTGCTTTACGCGCGTTTCTGGCAGAAGGTGTTGTTCGACCTCGGCTACGTCTCGAAGCCCGAGCCGTTTCAGCGACTGGTCAACCAGGGAATCGTCCTCGGCGAAGACAACCAGAAAATGTCTAAATCGCGCGGGAACATCGTTAACCCCGACGAAGTGATCGATCAGCACGGCGCAGATGCGTTTCGCTGCTACGAAATGTTTATGGGACCGCTGGAGCAAATGAAACCCTGGAGCACCCGCGGCGTCGAGGGCGTCGCGCGGTTTCTCGCGCGGGTCTGGCGTTTGCTCATGACAGAGAACCAGGCAGGCGAATGGGTGTTATCGGATAAGATCAAACAGGCGAATGCGACCAAGGCACAGCAGAAGTTGCTACATGCCACGATCAAGAAAGTCACCGAGGACATTGAATCATTTTCGTTTAACACCGCGATCTCGCAGATGATGATTTTCGTGAACGCATTTACCAACGTCGAAACAATTCCCTTGGCGGCAATGCGGACCTTCCTGATTTTGCTCGATCCCTTCGCACCGCATATTGCCTCCGAGCTTTGGAAAACGTTAAATACCAAATCTAGCGACGCAGGAGGAGAGATCACGGAACAATCCTGGCCAGCTTATGACGAGCATTTGCTCGTCGAGGACGAAGTTGAAATCGTTGTTCAGATAAACGGCAAACTGCGTGACCGAATGAAGATGCCAATCCTGGCGACGGAGGAAGAACTCAAAACCGCCGCGCTGTCGAACCCGAGGATTCAAGAGCGAATCACGGGTAAAAACGTGCGCAATGTGATTGTTGTTCCGAGAAAACTGGTCAACATCGTCGTATGAAAAGGATTTGGGAAGAGTTTAAGGAGTTCGCCGTAAAAGGTAATGCGGTCGATCTCGCAGTTGGCGTGATTATCGGCGCGGCCTTTGGTGCGATCATCAATTCATTGGTAAAAGATGTGGTCATGCCGCCGATCAGCCTACTCACCGGCGGATTGGATTTCTCAAACAAATTTATGATTTTGCGGGCGGCCAAAGACAGCTCGACCGCATTCAATACTCCCGCTGACGCGGCGAAAGCCGGAGCGATCACTTGGAACTATGGCAACTTCATTACTCTCGCGATCAACTTTTTGATTGTTGCGGGCGCAGTGTTTCTTCTCGTTCGAGCAATCAACCAACTCAGGCATCCGGTCGAAAAACCAGCCGACACCAAAGACTGTCCGGCATGCGCGATGAAGATCCCCATCAAGGCCACACGTTGTCCTCATTGCACAACTGAACTTTCGCAGCCTGTCGCGCATTAACGCTGTAGCTGGTACTTCCCAAAAGCCTACGCTTCCGTTGCATCAGTATCCCTAGGGAATTCCTGTAAATACTGCTTGCCCTTGGCTGCTTGGGCTGGTATTGAGGGCGCGATACTCGATGCCTAGATGCCTTAACCTAGTGCTCCCGGGAGCCTTAGCTTGCTTTGTGGTGGGCTGTGCCACGCAATCGAAACCGACTCTCACCAGTGGCCAGCGGATGCCTAAGGTGCGGACTACTGCTTACACGCACCACGAGGGAGGAAGCGGGGCTCACAACGCGGTTGGCGCATATCTTTCTGGACGGCATGTGCTGAGCGCGGCCTCCGATTGGTCACGATACCCGCTGGGAACGCGCTTCCGCCTCGCCGAAACGAACGAAGAATATGTCATCGACGATTACGGAAATGCGTTGATCGGCACCGACACAATCGATCTTTATAAGCCCAGCCGGTCGGAGGTGAAAAACTGGGGCGTTCGCTACGTGGACATCGACATCTTGCAATGGGGTTCGGAGGAAGAAAGTTTGAAAGTCCTCGCTCCGCGCTGCAAACATAATTGCGTTCGCAAGATGGTCGCTGCCTTGGAAAAAAAGAAAGCCAAAACCGTGGCGCAAAATAATCCCCGGCGCCCTTCGATTTCAAACTAGCGGCACGCAGCCAGAATGTGTGCGCGATGGGCGGCGCTTATCTCGCGAGTTGGTTTTGATTTAACGCGAATCACGCGTCATTTTTTCCGCCGATGAAAATCTTTGTCGTTGGCGGTGCGGGCTACATTGGGAGCGTTTGCGCCGAGCTGCTGCTCAATGAGGGACATGAAGTTGGCATTTTCGATAATCTGAGTGAGGGCCATCGAGGCGCCGTTGATTCGCGGACGCATTTCATTAAGGGCGAACTTGCGGATCGTCGGGAAATCCAGGCTGCCCTTTCTAATCATCGCCCCGACGCGGTGATGCATTTCGCCGCAAACGCGCTAGTCGGCGAATCGATGCAGAATCCGTCAAAATATTTTCGCAACAATGTTTGCAATGGATTGAACCTGCTTGATGCGATGGTCGCCGCTGGCATCCAGCGTATCGTCTTTTCGTCAACCTGCGCGATCTTTGGTCCGCCGGAACGTCTCCCAATCGACGAAACCGCGCCGACGCGCCCCATCAGCCCATACGGCGAATCCAAACTCGCATTCGAGAAAATTTTGCGTTGGTACGACGAGATTCACGGCTTGAAGTTTGTTTGCCTGCGTTACTTCAATGCTTCCGGCGCATCGGACAAATTCGGCGAAGATCATCGGCCGGAGAGGCATCTCATTCCCACTGTGTTGCAGGTGGCACTCGGTGAAAAACCGAATGTGGAAATTTATGGAACTGATTACGACACGTCTGACGGGACATGTATCCGCGACTACATTCACATCCTTGACCTCGCTCAAGCGCACATTCTGGCTCTCGGCGCAACCGGGAGCGGATGTTACAACCTCGGCACAGGCGGCGGTTCCAGCGTTCGAGAAGTCATCGACGCTTGCCACAGAATTACCGGAAGAAAAATCGAGACGATGGAAAAACCGCGGAGGCCCGGCGATCCGCCGCGGCTCATCGCCTCCTCAGATAAAATTAAGAAAGAACTTGGCTGGCGGCCGCAATTCGAGTCGCTCGACACCATCATCCAGAGCGCCTGGAAATGGCACCAAAAGTTTCCACGCGGCTACGAGGAATGAAACTGCACGCTACAGAGTCCGCTACCCTCAGCAAAGATCGCTTTGCTTCGCGAGTATGAGGTGCTGCGCTGAGAACAGCGCACACTAGAGCCGGAAAAGTTCGGCTCTGCATCTTTAATCCCGGCGGCTGCGTAAGGCATCAGTCAGGGCTGCTTCGACGTCTCCGAGTTTCAGATCACCAAGCCGTCCGCGCGGCGCCCTGAGAACTTGCACATTGGTGTTCGTAGGCGCCCAAACATCTGGATCAGTGGGGCCGAAGAGCAGAATGCAACTTGCACCGGCAGCCGCGGCGAGGTGCGAAATTCCGCTGTCGTGTCCAATGAAGATCGAATTCGCAAGTACGCCGGCCAGATCAGGCAGCGGCAAGTTTCTAGCGAAACAGACATTTCGATCTCTCCACTCGCGTTCCAGTTGCTCGGTCTCCGCTGCGTCGGCCTCGCCTGAGATCACGACGAGCGAAGGACGTTTTCCAGTCTTCGAGAACTCACCGCCTTTTGACATCATTGCGATCCACTTTTCGATCGGCCAATTCTTTTGCCGGCTGCCGCTTCCCGGATGAATGGCCACAACCGGTTGCGCTAAGTTCCCGAGAAATTCGAGCGCAAATTGCCGATCGCCGATTGAGGGAAAAATTCTCTGACTAAGATCAAGAACGTTGATTCCCAACTCCTCGATCGGGCGCGCAAGCTGGCGCGCAGCGTGTCCGGCGTTTTCCACGATCCTGGCAGGGCCGGTAATCAGATTTTCAGCGCCGCAGCGGCGCAGATTGCTTTCAAAGATTCGGTCTGGGTCGTACAGGTAACTGATGATCAAATCAAAGCTCGCGAAATAATCTGCCAGTTCCGCCGGTAGTTCCAGGTTGCTCGCGAAAAATTTGGCGAGCGGCGCGTATTCAATCGATCGCACCGCCTGTGCGTAGAAGCGATCCTCAGCGAGCACTGCAATGTGCTTGTAACCGAGTATCTGGAGATGGGCATGCGGCATGGAATCCCGGAGCGCCTTGAGCGCCGGCAAAGTGAGAATGAAGTCACCGATTGCGCCACCGCGGATTACCAGAATGCGGTCCATCCCTAACTGTAGAGGCGCTCTTTGAGGGCCGAAACAATGATTGAGTGCCTTCGGCAGTCATAAACCGCCGCTACATCTAATATTGTGTGAACGTGAACTGGAGAATCACGCCGCCGTAAACCAACGCGATTGCATGCAGACAGCGCCAGCGGAAAACGCTTCGAGCGCTCCAATTGATTTGATCACGAAGGACGTACGGGACCGCCACCCAAAACAGGCCGGCGATAATCAGTAAGTAAGCAAATACCGTTACAAACAAGCGGCTCGTTTCGTGGCGCAAAAACGCCGCGTCAAGCAGGGGTTCCGCCGCGAGCAAACAAAGAATTCCAAGAGCCCGCACTGCAAGGAATTCTTCCACGAATAGCAGAGCGAGTACGTAACCGATCGGCAAAGCAATCAGAAGCGGACGACGGAACCCGGAGAACTCGCCCATCTGAATCGTGGCCAGCAACGAGAAGCTCCATGCCAGACAGATCGTAAGCAGCACAACTCCTGCAACTCGCGAACGCGGAAACCGCTGAACGACGTGCGCGAAGCCCGGTTTTAACAAACCGATCAATGCGACCACGATTAGAAAAGCCCCCGCGATAATTCCTGCGCTGTGCAGGGACAGATGGTAAATCATTGGGTCGAAGTTCACTAGGCGTGTGAGTTTGGATAAGGTGACGCAAGTTTTCAACCTGCGATTGAGCGTGCGCTACTCTACCAGCGGCGTGCCATAGAGGCTGAAACCATTCGCTTGCTCGACCCGAACATACACAAGTCTCCCAACCAATTTTTCGTCGCCTTCAAACACGACGATCTTGTTTGTGCGGGTGCGGCCCATTAACCGCGCGCGGTTCGTTTTGCTGCGCCCTTCGCAAAGAACCTCCACTTTGGTTCCGATCAGGCGTTCGAGAATCCGGCGATTCGATTGGTTTACGACCTGGAGCAAATCCTGATTGCGCTCATGTTTGACGTGCTCGTCGATTTGATGCGGCATCGCCGCGGCGGGAGTGCCGCTCCGGAGTGAATAGCGAAACACAAACGCGTTATCAAATTGGATTTGCTCGACCAAGTCCCGTGTCTGCCGGTAATCGTCTTCTGTTTCGCCTGGGAACCCTACGATTATGTCGGTGGTGATTGCGATGCCACGGCGCGCCCACCGAATTTGGCCAACCAGATCCATGTATTTCTCGGCGGTATATGCGCGATGCATTGCTTTGAGAATTTTGTTGGAGCCGGATTGCAACGGCAGATGAACGTGCTCGGCAAGTTTCGGCAGCCGCGAGATTGCATCGACCAGGTCCTCGCGGAAGCCGATCGGATGAGGCGAAGTGAAACGCAGTCGCTCAAGTCCTTCGAACTCGTGAACGGCTTCAAGCAGCTGCACAAACGGAGATTTTTTGTCGACCTTTGGAAATTCGTGGCGACCATAAAGATTCACGATTTGCCCGAGCAGCGTGACTTCTTTGACGCCGCGCGAAACGAGGTGGCGCACTTCGGCCACGATCTCGCCAATAGAACGGCTGCGTTCAGATCCGCGCGTCTGTGGCACGATGCAGAAAGTGCACTGCATGTTGCACCCCTGCATGATCGAGACAAACGCCGTTGCTTGCCTCGACGTCAGTTGCTGGTCGCGAATGGTCGATTGCGAACCGGGCTCTTCAGCGACATCGACGATCGAAAGGCGTAAATCGTCCATGCGACTGTAGCCGCGGCCGTCGACCGCCGCCGCTTGAGAATTTTTCTTCGTGACCAGCTCATCGATGTACTCCGCCACTCGGTGAAATTTTTGTGTCCCTACGACGAGATTGACATGCGGCAAAGCTTTCAGTAGGGACGCGACGCGCGCCTGAGCCATGCAGCCA
>Ga0210403_10002438_pt1 | contig 16754 bp, 14 predicted proteins | sample IncBWC19MmetaG_FD_150863 | JGI IMG/M metagenome (GOLD analysis project Ga0210403, IMG submission 150863) | Forest soil microbial communities from Barre Woods Harvard Forest LTER site, Petersham, Massachusetts, United States - Inc-BW-C-19-M | ecosystem: Environmental > Terrestrial > Soil >... | reverse complement strand
CGATCACGGCCATATGATCGCCGTGGGGACGCCGGAGCAGTTGAAGGCTTCGATCCCCGGCGGATACGTGCTGCGCCTCCGTTTCGGGAACCAGACGGCGGACCTGTTGCGGCGGTTGCAATCGCTGGCGGGAGTGCGCGAAGTACGCTCTACCGATGGGACTGGCGTCGACGTTTATGCGGATCGCGGCGGTTCGCTCATTCCTGAGATTGCGACCCTGGGCGCGAATTCCGGCGCCGAATTGTCAGACGTGCACATCCTGGAACCAAGTCTGGAAAATCTCTTCCTGCATCACACCGGAAGGAGCTTGCGCGATTGAACTGGAAAACTTTTTTCGCCATGCTGGCGCGTGACGCTCATGTCGCCCGGCGCAACGCCATTCAACTTCTGATGCAAACCTTCCTGCAACCGCTGCTCTTCGTCTTCATTTTCGGCAAGGTGATGGTGGGCAGCGGCTACATGCCGGAGGCGTACAAAAGCCTTCTGTTGCCCGGCATCATCGCGATCAGTATGGTCTTCACCGGAATCTGGGCGGTGGCCATGCCGCTGATCGCGGAATTTCAGTGGACCCGTGAAATCGAAGACCGCCTGCTTGCCCCCATCGACGTGGCCTGGCTCGCGATCGAGAAAGTCATTGCCGGTATGTTGCAAGCGCTGGTGGCCGGGCTGGTTGTTTTGCCTCTGGCCTGGCTCGTGCTTGGCCGCGGAGTTCAAATCAGCATCGGCACTCCCTTAATTTTCGTCGTGATCATGGTGCTGGTCGCGGGTTTTTCCGCATGCGGAGGACTGGCGCTCGGATGCAGCATCGATCAACAGCATATTGGGCTGATGTTCAGCATGGTCATGACGCCCATGATTTTTTTTGGCTGCACCTACTATCCATGGAGCGCTTTGAAAACTTTTCCCATCCTGCAAAAGATTGTGCTCGTCAACCCGCTAGTCTATGCCAGCGAAGGATTGCGCGCGACGTTGGTTCCGCAGTTCCCGCATTTATCGATAACGGCCGTGCTGATTGCGCTTTTTTTCTTTGACGTTTTGCTGTTGCTGGTGGGATTGCGCCAGTTCGAGAAGAAGGCGGTGAGTTAGTCGGCGGCAGCTTCCAGCGCGGAATCGCCGCGGGAAGGTTTCTTCAGGAAAGCGGTGCGCTCCATTTCAAACGATTCCAGATTGGCTCCCAGGTCCTGCCCGTTCCAGCCCAGCACGGCGCCAATGCGCAACGCCGCCTCCCGGCTGCAGGATTCCGACCAGCACGCGCCCAGCGCGACCGGGAGGCGGCGCAGCAACACGTCACCCAGGGTGACGGCAAACTCCTTTCGGTAAGCCTCCACCACTTCGGCCACAATGTGCGAGGAATGCGGACAGATCGGAGCTCGCAGCTCCGCACTCACCAGCGCCATCCGGGCAATGTCCATGGCACGCGGTCCGTGCCACTCCATCATGCCGCGCGCAGTTTCTTCGCTCACCGATCCCGCTCGAGCAATGTTCAAAACCTCGTGGTCCAGCATGGGGTCCAACGAACTGCCTCCCCCCATCGCAACCAAGGAAGGCTCAGGGACGGCAATGCCAATCTTTCGCGCACATTCCCGCGCCAGGGAAGACGCGGTCGTCAATTTGCCGCCAATCACGGAGATCAGCCGTGCCGCTCCCTCCGGCGTGTGGTCGCGCAGGAAGTGACGCCGCGTTACCGCCGATGTCTTGTTGCCGCGAGAGTTCGGCAGAGGACGCACTCCGGCAAACGCATATTTGATGTCGTGGGCCGAAAGCTTCGCCTTGGGAAATAGTTTGACCACGGTGCGCAACAGGTATTCAATTTCTTCGGCGGAGGGCGCAGTCTTCCCCGGGTCGCCGGTGTCGGCGACTTCGGTAGTGCCCACCATTACCTGTTCGTTCCACGGCAAAACAAAGACGGGACGTCCATCGGCCGCCTCGGTGTAGAGCGCCACGCTGGGTGCACCCGAAAACCGCGGCAGAACAATGTGAGAGCCCCGCACACCGCCCAGCATCGGTTTGCTGGTTCGGACTGCGGAACGCTGGCAGATTCGGTCGGCCCACGGACCGGTGCAGTTGAAAATCCAGCCGGCATCGACGCGCTCGTCTTTTCCCGAGATGCGGTCTCTCAGGAGCACGCCCTGGGCCCGGCCGCTGGCCACGTTTACCGCGAGCACTTCACTATGATTGCGTACCACGGCTCCCGCTTCGGCCGCTTCCGTCATCCACTCCGCTACCAGACGCTCGGGAAATTCGCACTGTGCATCTTCGTAATTGAAGATCGACCACTGATGCCCGGCGTCAAGAGCGCGCTCTACCCGCTTCAATTCCATCTCGCTCAGGGGGCTCGATTTTCTTCTCCCGAATCGCTGGTAGAGCCACAGCCCGGCACGCACTTTCAGGGCGCTGCGCTGGCTCTGCTCGTTGAGCAGAAACAAGAAATGTACGGGATGGATCAGGTGCGACCGTTCCCGCAGCAGCCGCTCCCGCTCGCGTACCGATTCTCGTACCAGCCCCAGCTCTGCATGTTCCAGGTAGCGCAAGCCGCCGTGAATAATCCGCGTCGACCGGCTGGTCACGCCCGAGGCAAAGTCGTTCTGCTCGACCAGCAGCGTACGTTTGCCGGCCCGGGCACACTGGCGCGCTACGGCTACGCCGTTTATGCCACCACCAATGACCACCACGTGGAAGTGTTGCCCATCCACGGACGGTCGAGGTTTAACGGTTAAACTCATGGACTCAAATTAGCGGCGAGAGCCCGAGAGGGTTCGCGGGAATTCCGACACGCCACGGACACGTTAACTTGTTCTAATTCTGCGCCCGAACGGCAACAAAATGAAGGTCACCTTAGTCCAAGGGGCCAGCGGACCAATTCCACCTAACCGGCCCCCTGGGCGCCCAAAGATAGGTTCCCAAAGTAACCAGGCGGGCATCGCTCGATCAAAGTTTCACCCGGCCGGACACATTGTAAACCGGCCCGAGCCGGGTGAACGAAACTGGGGGGTCGCGGAACGACGGTCAACGCACGCCCCGGGTCAACGAACGCCCCGCAAACAATTACGCGCTCTTTCGCAGCGGCTCGGATTGAGCGCGTCGCTGGCGACGGCCTTCCAAGAACACGCGAATCATCTCACGATTAAAGGCCGGGATGTCGCCCGGCTTCCGGCTCGTGACCAGACCGCGGTCATTCACAACTTCCTGGTCGACCCAGGTCGCGCCCGCATTCTTAAGATCGGTCTTGAGCGACGGCCACGAAGTCATCGTATGTCCGCGCACCGCGCCGGCTTCCACAAGTGTCCATGGCCCGTGACAGATTGCGGCTACCGGCTTGCCGGAGTCGGTGAAGTGCTTCACAAACTCGACGGCCTTCGGATTCATACGCAGCTGGTCCGGATTCATCACCCCGCCCGGCAGCAGCAGCGCGTCGAATTCGTCCGCCTTGGCGGAGTCGAGCGAAACGTCCACCGGGACTTCGTTGCCCCACTCCTTGTGATTCCATCCTTTAACTTTCTTATCTGCAGGGGACACGACCTGCGTAGTCGCGCCCGCCCCATCGAGGGCCCTTCGAGGCTCCAGCAATTCCGATTGCTCGAAACCATCGGCTACAAGAATTGCAACTTTCTTTCCCTGAAGAGTGGCGGATGTCATTTTCTTTTCTCCGGTGATGCATGTTTGGCCGCTTAGATTAGCGCCGGTTTAGGAAACGAGCGGGAGAATCTTCGGTTAGCGTAAGATGCCGTCTGATTGCTTGCGGTTGACGCTACATTGCCTCCCCCCTCCACCGTCATTTACATTGGTTGCCGCATGTCCACAACAGGAGAACGATTCGAGCGAGCCGTCGCGATCATGGAGCGCCTGCGCGCCCCCGGCGGCTGCCCCTGGGACCGCGAGCAGACCTTCGATTCCATCAAGCCTTACACGGTGGAAGAAACCTACGAAGTTCTGGAAGCGATCGACAATCGCGACTGGCCCGAGCTCGCCGGCGAGCTCGGCGACCTGCTCCTGCAGGTGCTCTTCTACGCCGAAATGGCGAAGGAGCAATCGTCGTTTTCAATCGACGACGTGCTCGACCGCCTTTCCACCAAACTCATCCACCGCCATCCGCACGTGTTCGGCGACGTGAAGGCCGAGACATCCGCCGAAGTCAAGCGCAATTGGGAAGCTCTAAAAATCGAAGAGAGAAAGAAGCGTGGCACCCAAGAAAACCCGGTGCCGCCGGTGAAGAAAGACGAAAAGCATTCCATCCTGGCCGGGGTCTCCTCTGCGATGCCCTCACTGCCTGAGGCTTGCAAACTCAGCTCGCGTGCCGCGCAGGCCGGCTTCGACTGGCCCAATGTCGAAGGCTTGTTCGACAAGTTGGACGAAGAGACCAAGGAACTCCGCGAGCAGCTGAACGAATTTCCGCCGCCGGGGCCTCGGCCTCAAGGCCGGGGCCTGGCGGGATCGGGGCGAACGCCAGTTCCTGAAAATCTTCAAACGCGATTGGAAGAAGAGGTGGGCGACCTGTTTTTTGTCCTGGTCAACATTGCGCGCTACCTCTCGCTCGATCCCGAATCGGCGTTGCGAAAAACGAATCGCAAGTTCAAGCGCCGTTTTCAGTGGATGGAGGCTCGTCTTCAGGAATCCGCTCGCACCGTCGACCAGACTTCGATGGAGGAACTGGAGTCTCTGTGGCAGCAGGCAAAACGCGAGGAGAGCGGTCCGAGTGTTTGAGTTCCCACATCTGCGTCCGCCAGGGGCCTCGTGCCTTTGCCAGTGGGGCGAGGGATCTGGCGCGAGACGTGCCTGCCCGGAGCCTGGCGATCAGATGCGGCAGGCGAGATCCCTCGCCCGGCTGAAAACCGCCGTGCTTCGGCAGGACGACTGGGTTGCGAGGAGCCGGTGACCACGGACTCCATCGCGCTGCGCCGTTGTCACGGGATCGAGGAATTTCGTGCCTGCGTCGCGCTGCAAAAAGAAGTCTGGGATTTCAGCGACGCCGAACTGGTGCCGCTGCGTATGTTTGTCGTCGCCGACAAAGTCGGCGGCCAGGTCATGGGCGCCTTTGACGACGATGTGATGGTGGGCTTCGCGCTCTCGGTGCCCGGTACCCGCACCGGCCACGTCTACCTGCACTCGCACATGCTGGCGGTGCGCCGGGGCCATCGCAACGGCGGCCTCGGCCGGCGGCTGAAGCTGATGCAGCGCGAAGATGCGCTGGCGCGTGGCATCGAACTGATCGAGTGGACTTTCGATCCGCTCGAAATCAAGAACGCTTACCTCAACATTGAAAAACTCGGCGCCATCGCCCGTCGCTATAACATCAATCAGTACGGCATTACATCGTCGCCTCTGCAGGGAGGACTGCCGAGCGACCGGCTCATAGCCGAATGGTGGCTGAAATCGAAGCGAGTGGAAACATTGCTCAACCCGGAACTGTTGGACCCGGGACTGGGGGGCCGGGGAAAGAATCCAACGTTCGTCGGCGAGTCCACGATCGTGGTGCCGGCGCAAATTTACGAATGGAAAGCCGCGTCGGAAACTCGCGGCCAGGCCCAGCAGGTTCAGGAGCGCAATCGCGAGCAGTTTCTGCGCGCGTTCTCCCGCGGCCTGGCCGTGCTGGGCTATGAACGCGACGCCGAAGGCAATGGGAAATTCCTCCTGGGAGACTGGGACGAGAAATGGTCGTATGCCTCCCAAGGATGATCAAGGCAGCGCCACTGAAAAGTCAGTCTTCGAATTGATATGAAAATTGAAGCCATCACGCTGCGCGAGATTCACATGCCGCTCGTCCACTTTTTCGAGACCAGCTTTAGCCGTACCTATGGCCGGCGAATTCTACTGGTCACGGTTCACACCGAAGGCCTCGACGGGTGGGGCGAATGCGTTGCCGGAGAAAATCCCTTCTACAGCAGCGAATGGATTGATAGCGCCTGGCCGACGCTGAAGCACTATCTGATCCCTGCGCTTCTGGGGCAGAACATCGAATCTGCCCGCGATTGCCCGGCCCTTTTCGCCAAAGTGCGCGCCCACCGCATGGCCAAGGCCGCGCTCGAAAATGCGCTGTGGGATGCCGAGGCCATGCAGAAGAAGCAGCCGTTGTGGAAATTGCTGGGCGGGACGAGGCGCGAGATTCCCTGCGGTGTCTCGATCGGCATCCAGGATTCAGTCGAGCAGCTGCTGGAAAAAATCCAGATCGAACTGGCCGCGGGGTACCGTCGCATTAAGATCAAAGTGAAGCCGGGCTGGGACGTGAACGTACTCGAACGGATACGCTCGCGCTGGGCGGAAATCATCCTCAGCTGCGACGCAAATTCCGCCTACACGCTGGATCAGCTTGAGCACTTGCGAAAGTTCGATCAGTTCAATCTTCTGATGATTGAGCAGCCGTTGTGGGACGACGACATCTACTATCACTCCCGGTTGCAGAAGGAACTGCGTACTTCGATTTGCCTGGACGAGTCGATCGTCAACGCTCGCAGCGCCGCCTTCGCCGGCGAAACCGCCGCCTGCCGCATCATTAACATAAAAGTCGGCCGCGTTGGCGGATTCTCCGAGGCTCTGAAAATCCATGATGTATGTGCGGTGCAGAAAATCCCCAACTGGTGCGGCGGAATGCTCGAAACCGGCATCGGACGCGCCCATAATATTGCTCTTTCCACCAAGGAAAACTTTAGCTTGCCGGGTGACGTTTCCGCTTCCAAACGCTACTGGAAAGAAGACATCATCGACCCCGAAGTGGAAGTGTCGCCCCAGGGAATGATCGCCGTCGGCGAGCTGCCGGGAACAGGCTATCGCGTCAGGTTCGATTTGATTGAGAAGCTCACCGTAAGAAAAGAAATGCTGCGGACGTGACTTCCTGACGGTGTTGGGCTTCGCGACGATCAGGTTCGCCCCAAGGTAGGTTGAGCTCTCTCGTCCGCTGCCGCACGAGTTCGATTTCGCAAGCCCCGGTCTTCTCGATGCGCTCCTTTACCGGCACTCTTCCACATTCTTCTTGGCAACTGTGCTCAAACCCGAGGACGCCAACATGAAATTCGCTTCCCGGCCATCGTCGTAGCGGACCTTCACCTTGCCCAGGCCGTGATTGGACTCGAGGTCGATCTCAATTACCGTGGTTTCTTTGTGGAAAGCGTCCAGCACGCGCTCACCAACTTGGAACGGCGGATCGGTTCTCTTGATGCGTGGAGCCGGGCGCATCGCCTGCAAGTAGTTGCGTAGCCGGTCTGAAATCGAAGGCTTTGGAAAGGCTGGAGCTTCGTGCCCGCTACCATAGATTTCGCCGTCATCGCCCTGGACGCTGGCCTGCAGTTCACGCGCGATCGCCACCATCTTGTCGATCAGCGCTGCGTCCGGGTTCTTGGTGTAGATATTTCCGTTGGACCAATCGAGCCAGGGCGCGGGGTATTCAGACTTGCCATTCCATTTCGCGAAGTAGGGGCCGTCGTCGAAGGAGAGCGCGAGTTCCGTGTCTTTCTCGACATAGGTAAGCCACTCTTCGGGCGCGATTTGGTGCGCAGCGCTATCGGACCAAGACTTGGCGCGCGTGATGTGTAGGTCGTAACCCACGCGAAAAAACTTCTCCTTCGATGAGAACGTTTCTATGTTAGATCGTGGCTGGAGGCTCCGGCTCATCCGTTAAATAGCGATCAGGCACGGAAGTAACTGGGAACGTGGCGGATGCGCCGGCCCTACTTCTCTTGAAACCGAGTAGAAGCGAGCGCGAAGCCGCCTCAATGCTCGGCGGAGGGCCATCAACCAAGCTCACGACTCGGCCAAGAGGGAACAGCCCCAGGTTGGCCTCCGCATCTCCACGTTTTCACATTCACCACGGTGAATGGGGTTGTCACAACTCTTTGGCGGGGAGAGAAAACAGAGGGAATCGGACCCGCCGCCTCAATCTTAACCCGGCGCCCCATCGCTTCCACCCTCCGGTCACTGGAGATCGAACACGGAGGTAACTACAAAGAAGCCCTGCAGACGAGCCACAATCGATGGCGAATGGGATTTCGTGAAGGCCTTTGGCTCGACTGGAACTACTGAACCATCACAATGACGGAAGCCGAACAACAGGCACTTGCCATCTACGAGATGATTTGCGCGACCAGCGGAGATCGTCCGCTCTGGGGCAATTCGGTCGAACCATTGATGCACGCCATGTTCGACTGGAAGGCGAAGAACCCGGCGCTTACCATCCTTCGCAGTTCGTCGCCCGAAGTGCATCTCGCATTCTTACGCCATTCGTTCGAATGGTTACGAGCCGAGGCGCGGGACGGCGATGTTCGGGTTCGGCAAACCCTGCCGGAAGCGGTCCTGATCGCGCTGGAACTGGCCCCGAAGCCTTTGCCGCCGGACCTCATAGTGAAATTGTTGAGCGAGTTCCGGCAGGACTACTCCATGGCGCGCTTCTACTTTCCGTTCCGGCAGTTTCTTGCGCTGCTGACTCGCGATCAAGTCACTGACGAGATCCGGGCGGAGCTAGGAAAGCTGCACCTGCAGTTTGCTCCGAGCCCTACCGGCAAGATCGATAACGGCACGGAAGAAACCAGAGACCGGATCGCGGAATTGATCTACGTGCAGGGCGAGAAGCAGCTTGATCCCGGACGCGGCCCCTGGTCGCAAATTGTCTTCGACGAGATCAAAGGGAAGGACGAGATCACACGCGCGGGATGGGAAGGCCTGTTGGAACACTGTCGAGTTTTGGAACAATCCGTGCCGGGCGCGAAATGGACTAAGAGAGAGCGGGAGATGATCGCCGCTCTCGGAGAGAGCGAAGCCGTGTCCACAATGCTGCACTGGCTTTCGCTTGGGCCCACACCCGGTCAGCTCAGGGAGGCGAGATCGCCGATCGAGGACTCTGCCTACCTGAAGGGAATTCTCTGGTGTCTGGGATTCAGCAAAAAGCGCGAGGTTGCCGTTGCGATCGCGGAGTTCGTAATGGCATGCCTCCGCAAGATTCCTATGATGGGAGCGGTTTCACAGAAAGTCGGATTCGCCGGCGTGCAGGTGCTGGGCGCGATGGAGTGCACCGAGGCCGTCTCCCAGCTCACACGGTTACGCGCGAAGGTGAAGTATTCTGTTGCCCGCCGTCTGATTGAGAAATCTTTGCGGCAAGCGGCGGAACGGAACGGCTTGAGCGTCGAGGAAATTGAAGACATCTCCGTCGGGCGATACGGGCTGAACGCGGAGGGGGTTGCCGAAATTGCGATCGGAGATGCCACGGCCCGCCTGTGCCTGCGCGAAGACGGGCGAGTCCTAGTGGCTTGGAACAATGGCGACGGGAAGCTGGTGAAATCCGCTCCGTCTCACGTTAAGAAAGCGTTTGCCAAGCAGGTTCGTGCAGTTTCGTCGTCGGCAAAAGAATTGGAGCAAGCCTATCTCGCGCAGCGATTCCGTCTGGAGTCGTCATTCTTAGCAACGGGCAGAATGCCGCTGAACCATTGGCGGCAGCACTTCATCGAACACCCGCTCCTCGGGCTTCTCGGTCGCCGGCTCATCTGGATGTTCAGCAGCGCTCAGGGCTGGGAACGCTCGGGCATCTATTCGAGCGGCGATCTGCGCGACTGCTCCGAGACACAGCTCGATCTGAGCCCAGCCACGAAAGTCCGGTTGTGGCACCCGCTGTGTTCCGATTCGGCGGAGGTTGTCCGCTGGCGCGCGCGGGTATTCACGGCGGGCATGCGGCAGCCATTCCGGCAAGCCTTCCGCGAGTTCTATGAGATTACCGAAGACGAACGGCAAACCCGGATGTATTCCAATCGCTTCGCGGGTGTGCTCATGCGGCAGCATCAGCTAGCCAGCCTTTGCCGCTCGCGAGGATGGGATTACCGGCTGCAAGGTACTGGCTTTGACGGCTACAACGTGCCCACCAAGAAATTGCCTTCCTGGAACATGCAAGTGGAACTTCACGTCGACCTGCCACCGGATCGCGACAAATCCCTTCGCGATTCTGGGTTGGCGGAGCTGTCGGGAACCGGGATCAATCTGTTCGTTACTTCGGATCGAGTGCGGTTTTACCGCGATCGCCGCGAAGTTGCGGTGGATGAAGTTCCGGCCATTGTCTATTCCGAAGTGATGCGCGACGTCGACTTGTTCACCAGCGTCTGTGCCATCGGCGATGTTGAGTCGTGGTCGGATCTGGGAGACCACAGCACGGGTCTGTTTCGACCCAGATTCGAGACGAACGAGCTCTCAGCTGTCATTGCGCTTCGCGCTGAGATCCTTTCCCGCCTGCTTCCGCGCACCTCCATCGCTGACAGGTGCAAGATCGCGAAGACTCATCTGGAGGTGCACGGGCAGCTTGGGACTTATCGCATTCTGTTCGGTTGGGCCGCGGCCGCGCTGGCCACTGATTCTGGAATGCGCTGGCTGAGAATACCTCAAAAACTTCTGGATGCGGTAGTTTTTAACTTGACCGAGATCCCGATCGACTTGGATTATCGTACCGAGCTGGTCCTGCGTAAAGCTTACGTCCTGGCGGACGACTGGAAGATCGATTCTCCTGAACTGGTGCGGCAATTCATGCCGGAGTGATCTCCCCAACACCCAGAGTCACAGATGGAGAGAGACGGTGGCCCGTGACGAGTCTCCACCGCGGTCCACTGCCACGGAGAGGATGATTGCTAAGTGGGATTTGAGATCTATCTCCAATGCTTTGCCGGCGAGCCGCGTGGAATTTCCAGAGCTGCGGTTCGTGCGCTCTTCCCAATTGATGAACAGAGTACCGAGCCGGACGATTGGAGTGTTTGTTACGACCGTGCGAATTCGTGCCGTATTCGCATCACTCCAGTGCATTCCAATAACGGACGGATCACCGCGCTCTGCGTTTATCGGCCGTGCGGCGATATAAGATTCTGGGACTCCATCTTGAGCATCCTCAGAATGGGTCCCGTGATGTTGTACTGGCCCGGCGGCGGGCCACTCATCGCCAATGAGTTGGCGGCGGATGCACTTCCGCAAGAGTTAGTCGATTGGCTTGGACAGGCCAAATGTGTGCAGTCCGCCCAACAAATCATGGAAGCCATACATGCGTCATGAGCGCAACACAATAGAGGGGCACGAGTGGTGGTCTGGCATTGGGTGACTCTCAGTGCGGGTTTTGTACTGATGGTGGTTTGGCCGTGGAGACATAACGGCGGCCAGGCCGACCGGCGTTAACGAATGGCGATCGTCATCGAGATTCCGAGAGCAGAGAGAGATCGGTAGTCCTGATTTTTCGCAAACACGACGGACACCACGAATCTGATCGATGACTTTGTCGATAACGATATTGCACCGCTCTTCAGCATTCGTGAAGAGATGGCGGCAGATCTTTAATTGCTCGCGGAACGGGAAACCCGATGCTCTTTGCCGTCCCGCTGAGCACACGAATCAGCAACCAACAAAAACTCAGCCGAATTCGCGGGCTTGCGTTTGGTGAAGACAGCGGCCATTGAATCGATGGATAGCCTGATCCGAAGACCGTCACTTCATCATTCATTGGGGCAATAAGGGCGGGCGGTTCGGACACTTAGCCTTGTCTGTCCCACGACTGCATTGGATCGGTTTGGCCAGTCTGCGCATAAGTCTTAGCCGCGGGCAAGACTTGGGTCAGGCTTACGCACATTTTCAGGTTGTAGTCTCCAAACTGTCCACCCGCCTTGAGCATGCATTTTCCAACCGCGGAGCGGGAATTAATCAGATTGTAGAACGTCCTATTTTCGGTTGTGGCGTAGATTCTTCGCGAAAACGCTTGGCAAGAGGAAGCGGCTCTCAGGATACGACAATGGACTTCTGATCAGTTGCTTTGATCTTTCTTGGCTTCGACGGCTTCGGCCGCGTGGTGGTTGTGCGCCAGCTTTACCTCTTCCGTCTTTAAGATTTCTACGCCCTGCGCAAACGTCAGATTGTCAGGCAGGCGGCGAAAGTCGCTCAAGATTTCGTCCCACACCATGCTGAAGCCCTTGAACAGCAGGATCTTGCCGCTCATATTCAAGCTCATCTCGGTAATGCCCCATGCCCCGTCGCCCAAGCCCAAGTCGGCCTGCTGGACGCGGAAGTGTCCGCCCTTGTTGAGATGGCCGAGAATCCCCCATCCGAACGTGACGTCCTGGAAAAGCGTGCCGTCGATTCTCGCGAGCCGGTGGGTTTCTTTGTCAATCAGCAACTCGCCTTGCATTCCCGTCAATACCTGTTCCACGTGCGAGGGCGGAGCATAAGCGGGATTGGGCTTGAACTTCAACCGCACGAGCTGATCCCCCACTTTGCCCAGCGCAGTTTCGCTATTCTCCGTGCCCGCATATTCGTAGCAGAAAGCGTCGGGCAACGCTTTCACGATGCGCAGGCTGCGATCTTCATCTTCCTTTTCGCGCGCTGCTTTTTTGCGAACCTGGTCAGGGTTGTTCGCCAGCGAGTTGAGATGGTCCGTCTCCGTCCGCTGCTGTTCCGCCGTCAGCGGCTGATCATTGGCAGCAATGAGCAGGCCCGCCAACGCCTGATTGGTCTCGACATAGACGCGGGTTTGGGAACCTTTTGGGCTTTGTCGGCGCGAGTGAAACATGTGATGGACTTGAGGATGGTCCGCCGCCGAGAGCTCATGGGCAACGGTAAGCCGCACCAATTCGCCAGCAGGCATCTCGAATGTCTTAGAGTCCTGGGCCGAGAGCACGCTCGTGGCTGCGGTGAAGGCGACAAGCGCAGCGAGCGTTAGCCGACACCCTGCTGCCCGTTTTTGCTCCGCGCAATGCATCCAATTAGTTAGTGTAGCAATCCGTCCAGCGGGTTGCAGAGGGGATTTCCGGATATCCATGTAAGCGTGTTTGATGGGTTACCGAAGTACCGTCGCTTGCCGCGCGCGCTCTTTGTTGGGTATAGTCGAAAGGAGCGACGCGGCCGTCCCTTTACCTACAGTGATCTGGGTAGCGCACTATTCCGCTGCCTAAAGGAGAACATTTATGAGCGCTCCGTTGTCGGCAGATTTAGCGCAGATTGGCAAGTCCGTAGTCATCAAAGGCGAATTGTCGGGCAGCGAAGATCTCTATGTAGACGGGCAGGTCGAGGGCAGCATCTCCCTCAAAAACAATAGTTTGACGGTCGGTCCCCACGGCCAGGTCAAGGCCTCGGTCGAGGCCAAGGGCGTGGTGGTGCAAGGCAAGCTCGATGGCAACGTGCAGGCCAGCGACCGGGTTGAGCTACGCAAGTCTGCCGTGGTGAATGGCGACATTTCCACCGCGAGGATTTCGATCGAAGAAGGCGCTTTCCTGAAGGGCAAGATTGACATCCAGGGCAGGGCCGAGAAAGCGTCTGGAAAGTAACTTTTTCCGGTGGGCATAATTGCGTTAAAGTGTTGGTTCTAGAGGACGATTTAAGTGCCGAGGCACCAGTCGCCTCGGTCCAGGCGACGGTCAGTCTGATGGCATCAGTCACCCATAATTTCATGAAGCTCTTTCGCGGCTCTTCGGGCGGGACGGAGGCGACCACGGCACAGGCCGCCCAAAAACTCACCCGCCGTTCCAGCGGTCTCGGCGAACTCTCGCGCGCGTGGGAATCCGAGACTCCGCTGTGCGTGCTCGATCTCGGTTCCACATCCGCGGCGAACATCCGGTTTTTCACCGAGCGCAGTCACAAGATTTACAGCGAAGATCTGCTCGTCGCTTCCACCGATCCGAACCTTTGCACGAAAGATGAACAAGGAAATCCGGTCTTGGACAGCCGCAGATTTCTGGCCGACAACGTGGTTTATCCCGCAGCGCATTTCGACGTCGTGCTGTGCTGGAATCTTTCCGACTATCTGGACGAGAGTCTGGTACGGCCGGTGATGGGACGCTTGTGGTCCGTGCTGAAGCCCGGAGGAATGATGCTGGCGTTTTTCCATACCAAGGACGCCGGGCCGGACTCGCCCTGCTACCGCTTCCACATCATCGGAAAAGATACGCTCGAGATGCAGCCCATCGTGCTCCGCCGGGAAGCCCGCCGCGGACCCACCGGAGCGGTCCACACCGCGGTTAGCGACGGCTTCCGCCTGCAGCGTGTCTTCAACAACCGTCACATCGAAACTCTGTTCCGCGACTTTGCCTCCATCAAATTCTTCCTCGCCCGCGACAATGTGAGGGAAGTGCTGGTCGTGCGCTAATCGTTGTGGGATTCAGTTGTCCGTAGGATGTGGGGACAAGCCGCCTTGGGGCTGTCCGGTCGCTCTAGATCTAGATCGATCCCGTATTCGGCTCCGACGCCTTCGCCGCTGCTCATCTTCCAGGCAATCACGCCCATGCGAAACAGGAAGTGGCGAGAGATCTCAATCCGTGGAGCGGTTTTCGTGCTCGTCGAAAGTATCCTCCGCATCTCGTCAACGACATAGGCTCGGCGCACCGATGCCAGCCCGTCTACCCGCGACACATAGCTACGCATCAAGGGAAAGCCCGCGTAAACCAGCGCCAGATGCAGGGGATGACGGACCAGATCATTGATCAGGATGGCGCAGCGGCTTACGCGCAACGCCTCGCCGGCAAAGCGCGCTAGATCGGCGGGCTCCAGGTGATGCGCGAACAGGCTGCAACTGACCAGATCGAAACTGCCATCCGGAAAGGGAAGCGCCAGTGCGTCCGCGACCACGGCACGACGTTCCCCCAGCAAGTGCGTGTGCAGACGATCCAGGTCAGTTACCTCCAGCGTGATTCCTTTGCGCGCCAGTTGCTTCGCCGCGAGTCGAGGCACTTCGCCCAATCCAGCCGCTACTTCGAGTACGGAGAAATTCCTGTTTCCCGTCGCCGAGGAGACGCGTTCGATCAGTCTGCGCGTGGTGGCCACCCCGCCGAACCAGCGGTTGATGCGGCAGATATCCCGCAGTGAGGCTTCGACCTCGACTGGCGGGCAGGCGTCGGAATCGAGAAGCTCGGGCTGGACGGTTCGCAGCATGTCGAACAAGCCTCGAGCTTTCGCTCGGACGGACCGCCGGGGCGGCGGCTCCCACATAACCCGGCTTCAGACTTCGGCCAGCTCTTCTTCCAGCAATTGCTTGTTATACAGGTTGCAGTAGTAGCCGTTCAAGGCCAGCAGTTCGTCGTGGGTGCCGAGTTCGACGATGCGTCCGCTGTGGAGCACCGCGATGCGGTCCGCGTTGCGCACCGTGGAGACACGGTGCGAAATGAAGATGGTGGTGCGCCCCTGCATCACGTCGCGCAGGTGGTTGAGAATCTTGTCTTCGGTGTGGGTGTCGACGCTGGAGAGAGCGTCGTCGAGGATCAGAATCTTGGGATTGCGGATGAGGGCACGGGCAATTGCGGTGCGTTGTTTCTGACCGCCGGAGAGGGTGATGCCGCGTTCGCCCACCATCGTGTCGTAGCCTTCGGGGAAGCTCTCGATATCGGCGGCGATGTTGGCCGCGTCAGCGGCACTTTGAATCTGCTGATCGGTAGCAGATTCCACGCCCAATGCGATGTTTTCGCGAATGCGGTCACTGAAGAGAAAAGTTTCTTGCGGCACGAATCCGATATTTTTGCGCAACGATGCGACGAAATAATCGCGAACAGGTCGTCCATCGATTAGGACCATACCTGGCTCCGCGTCGTAGATGCGGGGAATCAAGCTCACCAGAGTGGTCTTCCCGGAACCCGTCGGGCCGACAATCGCCAGACTGCTGCCTGCGGGCACGCGCAGGTTTATGTCGTCCAGAACCTGTTTTCCTTCGTAGCTGAAGTTCAGTCCGCGAAACTCGATCTCGCCTTCGATCTCACGGGCTTGCGCTCCCCCAGCATCGTGAATCTCGGGTTGTTCGTGCATGATTTCGTTGATGCGGATCAACGAAGCTGTGCCGCGCTGGAACAGGTTGATGACCCAACCCAGAGCGATGATCGGCCAGGTGAGCTGCATCATGTAAGTGCTGAAGGCAACGAATTGGCCAACGCTCATCGAGCCGGAGAGAGACAGCGTAGTCGTGATCGCCGGAGTCGAGATTCCCACATGCGAGTTCCCGGGATTTGAAACCAAAGTTATGCGCGAAAGGCCGTGGATGACTTCGCGCCCGCCGAGCCACAGCACGAGCACCACGGCACAGCCCAGCATGAGCTCGAGGGTGGGCCAGAGCATGCCCATGAGGCGCACCAGGCGCAGGCTGCGACGGATGTATTCCTGGTTTTCGGCTTCGAAGGCTCGAATCTCGGCGTCTTCCTGCACGTAGGCGCGAATCAGGCGCGCGCCCGAGAAATTCTCCTGCGCGCGCGCAGAAATGTCGGAGAACATCGCCTGAATTCTTTCGAAGCGTTCGTGAATCCGACGGCCGAAGGTCTGGATCACGACGCTCACCGCGGGCAATGGGAGGAACGTGTAAAGCGTGAGCCAGGGGCTGATGGAGATCATGAAGGCCAACGCGCCCGCGGTGTAGACGATGGTATTGGCGGAGTACATGATGGCGGGGCCGAGCAGTGCGCGAACCGCGTTCAAGTCGTTCGTGGCACGGGCCATGATGTCCCCGGTGCGGTGGCGCTGATAGTAGGAGTAGGAAAGAATCTCCAGACGGGCGAACAGATCGTTGCGCAGGTCGAACTCCATGTCGCGCGAGATGCCGATCACGATCCAGCGGGTGAGGAACTGAAAAATTCCCTTGCTGACGGCGATGGCGAGCAAAAACGCGGCGTAGAGCAATAGCTTGTGCCGGGTTACGCCTTCGTGCAGATCGTCGGCGGCCTTGCCGAGGACCAGCGGAAACAAGATCCAGATGCCGTTGGTGAGCAAGACGCAGAGCGTGCCCGCGGCATAACCCCAGCGGTAGCGTTTCACATAAGGCAGCAGCGGACGCAAACTCTTCAGCAGCA
>Ga0210403_10002436_pt1 | contig 16758 bp, 14 predicted proteins | sample IncBWC19MmetaG_FD_150863 | JGI IMG/M metagenome (GOLD analysis project Ga0210403, IMG submission 150863) | Forest soil microbial communities from Barre Woods Harvard Forest LTER site, Petersham, Massachusetts, United States - Inc-BW-C-19-M | ecosystem: Environmental > Terrestrial > Soil >... | reverse complement strand
ACCCTGAAATACAAAACCCATTTTCTCATTCCGTACACGCGCCTCCACGGCCGAGCTGCCGCTATAAAGCTCGCGTCCTTCAAATTCCACCGTGCCCGATTCGGGACGTTCCAACCCGGCCAATGTGTAAAGCAGCGTCGTCTTGCCCGCCCCCGACGCCCCCGAGAGAAAAACCGTTTCGTTATGAGCAATCTCCATTGAGATTCCGCGCAACACTTCGATCCGACGCGCGCCCATTCGGAACGATTTGTAAATGTCGCGGGCAATCAGTTGCGGTTGCTGCACGAGCAAGTATCTGCCGTCAATACTACCAACGTGCAAGGCCTGCATGAAAAGAGCCGCCGTCGAAATCGCTTTCGCGGCGGCTTTCGTGAGATTCGAAGTATCTTCTTTTATGTCATGCCAAGCGATTGAAGCGTGGGCTGATCGATCGCGGACGTTATATAGAGGTCGTGATCGCGCTGATAATCGGCAATGGCACCGCGTGTGATCGGTCCAATGAGACCGTCCACTGCTCCTTGATAATAACCTTGTTGTTGGAGCGTCGCCTGCACGTTCGCGATCACCTGATCTGGTGGCAAGCGATTATAAGCGTAGACGGGACCGTCCCAGGCATAATACGCGTTTGGATAATAGCCCCAGGCAGGGAACCAATAGCCTGCGTTCCAGTAATACGGTGCCCCGAACACGAAGACGATGTTATTACGGTAATGGTTGTGCCACCAGTTTTGATCGTGCCACTGTGAACTGTAGTTGCGGAATACTGTGTACTGTTGGCCGTGCCAGTTTTGGCTGCCTTGAATGTGTCTGCCCTGTTGAAACTTCACCGGCGGCGCCTTTGTAGTGTTTGGCTGTTTTGAAACGTTGAAGTGCTGCGGCTTAACTGGCTTGCCTTCGGCAAACTTCCCTTTCGCCGCGTTCTGGCCAGCCGCAGTCGCAGTCTTCGCCTGGTTCGGCTTGCTCCCTCCCTTCAGTTGGCCAGCATTCGTTGCTTTGGCTGTTTGCCTTTCATTCCCCACTTTGGCTGTTTGTCTCTCAGCTTGGGTTTGGTTCTTCTTGGCCTTCTGAGCTTGATAAGCAGCGTTGGAAGTCTGAGGCCTCTTCCCCTTTTGCCCCTGATACGCTGGCGTTGAGGTTTGGCTTTTCCCTTTCTGATTCCCCTTGTGAGGTTGATACGCTGCGGTTGAGGTGTGACCGGTTGTAGGCTTTTGCCCACCCGGAACCGCCGTCGGCATTCTCTTGTTAGCAACTGCGCCCGCTGCCGGATGGCCGGTTGGCTTGGCCGCGTGCTGGGGTGGTTGCGTCTGCTTTTTCTTATTTTCTTGTTGCTCACCGTACACGGCACTAACGAGGGCAACACTACAAGCTAAAGTTACAAGTATTCTCATAAGATTCTTTAGTTTTCGGTTTTTAGACCCTTCGAAGTTTGCATTTATTCAACGTGACAGCGTCGTTTTTTGGATGCATGTCCATCCAAAGACAAAGTGACCGTCAATTCAGAGCAACATATCGCCGACAACGGTAAAGCCGCACAGCAGCGTTGCTGTGCGGCTCTGCGGGACTGAGATATGAATTACGCTACCCCAAGAGTTGCGAGCGTTGGGCTGTCGATTGCGGAAGTAACAGCGAGGCCATTGTCAGCCTGGTAAGCTGCCAGTGCTGCCCGCGTTTCCGGACCGATGACTCCGTCAGTCGCTCCGGCATAATATCCCTGATCTCGCAACGCGATTTGCACATTCACGATGACGTGGTCAGGCGTTAGATTCGCATAACCAGTGTAGATCGGTCCATCATACGCGTACCAAGCATATGGATCGTAACCCCAGGCGGGATACCAGTAACCGGCGTTCCAATACCACCAGCCGCCCAGCACAAACACGATGTTTGAGTAGTGCTTATTCCACCAACCGCGGTCATGCCACCGACGGCCATAATTGTAAAACGCAGCGTACTTCGCGTTATTGAAGCGATTCGTCCGCCAATAATTGGTGATCCGTGCGTTTTGGGCTCGATTGGCTAACACATTGTTCGCGAACGTAAGGTTTTTCTGCCGATTTCCTGTCAGATTGTTCCGGGCAGCGGCTCGAGTAGACCGCGCCATTTGGTCATTGCGAATACGCGCCGATTCTCTGCGGCTCCTTTCAAGCGTGTTTGCGCGAGCAACGTTCCGCTCGTTACTGGTTGTGGCCGCCTCCATACGGTTGGTTCGCGCACTGTTCCTCCGAGCCACGGCTTTCTCGCCATTAGTCGAAGCCCTGCTGCGGGCGAATGTTTTCGTCTTTGGACCACGTTCCGCGCTTCGCGCGCTGCGAATTTTCGCTGATTCCGCGCGGCTGCTCCGCAAGTTATTAGGGCCAGCCACCGAACGGCTGCCGTGCCGACCAGAGAAGTCCCGCGACACGCTTGCATGTCCGACATTCCGGGTAACCTGATGACCACCACCGCGAGCCGACATTACATGCGCGCTGCGCGCTCCCTGCGCACCTGCTGATCTCTGCGCTGATTTACCTCTGGGGGCGCCCAATGCCGTCAGCGCCAGCGCCAGGCTCCCAATACACGTTAGGAAGACAACACGTTTCATGATTTTCCTTCTTTTCTTGTAATAATTAAACTCCCCGCGCACTACGGCTGTTGCGATCTTTTTTAAAAAAGCCGATCGGTTCGACGCAGCCTCGAACAGCAGCTCTGCAATCCAGCTATGCTCAGAGATTTGTGCAAGAAGCTGTCGATTGCTGGCGCACAGCCTCAAACAGCACAATTGCAACGGCGGTAGCGAGATTAAGGCTGCGGGTCCGATGCATCGGGATCGTGATACAACGGCGCGCGTTCGCCGCTAACAACTGTTCCGGAAGGCCTTTCGTTTCGCGGCCAAAAACGAGAAAATCATCTTCGTGAAATTTCGCTTTGTAATAGGGACATTTGCTTTTTGTAGTGAGAAAAAAATAACGCGTCGCAGGCGCTTGCGCTCGTAGCAGCGAGTCGAACGAATCCCATAATTGCAACGGCACTTCGTTCCAATAGTCAAGGCCGGCCCGTCTCAATTGGCGATCATCGAGCGAAAAGCCTAGCGGTTTCACCAGATGCAGAGTTGATCGGGTCGCGAGACAAAGTCGGCCGATGTTGCCGGTGTTCGGCGGAATCTCCGGCTCGACCAGAACGACATTAAACACAAATCGCTAAGGAGCTCATGAAAGAAGAAATGACCTTAGGAATAATTTTTATGCTGCCCTTTCTATTCCCGCTTCCTGCGTTTCTGCTTTTCCTTAGAGATCAGAGTTTGCTGGCGACGAATCTCTCCAGTTTTACCACGTCAGCAGCGAATCTGCGGATTCCTTCACCGGTTTTTTCGTAGGCCATCGCGTTATCGTTCAGCATCCAACGGAACTTCTTTTCATCCAATTCCAGCTTCTCGATCTTATCCGCCTTCGCTTTTTCCGGACTCAATTTCCGCTCGACCGGTTCAGTGGATTTAGAGAGCTCTTCCATTAGCTCGGGGCTGATCGTCAGACAGTCGCACCCGGCGAGCTCCAGAATCTGTCCCGTGTTTCGAAAACTTGCCCCCATCACTTCAGTTGAGATATTAAACTTCTTATAATACGTATAAATCTCATTAACTGACTGGACTCCTGGATCTTCAGATCCAGTGTAATCACGCTTGTATTCTTTCTTGTACCAATCGTAAATCCGGCCAACAAACGGCGAGATCAGCTGCACCTTGGCTTCCGCCGCGCGGACCGCCTGCGGCAGCGAAAACATCAGCGTCAAATTACAGCGGATCCCTTCCTTTTGCAGTTGTTCGGCGGCAAGAAGTCCTTCCCAAGTCGAAGCGATTTTGATCAATACGCGCTCACGTGGAATTTTGTGCTCCTCGTAAAGCTTGACTAGCCGCCGCGCTTTGTTGATCGAACCTTCAACGTCGTACGACAAGCGCGCGTCAGTCTCGGTCGAAACGCGTCCGGGCACGATTTCAAGAATGTCGGTGCCGAATTGGACGAGCAGATGATCGCAAATGTCTTCGATCTGCTGGTGACCGCTCAACCCCGAGTTCTTCCGATCTTTCAAAACTTCAGCGAGCAGATGCCCGTATTGCTCCTTTTGCGTGGCGGCATAGACCAGGCTTGGGTTCGTCGTCGCGTCCTCCGGCTTGAACTCCTTCATCGACTCGAAATCCGCCGTGTCGGCCACGACCTTGGTAAACTTCTTGATTTCCTCGAGCTGATTCACCTTCGTTTCAGTTTTTCGCTCTTCGGCAACAGTTGTGCTCATAATCTTCGCTCCCTTCTTTTCACAAGCTACGCCGCAGTGAAAGATCGACAATCGAAAATCTCGAGCGTGTTCAGGGGCGAACCGATCTGCCATCGCCTGAATCCCCTTTCAGCTCAACCAGAATCATGTGCAGAGGCTTATCGCCAATGTTCTCCGCAGCGTGAGTTAAAGGATCGCGATAGATTACGTCGCCGGTCTTCAACTCGCCTTCGGTGATCTTGCCATGTGCTGCGTAATTGCGATACCGACCGCCTTCCAAAACGTAAATGACGTACGCCGGATGCGAGTGCACTTGCTCCTTGACTCCGGGTGGCAAAATCGCTTCGAGCACTCGCACGCGATCATTCTCGAACCGTACGCGTATCGTCTTGGAATTAACGACAGCCGGATCTTGCGCGTACGCGGGTTGCGGCCGGAAGCCGAACGACCACGCGACTGTGATTACGAAAATAATTAATGTTCGGATACGCATGGCGACAGCTTTACGAAACCATTTAAAGATCGACAATCGAAAATCTGTAGCGGCCATCTGTGGGCGTTGGATCATTGGTCGTGCGATTGTCTGCTGCGTTTCTATGGGCGTTTGTTCAAGAACGCGGTGGCGCGTTCTAGAAAATTTGGCTGTTTCTGGAAATCCGCCTGTGAACGGGAGCGACATTCAAAGCCGCTCGACGAAGAACATAAAACGGCGCATTCGCCACGTATTGGTTGACCACGATCTTCCAAGACTGAGACTCGGGTTGTTTCTTCGAGTAAATCGCAAGGCCGCGCCCGAACCAACGCGATTTTTGGATTGAACGTGTTGCAGTCAAGGAAATCCTTGACCATCTTGAGAGTTGCTTCGTCGAAGACCTGGCCGCGCACCATCGCGCTACGCGGAAACCGGGCGCGGTTCGGCGGATTTGCGCGACCCGAGTGCCGCGCGGACGAAATTATTTCCAAGCTCCCACATCGGGCCGGGGAACTTGCGGCATTCGTTGAGCACATCGTCCAGCGCGTTAACGAACATCTCGACTTCCTTTTCGCCGATGATTAACGGCGGCAGGATTCTGATCACATCCAAATTATGGCCGGCCACTTGCGTGAGGATGCGATGTTTGCTCAACATTTGGCTCACCACCATTTGGGCAAAGAGCGCCTTATCAATCTTGTGCAGAAGTTTCCACGCCATTTTGAGTTTCAATTCCTGCGGCTCCTGAAATTCGATCCCGATCATGAGTCCTTTACCCCGCACTTCCTTGAGGAACGAATGCTTTGAACGAAGCACATCGATTTTCTCCATCAACAGCGCGCCCGTTTTCGCTGCGTTCGCGACAAGATTCTCGCTGTCGATAATTTCCAGTGCAGCCAGACCGCAGGCCATCGCCAGATTGTTGCGTCCAAACGTGCTGGAGTGCACCACACAGCGGTCCATACGCGAAAACGTTTTCTGGTAAATATCGCGCCGGGTAATGATGGCGCCGCATGGCACGTAACCGCCGCTTAAACTCTTCGCGATGGTGATAATGTCCGGCTTCAGATTCCAATGCTGGAAACCAAACATCTTCCCGGTGCGCCCGAGTCCCGTCTGCACTTCGTCAGAAATCAGCAGCGTTCCATATTCGCGGCAAAGCTCTTGTGCACGAACGAAGAAATCCGTCTTCGGTGTTTGACAGCCCTTGCCCTGAACGGTCTCGATCACAAACGCCGCCACATCGCGCGCCCGTAACTGTCGGTCCAATTCATCGATGTCGTCGAGCGACACGCGCGCATCGAATCCTTCCATCAACGGCCCGAACCCTTCTGTAAAACTTTCGCAACCCATCAATGACAACGATCCGAAGCTCAGTCCGTGAAACGCACTCGTGAGCGAGACCGCGCGTTTTCGACCCGTCGCGGCGCGGGCAAACTTCAAAGCTCCTTCCATCGCTTCAGTTCCGGAATTACAGAAGAACACCCCGTTCAAATGCGGCGGCGTGCGCTTAACTAGCGCTTCAGCCAGCAATCCGCTCAGAAGCGAGCAATCCAATTGAACCATGTTTGGCAGATCAAGATCGAGCACGTCCCGGATGACCTGCTTCACGACTGGGTGATTACGCCCAAAATTGAAGACACTGTAGCCGCTCAAGAAATCGAGATACGGCTGGTTATCCATATCGTAGAGATAGGCGCCTTCCGCACGCGCGTAGACTTTGTCGAAACCGATCACGCGCTGCGCTGCAACCAACGTGCGGTTTATATGGCGGTCGTGCAGTTCGTAGTTTTCGCCAAGACGCGAGGCGACAATCTCCTTCAGATCGAAAGCCATGAGGAAGAAAACCTCAGCGATTCGCGCTCGAAACGCAAATCCTCTAGCCAAGCGCTTGTGGCGCGTGAAGGTCGCTTCTCACGCAACACCAACAAGGGTCGTGGCTACAAAAAAGCTGCAGGATTCAGAGCGAATCCTGCAGCTCAGTTTCGCGAATTCAGCTTCGCTTAGTCTTCAACTATCACACGATCAACCGTGCGATGCTCGACTGGGCCCGTGTAATAAACCCGGACTCTTTGGCCGGCTCGCAATGGCGCTGTCACAACTTTGCCGGCCGCGTTAACAATGTTCGCCGCCGTGCCCAAAGCGAAACTTACAGGGCCCTGCTCGCCCCTGACGACGATCGTCTTACCAGGTTCGTAGGTAGTTACCGTTCCCGTCTCGTAAGTCGTGCTGGTAGTCGTCTCTGTCGTTGTTGGTCTCGTTGATGTTGTTGTTTCTTCGGTCGTGGTCGTGCTGGTTTGTGCAAACGCCAACGGCGCAGCCAGCCCGCAGACCAAAGCAATAATTGTCTTCTTCATTCTTTACTTGGGTTTACCTCCACAGTTCGTGACTCGCGGCTCGAACGGACGCTCCTTGTCCGTTTTATCTCTTCATCCGCCTAGTAGTGTCGTGATTCGAGAGATTCGCGATTTCGGCGATTTGAGTGGGCGTCACGAATTCAGTAACATAGAACGCCAATGACGAGCAAAAAACCGCATGCCGATCCAGTTGTTACAGACGAACTGGTCAAACAACACGGCCTTACGCCGGAAGAATTCGAGCGGATTAAGAAAATCCTCGGACGAGAGCCGAACTTCACCGAACTTGGGATTTTCTCTGTCATGTGGAGCGAGCATTGCTCTTACAAGAATTCAAGGAAAGAACTGAAAAAGTTTCCTACGACCGGCGCGAACATTCTGGTCAAAGCGGGCGAAGAAAATGCAGGCGTGGTCGACATTGGCGACGGCTGGGCAGTCGCGTTCAAAATCGAGAGCCACAATCACCCGAGCGCGATCGAGCCTTTTCAAGGCGCAGCCACAGGTGTCGGCGGAATCATTCGAGACATTTTTACGATGGGCGCGCGCCCAGAGTTTTGCCTGAATTCCTTACGCTTCGGGCCGATTACCGATGGAAATTCGAAACCGGAAATTCGACAGTCAAAAATCGCAGCAAACCGACGATTATTTACGGGTGTCGTCTCGGGTATCGCGCATTACGGCAACTGCGTCGGCATTCCGACAATCGGCGGCGAGATTTATTTCGACGAAAGTTTCGACGGTAATCCACTGGTAAATGTTTTTTGCCTCGGCGTCTTGCGCCACGAACAACTCGCGCGCGGTACCGCTGAAGGCGCAGGCAATCCTGTCTTTTACGTCGGCGCCGAAACGGGCCGTGACGGCTTGGCAGGCGCGGCGTTTGCCTCGCGCGAATTGACCGAGCAATCGCGGGAAGATAGACCAGCGGTGCAGGTTGGCGATCCTTTCAAGGAGAAGTTGTTGCTGGAAGCATGCCTCGAATTGATCGCTCGCGACGCGGTCGCCGGAATTCAAGATATGGGCGCTGCGGGCCTGACTTGTTCAACGTGCGAAACGGCAAGCCGCGGAGGCAGCGGCATCGAAATCGATCTTGCCAAAGTCCCACGACGCGAACCAGGGATGACGCCGTACGAAATCATGCTCAGCGAATCGCAAGAACGCATGCTGATTATTGCGAAACGGGGCCGAGAAAATATCGTTCGTGAATTGTTCGATAAATGGGATGTGCCGTGCGCGGAGATCGGTCGTGTTACCAGTGATGGCATCATGCGCGTTCGAAACAACGGCGCGGTTGTGGCGGAAATTCCGGCGAAAGCGCTTGCCGAAGAAGCGCCGCTTTATTCACGCGAAGCTCGGAAACGAACTGCCGAGAGCGCAGAGGACGCAGAGGTAATCAAAAAAATCTCTGCGAACCCGGCGTTCTCTGCCGCTGAATCTCTCCGGCAGCTTCTTCTCGATCCGACGATTGCGTCCAAAAATTGGGTGTATCGGCAGTACGATCACACAGTTCGCACGGGAACGGTGGTGAAGCCCGGCTCCGACGCCGCAGTGTATTTTGTTCGTTACGCGAACAAAATTCTTGCCGCGACCACCGATTGTAATTCACTCTATTGCGCGCTCGATCCCCGGGAAGGAGGGAAAATCGCTGTTGCCGAAGCAGCACGCAATCTCACCTGTTCCGGTGCGCGCCATCTCGCAGTTACAGATTGCCTTAATTTCGGAAACCCCTACAAAGCGGAAAACTTCTGGCAATTGCGCGAAGCCGTTGAGGGAGTGGCCGAAGCCTGCCGCGCGTTCGGCACGCCTGTTACGGGCGGAAATGTCTCGTTGTACAATGAGAGCCCCATCGGGGTCGTCGATCCAACGCCAACAATCGCGATGGTTGGATTGATCGACGACGAAGAGCACATCACCACACAATGGTTCAAAGGCGAGGGCGATGTGATTATTCTTGTTGGGCAAATCGGAGACGAGCTTGGCGGCTCGCGTTATTTGAAAGTTTGCCATGGACTGAAAGCCGGTCCGCCACCACACATCGATCTCGCACACGAACTCAAGGTGCAAAACGCCGTTCGCGATCTGATCCGAGCGAGTCTAGTCAAAAGCGCCCACGATTGCTCTGAAGGCGGATTTGGCGTTGCACTCGCTGAATGTTGCTTCAATCCTCAACAATTGTTTGGAGCAGAGATCGAGATGAAGGCAGGCGACACGCCTGCCGCTACAGTACTATTTAATGAATCTCAGTCGCGGATCGTGATTTCGGTCGCGCCTGAAAATCTCGACAATACAATCGTGTCCTTACGTAAACGCGACGTTCCGTTTCAGCAACTTGGCAAAGTCGGCGGGAATCACCTGGGGATCCAAATTAACGAACAGACCTTTCGCTGGCCAGTTGCCGACATTTACGATCCATGGTGGAACGCAACCCGTCGCGCAGTCGAACAAGAGGAAAGCATTCCGAGCTTGTGAATCCACAAAAGGCGCGATTGAATACACGCCAATCTGATGGATGATTTCTTGTGAATTTCCCCTCGAACAGACCTGACCTAGAGGAAATGCCCGACTCCGCGGTTCTGCCGCAGCACGAATGCGGGCTTTTCGGTGTGTTCGGTCATCCGAAGGCGGCAGTGCTGACGTACTACGGCTTGTTCGCGTTGCAACATCGCGGACAGGAAAGCGCCGGCATTGTGACCAGCAATGGCCCTGGCACGAGCTTTCTCATGCACAAAGACATGGGCTTGGTCTCGCAGGTGTTCGGTCAGGAAGAACTGGCCAGACTGAAGGGTACACGCGCGCTCGGGCATACGCGTTACTCGACGACGGGCACCAGCACGATCAAGAATGCGCAACCGTTCGTGGTCGATTGCGTGCGCGGCCAGATGGCTATTGCGCATAACGGAAACTTAATTAATGCCGACATCCTGCGCGATGAGCTCGAACGGAGAGGCTCCATTTTTCAGACTACCGCCGATAGCGAAATTATTTTGCACCTTCTAGCGCAGCCTTCGGACAATGGTGGAAGTGTCCTAGCGGCGTTACGCCGGGTTGAGGGTGCGTTTTCGCTATTGATCATGAGCGAACGCGAACTCATCGCAGTGCGCGATCCTTTCGGCTGGCGGCCGCTCGCACTCGGGAAAATCGATGGCGCATATGTGCTCGCGTCTGAAACATGCGCCTTCGATCTGATCCACGCCGAGTTCATCCGCGAGGTCGAACCGGGCGAAGTGCTGATTATCAATGAACACGGATTGCGCTCGGAACGGCCCTTCCCGGATGCGCGTCCCGCATTCTGCATGTTCGAATACGTTTACTTCGCGCGGCCGGACAGCATCATAGGCGGCGTTAACGTCGGAAAAGTCCGAATGGAAATGGGACGCGAACTGGCACGCAGATTTCCTGTCAAAGCGGACATCGTCGTGCCTGTGCCCGACTCTGGGAACTACGCTGCTCTCGGTTTTGCTGAACAGCTAAAGATTCCTTTCGAGCACGCGTTCGTCCGGAACCACTACATCGGCCGCACATTTCTGCAGCCGAGCCAGCTCATCCGTGATTTCGACGTGCGCGTGAAGTTGAACTTGATCAAGGAAATGGTGGCGGGAAAACGCGTGGTCGTTGTAGACGACTCAATCGTCCGCGGTACCACTGCGCGTGCGCGCGTGGTGAACCTCCGCGAAGCCGGCGCGAAAGAAGTGCACATGCGCGTCAGCTGTCCACCACATCGCTTCGCATGCCATTACGGCATCGATTTCCCTGATCCTGAAAAATTGATCGCGAACCAGATGTCGATGGAAGACATCTGCAAATATCTTGGTGTGGACAGTCTTGGTTACCTCGATGTGGAAGGGATGGTTCGCGCGACGGGAAAACCATTGAACAGTTTTTGCCTGGCTTGTTTCAACGGCGATTATCCCCTGCCCGTTGATCCTGCGCTGGACAAGTTCATTATGGAACGCCGCGAGCAACGCGCCAAAGCGCTGGCCGACCAGGAAGCGCAGCCAACTTTGTTCACCGATCTAAAATGAATTGTAAGGCCGGCGCTTCGCCTGCCGAAACCAATTGGCAACCGGAGCGGTTGCCCTACAACGTATCGTTGTGAAAAAAGCTTATGCGCGCGCGGGCGTGGATGTCGATCTGGCAAACAAGCTGAAGCGCGGCATTGGCGCATTCGTTAGGCAAACGCATGGCCCGCAGGTGCTCGGGAAAATCGGCGGGTTCGGCGGATTATTTCGTGCGAGTTTTCCAGGGATGCGCGAACCGGTGTTGGTCGCGAGCATTGATGGCGTCGGCACGAAATTGAAGATCGCCTTCGCGATGGACAAGCACGCAACCGTGGGCGTGGATCTCGTGAACCACTGCGTCGACGACATTGCAGTTCTCGGCGCGCGTCCGCTTTTCTTCCTCGATTACATCGGCTGCGAGAGACTCGAGCCCCGCGTGTTTCAGCAATTACTTCGCGGTCTTTCCCGCGCCTGTCGGGGCGCAGGCTGCGCACTTCTGGGAGGCGAAACTGCGCAAATGCCCGGAATGTACCGCAAGGGTGAATACGATCTCGCAGGCTGCATCGTTGGCGTCGTGGATCGAACGAAAATCATTGATGGCAGCACGATCAAACCCGGCGACGTTGTTCTCGCTCTCGCTTCCAACGGTCTGCACACCAATGGCTACTCGCTGGCGCGAAAAATTTTGTTCGAGAAAATGCGGCTCAAACCGAGTTCGCCTCTACCCGGGTCGACAATCACGCTCGGCGAAGAATTGCTGCACGTGCACAAAAACTATCAGCCGGTGCTGGCAAAAGTTCCCGTTGGCGTGATCAAAGGGCTCGCTCATATCACCGGTGGTGGTCTCATCGACAATTTGCCTCGAATTTTGTCGTCGAATTGTGACGCGGTAATTGAAACGAAAAGCTGGCGCGTGCCGAAAATCTTCCAAATCCTGCAGACAAATGGAAACGTCGATGCTCACGAGATGTATCAAGTCTTCAACATGGGCATTGGAATGGTGGCGGTTGTCGCGGAGCGAAATGCACGAAGGGCAATGTCGATTTTAAAAGCGAAGCGAATTGGCCGGATCGAGTCCGGATCGGGTAGAACGGTTTTGAAATTCTAGGGCGTCCGCCGCGGCGGACGCCGGTGGAATTATGGCAACTGCGGCGACGCAGGATCGGTCGCATTCACCGCAATCTCCAGTTCCGGCTCGGCTGTTGGCGCGACGGCTTTTCCTTTGCGCGACACGCGCTGCAGGCCTGCTCGAAAGGCAGCAAGATCAACCAGTTCGGCTACGCGCGATTTCAACGCGCGCGCGCGCGTTGCAAGAAAACCGAGGAAAGCCCCGTAAAAAACGATTGGCCAGAGATCAACGCGAGAAACGTTAACCTGGTGGTAAATCAACAAACTTATCGCAATCAGATTGAAAATGATCATGGTAATAACCATTCGGTTGCGAAGCCGCACACGGGTCAAACACTTTCCTGCCCCGTGATATTCGGTGACAGTTTGAAGCGCGATGCTCCACCAGAAATTGCCGTAAATTTGAATATCCCAGTCGTTCCAGCCGCTATCGGTGGAATAGCGCCAGCCTTCTTCGTCCAGCAACCGAAACATTTCGCCCAGGAAATAGTGGCGGTCCCTCCCCTGCTCGCTCCAAAATACGCGCCGACTGAGGCTACCTCGCGACCGCACGCGTATGGGTAAATGTTCGTGCTTCCGGATGACGTTTGCCGGTGTGCGTTTGAAACGCAGCCAGGTGAAATACCGGGCGAATCCGCGCACGAGCGGTTGCACAAACGCGAGGATCATAACCAGCAGGCGCGCGTGCACCGTGTCGAATTTTGGTTCGATTCGCGCCCGCACCATATACGAAAGCGCCACGCAAAAAGTGCCGCCGAACATCAGGTACGGAACAATGCGCAGTCCAGGCAGAAAAATTCCGAGGCCAAAAAGAAAGATCGTCAGCGCAAACCATTCGATGCTGCTGAGGTATGCGGCGACCTCTGATTGCGGCGCGGGATAGATCGATTGGAAAAATCCTTCACCGAAAATCCCGTGATAAATGACCGGGCGATTAACAAACCAGCTGAACCGCGTAGCGCCGTAGATTTGACCGCGCCATTTCGCTGTGCCAGTCGGGCCGAAAAAGATCAAATGTTTAAAGCGCAGCAGGGATTCCGCTTCGCCGTAGCCGTCTTGCTGTTTTAAAAAAGCGCGCAGCGTAAACCGCCGATAATGCCAGACGATCGCGGTCGGACTGAACGAGATTACCCATCCAGCCTGCTGAATTCGCCAGCAGAAATCCACGTCGTCGCCGGCTTTGCGATATTCGGGATCGAACCCGCCTACGCCTTCGAAGACCCAACGGTAAAACGCCATGTTACAGCCGGGAATATGCTCAGCGACGGTATCGGTAAGCAGAACATGGTTTGGTCCGCCCGGCGCCGCAGCAACGCACGCCTGAATCCAATTTTGTGCCGGCGGCGTGATGTTTGGTCCGCCGACTCCGGCGTAATCGCCACTGACAAGCGTGCCAATCAGGTAGTACAGCCAATCGGCGTCCACCATGCAGTCCGAATCGGTGTAGGCCAAGACTTCGCCCTTGGCAGCAGCTGCACCGGTGTTGCGGGCGTGGCTTAATCCGTGATTGCTCTGATGAATGTAGCGCACCCACGGGAACTGCGCGGCCACGTAAGCAGTATCATCGGTCGAACCATCATCAACGAGAATGACTTCGTAAGCCGGATAATTTAGTTTGCCTAACGAATCCAGGCAGGCGCCAAGAGTGCGACCCCCGTTGTACGAGCAAACAATGACCGACACGAATGGCGCCTTGGGCAACGGAAGATGAGGTGAAGTCGAATTGTTTCCTCCGAGCTTTTCCTGAATCGTGTAGAACGCCTTTTTCGGCTTGCGCTCACGCGTGACGATGCCGAACGCCCAGTCCGTAATTTCCTGGCCGCCGGTGAACCATTCGTCCGTCCAGGTGAAAAAAATCGTTCCGGCCAGACCGCATTTCACCACGCTGTCGATGTGCCAGCCGAGCATTTCGGCCTGCTCCTCTTGCGAATGCCGGATCGTGTCCATGCCGAATTCACCAAGGATAAGCGGATGCTCGCCGGTGAGATTTTGCAACCGCAATAGATACCCTTCGAAATCGCGCTGGTTGTGAAGATAAACGTTGAAACAAGAAAAATCGGAATTCTGCGGGAGCAGATATTCGGTGGGCGGATACGTCGCATACGAAAAGAGCGCATCCGGATCGATTGCGCGCCCGATCTGTATTAGTTCCTCGACGAACTCAATCACTCGACGCGTGCCGAGCCAACGCGCCATCGTGCTGGAAATTTCGTTGCCCACCAAGTAACCGAAGATTGCCGGATGGCCGGCGTGCGTCTTGATGGCAGCACGGACATTTTCGGAGATCTGTTTACGTGTGGATCGTTCACGGAGGAACTCGATGTGTTTTTCCCAGGGAAGCGTCACCAGAACGTGCATCCCCGCGGCAGCGCAACGATCGAGGAACCAACGCGGCGGCGAATGATAAATCCGCACAACATTCAGGCCCGCCTCGCGCATTAGCGCCAGATCGGCATCCAGCTGTTCTGGCCAGCCGACATAATCTCCATCTGCGTCCGGTTTGAACGGACCGTACGTGACGCCTTTAACGAAAAATTTCTTTTCGCCTTCGAAAAAGAACTTCGCCCTAGGTCGAATCCGAGAGTTTGCCTTCACAGCGAGAGTTCCCTTAGTCCATGCACAGGAGTAGCGCAAAGCTTTACCTGTAGAGCCAGCCGTGTCGGCTGCAGGGTCAAACGTCGCAGGCGGCAAGCCTGCCGCTACACCCTCGCCAATGCTTCGCGCACGGCAGCGCCCGTCCGCTCGATGTCTCCCGCTGTGTGCCCTGTTGAGATGAAGCCGGTCTCAAATTGTGACGGCGCGAGATAGACGCCGCGCTTCAAACAAGCGTGAAAGAAACTGGCGAACTTTTTCAGATCGCTTCGCTGCGCGCTGGCGAGATCCACGATCGACCCGGCAGCAAAGAACAAACAAAACATCGAGCCGAGCCGGTGAAAGGTGATGTCGATGTTTGCGCTCTTGATTGCGTCACGCGCTAGCGCCTCAAGTTGCCCGCCCGACCTGTCGAGCAATTTCCAGCCGTCGATCCGCTCGAGTTCGCGCAACTGCGCGAGGCCGGCAGCCATTGCGATGGGATTTCCAGACAACGTTCCTGCCTGATACACCGGGCCATGCGGGGAAAGTTGGTCCATGATTTCGGCGCGGCCGCCAAATGCGCCAACCGGTAGTCCGCCTCCAATTATTTTCCCGAGCACAGTCAGGTCAGGTTTCACTCCATAAAGTTCCTGTGCGCCGCCGCGGGCAACACGGAAGCCAGTGATCACCTCGTCAAAAATTAGAAGGGCATCGTTGCTCGTGCATTCCTCACGCAGGATCGATAGAAAATTTTCCCTCGCAAAATAGAGACCCGCGTTGGCTGGAATCGGCTCGATAATTACCGCCGCGATTTCATTCCTGTTTTCCTGAAACGCTTTCCTCAACAACTCGGCGTTGTTGAATGGCAGCGAGATTGTCAGATCAGCAAATGCCGACGGAACGCCGGCGCTGCTCGGTTGGCCGTGCGTGAGCGCGCCGCTGCCGGCTTTCACCAAAAGGGCGTCTGCATGCCCATGATAACAGCCGTCGAACTTGACGATCTTATCGCGCCCGGTGAATGCGCGCGCGAGCCGGATGCACGACATCGTCGCTTCCGTGCCGCTGTTCACCATCCGCACCTTTTCGATGGATGGCATCCAATCGCAGATCAATTCCGCCATCTCCACTTCCAGCGGATTCGGAATGCCAAAACTCAATCCGCGCATCGCAGCGTCGCGGACCGCTTCGACCACAACTTTCGGCGCATGCCCGAGAATCGCCGGTCCCCAACTCCCCACGTAATCGATATACTCGTTTCCATCCACATCCCAGATCCGTGCGCCTTCAGCACGAGCGACGAAAAACGGGTCACCGCCAACATTGCGAAACGCGCGCACCGGCGAATTTACGCCGCCAGGGATGCGTTTCTGTGTGCGAGCAAATAGTTCGGACGACTTTGTCACGCACTAACGATAACCGGATTCGCTGACGCGTTAAAGCGTTGACCCGGTGCAGGCGGTCGTCGCGGCGAACACCTGTGTTTCTCTGCTCGGCGCTTGATACAAGCGCCGCTACAACGATATTGTCCGCTCTCGCAAGTCGGCGGGGTAGCCAAGTGGTAAGGTCGCGGTCTGCAAAACCGCTATTCGCGGGTTCGATTCCCGCCCCCGCCTCTCTTCATAGGTAAAAACGCCAGAAATGAGCTGAAAAAGCCGCCTAGTCACAACAAAAGTCACAACAAATTTGCCGATTTCCACCTTTGTTTGTCGTTGTGCGCCAACGTAGCGAAACACACATTTACGAAGTCCGCCCGCGCAAAGATCATCGCGGCGTCGATCTAAATTTCCGATGTGCTGCCATTCGGTCGCTTGTGGTACACCGCAATCCCGCACGCAATCGGTTACGCGGAGTTTTTCAGCCGATCACATCGCGCCGTGATTCGCGTTTACGATGAAGCTGGCAACGTGATCGGAATCGCAGGAATCATTCAGTCGCAGCTTCATGTGATCTTTGCTGCATAAGAACGATCAATTTAACGGGCGCACCA
>Ga0210403_10002435_pt1 | contig 16761 bp, 18 predicted proteins | sample IncBWC19MmetaG_FD_150863 | JGI IMG/M metagenome (GOLD analysis project Ga0210403, IMG submission 150863) | Forest soil microbial communities from Barre Woods Harvard Forest LTER site, Petersham, Massachusetts, United States - Inc-BW-C-19-M | ecosystem: Environmental > Terrestrial > Soil >... | reverse complement strand
CCCAGGGAACGGTGATGCTCCACAACAATCCAGCCTCGTATCACAGCAACCGCTACGACGCCCAATCCGCGTGTCAATACTGTGAGGGTGTCATCCGCCATGAGCGTTGGTGCCTGGCACAGAATCCCGCTGTCCGCTATGCGTGCGAGATTGTCGTTTATCCTGAAAAGTTGACCATTGGAGACGCGATTATCCTTCACTCGGCGTGCCGTGGGGCCATCTCCACGGCTGAACACTGGATCCAGCCAGAGGCAAAATTCTTCCCGGCGGCGCCGTTTCTACGGTTTGAAAACTTCCCGTTGGCGCTGCAGACCACTGCTGAACATAGTGTCCAACCGTTGACATCGTTTGCGCCCGACCCATGGCAGCGTCACCAGTGGACCCCTTCGAAGCCACCTAAACGATTGACTTCCCGATAATTCCCAACTCGCACGCGAAGTGGAACTGCGCTTGCTTCGTTTGTCGATGTTCAATGCACGCTTGCGGTCGAATTCATTGAATGAGGACAGAACGCGATGAATGACGAGAAAAAAAACAAGGCAGTGCAAAACGGATTTTCACGAAGGAGCGTTCTGGGATTCGGCTCAGCCGCATTGGCGGCGGCTACGTTTGCAGGCCTGACTGCGAATGCTCAAGAAAGAGTTAGCACGCAGAAGGCGGAGCACGACCATTCCTCGAGCGACCCGGGACCGGAGAACAAGGCTCTTCTGGACCAGAACTCGAATTCCAACACTCCGCCTCCGACCGACCACGGTGACCTAGTGCCTATCTGGTACTCCTTCGATCTGGTGAAGAAGCGGGTTGAAGAGGGTGGATGGACCCACGAGGTGACCCAGCGCGTCCTTCCTTCTTCCAAGGATATTGCCGGCGTGCAAATGCGCCTCACTGCAGGCAGCTATCGCGAAATGCACTGGCACACTGCCGATGAATGGGCTTATGTGCTCTATGGCAATGCTCGTGTCACAGTGATGAACCCCGATGGCACCATGTTCATCGGTGACGTAGGTGAAGGCGATCTTTGGATCTTTCCCGCAGGCTTCCCGCATTCCATTCAAGGGCTTGGCCCGGATGGAACGGAATTTTTGTTGATTTTCAACCAGGGGTTGTTTTCTGAAGATGGAACCATGCTGCTCTCGGAGTTGGTGGCGCACACGCCTCCCGAGGTATTGGCAAAGAATACCGGGCTGGATAAGAGTGTCTTCGCTCAAACGCCCGGGGCGCCACTCTACATCTTCCCCGGCAACCTACCCAACTCGCTCGAACACGACAAAGCGGAGATCGGCGAGCGAGTAGCATCAAAATATCAGTACATCTTCCGCATGAGGTCGATGGAGCCGACGAAAGCCAACAAAGCTGGCGAAGTTCGCGTCGTCGACTCGCACAACTTCCCAGCCTCCAAGCACATTGCCGCGGCGCTGCTCATCATCAAGCCTGGACACATGCGTGAGATGCACTGGCACCCCAACGCCTCCGAGTGGCAGTACTATATCGCCGGCAAGGGCCGCATGACCGTATTCTTTCCTGTCGATAATGCCCGGACAATGGACTTCAGCGCCAACGATGTCGGCTTTGTTCCCACCAACGCACCTCACTACGTCGAAAATACGGGTGATACCGACCTTGTGGCCCTGGAGATCTTCGCAGCTGAGGAGTTCATGGATGTTTCCTTGAACCAGTGGCTCAGCCGCGTCCCCAGCGAAATGCTGAAGGCACACCTGAACATCGATAAGGAGATGGCCATGAAGATCCCGGCGGAAAAGCCGGAACTCGTTTAGGGCGGCTCGTGGCAAGAGATCTGTGGGAGTGCCCTAGGAGAAGCTGGCAGTCTTTTAAGGAACAGAAAAACATCAGCTGCGTGCATGGGGCGTGCACGCAGCTCTTCTAGCCGGAGGAGGTCTTCTATGATTGAAGGAATTTTTCAACCCATGCATTTGTTGGTAATCTTTGGAATTGCTTTGCTGGTGTTCGGACCCAAGAAACTTCCCGAACTCGGCAAAGGAATCGGAGAAGGTATCCGTGGTTTGAAAGCGGCGATGCAAGAGGACGAGGAGCCCTCCGCCAAAATCATGAATCCGCCTCGTGATTCTCCCCGCGGTAACGCACAAGACAAGGTCTGAGACGATCTTTAGAGAGGGTCTAGCACATTTCACCGCGTGAGCTCATACCGCCGTCGCCCATGGTGGCATGATGCAACTATTGACTCGTGCCGGTGCGGGCCAGACTGCTGAATACCATTCTTGTGAAGACTTCCGGGGTTACGTAACCACTACCCCATCGGGCATCGAAATCTCTGGTTGGCGCGGCCGCGACCACTTCATCCACTGTTTTTCCTGCTGCGATGAGATCCTTAACGCTCTGTCGAACCTGTATCAGCATGTCATGGTAATCCTGCAGATCTGCGCGCGTGGCCACCGGACCATGGCCCGGCACGATTTTCGTCTGCGCGTCAGTCTGCGCCAAAATTCGATCGACCGAATGAATCATGCCATCGATTGATCCGCCACACGCTAGATCGATAATGGGATAGAAGTGATTCGAGAAAATGTCTCCTACGACAGCGACATTCACCGGAGCGATATAGGTGACAGTATCCCCGTCGGTATGCGCAGGTCCGTAGTTCTCCAATGTCAGTCGTTGACTCCCCTGATGTAGAGTCATGCTGCTTGAGTACGTTACTCCGGGCAGCGCTTCTGACGGATAGTGACCGTCGCGCAAGCCAACGAAGGGTACGTCTTGCACGGAAGAGAGTTGTTTCTTAACATTCTCCTGGGCGATGATGATAACGCCAGCGGAGCCGAAGTACGTGTTCCCGCCCGTGTGGTCAAAGTGCCAATGTGTATTTACCAACCTCGTGACGGGACGCATCGCGGACTTGAAGACCGCGTCGCTCAGTTCAGTAATCCGAGAAGCCAGTCCGCTATCGATCAACAAGGTACTGCCGCCATCGACGATCGCCGTAACGTCTCCCCCGTCTCCCGAGAAGACATATAGACCTTGGCCCAGGGACGTAGTGTTTAGGGGGGCACTCTCAAACTGTTCCGTAGCCCTTTGGATGACAGTTTCGGACGTTCCCGTCTGTCCAGGCGCTCGCGCAGTTTCTCCCGTTATCAGTACGGCAAAAACGAGCGTCTGTGTCAAAGCAAATGAAGGCCGCATCTTCCGAAGAATATTCATCTTGTTAATCCTTTTCCAATAGTCGGGAACTCGGCTCAGAAGTTTATCGAGCAGAGATCTAAAAACGGAAAGAACTCAGACGGAACTGCCCAGTGCCATCCTGATGACCGCCGAAACGGCATTCGTGGAAGAGAAGATCACGGTGGCCGAAGTAGCAATATCGCAGGAGGATTTGACGAGAAACCTTGCCAGTTTGCGCAAAGTTGAACCGGTCTGCCCTCGCTGGTCTGCCGAATCTAGTCCCTGCTGATCTGTTTCAATTTCCCTAGTTGCCATTGCTTTCGGCATCCTCCGGTAAGCCACAGCAGTCGAGACGGAAGCTCGGCTACTCGCCACCGCCTCTTCGCGCGAGGAGAAGCCGAACGCAAGAATGGAGGATGCGGATATCAGGTCGCGCAGTGATTCCTCGCTCGGGTACGCAATCACGAGGCGTTCAGCACCAGTTTCGGTACGAAGCCCGGCGATTACAGCGTACTTCAAGGAATCCACCACTTCGTTCACGACCGCATCCTCCGTTACGCAAGCGCGTATTCGATATACCTTGAGGAGTAGCAACCGGCGTTCCAAACCAGCGCTTCGAAGCAAGATTGATAATGAATGCGGCCATGGCGGCTGGTGCTCGATTGTTTCGGGCGGTAGAACTTCTAAACCAACGAAATGACGACCGCCCATGGACACAGTGTCCACCGAAAGACATCAGCTCAGTGCAATCGCTGCTCAAAAAAACAATGGCGCCACGAGGACGGCGCCAGAAAGGATCAATTCGAAGCTCGAGTGCAATGTTCGCACCGCTCTGAACCAAAGTTAGGACTCGTTACCCATCGCGAAAGCAATCCTCAGAGTGGCGACACGAACTACTTAGTGGGCGGCGGCTATTTCTGACATTGCGACTTCGTCGCCGCTTGGAGTCACGGCCTTCACAGATGCTTGCTTGATCTGCGCCGCATTCGATGCCTGCTCGTCAGGCATCGAGAGCCGGGCCTGCCTGCTTCGCGAGTCGCCTGGCGCACGTCTTTTTCGCATAAACAAACTCCTCGCCAAAGTTATGTCCGGAGTAGAACCACGATCGAATGGCTTCCGGCTGGCCGGACGGTCTGTCCTCGAAATTAACGATTGTTTTCTCCGGGGTATTCTGACGGTAATCGGGAATAGCGAGAATCGTTGTCACCAGATGGGTGCGGTCCACATTCCACATCGGAATGATATTGCGCTCTGATTCGTTGCCCGCGAGCTTGAACCAATAGGTGCCCGCGGGAAGAACCTGTCCTGGCACCTCGACAGAGCCGCTGATGGTCAGCTTCGTCGCCTGTTCCCACTCATCTGCCATCACTGCTGTCGGAGGTGCCAGCGCGCAAAACAGTGCTACACAGAAGATTACAACTAGCCATTTATTATTTGATTTGTAATCACCTACGTCTTGGCGTTATTTCACTTGTGTTCTCCTTTTTGACTCAGTCGCGCCTCGAAGGGCCCGACCGGAATTGTTTTTGGCACATCCGTTGACGGCTTCACGCGGCAGTCTTGGCGAAAGAAGTTTCGATCTCGGTCACTTCCTCATCGGTGAGGCGCAAGTCGCCGGCGCACATCACTCCTTCGGCCTGACGTGCATTGCGGGCACCGACGATCGCTCCGGTGACGACGGGATGGTGTAGTGTCCAGGCGATTGCGACCTCTCCCGCTGACCTGTTGTGGCGCCTGGCAATCTGCTGCAAGCGGTCAACCAGCGCCAAATTGCTTGAAAGATCTGGCTCGGTAAAGTCGGGATGAGTTTTACGCCAATCGTCCGCGGGCAATTTGGCTGCGCGCTCGCGTGTCATGGCGCCCGTCAGCAGACCGGAAGCCATCGGAGAGTAAACGATAACTCCAATTCCTACCTGCTCGCAGTAGGGCAGAACTTGGTCTTCGATCTCGCGGTGCACCAGCGAATACCGAGGCTGTAGCGATGTAACGGGAGCTATGGCCTGCGCGCGGCGCAGTTGCCGGACATTGAAATTGGAAACTCCAATCCAACGCACCTTGCCTTGCCGCTGCAGCGAAGCAAGCGTTGACCATCCCTCTTCTAGTTCCGCTGAATCCGGATCGGGCGGCCAGTGAATCTGGTAGAGATCAATCGCCTCGACGGAGAGGCGACGGAGGCTGTCTTCGACTTCATCCCGGATTGAATCAGCGCTCAGCGTTTTCCTTACGTTGCCCTGGGAGTCCCATCGCAGGCCGCACTTGGTGAAGACATAAGGCCGCGGACCCGGCCAACTCTTGAGTGCCCGGGCAACTACTTCCTCCGAGTGTCCTAAGCCATAGACGGCGGCTGTATCTATCCAGTTGACTCCGAGTTCGAGCGAGCGGTGGATCGCTGCGACGGAATCATTGTCGTTCTGCGATCCCCATGCGAACTGCCATCCCGAGCCGCCGATGGCCCAGGCGCCATACCCGACGGGAGTGATTTGCAGGTCGGAGTTGCCGAGTTGTCGTGTTTGCATTTCTATCCCCTTCAAAAGTTCCGTTGATTTACTGTGCTGATGGCGGAAGCCCTCACGCTTTGGCAGCCTGCGGAGGGAACTTCTTGAACATTTTGGCCACACCCTTATTCAGGTTCTTTTCGTTTTTGTCGGCATTGTTCGACACCGTGTCTTCGGCACTGCCGCGCCAGATCAACTGCTTGGTTTTTGCGTCGTACAAATCGACGAGCAGAGTTCCTTCTTTGTAGTCCTGCTCAGTAGTAGTCGCCTCGCCCATTCCACCAAATCCGCGCCAACGCCATCCCCCACCCATTCCGTCATAAAAAGTCTGAAGTGTCCTCTCGGTGTGACTGGTCGCAATCGCTACAATCGCCACATCGCCGCCGCTATCAACCTGAGTCCAGCCTTTGGCCGCCAATTGAGCATCGACTGCGCTCTTAATTCGCGAATCCCACAATGAATTCGGCGGCTTGACTTCCTGCCACGAATACGTCTTGTACCGCGAGAAATTGGCTTGGTGATCAAAATCGCTTTTGACCTGCTGTGCAAATGCAACTCCCAGCATGGCCGCGAAAAACAGAGTGTGCACTGCTGCGCTACGGAAAGACTTCATAGATAAATCTCCTTTTCATACTTAGGGAATGCATTTGCATTTCCAAAGAGTCCTTAGAGGGATAAGTCCACTCGGTTATTGTGGTTCAAGGCTTTGTGGGGTGTCGTTCGCCGCGAACTCCACGCAGTACCGGTCCGTATCGTCAACTTGTCGACGGAGTGTCAGCCTGCGGACAAGAAGGTTTTCCTGACCCCGGGACTGGTGCTGGGCAGCTTTCCACTAGGCGAGCGACTCCATCGCGGCATTGGCGCTGGCATACAGATCGCCGTAACGACATTCCAGCAATACAACCATCGCGCCATTCTTTGGGCGCGCTTTCCGTTTCGAGCGGCTGCTCATAGACGCGCTGAACGAATACTTGCAACTGCACGGTAGCTTCTGCTGTCCGGATGTCGTCCATCGTTTCCTGGAAACACTATCCGACCGCGTGGAAGGCGTTCAATGAGTTAGGCAGCCGCTGTCACGAGGCAGGACCGCTCGACGAGAAGTCTCGACGTCTTGGCTGTCAGCACTCTGGGGATGCCGGCCGCGACACCCGCTTTCACCTGGATTCGAAACAAGGGCGATGGCAAATAGGACGGGATCTAGGTCTTATCGGCTACGATCAGAACGAACGCCAGCGGCAGATAGACGATCGAGGCAACCAGGAGTCGGCGTGCGTCCGCAGTTGACCGGCGCAGGCCTAGTTGCGCTCCGTAGTAAGCCAATCCCAAGCTGAGGAGAAAGGTTTCGATCCGGCAAACGAGCCCCGCGGGCGGTGTGGGCGCCAGGCAGAGGATCAGCAAACCTAGAGTGGGTAACGCAGTGACCCACGCCAGGAAACGGTTTCGGCTTTGGGTAGGCAGAACCAGATAGCCAGCGCGAGCATAGTCTTCGCGATACATCCACACAATAGCCATGAAGTGAGGGAATTGCCAAAGAAACAGGAACCCGAAGAGCTCCACCGCCTGCAGGCTCAATCTCCCCGTGGCGGCGGCCCAGCCAATAAGCGGAGGCATGGCGCCCGGGAAGGCACCCACCAATGTGCACATAGATGTTTTCCGTTTGAGAGGAGTGTAAGCGAATAAGTATGTCAACAACGTGAGGATCGCTAACAGGCTGGCAAGCAGTTTCGCCGCCACCGCAAGATAGATAGTGCCGGCGGATGCTAGCAGGATGCAGAACAGGAGAGCGTTTCCGGGACCGATCCTGCCGTCTGGCAGAGGTCTCTTCGCGGTCCTCCGCATCCGACCGTCGTAGAGCCGCTCGATGTATTGATTCAGCGTGCTGGCGCCACTCGCTACCAGCAGGGTACCCAGAAGAGTGTGAATAAGACGTAGCCATGGAAAGTCCTCAGAATTGCTACGACTTCCCAAATAAAAACCGACAGCACCGCAGATGACGATCAAGAAGTTCACTTCAGGCTTCGTGAGCGCCCAGTAGTCGGACGCATCTGCAAGGCAACGGGAGATTCGAGAGCGGTGCTCATCGGCGGTCCCCGTCGCAGCAGTAATAAGGATGGGTTCGGTTGCTATGTTTATGCCAGCTCCGTTGAGATGTGTGGTGACGAGGGAACTGCAACTCTGTCCGCGTCACCGCCTTCGTTTGGCGACTCCTGCTGACGGCAGGCACCGGATGGCGAGAGAATGTTGATCGTGGCTGCGACTGCGGGAATCGAGTAGACAAAGGTTACGAAAACCCACATTAGAGCGCCTGCAGCTTCCTGATCTTGAAGCGCTGAAAAATTGGGAGGTTGCTGCTGATGTAGATAGTGAGCGTAGACCACGCGACCGCAAAACGTCAGAAATGCCGACAGGGCATCACAAGGTAACGTCGCCAAGAAAAGGTAGACAGGAATAGACCACTGGGGCCGCTGGGCTTTGCTCGGCCAAGGCCGAACCACAGGTATCCAGAAGAGAACTCCGGCAGCCAGGAAACTTGCGTATTCGATTGCATGCCAAGACTCCGAGTGCATCGCGAGATCGAAGGCCTGGGGGAAATGCCAACCGATCAGAACTGACGTCGCGATGAGCCAACCGAACAGAGCTTTGTCCAGAAACCTTCCCAGCCAACGAGTGGGAGCCCAGCACAGAAACCGATTCAGGCCAATTCGAACGAAGATCGATGGGAGGCCGTGCCGGAATGACAGAACAGGGTTGCCGAGCAGAATTAACGGAGGACCTATCGTCATCAGCAGAAGGTGCTGGACCATGTGCATGCACAGGAGGCGATGATCCAAAGCCGCCAGCGGCGGACTGACGGCCAACCCGATAGACATCGCTCCCCACAGGAAACACCCAAGCTGCCAACCCGAAATCGAGTTCGGAGATGAAGTTCGCAGTTGAAACCAACCCCGCAAGTACAGCAGCGCAGCGAGGACCATGACAGACACGAGGGAGAATCGGATCACTAACATGGATAACCCCTAAGGCCCAGGAGATCGCGGTTGCTCCGTACTTGCTCCCAGGGTGACCGCGCGGGAAGCGTCGCGCGCCGGCGTTTGCTGAGCAGGATGGAGGGTTTCAAGGAAGGCAACGAGTGCGGCTGTTTCCGCGGGGCTGAGGTTTTTGCCATAGGCAGGCATGTTGCCTCCGCCTTGGATCACCTGACGGATGAGTTGGTCTTGAGTAAGGTGCAGAGCAACACTGTCCAGGGCGGGCCCACGCTGACCTCCTTTGTCATCGAGTGAATGACAGTTGCGGCATTGTTTCTCCTGAAATACAAGAGCCCCTCTTCGCTCGAGTGCAGTTCGTCCCGTCAAATACTGTGAAGGAATCGGCTGGCTGCTCCAGGCGTCCATCACCGGGCTCCACGGCGCATGTTGTGCCAGATGGGTGAACGTTCCCAGCGTTACAGCGATCAGTAGAACCGACAGAACGGCAATCGGCCTGCGTTTCCAGCTCTTCTCGCCTTCACCCGCGATGAAGGGAAGTGCGAGCAGCCCAATCAGCGCGATTGCCGGGCCAATCAGCAATATTGGTGTCTCCGATGACGGCGGAAGAAAGGACAGCAATGCATAGAGCCACAAGAAGAAAAAATCAGGATGCGGTGCGGTTTGAATGATCGTTGGGTCGGGCTGACCGCTTGGACCGAAGGGACCAAAATAGACCGCACACGCGGCGATCGAAAGAAGAATGAAGCCAGAGAAAAGGATGTCTTTCCATACCGCGTTCGGCACGAACGGCACACCCTGCTTGTGTGTCTGATCGCGATACTCCTCGAAGTAAGTAGCGCGCCGGACGATACGTCCCGGCATAGGCCATTCGTTGATTCCCAATTTCAGCACCATGAGCAGGTGCACACCAACGAAGGCGATGAGCAGTCCAGGGATTACAAACACGTGCAGCGCGAAAAATCGCGAGAGCGTCGCGCCGGCAATGATGGGGCCGCCGAGCATCAGGTTTACTACCCAAGGCCCTATCACTGGGACGCGGCTGGCAATCGACGCTCCGATCCCTAATCCCCAGTAGGCGTCCTGGTCGAATCGCAATACCTGGCCAGTGAACGCCATGCCGAGAGTCACGAGTAAGAGGAATACGCCAACGATCCAGGTAAGCTCTCGAGGAAACTTATAAGCCCCGAACAGGAACACCTGCATCATGTGGAGGAGAACAATGGCGATCATGAAGTTCGACCCCCACCCATGCAGAGCTCGAATAAACCAGCCAAGAGAGACGCTATGGTTCAGGATCTGAAGGCTGCTCCATGCCTCTCCCGCAGAGGGCACGTAGATCAGTGCCAGGAGTATGCCGGTGACAACCTGGAGCATGAAGCAGGTGAGGGCTGCGCTGCCGAAAACATAAAACCAGCTTGCGGTCTCGCGCGGAACCGGATGCTCGGCCGTCTCGCGAAGCGACGTGCCTATCTGCAGACGCAGATCGAACCAGTCTCCAAGTGTTTGGATCAGGCGCATGTCGTCCCTTCGCATCTCGTCCCTCCGCGCGTGGTATTCGCGGCACGGCCGGGAGTTGGCATTTCGCCAGCCTGGATGAGAAGTTTTCCGTGCTCGACCTTATAGCGGTACTGAAATAGTCCGCGTTCCGGTGGCCCAGAGGCTCGAGAACCGTCCTGATAATAAGCCCCGCCGTGGCACGGGCACATGAATAGGCTCGACTGAGGGAACCAACGAACGGGACATCCAAGGTGGGCGCAGTTCACGGCGAAGACTTGAAAATTCTGACCATCCAGATTCCGCACCCAACAGGCGATGTCCGCGGTCTCCCCATCCCAGGGATTGACCACGGGATTTCGATAGGTTGCAAGCCGAGTCTGACCGGCGGGGAATTGATCGAGGCCGCCCAAACAGAGCCATGACTCGTAGCCAGGTTTTCGCTCAAGGATGGCGGGCGACAGCAAGTACCGCACGATGGGCACAGCCAAAATGGCTGCGACAACAGCGTTCAAAAGCAATCCCAGTTTTACCAGCATCGCGCGTCGTGATATTTCATTGCCCATCATGGAAGTCCTCTCTGCCCAGGCTTCGACAGGTTTGCGTATGGCTGGCCCGGAAGTTGTGGACGCTGGGCGGCCAGCCATGCCACGACGTCGGAAATTTCTTGTGCGGACATGGGATGGCCAGGCACGTCTCCCCGCCAGTCGGGTGCGCCAAACTCCGGCCGTCCAACGATCACATTCGTCCGAAGATCCTGATCGCTGATGAGTGCGAGGTAGGATCCGTCGACAATCGAACTGGCCTTGCTGCCTCCGTGACCATCGGGACCGTGGCAGCGGGAACAGTAGGTGGCGTACACAGTGGCACCCAGATGAGGATCGCCCGCGACCTTCGTTGAATACGGAGGCGGGGTCACGTTGGCCAATGCGCCGGGTTTTGCCCACGACCGTATTGCTCGGACAATGGCATCGATTTGTTTGTCGGTCAGCATACCGCCAGCGCTCTCCGCAAATGGGGGCATGGGCGTGCCGGGTACTCCATTGGCGATGGTCTGCCGTATGGCTGCGTCGTCGGCGGTAGCAAGGAAGACTGAGTCACCCAACGCAATCGCTGCGCCTCCCTTACCGTTCGATCCATGACATGCTGCACAGTTTTGGCCATAAAGGACCGCGGAGTCGACGATCTGATCGGGACGAAGTGCGACTGAATCCGGAGCAGGACGTCCGGGCGAATTGCTGCAAGCCACGCACACGAGCAGCGCGACGATCCCGAATGCCAAATATGAGGCGGTGCAGTTCATTACCGGGCCTTGCCTCCATCTTTCTCACCCACGGCTCCGGGCGCTTCAAACCCAGCGCGGAGAGCAAAAGGAAAATACTGCAGCGTGTGTATACGTTCTTGTCGCGAGACAATGATGCCCGCGACAATGCCGAACCCGACTTGGGAGAGGACGAACCACGTCCAGTCGATCCGTTGGTTAAGGGGCGGAGCGATAAGGTCGACCACGCTATGGACCAAACCGGACCACACGATGGGAGCAATCACGCCGCCAAGCAGAATCGGTCGGCGAGGAACCATCGGCAGCATCGCGCCATAGAGAAGTCCAACGAGTAAGGACAGCAGTAAGTGAACGACGCTCGCAACGAGCAAGGAATCCCATTGCAACACCCCAATCTGCGCGGGGAGGTGTCGGCTGGGAAAGAATCCGGCGGCCAGGACATTGATGGCGTACCACATGCCGCGTCGGCTGATGATCCCGTACAACATCGCCAGAAAGGCCATGGCAACGCTTCCTGCCAGCCCACCCTTCACGCCCGCTGAGATTGGGTAGATCTCGAGGGGCAATCTTGCTCGAGGCAATTCTTGGGTCATCCACTCGACCACAGCCACTTGTGGACGACTGGTGCTGATCGGCGCCGCCTTTTCAATAGTGGCAACAGATTCATGCCTCTCGTGGGGCAATACTTCGCGGAACCAGCCGATACTTCCTGTTACGGCTAGGATCACGCCGAGAAGACTCACCGATAGACTTGTAACCAATCCGACAAAAACCAACGTTAGGCCGAAAGCCAGAATGATTGGCCAGGCCGTGGACGCTGGCATCTCGACTGTTGTCGTTTCCGTGCCCGCCGTCGGGAGTGAATGTACGGTCATTTTGTTCTTTCGATTCAGCGTCCTATGACATAAACGACGGTGAAAACCACAATCCAGACAGCGTCCACGAAGTGCCAATACAAGGACAGCACCTCGACGCGCTCGGCGTACTCCTGTTTAACCAACCCAAACAATGTGAGTGCCATCACGATGCAGAGGCACACGAGGCCCACAATGACGTGAAAGCCATGCAGTCCGACCAGTGAAAAGTAAGTGGTTCCGAACAAATTGGTGGTAACTGTCAGGCCGTCGTGATAGATGAGGCGGTGCCATTCTGAAGCTGTTCCGTAAAGGAAGATGGCACCGAGCGCAATCGTCAGCAGCAGCCACGCGGCAAAGCTTCGGACTCTACCGCCGCGCAGAGTCGTGGTTGCGAAGTGAATCGTCAAGCTGCTGGAGAGTAAGCAAACGGTGTAAAAAATTGGTGGGGAGAGAACTTCTCTGGGCATGGGCCCGGAAAGACTCTTGCCGATATAAAAGAGGTAGGCTACGACGAAGATCGTGAAGATCGCGGATTCCGCTGCGATCAGTGCATAAATTCCCACGCGTCCGCGGGAAGGAGGCTTCCATGCCAGTTCCTGCGCCGGGAGCGTCAAGGCTGTTGCATTGAGTGGCGCGCTCATTATCGTGGCTCCATTTATTCGTACTTCCAGTCTGGATCGTCCGGATGCTTCAGGTCCCAGAGCGGGCGGCGGCTCTCGACCGTCGGTATGAGGGCGAAGTTGTACGCAGGGGGTGGCGAATTCGTGGACCATTCAAGAGTCCAGGCATCCCACGGATCGCTGCCGGCAGGTTTGCCACGATAGTAGGACCACAACAGGTTTACCAGGAAGACCAGGATTCCAGCGGCCTGAAAGAAAACCCCTATCGTCACAATGAGGTTCCAAGTATCCCACCCGCGGCCAGGTTCGTAGGTGTAGATTCTTCGCGGCATGCCGAGGAGTCCCGGGATATGCATGAAGTCGAAGGTCAGGTGGAAGCCAATAAAGAAAAGCCAGAAATGCAGCTTGCCGACCGTCTCGCTATACATCTTTCCCGACATCTTCGGGAACCAGTAGTAAAAGGCTCCGAAGAGCGTGAAGAGAATGGCACCCACGATCACGTAGTGAAAGGGCGCAACGACGAAGAAGGAACTCCCCAGCCGCCAGTTAAATGGAGCCGCGCTCAACATGACTCCAGTTAGGCCGGCGACCAGGAACTGGAAAAGAAAGGCCACGCAAAACAGCATTGCAGTCTTGAACTCAAGTTTTCCGCCCCACATGGTTGCCAACCAGTTGAAGATCTTGATGCCGGTCGGAACGGCAATCGCCATGGTCGAAATTACGAAAAACGTGTTAGCGGCAGCGCCCATGCCGACAGTGAACATGTGGTGCGCCCATACGCTCATGCTGATGAACCCGATGGCGACAGTCGCTCCTACCATTACCGGGTACCCGAAGATCGGTTTGCGGGAGAAGACCGGAATAATCTCTGAGGCGAAGGCGAAGGCTGGAAGGACAAGGACATAGACTTCGGGATGCCCGAAAATCCAGAAAAAGTGCATCCAGATCACGGCTGAGCCTCCCGCCTGGGTGTCGAAGAAGTGTCCGCCCAGATAGCGGTCGACCAATAGCATGATTTGTGCCGCCGTCAGCGGACTCACCGCGAGGATTACCAGGCCGGCCATCACGAGGTTGAGCCAGGCGAACAATGGCATTTTGGCCAGCGTCATTCCGGGACAACGCAGGCAAACAATGGTAGCTATGATGTTGATCGCCGTGCCGACGCTGCCAAAGCCAGAGACCAGCAGGGCTAGCGTCCAGAAATCCGTGCTGTGCCCTAAGGAAAACGTTTGCGAAGTGAGTGGTGCGTAGGCAAACCAGCCGACGTCGGGAGCGTTTCCCGCTCCGTAAAGGCCGTTGGCTCCGATGAGACTGAAATAGAGTACGAGGCCACCGAATGCGGTCATCCAGAAACTGAAAGCATTCAGCCTGGGAAAAGCCATATCCCGTGCGCCAACCATGAGCGGGATCAGGTAGTTGGCGAATCCGAACAAGACAGGCATGACCACGAAGAAAATCATCGTCGTGCCATGCATCGTGAACATCCGGTTAAAAACCTGTGGCGAAACGAAGTCGTTGTGGGGACGGATGAGCTGGATGCGAATGACGATCGCTTCGATCCCGCCGATCAGGAGAAACACTAACGCATAGGCGATATATAAGAGGCCCAATCGCTTGTGATCCACGGTTGTAACCCACTCGTGGAGGGTGTCGACGAAGGATCGGGAGCCTGCGGTCGCACTCGGCCACGGGATGGACTCAGTCGACATTGCAAGTTCTCCTCATGGCATTAGTGAAGCGTCTCCAAATACGCGGTGAGCGCATCCAGTTCCTGGTCGCTTAACTGCATTGCTGGCATCAACGAGCCTGGCTTGATGGCGTCAGGATTTTGAATCCATTGCCGTAGGTGTTCTGGTGTGTTGGTCGCCACTCCGGCGGCAATCGTGTCTCTGCTCATCAAGTGCGTCAGGTCGGGTCCGAAGCGGCCATTGGCTGCGCTCCCAGCCACGGTGTGACAACTGATGCAGGCGGTGGTCTCGAAAATGTGCTGTCCGGCGGAGGCGCGGCCTCCCCCCTTTGACGGCAGGGTCTGCTGCTGAACCCAACAGTCAAAGTCCTCCCGCGACTGAACGTATACGCGCAAGAGCATCTTGGCGTGCTGGGTTCCGCAATACTGCGCACACTGTCCCAAGTAAACGCCGATCTCATGCGGATCGATCCACATGCTATTGGGATGGTTGGGAATCAAGTCGGTTTTGCCGGCGAGGCGCGGCACCCAGAAGCTGTGATCCGTATCCGCCGACAACAGCGTGATCAATGTCGGAGTCGGGTTGTTGGTGTCGCTAACCGGAACATGGAGTTCATTGGCAGTCACGACTCCAAGGCCCGGATAACGATACTCCCACCAGAACTGGTGTCCGATGGCGATGACTTCGATGGCGTTCTCTGGTCGCGCGGTCTTTTGGACGCTGGCGATTACTCGCGCCGTTGCCATGAACAGGGCCACAACAATGAGGACCGGGATAACGGTCCAGGCCAGCTCCACCTGGTTGCTGCCGTACACCTGTGGAGGTTCGCGTCCATCGTCATTCTTTCGCTTCCGGAACTTGACAACGGAGTAAAGCAACAAGGTGAAGACGACCAAGAAAATGGCACCTGTGACCGCGAGTACAAACAGAGACAGTCCTAAGATCGATTTTGCTGGGGTCGAGGCGGGCGCGAAGATATTCGTCGGGCTCAGGGGTGAGACTCGGTCGGCAACAGCTGTTGTTGAACAGCAGACGCAAAGGAGAATCGGCGAGCGCAGGCCGTGCCATCTATTTGAGCCGCGTGATTGCAATTGAACCCCTTGATTCTGCTTGCATGGTCAGCTTTGGTCAGCTTCTGCTACAGTCTCCATCGACCAGCAGGCAGAAGAAGCATTTGGCCTGCCAAGTAACATCAGCTGAGATCAGGAAGTGAAACAGCATATTTGCCGCGGCAGCGCAGACTCTTTCACAGTGTACGTGTCCGCATTTCGACAGGAGAGAAAGTCGTTGACACTGCGCGGCGCTTCAACCGCGTTCCAGGAGTCGGATCAGGATACGGCACGGGTCCTTTCTGACTTCACATCGAATCAAAGGTGAAGTTCACCACCAGAATAGTGGCGTCGTCTTTGAGTCCCACATCCCGAGAGAAGTCTGTAACGCTTTCGAGAATATGGTTCATCAGCCCATCCGCTGACAGCGTGTGACCACCTCGAATCAGAGCCGACAGACGTTCCATCCCAAATTCTTCTCCCCGTGAGTTTTCCGCCTCGGTTACACCATCGGTGTACAGAACCAGAATATCGCCCGCACTGAGGTTGGCCGAGTTGATTGCACAAGCTTCACTGTCGAACATTCCGATCGGAAAGCAGGACGAGTTCATGGGAACAACATCATGAGTTTTCGCTTGAAACAGGAGGGCGGGATTGTGGCCGCAGTTGACGTAGCGGAGGGAATGGCTGCGTCCGTCAATGTCCGCCAGCAGCATGGTTACGTAGCGGTTGCTGTCAGATAAAGAATGGATCCCGCGATTCAAACGATTCACCGCCTCCAGCATGTCTCGCTTCTCTCCCGCTTCCAGCCGCAAGGCAGCCGCCGTCGCGGACATCAGAAGTGCCGCTGGAACTCCCTTCCCGGAGACATCAGCAATCACCACCTGAATCGTGTGTTCGTCGATGGCTCTGTAGTCGTAGTAATCGCCGCTCACACCTCTCGCAGGCTTCATCATGCCCGCGATTTCCAGTCCCGGCATGGATGGCGGATGGTTGGGCAGAAACATTCTCTGAACCTGTGCGGCTAGTTCAAGGTCCTGCAGAAGTTGATCGCGCTGCTGGCGCACAGTCCTATCGAGTTGTTCTCTCTGTCTCACGTATCTCTGGATGACGTATACGACGAAGGTGAAACCGATGGCCGCCGTCAGATTGTG
>Ga0210403_10002434_pt1 | contig 16764 bp, 11 predicted proteins | sample IncBWC19MmetaG_FD_150863 | JGI IMG/M metagenome (GOLD analysis project Ga0210403, IMG submission 150863) | Forest soil microbial communities from Barre Woods Harvard Forest LTER site, Petersham, Massachusetts, United States - Inc-BW-C-19-M | ecosystem: Environmental > Terrestrial > Soil >... | reverse complement strand
CGTCAGCAGTCCGTTGCCCAGAAAAAACTTCAGCGCTCCGTAATCCCGCGACTTGTGAAAATTCGCCGCGTTCTTCAAGAGAACAACTTCAATGTGATCCGGGTGCGTCAGTTGGCACATCGGAACATGCAGAAACCGGTAGCAGACAATGTCGCCGTACTCGCGCGCGCAGTGCTCCGAATGTCCGGGCCAGTTGCGCGCCAGTTCCCGCGCGCTGCCCAGGAAAAAATTGCCCTTCGGCCCGGGTGGGAAGGGAAGTTGTGGAGAAATTACGGCGTGCGCCATCAGCAAAGTGTATCCCTTTGCGTTGCGCGCGAGAACACTCAACCATCAGACACCGCGCGCTTATTCGTTTATAATCCGCTGCAGCATTTCGGCCGCACCATCGCCGAACCAGTGAGGGAGAGTCGTATGATCCGCAGCGCAGTGCACAGCAAGGACATCGGAAACTTTCTAATGGGCGCAGTTTGCGGAGTAATGCTGATCCTTTCCGCTCCCAATCATGCCGCGGCCCAGCAAAACGATAACTCCACTCTCCCCAGCGAAACACCCGCCCACTTCCAACCCGTCACCAAGGATTTCGACTACGAGCGCCGCGACGCCATGATCCTTATGCGCGACGGCGTAAAACTCTACACCGTCATCCTCGTCCCCAAGGGCGCGAGAAACGCCCCCATTCTCCTCACCCGCACGCCCTACAACGCTGACGGACAGGTCCGCCATAAAGCCAGCACGCACCTCGACCCCGCACTCTGGGGCTACGACAACGCCACCGAAGTCATCGTCGAAGACGGCTACATCCGCGTCATCCAGGACGTCCGCGGCAAGTACAATTCCGAAGGCGACTACGTCATGACCCGTCCGCTTCACGGCCCACTGAATCCCTCGCCCGTCGATCACGCCACCGACACCTACGACACCATCGACTGGCTCGTCAAAAACATTCCCGAGTCCAACGGCAAGGTCGGCATCCTCGGCATCTCCTACGACGGCTTCACTCCGCTCATGGCCCTCGTCAATCCGCATCCCGCACTGAAAGTTGCTGTGCCGATGAATCCGATGGTTGACGGCTGGATGGGTGACGACTGGTTCCACAACGGAGCCTTCCGCCAGCAAAACATGCCGTACATCTACGAGCAGGTAGCCACTCGCAAAAATGAAATCAAATGGTGGTCCGGCGTCCACGACGACTACGACCTATACATGCGCGCAGGCTCTGCCGGCGAACTCGGCCGCCAACATGGCATGGAACAACTCGGCTTCTGGAAAAAAATCACCGAGCATCCCAGCTACGACTCCTGGTGGCAGCAACAGGCCATGGACAAAATCCTCGCCGCCCAGCCGCTAAAAGTTCCCGCCATGATTGTAGACAGCCTCTGGGACCAGGAGGACATCTACGGCGCGCCAGCCCTCTACAAAGCCCTCAAGCCCAAAGACACCGCCAACGACAAAATATTCCTCGTCCTCGGCCCATGGCACCACGGCCAGGAAATAGAAGACGCCAGCACTCTCGGCGCGCTTCACTTCAGCAGCGACACTGGCCTTTATTTCCGCCAGGAAATTCTGCGACCCTTCCTCGCTCGTTACTTGAAAGACGGCGCCCCGCAAACCGAAGTCGCTCCCGTCAACGCTTTCGAAACCGGCACCAATCGCTGGCTCAAGCTCAACAGTTGGCCCTCCGGCTGTCCATCAGGCTGCACCGTCAAGCCCACTCCCCTCTATCTCTCCTCCGGGCTCAAATTAAATTTCTCCGCTCCCGCGAAAGAAGACGCCGCCTACGACGAGTACGTCTCCAATCCGGCCAAGCCTGTCCCATTCCGCGCGCGCCCGAGTCAACCCGTCGGCTACGACAACGGCATGACCTGGCCCGAATGGCTCGTCGACGATCAGCGCGAAGCCTCCGGCCGTCCCGATGTCCTCACATTTGTTTCTGATGAACTCAAAGAACCGCTCAAAATCAGTGGCCAGCCCATCGCCAACCTGATCGCGTCCACCACCGGCACCGATTCAGACTGGGTCGTTAAACTAATCGACGTCTATCCCGACGAAGTTGCCGGCCAGCCCGACATGGGTGGCTACGAACTCATGGTCGCCGCCGACATCTTCCGCGGCCGCTATCGCGAAAGTTTTGAAAATCCAAAATCCATCCCGCGCGACACCCCGCTCGTCTACCGCTTCGCGCTGCCCACCGCGAACCACGTCTTCCTGCCAGGCCACAAACTCATGGTCCAGGTGCAGTCCAGCTGGTTCCCCCTCTACGACCGCAACCCGCAAACCTTCGTCCCCAACATTTTCTGGGCCAAGCCCGACGACTACAAAAAAGCCACCCAACGCATCTACCACACGCCAACGCAACTCAGCTTCATCGAACTACCCGTAGCCACAAAATAGAAGTGGCACAGCCATTCCTGGCTGTGCTCTTGGGTTGTTCTTTCCTTTGTAGGGGCGGCGTTTACCCCGCCCTCTTGGGTTTGCGTTTTCTTATTCCGTCATCCCGACCGGAGCGACACGGTTTTTTCCTCCGCGCCGGTTTGGGGCGCGCCGGGTCGCGCTGTGGAGGGACCGGGGCAAGATCAAAACAATTGCGGGGTCCTGCCTTTCAGAAATTTTACTTCCCTCAAATCTTCCTCCCCTTCCACTTCCCCTGCCGAAACAACAACACTCCCGCCAACGCAATCGCGCACTCCGCCACCACAATCGAAACGTACGCCCCCTTCGCCTGCCAACCCATCCGCAACGCCAAAACATATGCCAGCGGAATCTCCAGCAGCCAAAATCCAAAAAAATTCACCACGGTCGGCGTCACGGTATCCCCTGCTCCATTAAACGCCTGCAGCATCACCATTCCATACGCGTACCCGATATTCCCGTAACTCAAAATCCGCAGGCACGAAGCCGCCAGCGGCACCACCTCCGGATCCTGCGTAAACAACCGCACCACCGGCGTCGCCCAAATCAAAAAAACAACGCCAATCCCTCCCATAAAAAGCATGTTGTAAAATCCGGTCCGCCACACCGAAATCTGTGCCCGCTCCGGCTGCCGCGCGCCCAGGTTTTGCCCCACCAGCGTCGCCGCCGCGTTGCTCAACCCCCACGACGGCATCAAGATAAAAATCAATATACGAATCGCAATCGTGTACCCGGCCAGTGCCGCCGATCCAAACACGCTGATAATCCGTACAAGCCCAATCCAGCTCGTATGCGCAATCGCAAACTGCAAAATCCCCGTCATCGAAACGCGCACCAGCCGCAGCATCACCCTGAAATCCAGGCGAATCTGCGAAGCCAGAATCCGAATCCGCTCCGTCCCCAGCAGCAGCCGGTAAAACTGATAGGCCACGCCAATGCTTCGCCCGGTGAACGTAGCCACCGCCGCGCCCGTCACTCCCAGCTTCGGAAATGGCCCGATCCCAAAAATAAAACACGGGTCCAGAATCAAATTGATGATGTTGGACACCCACAGCAGCCGCATCGCCACCGCCGCGTCGCCCGCCCCGCGAAAAATCGCGTTGTTCAAAAACAACAGCAGCACCACGCCGCTTCCGCCCAGCGCAATCCGCGCGTAGCCGCTGCCCGTCGCCACGATCGCCGGCGAAGCCCCCATCAACCGCAGCAACTCGCCTCCATAAATCCAGCACGGAATTCCGATAACCGCCGACACGCCGAATCCCAGAAAAATCGCCTGCGTCCCGGCCACTGCCGCGCCCTCCGGATCTTTTTCGCCGATGCGGCGCGCCACCATCGCTGTCGTCGAAAGGCTCAGCCCCAGCCCCACCGCAAACACCAGGCTCAACAGCGATTCCGTCAAGCCAACCGTCGCCACCGCATCCGCGCCCAGCCGCCCAACCCAGAAAACGTCCACCACCGCAAACAGCGATTCCAGCACCATCTCTAGCACCATCGGAATGGCCAGCAAAAGAATCGCGCGATTCAAACTTCCAGTTGTGAAGTCCTGATGCGATCCGCGCAGCGCTTCGCGAATCGAACTCCACAACCCGGGTTGGGTTGCCGCCTCGGCGGTCCGTGGCTGTAAATCTTGTACGGACATGGATACCTGCACGGTCTGCGCAAACGCGGCTAAAAACGCCGGCGCCGGCGCGGAAAATGGTTAGCAGAAAAACAGGAAAACGTGGGTTCCGCTGGCGAAGCGGTTGTTAGAGGACAGCGACCATTCGTGCGATGAACATTGTTCGATCCTTGTGGCGCTCTTCGCACGCGCCTTGAAGTAGAGTATTCCTGCAGCCAGTATACATACGCGGCCAAAACCGTGCCAGCAAAACCTTCTTGCTCTAGTTTGTCATCCCGAATCCCCGCTTGCCCTAAGCGAATTTTACGATGGGTGGTTTTGCGGGTTGAGGGATCTGTTTTTCGGTCCCGACTACCTTTCGGCTAGGATGTCAATGGAGCCACGGAAGTTCTAATCTCGATCGAGAGGATCCCGGGTGCACAACTTCGATGTAATCGTGTTGGGCGGCGGTGCCGCCGGCCTGATGTGCGCCATCGAAGCCGGCAAGCGTGGCCGCCGCGTTGTGCTCCTCGAACGCGCCGAAAAAATCGGCAAAAAAATTCTCATCTCCGGCGGAGGCCGCTGCAACTTCACGAATCTCCACAGCCAACCGAAGCATTTCCTCTCCTCAAATGCTCACTTCGCCAAGTCCGCCCTCGCACGCTGCACCCCCGCCGATTTCATCGCCCTCGTCGAAAAGCACGGCATTTCGTATCACGAAAAAACTCTCGGCCAGCTCTTCTGCGACAATTCCTCCGCCCAGATCATCACCATGCTCGAATCCGAATGCCGCTATGCGAACGTAAAAATCGTTGTCGACGCTAAAATCAGCGAAGTCCGCCGCGACACCGCATTCGCCGTGCGCACAGACAAAACCGAATACCGCGCACCCGCCCTCGTCGTCGCCACCGGCGGAATCTCCATACCAAAAATGGGCGCCACCGGCTTCGGCTACGACCTCGCCCGCCAGTTCGGTTTGAACCTCGTGCCTACCCGCCCGGCACTCGTTCCTCTCGTCTTCCATCCCGCCGACCGCAAGCGCTACTCCGACCTCGCCGGTGTCTCCACCGAGGTCATCGCCTCCGCCGGCAACTCCGCCTTCCCCGAAAAAATGCTCTTCACCCATCGAGGCCTCAGCGGCCCCGCAATCTTGCAAGCCTCCAGCTATTGGAAAGACGGCGAATTCCTGCAGATCGATCTTGCCCCCGGCCGTGAAGTTACGCAAAAAATCCGCGAAGCCGGCACGCGCAATGCCGCCGTAGCTGAAAAGGCTCTACGCGAATTTCTACCCAGCCGCCTCGCAGAACGCTGGCTGAAATTCCATCCGCCGAAATCCTGGACCAACGCCGCTCTGGATGCGTTCGAAAGAGAATTGCACTCGTGGCAGGTCCAACCCGCCGGCACCGAGGGTTACGAAAAGGCCGAAGTCACCGCCGGCGGCGTCGACACTGCTGAACTCTCCAGCAAAACCATGGAATCCCGCAAAGTCCTCGGCCTCTTCTTCATCGGCGAAGTCGTCGACGTCACCGGCCACCTCGGCGGCTTCAATTTCCAATGGGCCTGGGCCTCCGCCACCGCCGCCGGCCGCGCCCTCTGAAATGTAGGGGCACGATAAATCGTGCCCTCTTCTCTCTATTCTTGCTTTTGTAGCGGCCGCCTTTCGAGGCGAGCGCATCTTTGCATCAAGCCAGATGTTCAGCCCGCTCCTGCGCCGAACACAACCCCTTCACTTCCCCTGCACTTCCACCGGCTCCGGCAGATGCACCGTCCCCCGCATCAACGGCCCAATCGTCAACTCCTGCCCATGCTGCGCATACCGCGAAAGCACCCCCGGCTGCATCCATTCGATCCCCCACGCGTCTTCCACCGCCACAATCGTGTACGTGCCCGGGTGAACAAATGCAACTTCAAACGTTCCATCAAAATCGCTCTGGTCACGCCGGAAATATTCCCGGTGCGCCTCCGGATCTTTCGGTATCAGCACCACCATGGCGCTGGACACCGGCTTCCCCACCTTGTGCACCACCCCTTCCAGCTTCACCACGCCCGCGTTCAACCAGGCGGTCACTTCCTGCTGAACTCCCGCCGCAATCGTCACGTCGTGCCCCGAAACCTTTATCTTCGCCGTTTCCGTCCGAGTCACAGCGTAAGCCCTCCCTTGAATAGCGCAAAAAATCGAATACTTCCCCGCGGCTAGCCCGCCAAATTGCGCTTCTCCCGAAGGATTCACCTGCGTCCCTGCCACGGTCCGACGGCGGCCATCCTGAAGCAGGATCGTCATTCTATCCGGCACCGCCTCGCCTCCCTCTGTCTTGAAAGTAATCTTCAAATTGGAGAGCGCCTCCCCGCGGGACGTGTCGAGCACCTCGCCGTCCCGCGAAAGATTAATCTCGCTCGCCTGCGCCATCTCTCCCTGCACTCCCGGATTCGTTCGCACGGTATACCTGCCCGGCGGCACTCCTACCAGTTCATATACGCCCGGTTCTACTGAAACTATTGCGCCTCTTTGCGCTGGTTCCACCCAATCAAATACATGTGTTTGCAGTTGCGGCTGTGGGAATCCGTTTTGTCCATCGTCTCCCATCTTGAAAATAAGGTGCAGCGCCGGAACCGGGCTCAGCCGCACCTCAATCTCCGGATGATCCCCGGCTTTCACCACGATCGATGTTGCGTCCGCCGCCTCCGTTGCACTGCTGTAGTAAGTAGTCGGATACGCCGCATCCAGTGCCGGCAACACGCCCGAACGCCCGCTATCGCCGGCGGTCTGCGTGGAAGCGGTATTCACCGCGTACCACGGCTTCGCGCTCACCGAAATAAAATACGTTCCCGGAACCATGCTCGAAAAATCAAAGTATCCCGCATCATCGGTGGTCGCGACTACCAGCCGCGTGACCCGGTTCATTCCCCCGCGATGGTTACCCAAGAAGAGTGTGACCTGCGCGTGCCGCACCGGCTCACCATTCTCGTCCCGCACGTGGCCGCCGATCAGCGCCACCGGATTCAGCCGCAGCACCAGTTCGTCCGTCTTCAGCTCCGGCCCGGTCACAATCGCAGTCGAAAACTGCTCGTGCTGCTCGTAGCTTCCGGAAATGTATCCTCGCTTCGATCCGTCCAGAGAATATTTCCCCGCCGGCAACCCTGCAAACTCGAAACGCCCACCGTCCCCGGTTTGCTGCTGCGCCACGCCCTTCCTAGTTTTCGTGTCCACCAGCGAAACGCGCGCCTGCGCCAGCGGTGCTCCGGTCACGCTGTTCACCACCACCCCGGCAATTTTGTAGCTGACACTCGGAACATCGCTCTTGGGCGCCGCGCCCTGCGCGTCTGCATTTCCCGCACTCGACCAAAGCAACAACAACAGTGTCAGCACGCCGAACTGCTGGCTCATCACACCGAATTTCATTTGAACGCCGTTCATGGCTCGCTCACCAGCGTCAATGGGGAAGAAAGCCGCAGCGTCTGTGAGGCCGAAAGTTCCACCACCACTCCCCCGGACTCATACTTCCGCAGCACCTCCGGATTACCGTTCCCAATATCCGTGTTCGCGCGATCGAACACGAGAATGCGATACATGCCCGGAGCAATCTGTTTCTCGTCAATGATTCCGCTCCAAACCTGGGCCTGCCTCAGCTGTCCAGCGTTCTCGCTGACTGGCACGAAGTAAACGAAAGCCGGCGGCAGGACGGGCGCCGGCTCGTTCGGTTTCTGTAATCCCGTTCTTTCCGGAAACTCCACTTTCCCCATCACCTCCGCCCCGTCATTTCGCAGCGTCACTTCAATTGGCGAGCCGCCGCCCGCGATGCCAATCGTAATCGGACGGTGCAAGACGTCTCCTCCTCCCCACGTCGCCGAAGCCGGAAAACAGTCGTTCGCCGAAATCTGCATCCAATATGTTCCTGCCGCCACATTCTTCAACGTGATTCCACCTTCTGGCTGGTTCGGCTCCTGTTGCGACATCACCGTGGGCTCCATCCCAAATTGTTCCGCCGGCCGGAGGACAATGGACACATAGCGGCCGGGGCCGTTCACCTCAAGCCTCTGCCCAGCTATCGCCCCCTGATCGGCGCTGGCGTCGGGACCAAACTCCCGCGTGATGTTCACGCTCAGCGAGACATTCGGATATAAACTCACCGCCGGGCCTTCTAACGGTCCGCCCCGCACGGAAAAATTCATGCTTCCGCTCGAACCCGTCTCGCCTTGCGCAAAAATTTTCAGCGTGTAGCTCCCCGTCGGCAGAGTTCCAAGCACCACCTGTTCTGCTGGATCGTAGCCCAGCGAATAGCCCGGCCCAGGGTGGCCTTGCGGATAAACCTCCACCCCGGGATAGGTGCCTGCCGGAACATTCGCTACCCCAATCCTAACCGGGTAGTACTCCCGCCGCGCCACCGCCAGATTCGCTTGAAATGTTGCCCCTGTCGCCAGTTTGATCGGGGCCGCCGCCGAAAAATCGTTCCCATTGGGATAGAACACTGGCGGGAATCCGTACAACTGATCCCCGGGATTGAAGAACGCCGGATCTCGTTCGATTCGCTCCTGGGTTAACAGCTTGTACGTTCCCGCCTCCAACTCCGAAAACCGGAACTCTCCGGTCGCCCAGGTCGTAAAATTGCCCGCTTGTACCCACCGCTCGCGCCCCTCTTCAAAATTTTGGCGGTAAAGCTGCAGTTGGATACGATCCGTGTTGTCCACGCCCGGCAGTTGCACGTGCCCCACAATCAGCGCTTCCGGCTCCAGCGGGAGCACGATCTCCGCCCGGTTGCTCTCGGTTTCCTGTATAGAGCCGCCGTTCTGATTCGGCAAGAATCCCTGTCGCCGCGCAAAAAAAGTGTTCGGCCACGTGTTTCGTTGATACCACTCCTGGACTGTACGATTGCCTTGGACATCCGTACTGGAAGCGGGAACTGGCGGCGCTACTTTTTCCTGTGGTGGAAATTTGAATTCGAAATGTCCGCGGTCATCGGTCAATGTCGCGTACCGGTTGTCCGGCGAATACACCACCGCGCGCGCGATCGGTTCGTGTGTTTTGGCGTTAATCACCGTTCCGTGAACGCTATCCGGGCCTGCTGGAAGGACGTAACTCGATTGGCCATTGAACGATTGAGTCGTTGTTCCTCCCTGCGACATTATCCGCGGAGCAAGAACCAGGCAGAACCCAAAAATGATCGCGACGCGTGAACCATATCGCTCGTTCGTCCAGCGTGGCTCCGCGTTGTAGGGAAGGGAAGTTCCAGTACGGCTCATGGTAGGTACCTAATTCGCCTACAAGTATCGCACAACCAAAATCCTCCGGCGATACTCCGTTTCAGCGCGCATTCAGAGCGTAGGTTTGACGGAAATCCTCCGTGCCGATAGTATCGAATCAGGTTTCAGCCCATGAAATGCGCCTATTTTGATTGTTTTAGCGGCATCAGCGGCGATATGACCCTCGGCGCCCTGCTCGATGCAGGTGTCCCTGTCGATCAATTGCGCGGCGACTTGCAGGGGTTGAATCTCCCCGGTTGGGAACTCTCCGCCGAAAAAGTCTGGAAAAACGGCATGGCCGCCACCTATGCGAAAGTCCGTGCGCAAGACACCACCACGCATCGTTCGCTCAGCACAATTCTCGGCCTCATCGAAAAATCCTCACTTTCGGACCCTGTGAAAAATCGCGCCTCCGCGATTTTCCAGAAACTGGGCGAAGCCGAAGCCGCCGTCCACGACGTCCCCCTCGAAAAGATTCACTTCCACGAAGTCGGCGGCATTGACGCCATCATCGACATCGTCGGCGCGTGCATCGGTTTTTCCGCGCTCGGCATCGATTCCTTCGCCTGCTCCGCCCTGAACGTAGGCTGTGGCACCGCAAAAATGGCCCACGGCGTCTTGCCCGTCCCCGCGCCAGCCACCGCGCGCCTGCTCCTCGGTAAGCCCACCTATTCGAACGGTATCCAGAAAGAATTGGTCACGCCCACCGGGGCTGCGATCGTAGCCACGCTCTGCTCCAATTTCGGGCCGCAACCGCCAATGACCGTCAGCGCCATCGGCTACGGTGCAGGCACCGCCGATCTGGAAGGTCAGCCTAACGTCCTCCGCCTCATGGTGGGCGAAGCCGCCGAACAACGCACTGTCGCCGAATCCGGAACCATCCGCGTCCTCGAAGCCAACCTCGACGACATGAATCCCCAAATCTACGGCTACTTCCTCGAAAAAGCCCTCGCCACCGGGGCTCTGGACGTCTTCTCGACTCCCGTGCAGATGAAAAAAAACCGTCCCGGAATGCTGATCACCGTCCTCTGCAAGCCCGAAGACGAATCCAAATTCCACGAAATGTTTTTCGCGGAGACCACCACCCTCGGCGTCCGCACCTACACCGCCGAGCGCCGCGTCTTAGCCCGCGAGTGGGATTCGGTGCTTACCGCTTTCGGCGAAGTCCGCATCAAAGTGGCCCGGCTCAACGGCCACATCCACCAGGCATCGCCCGAATTCGAAGATTGCCGTAAACTGGCAGAAGCCAAGAATGTGCCGCTCCAGCGCGTAATGGACGAAGCTATGCGTGCGTGGTCGACGAATAACTAAGAGCTGAAAAACTTAAGACTTTAATCTCAAAAATGCCCGAGAAAAAAGAAAAATTCTATCTCACGACGCCCATCTACTACACCAACGGGCTCCCGCACATCGGCCACACCTACACCACCGTCGTCGCCGATGTTATCCGCCGCTACAAGCGCATGCGCGGTTACGACGTCGTGATGACCACGGGCACGGATGAGCACGGAGTCAACGTCGAACGCGCCGCCAAGAAAGCCGGCGTCCCCGAATCCGAATACGTCGCCAAAATGGCCGACGCCTGGCGCGCCCTCTGGGATGAACTGGGCATCCCCGCCGACGAATTCGTCCGCACCACCGATCTCAAGCATGTCCGCACTGTGCAGTGGCTCTTCAAGCTCTGCAAGGAAAACGGATACGTCTACAAAGGCCACTACACCGGCCAATACTGTATCTACGACAACGCGTTTGTGAACGACGCCAAGCCCGGCGACAACTGCCCCGATTGCGGCCGCCCGCTCGAAACCGTCACCGAAGAAAATTATTTCTTCAAACTTTCCTCGTTTCAAAAGCCGCTGCTCGATTTCTACAAGAAGTATCCCGACTTCATTCAGCCCGATACGCGCCGCAACGAAATCATTAGCTTCGTCGAAGGCGGCCTGAAAGATCTCAGCATCACTCGCACCACCATTCGCTGGGGCATTCCCGTTCCCGGCGAAGAGCCACATGTCTTCTACGTTTGGTTCGACGCCCTCACCGCCTACCTGAGCGCAGTCGGCGGCCCCGATTACGAAAAGCGCGGCTACTGGCCCGCCGATCTGCATCTCGTCGGCAAAGACATCATCCGCTTCCACACCGTTTACTGGCCCGCGTTCCTGATGGCTGCTATGCTCCCGGTTCCGAAACAAGTCTGGGCGCACGGTTGGTTCCTGATGGACGCCGCCAAAATGAGCAAGTCCAAAGGCAACGTCGTCCTACCGCGTCCTATTGTCAACATGCTCGGAATGGACGCCCTGCGCTATTACATGCTCAGGGAAACTGTATTCGGTCAGGACGGAAATTTCAGTTACGATGCGCTAGTCACGTCATACAACGCTAATCTAGCGAACGGACTTGGAAATCTTTCAAGTCGAACCCTTACGATGATCCAACAGTATTGCGACGGACAGATTCCAAGTCCGACAGCTTTGTACGTCAGTTCCACAATTCTCAAAACCATATTTACACGAGAAATCCTGATGACTGTTGGTGATAGCGCCGGCAAAGAGATTGGTGACTACGACAAGCTTAATTTCTCCGGCGCACTGCAACACATCGAGAGGCTAATCTCCCAAGTTGACGGGTATCTTGTTAACGAGAAGCCCTGGGTACTGGCGAAAGACACGACTAAAGCTCAAGACCTTGCGGATGTGCTATATTGCGCGGCCGAAGCTCTAAGAATTATCACTGTCCTCGTTCATCCGGTCCTGCCGGAGGCAACCGAGAAGATATGGAAGCAATTGGGGCAGCTCGGTAAGCTCAACGAGGTGCGAATTGATGAGCTCGCGTGGGGACAGCTAGAATTTGGAAGCAAAATTGGAAAAGTTACCGCAGTTTATCCGCGCATAGAACATCAAGAAGCAATAGAGAGGATCGAATCAATGGCAAACGAAGAACTGAATCCAACACCAGCTACACCCCCACCGGCAGCAAGCGCTCCCACAGCCAGCGGCACATCCGCAGCGGCAGCCGCCGCACCTGCCGTCTCCGACAAAATCGGCATCGAGGATTTCACCAAAGTCGAAATGCGCGTCGGCCAGATCAAAACCGCCGAGCGCATCGTCGGCGCCGACAAACTCCTCAAGCTCACCGTGGACATCGGCACCGAAATCCGCCAGATCTGCGCCGGCATCGCCCAATACTACGAGCCCGAATCCTTGATCGGCCGCAAAGTAGCGGTAGTCGTCAACCTCGCCCCCCGCAAACTCCGCGGCGTCGAATCCAACGGCATGATCGTAGCCGCCTCCGTAGGACCCGAAGGCCGCCCAGTCCTAACCGCCTTCCTCGAAGAAGTCGAAGTCGGCGCCCGCCTGAAATGAATGTCCTCTACCCGCGCTTCGCCTTCGAAAAAGACGACAGCTCGATTCGTCTGATTGAAGATGAGCGCTACATTCTGGGCAAGTTGGAAGCCATTGATATCGTGAACGGTGAATATGAGATCTGGGACTCTGAGGGATCGGGTGTTGCACTTCAGGTATCAGTAGGTGCGTTCAAAAGCAAATTAATTTGTGTGGCTTCTTGCGTTGGCTGCTATCCGATTTGCGAGGCGTTCAACTTGTACGCGAGTTCCAACGGACTTCTAGAGCCCGTAGGGGAGGGGACCCCGATGGGAATGTGGAAGCGACTTCAGGAAGACTTGAAACACCGGGAAACCCCTTGATTAGCTGGACCTGATTTTCTATTTTCCAATTTCTAATTTCTGTTTTCTAATTTCTATCCATGGAACTCATCGATTCCCACGCCCACATCGACGGCCCCCAATTCGCCGAAGACCGTGAAGCCATGCTCCAACGCGCCCAAGCCGCAGGCGTCTCCACGGTCCTCGCCATCGGCCCAGGCCCGGAACAACTCGCCGCCGCCATCCCCTACGCCGAATCCCACAACTGGATCTACACCACTGTAGGCATCCATCCCCATGACGCAAAGGAAGTCACTCCCACCCATCTCGAAACCCTTGCCGTCCTCGCCAAACATCCCAAAGTAATCGCCTGGGGCGAAATCGGCCTCGACTATTTCTACGACCACTCCCCGCGTGACATCCAGGAAAAAGTCTTCCGCCAACAAATGGAACTCGCCCACTCTGCAAAGCTCCCCATCATCATTCACTGCCGTGACGCCTGGGACGATTGCCTCCACCTCCTCGACGAAGTCTGGAAGCCCACCGGCCTCGGCGGTATCCTCCACTGCTTCACCAGCACGCTCGCTCACGCCCAAAAAGGCCTCGACATGGGTTTCCTCGTCTCCTTCACCGGCAACATCTCCTATCCGAGAGCGCAAAGCATCCGCGACGTCGCGAAAGCTTTGCCCCTTTCAAACATTCTGATCGAAACGGACTCTCCGTATCTCGCGCCGCAGCCCCATCGCGGCAAGCGCAACGAGCCTGCCTATGTCCTCGAGGTAGCAAAGGTCCTCGCGAATGTGAGAGACTGTGAGCTATCAGAAATCGCCGCCCAGACCACGGAGAATTTCCGGAGGTTTTTTCGGCTGACCCGGCCCGAATAAGCCTCGGGCAAGGTTCCGGCTGACAGGGAGCGGGCCCGGAGAACGCACATCGCCTTACTGACCGTCAAAGAGATATTTGAGCTGGTGCGTGATGACCTCGTGAAGGTCGAGCAGGAACTCTCGCGCCAGAGCGCCTCCGCCTACCAGCCCGTCTCCGAAATCACCAGCTATCTCCTGGGCGGGGGAGGGAAGCGTCTCCGCCCCGCGTTGCTTCTGCTAGCACACGGCTACGCCGCCGGCAGCGAGGGCGACTCCCGCAGCGCCATCAAACTCGCCGCCGTAGTCGAACTCCTTCACAGCGCCACGCTCATCCACGACGACGTCATCGACAGCGCCGACACCCGCCGCGGCCGCCCCTCCGCCAATTCCCGCTGGGGCAATCACCGCAGCGTCCTCGCCGGCGACTGGCTGTATATGCAGTCTTTCCACATCGCCCTGCAGGAACGCAGTTTCCACGTCCTAGACATCCTCATCGACCTCACCCAAAAAATGGTCGAAGGCGAACTCCTCCAACTCGAAAAAATCGGCCGCATCGACGTCTCCGAAGACGACGCCCTGAAGCTTTCCACCTACAAAACCGCGTGCCTCTTCAGCGGCTGCGCCCGCCTCGGCGGAGTCCTCGGCGGCATCGACGAAGAACACGAAACCGCGCTAGCCGACTACGGCCGCTACTCAGGCTTGGCATTTCAATTGGTGGATGATCTTCTGGATTTCACAGCATCCAGCGAACAACTCGGCAAGCCGGTCCTGAGCGACCTGAAAGAAGGCAAAGTCACCCTGCCTCTGATCTATGCCATGGAAAACGGCCACCGAGAAGCCCGCGAAATGGTCGCCCGCGTCCTCGAAGAAAAAGAGTTTGACTCCGTCCAGCCCGAAACCCTCGTCGCCCTCGTCCGCGATTCCGGCGCTCTCGATCGCACCCGCAACCTCGCCCTCGACTACGCCGTCCGCGCCAAAGCCTGCCTTAACGGCTCCGGCTTCTCCGAATACGCCCGTGCCCTGCAAACCCTCCCCGACTTCATCCTCGAACGCGAATCTTAACCGCCAGGTCTAACCAGGCAGGCAATCTATCGGACTAGCTCCACTATTCCTCGATCACGCATTCCGTCTGGGATAAGACTCGAGATTCCTCGATCCATCGTTACGAGAGTCCCGCGGTTGCGGATCGCCATCCCAAGCAGGTACGAGTCCGTGACTTGCTGATGACTCACGATGCGACTTTCAAATGTTTCGATCAAATCCAGGTAATGTGCCTCAGCGGGCCAGAAAACATGCGATGGATGTACCAGGTTTTTCGCCAATAATTTTGTTGACTCCTCCACCGTTACCGCGGCACGCGAAATCATGGGGTTGCTGACGATTCGAACGAATGAGGACTGCGTGAGAGGGCAGGTGGCCCAGCCCCGGCCCGAGTGTTGCCTGAACCAGCTTTGTGCCTTTTGGTGATCGTTATGGGCGGGCCAAAACAGTGCAACAAGGACGTTTACATCCAGGAGGGCGGCTTTCATTACTGCTCCGCGTCAAGTTTCTTGACCATCTCTGTGGTGACTCGAGGTGAGTCGGGAGGAAGATCGAATACGTGCAGTCCGTTCACCATTTTTGTGGGCGTGGGAGTGGCGAACGCCTTCCGAATGAGTTCGGATACGGCGTCACCCAATGCCATTGACCGGTCTGCTGCGTAACGCCTTACCAGTTCAAGAACTTCATCATCTATGGAGAGTGTCGTCCTCATGCTCTAATGATGCGCAAGATGGCGTGTGATGTCAATCGCACATGTGGGCATCAGTGACATGAAGTGATGCGGCAAGATATTGATTTTGCGATGTGATACTTTTCGAGAAGCTACTCTCATGCTCCCCTTCAAACTCGTCTACCACGATCTCTACGACCTCAACCTCGGCACCCATGTTTTTCCCTCCGAAAAATTCCGCCTCATCCACGACAAACTCCTAAACGATGGCATCGCCGAAGTCGACGACTTTCTCCGCCCCGAACCGGCCACCGACTCCGACATCCTCCGTGTCCACACCGAAGATTGGGTGCAGAAACTGAAATCCGGCACGCTCACCGCCAGCGAACAGATGAAACTCGAAGTCCCCTATTCCCCGGAACTCGTCCGCGCCTTTTGGCTAGCCGCCGGAGGTACCATCCTTGCTGCAGAATCTGCGCTGCAAAACGGCTTCGGCTGCAACATCGGTGGCGGTTTCCACCACGCCTACCCCGGCCACGGCGAAGGCTTCTGCGCCATCCACGACGTAGCCGTAGCCATCCGCACCCTCCAAGCCCGCAACAAAATCGCCCGCGCCATGGTCGTCGACACCGACGTCCATCACGGCAACGGCACCGCCGCCATCTTCGGCAAAGACGATTCCGTCTTCACCCTCTCCATCCACCAATACAACAACTATCCCGCCCACAAACCCCATTCCTCTCTCGATCTCAATCTGGAAGACGGTGTAGCCGACGAAGAATACCTGGCCACACTCCTCCCCGCGGTAAAAAAATCCATCACAAATTTCCACCCCGACATCCTCTTCTACGTCGGCGGTGCAGACCCCTACCGCGAAGATCAACTAGGTGGCCTGGATTTAAGTATGGAAGGTTTGCAAAAGCGCGACGCCGGCGTCTTCAAACTAGCCCGGGCCAAAAACATCCCGGCAGTAACCACGCTAGCCGGCGGCTACGCCCGCCAACTAACCGACACAATCCAAATCCACGTAAACACCATCCTGGCCGCCAAACAAATCGCCGAAAACGCGTAGCGGCCACGGGTAGCACAGGCTTCAGCCTGTGTTCTTTCGTTTTCTCGCCTTTTCTTATTCCTCACTCCACCGTCGCCGCAGGCGCTATTTCCGCAGGACGCAACGCTTTCTCAATCACCTCAATCAAACTCGCTTCCGGGTTGTCCGTATCAACCCCCTCCGCCCGGAATGCAATCTTTCCCGCGCGATCCAGCACCAACGTTGTCGGAAACGAAT
>Ga0210403_10002433_pt1 | contig 16764 bp, 15 predicted proteins | sample IncBWC19MmetaG_FD_150863 | JGI IMG/M metagenome (GOLD analysis project Ga0210403, IMG submission 150863) | Forest soil microbial communities from Barre Woods Harvard Forest LTER site, Petersham, Massachusetts, United States - Inc-BW-C-19-M | ecosystem: Environmental > Terrestrial > Soil >... | reverse complement strand
ATGGTATTCAACCAACATCCTGGGCAACCGCGACGGCGAAGTGCTGGACGATCCCGGCTCTTTCAAGACCAAGGAAGAATCGAAGCTGGGAGCACTGGAGCACATTCTGCAGCCCGCTTTGTATCCCGAGCTCTATGGGAATATTTTCCATAAAGTTCGCATTAACTATTACCCGCCTCGTGGTGATAACAAAGAAGGTTGGGACAACATCGATATCTTCGGATGGCTCGGGTATCCGATGCAGATCAAGGTAGACTTCCTGTGCCGCGACTCGATTCTCGCGGCGCCGATCGTCCTCGATCTCGTGCTGTTCCTGGATCTCGCGCAACGCACCCCGGAGCTGCGCCGCCTCGGAATTCAGGAATGGCTGAGCTTCTACTTCAAGTCGCCAATGACGCCGCCGGGCTTGTATCCGGAGCATGATCTGTTCATCCAGCTCATAAAGCTGAAGAACACGCTGCGGTATCTGAAGGGCGAAGAGCTGATTACGCATCTGGGGCTGGAGTACTACGACTGATTATTTCAGGGGTATCTCACCCAAGGTTCATCGGTTTCTTTGGGCGGCAGGATTGGCGGATTCTGGGGACGGTAGTCCTCCGTTCCTCCGATCGCAAGCGCACCGTCTCGTGAATGCGCGGCGGCGGCGCATTGGTTGATGACCAACGTGCTGCAGAGCTTGACCACGTTCGAGTTGCTTTGCGGGTTGAATTCGTTTCCGGTTTCGCCGCAGCGGATGACAATGTTCTTCGGCATATTGATTTGCCTCGAAGAGGGGAAGCCTCAGCGGAACCCTTGAGACTTCCTTTGGCCTGCCATGATAGCCAATCCCGATGTCCGCTCGCGATAGAATCTTTCGATGGCTGGTAAGAAGTCCAAGGCTCGGCGCTCCGAAGCCGGACACGACACACGCTACATAAAACTACAGAAGAACTACTGCTTCGCCTGCGGCAAGAATAACCCCGACGGCATGCGGCTGCGTTTTACTTACGACGAGGAGCGCAACTGTTTCGTGTGCCGCTTCCGGCTGGGCAAGCGTTACACCGGGCCTCCCGGACACTGCCACGGCGGCATCATCGCGACCGTCCTCGATGAAGCCATGGGCAAGGTGAACAAGCTCCGCCAAGTGGTGGCTCTGACTTCTGAGATTACCGTGAACTATCTGAAGCCGGTGCCGCTAAACCAGCCGCTGCGCGTGGAATCTCGCGAAGTCAAGGTCAAGGGCAGGAAGCACATCAATATGGCCGAGATCCTGAACGAAAAAGGGGAAGTGCTGGCACGCAGTGAAGGCTTGTTCATAGCGATCGATCCAAAGCGCATGTTCGCGCGTTTTGTGGAGCGATGAGAACCGGTACGATGGAGCGACGGGCGTCCTCGCCCGTCCACCCATGCCTCCGCCATCATTGGGGTACCGTGAATCGAAAACGGGCGGTAAAATGAATGTCAGGGCAGCATAACTCCCAGCACCCGTAAAGGGTTGTGCTGATGGCTGACTGCTCAAAGCTGTTCCCGGAAAAGAGTAAACCCATGTCGCAAAACAACGGACACAACACCAACCTTCGCCTCAAGACTGGCCTCGCCGAAATGCTCAAGGGCGGCGTGATCATGGACGTAACCGACGCGAAACAAGCGGAGATCGCGCAGAGAGCCGGAGCAGTAGCGGTAATGGCTCTGGAGCGCGTCCCGGCGCAGATTCGCGCCGAGGGCGGAGTGGCTCGCATGGCCTCCCCGAAAAAGATTCGCGAAATCATGGCGGTGGTTGATATTCCCGTCATGGCGAAGTGCCGCATCGGCCATTTCGCGGAAGCGCAGATATTGCAGGAGCTAGGCGTCGACTACATTGACGAGTCCGAAGTTCTCACCCCGGCCGACGAAGTGCATCATGTGGATAAGCAGGCCTTCACCGTTCCGTTCGTCTGCGGAGCGCGCAACCTGGGAGAGGCTCTGCGGCGCATCGCCGAAGGAGCGGCCATGATCCGTACCAAGGGCGAGGCTGGCACCGGCGACGTCGTGCACGCCGTCCGGCACATTCGCCAGATTGTGCTGGAGATGAAGATTCTCACCGTCCTCGGCGAAGAAGAACTCTACGCGAAAGCCAAGGAGCACCAGGCGCCCTACGAACTGGTGAAGATGGTGGCGCGGGACGGCAAGCTGCCGGTGCCAAATTTCTCCGCGGGCGGAATCGCGACCCCGGCGGATGCATCGCTCGTGATGCAGTTGGGAGCCGAGGCGGTATTCGTCGGCTCGGGCATCTTCATGAAGAACTCAACCGAATTCGCCGATCCCGCCGAAGCCGAGAAGCGCGCAAAGGCGATCGTGCAGGCGGCGACGCATTTCAAGGACCCTAAAGTGTTACTTGAAGTCAGCGAGAATTTGGCGGGCGCCATGAAAGGGCTGGCTGTCTCTACGCTTGATGAAGCCCACCTGCTGCAGACGAGAGGGTGGTAGCGGGCGATTGGGGAACGCCGAGCGAGTATGTCCGCGAACTGATTCGGCAAGACAAGACAAGGAGCGCCGCCTAAGCAATATCGAACAGGAGCTCGTCTCTGCCGCCAAGGGGCCGAAAATTGAACTTCCGGTAGCCGAAATACGCCGCAAGGGCTTGATTCCCGCTCTCCGCGAGCGCGCCCGCAAGCGGTGAAAAAGAACCGTCTTGTCCTCAGCGATGCGGTTGTCGCTGACATCATCGAACGGGCCGAGTGGTATTCGACGCAATCTGGAACGGGCGCTGGGAGAGGGCAGTCACCTCCGCCATACTGCGCGTAGTGAGTCGCCCGACAACGGGCGCCGTGCACATTTCAATCTTCGGTACTCCACAATGTGCGACGAACTGCGATTCGGGGATTCCCCAAGCATCTGCTTTTCTACAGGTTTGACTCCGGACAGATATTCGTCCTCCGCGTGGTACACGGCGCGCGAGACTTTGGAACGTCTGTTATAGGTTCATCCGGGCGCCTGGGGCCCCATCTGCCCTGGGGGACATTGTTTTTGGGGGCTGGCCCCACCCTTTTAATCATCTCCATCCCGGGGGTGCCCCGCAGAAGTTCGAGCGGTGGAAAAAGGGGAGAGTCCCCGAACTGTATATGTCAATGGCATCAGCACTGCTTAATCTACCGTAACCTTTTCCCTCCTCGCCCGTTATCCTTAATGACGGCGTACTTCGCGGAGAACTGGTTGAAGGCCCGCAGGCAGGAAACTGACGAGCGGCTTCTGGTGGAAGCGGCGCAGCGTGACCCGCGCCGGTTTGCCGAGCTCTATGAGCTCCACTTCCATCGTGTGTACGCGTACGTCGTAGGTCGGGTCGGGCGGCGGGAGGAGGCCGAGGATCTCACCTCCGACGTTTTTCATCAGGCGCTGGCGCGGTTGCAGAACTACGAGTGGCGAGGCGTGCCGTTTTCGGCGTGGCTCATTCGCATTGCCGCGAACGCTATAACTGATCGCTGGCGGCGGACTTCGCACGAGAGTGATGATCCGGTTCCCGAGGATGTTGAAGACACAAACGCAGAAGACATTGAGCAATGTGCAGCACTTTCACAACTTGTGCGCGAGCTTCCGGAGGAACAGCGGCGGATAGTGATTCTGCGCTTCGTCGAACAGAAGAGCATCAAGGAGATTGCGCAGGAAATTCGCCGGACCGAAGGCGCCGTAAAGCAATTACAATTCCGTGCCCTGAAGAAGCTGCGGGCGCAGATGGAGGGTGCCGATGCCTAAGCGCTCTCTTTCGGACCGACAGGAAGTTGACCGGCTGAACCGGGCAGTTGAGGCATTGCTGCGGCGCACGGGTGCGGCAGTACAGGCTCAGAAGGGACGAGCAAAAGCTGATCCGGAAGTCGCGCCTTGGTTGCGTGTCGCTTCCATGCTGCGCAACCTGGCACGAGAGGAATTTAGGGAAACTCTGAAAAGGAATTTGGAAAGGAGTGCATCCATGGCAACCGCAACGCAAACTCCTAGTGGCATTCGCACTTTTGCCGCCCCGCGACTGGCCTTTAAGAACGCAGCCAAGGCGCTCGATTTCTATAAGCGCGCTTTTGGAGCCAAGGAGACTTTCCGCTTCGAAAACGAATACGGCTTCGCTCACGCCGAGATGATGATCGGAGATTCTGTCATCATGTTTGCCGGGGAGTGGCCGGAAGGCGGACGTTTCAGCGCGGAGACTTGGGGACATTCGCCCGTCACCATGAACATCCAGGTGCCCGACGTGGACGCTTTTGTCGAGCACGCAGTTGCCGCCGGCGCCAAGCTGGTAAGCAAGCCCACGGACCAGTTCTACGGATATCGCGATGCCACTTTGATGGATCCGTTCGGATACACCTGGGGAATTTCCACGGTGAAAGAAGAAATGCCCGTGGAAGAGATGCACCGGCGTTTCCGCGCGATGATGCCGCCGAAAAAGAAAGCGGAGGTTGAGCCGGTTCCAAAGGACTACCGCATGCTCACGCCGTACATTGTGGCCCAGAACGCCGACGCGCTCATTGACTTTGTGAAGGCGGCCTTCGACGCCGAAGAAACATTCCGTTCGGTGGGCGGAGCGGGCGGTCGCCACGCCGAGCTTAGGCTCGGCGATTCCATGATGATGATCGGTGGCGGTGGGCCGGGTCTGGCGTGGCGCGGTGATTCGCACCCCGGCGCATTCCACGTTTATGTTCACGACTGCGATGCGATCCACAAGCGCGCATTGCAGGCGGGCGCGATGTCCGTTCACGAACCAATGGATCAGCCCTATGGCGAACGTTCTTCCACAGTAAAAGATGACGCGGGCAATTTCTGGTACATCGCCACGCGCAGTGAAGGGAACTACAAATGGGAAGGTGCGCCCGATGTCCAACCCTATCTGCATCCGCTGCGCGCCGAACCAGTGATCAACTTCCTGAAACGCGCCTTCGGAGCGGAGGAATTAGGCCGCTCTGCGGGACCGGAGGGTGTCATCCATCACGTCACCATGAAGCTCGGCGACTCACATCTCGAAATGGGTGAGGCGCACGAGGTGTACGGGCCGATGGCGTCCATGTTCTACCTATATGTTCCCGATTGCGACGCGCTCTACCGGCGCGCGCTGGCAGTAGGAGCGACCTCCATTTCTGAGCCGAAGGACCAGCCTTACGGTGATCGCAGCGGAGGCGTGAAGGACGCTTTTGGCAATCAGTGGTATATCGCGACTCACATCAAGGACGTGACGCCGTAGATCGGGCGCGGGCCCCATCTGCGCGGAGATTTTTGGGTTCCCTCGCGCGCGGATCTCCCGCACCTCCTTAGAAAAAGCAAAAGCCCCGCTGCTAGGACGGGGCTCGGCAAAATTGCCAGGTCGGTACGCTACCTTTCAAGCAACACATCATAACTCCTCCCAGCGACGCTCCGCTGCATTTCAATTGACATAAGGACTCACGTGATCGATGCTTGAATTACGGGCAGAATTAAAGAACATTGGGAAGTCCGGATGTAAGCCTAAGTCTCATACATTCAAGACTTTGCCTGTAAAGTGCTTGAAATGAATACTTTGCTGGACTCCCCCCTCCACCAAGTCACGTATTATCACAAGTTAAAAAAATAGGGGGAGGCTGTACCCGTACAACAAGGAATCGAGCGTTATTCTTAAGTTCGTCACTTGTCGTTTGCGATGAAAATCGGTGTCCTAGCCCTTCAGGGCGATTTCGACGCCCACCGAAAACGGCTCGAAGAGCTGGGAGCTCAAGTTGTGCTCGTCAAAAAAACCGAGCAACTCGACGAGATTGACGGTCTGGTAATCCCCGGCGGCGAGTCAGGCACGTTCCTCAAGTTGCTCGGCGAAGACGGATTCGCGAAGCTCAAGGATTTCGTGCGCGTAAAGCCGACGTTTGGTACGTGCGCGGGATGCATCTTGCTGGCAACGGAAGTAGAGAATCCGAAGCAGGCCGGCCTGGGTGCGCTCGACATTACCGTCCGCCGTAATGCTTACGGACGCCAGATCGACAGCTCCATCCGCGAAGGCCGATTTCTCAGCGATCCCATCGAAATGGTATTCATCCGCGCTCCGAAGATTGAACGCGTAGGAGAGGGCGTGGAAGTGATCGCGACCGAAGGCAGAGATCCGGTGCTGGTGCGCAAGGGCAAGACGCTGGCGGCGACGTTCCATCCCGAATTGAGCGACGACCCTCGCATTCACCAGTATTTTCTAGACGTGATCGAAAACGACCGGCCTGCGGGCTAAGCGACTGGTACGTGGCACCCAATCTCTCCGAGGCAAAAAAATCCCGGGCGCTTACGCCCGGGGGACATGGGAATTAGGTATTGGCGAATTTATGAGCGGAAGCGGCGGCGGAAAACACCGGCAAGACCTGCGAGCCCGGTTCCGAGCAATAACAGTGTGCCTGGTTCCGGCACCGCCGAAGCACCGCCGGTGGCAAATCCGGTATTCGGACCACACTTGGTTCCACCACCAACGCAGAAGTGAACCCCCCATGCGTATGGGTTCTTCCTGTAGCCTTGCTCCAACTGATTGACGGTGACGCCCGAAATAACGAACGAGATTTGTGGTCGCGCTCTGCACCCCATGGGGGTTCAGGTTGGCGAGGTCGTAGACGAAAGTAAATCCGGCACGGGTCGCGACCTTGGTGAAACTGAACTTTCCCGTGGAGGCGACGCCGTTGATCTTGATTTGCGAGATGTTGCCGGCAGTGAGGTTGACGCTCGTGTTGAACAGGATGTCGCCACCCTGCGTTTTAAAGCTGAAGCCGGAACCGGCACTGAGCGTGACATTCACCCACCCAGCCCCCTGAATCGGGTTTACGCTGCCGATGCTGCCGGCAAGGCCCAGGTTGTTGTTGGTTAATTGGATTATGTCAGCCGCCGCAAAAGGGAACCGCGAGGGCCAGCAGAAGGAGCAAGAAAAGCAGGTGAAAGCGAGTCACAGTCATATTCCCCGGAGTAGATTTCGATCTCGTGAAGTTAACCTTGTGAGGGCAGGTGCGTTGCCAGCGGTAGCTTCCGTCGGGAACCAATAACTACCTTAGTTTCATGAAGCTGGCGATGACAATTGAAGACATTGTAAAGATTCTGCACTGTCTTGCACAAATACGCAAGACATCAGCGCTCAGCCCGGTTATGCGGAGTACCACTCTGCCCTGAGCTTAAGGCTGTCGAGCTTAAGGCTGGTTTCGCCCCCAGTGCTTGCTTGAAAAGCGTCTTCAGCCCGTGTCGGGGGGCGCGAAGATGAAGTAGATGTAACGGGATGCCGAGGGGGGCTCTCGGCCAGAAGGAATCAGTCGCTCAGGTGACGCCGAATCAAGGTGGCTAAGCCAACCAGGCCGCCTCCGAGTAAGGCAAGAAGACCAGGTTCGGGAATGACGGAGGATTGAACGACGGCAGGCGCGGCAAAAGAATTCGTGGCCAGGATCACGAGTATCAGAAAAACAGGGCCCAAGTTTCTCAAGGTGGAAACTCCTTTCGTCCTGGATCGTGGCAAGCAGTTCTCCAACCGGTCGACTTTCACAATTAATTCATAGACAACTTTTTTTGGGGAAATTATGCCCTGAACGTCGAAAGTCGCGCGGTTTTCCAGAGGTTCGTTTTTCATCGTGTGCACGGCTTTGCACAGTTTTGCCAGTAAGGCGAGCTACTTCGAGTCTCGTACGGAGGCTCGTATCCAATCCGGTATGCTGTGAAATTGCTGATCTTACGATTGCGCCCGCATGGAACCTGCTCCTGAACTGGACGTGAGTCCGATATCGTTTGCCTCGTATGCACACCTGCTGGGCGGGAACCGGAATTTTCGCCGATTGTGGAGCGCGCAAGTCGTCAGCGAAATCGGCGATTGGTTCTACACGCTGGCAATCTACAACCTGCTGCTGCAGCTCACCGGACGCGCCGGATCGGTGGCGCTGGCTTTGGTGCTGCAAGTTCTGCCCCAGACTCTGATCGGGCCGACCGCAGGCGTGGTTAACGATCGCCTGCGACGCAAGCACATCATGATCGCGGCGGATCTCGGACGGGTGTTGATCGTGCTCTGCATGCTGCTGATTCGCTCGAAAGAGATGGTGTGGCTCGTCTATCCGCTGCTGATGGCGGAAACGTTGCTGGCCGCTTTTTTTGAACCGGCGCGCAGTGCCGTGATCCCAAACATAGTCGAAAGAGAAGATATTGTGGTGGCAAACACCCTCTCCTCCACAACGTGGAGTGTCAATCTTATGCTGGGCGCGACGCTCGGAGGCGTGGTTGCGGCGCTGCTTGGCCGCGATGCGGTCTTCCTGCTGAATGCGCTGTCGTTTGTAGTTTCAGCCGCGTTGATTTGGAGGATGTGCTTTGCCGAGCCACATGCCGAAGGCGGTCATCCGTTCAGGGCGCGGGAGTTGGTGGATTTCTCGCTGATCCTTGCCGGGATCCGCTACGTGCGGGCGCATGTTCGTTTACGCTCGGCGATTTTTGTGAAATTTGGAAACCTGATCATCGGACCGGGCTGGGTGCTGTTCACGGTAATGGGACAAAATGAATTTGCCGTCCGCTGGCATGGCATGGCGCCCGAACGCGGCGCGTTTCTTGGGATGAGTCTCCTGCTCGGCGCTCGCGGACTGGGCGCGCTGCTCGGGCCGGTCCTGGCCGCTCCGTGGGCGGGGCACTGGAAACACCGACTGGAAGTCGCGATCTTCTGGGGATATCTGGGAGCGGCCGCCGGATATGCGCTGCTCGGTGTTTCGGGGCATCTCTGGCAGGCTTGTCTGTGCGTCATGCTGGCGCACTTTGGAAGCTCGATCGTGTGGGTATTCTCGACGACACTGTTGCAGATGCAGAGCGACGACAGGTTTCGCGGGCGCGTGTTCGCGGCCGATCTCGGCCTTTCCATGTTCACGATTGCTGCGGGAGCGTATCTTGCTGGACGCTTCGTGGATTGGGGTTTCGCGGCCCGGCAGGTCGCCAGCGTCGCGGGCATGTTGATGCTGATTCCGGCAGGGCTGTGGGGACTATCGGTGCGGCGGAATGCTGCGTCGGACCATTCGGTGGAGTGACGGGGCGTCCTCTCCCGTCGAACCGGTCACGCGGGCCCAGTTCTGATGCTGTTAAAACAGGCGTTCGATCTTCGCCGCCAGAATAAAGTCCGATTCGGTCAGCCCATCAACCGCATGCGTCCAGGTCGTGATCTCGACCTTGCCCCATCCCAACAGGATGTCGGGATGATGCCCCTCCTCCTCGGCGACTTCGCCAACGCGATTCACGAATGCCAGGGCGGACTTAAAGTCAGGAAACTTGTAGGCACGCACGATGTGATGCTCGCTGACGATATTCCACTGCGCGGGCTCGGCCAACTGGCGATGAATTTCGGCAAGTTTGTTTCCCTTCAGCGGTGGAACGCCACCACGGCAGGGAACGCAATGTCGGTCTGCAAGCATAGGTTTCGGTGCTGTTCCAGTTGCGGGACAGGCTGCAACATGGGGCGAGCTGCGCTCGGCTTGGACCCTTCGACTTTGCTCAGCGCAGGCTTGCGCGGCGCCCGTCCCCACGCGACCCAAGGCTAGAACGGAATGTCTTCATCCGTAATCGGAGAACTGCCGGCTGGCGCGTGTTCCGGTTCGGGCGCGCTCTGGTCGAAGTTGTTTCCGCCCGCCGATGCCGAGACTCCGCGCGAGCTGCCGGTGTGCTCGCCGCCGCTTTCACCGCGTGAACCAAGTAGCACAAGATCGTTGGCCACGATCTCAGTCATGTATTTTTTCTGGCCGGACGTCTTGTCGTCCCACGATCGGGTCTGCAGTCGGCCTTCGATGTACACTGGTCCGCCTTTTTTCAGATACTCACCCGCAATCTCCGCGAGCCGTTGCCAAAGCACGACGTTGTGCCACTCGGTGCTTTCCTGCCATTGGCCGTCTTTGCCTTTGAACTTAGAGTTGGTGGCCACAGTGATCTTTGCGACCGGCGTGCCCTGCGGAGTGAACTTCACCTCGGGATCTTTGCCAAGGTTTCCAATCAGGATGACTTTGTTTACGCTTTTCATGGTTGCTGGCTCCTTCGCTGACGTTCGAAACGCTCACTATAGCAGAATTGGGTGAGCCAGACGCTGTGTCACCCGTACCAAAAATAGGTGATGAATCGGAAGGACGCCGGGGAAATGGATTTCGACACCCCGGTCGTCAAAGGCGCATTGAATTTCCCGTAGCGACGCGGCTTGCTGCGTCTTCGACCGACCGCAAATTTCGAATAGGGTTACATTGTGTGTTCGGGGAAGGTGGAGGGTTTGGCAACAGCAAAAGGTCAGATAGAATAGGAATACCATGCCCGACGTGGCGAGCCCTCAGCCGCCGATACCGGCGGTTCCAAAAGAATCCGGCGCGCACCCGCTGCCCGTGGTGGCGGTCTGGGCGCGCGATCTGCTGGTCTCGCTCGCTATCTCGGCTTTTATCATTATCTTTCTCTACCAGCCGGTGAAGGTTGAAGGCGTCAGCATGATGCCCGGCCTCGAAGACCAGGAGCGCATCTTTGTCAACAAGTTTGTCTATCGCTGGGAGCCCATCCAGCGGGGCGACATTATTGTATTCCGCTACCCGCGCGACACCTCGAAAAGCTACATCAAGCGCGTTATTGGAGTTGCGGGGGACCGGGTTCGCATCGTGAACGGGCAAGTCTATGTCAACGGAGAAGCTCTCGACGAAGACTATGTGCCGAGCGACTATTCCGACGGTCGTTCCTATCCGGAGCTCGTCGTTCCGCGCAACAGCTACTTCGTGCTGGGCGATCATCGCACGATGTCAAGCGATAGCCGCGAGTTTGGCCCGGTGAACGATCGCTACATCTACGGAAAAGCCGTCTTCGGATATTGGCCGATGGAGAAGCTGGGACGGCTGCGGTAAAGCCGATTCTCAGTTCTCAGTAGTCAGTAAATCTGCGGCCGGCGTCATTCATGTTGCGTCGGGTTTACTGAAGACTGATAACGGATAACTGACGACCGTCACAACCGTCACAGCTTTCTACTGACACCACCGGTCTCTCCTGCTAAAATCTCTAAAATCCACTCCAGGAGTTCCAATGCAAGCGATCCTTGCACTCGAGGACGGCAGAGTCTTCCGAGGCAAAGGCTACGGCGCTAAAGGCGAGTGCTCCGGCGAAGTCGTTTTTAATACTTCCATTACCGGCTACCAGGAAATTTTCACCGACCCTTCCTACGCCGGGCAGATCGTCGTCCTGACCAACCCTGAAATTGGAAACTACGGCACCAATCCCGAAGACAATGAATCCGTGCGCCCCTATATCGAGGGGCTGATCGTGCGCGAGTTCTCGAAAGTCAGCTCCAACTGGCGTTCGCAGCAGGTGACGGACGAGTTCATGGAGCAGTTCAAGATTCCGGTGCTCGCGGATATCGACACACGTGCGCTGGTCCGCCACCTGCGCACCTACGGTGTGATGCGCGGCGTGATCTCGACCCTCGAAGACGATACGGACAAGCTTGTTGCCAAGGCGTGCGCGATTCCAAAGATGGATGGCCAGGATCTCGCCAAAGTTGTCTCCACCAACCACACCTACGTGTGGGAGACGGGCGAGCGCTCGCACTTGCCCGACGAAGTGGTCGGCGTGAAAGACGAACCGGCGCGCTTCCACGTGGTTGCCTACGACTTCGGCATCAAGCAGAACATCCTGCGCAAGCTGCGGGGAGAAGGCTGCAAGGTGACGGTCGTCCCGGCGCAGACCACGGCCGAGGACGTGCTCGCCCTGAAGCCCGACGGCGTGTTTCTGTCGAACGGCCCGGGCGATCCCGAGCCCTGCACCTACGCGGTCGACAACATTCGCCGCCTGATGGGACGCCAGCCGATTTTCGGAATTTGCCTCGGACATCAGCTCACCGGAATTGCGCTCGGAGGGAAGACCTTCAAGCTGAAATTCGGCCACCACGGCGGGAATCATCCGGTCAAGCAGTTGGCGAGCGGCAAGATCGAGATCACCGCGCATAACCATAACTTTGCCGTCGATCCCGATTCGCTGCCCCAAAGCGAAGTCGAATTGACGCACATGGATCTAAACGACTCAACGCTCGAAGGCATGCGCCACCGGAATCTGCCGCTGTTCACCGTGCAATACCACCCGGAAGCGGCGCCGGGGCCGCACGATTCGCACTATTTGTTTAAGGATTTCGTCAAGATGATGGAGGAGTTCAAGCGGTGAACTCGCGCGCAGCTGCCATTCCGAACATCTCCACCCTCGCTGCATTGCTTCTGTTTTCAGTCCCCGCTTTCGCCGCCGACGCCATCGAAATCCAAACCAGCCAGCACTCCGCGCGTGAACTCCAGGAAAAACTGGAACTCGAGCAATTGCTCAAGAAATACGACGTCAGCAAGTACACCTTCACCCGCACGGTCGTCATCGAGGAGCGGGCCATGAACCACGCTTTCCCGGTGCTGACGCTGAACGTTCACTTTCTCGGCTCCGATGACGAATTGCTCTCGTCATTCCTGCACGAACAGTTGCACTGGTACCTGGCGCAGCATCGCCCAGCGATGGAGGACGCCGTCCGCCGGCTCAAGGCCATGTATCCGCACGCTCCCGTCGGACTGCCCGAGGGCGCCGACACCGAATACAGCACCTATGGTCACCTGGTCGACTGCTATCTTGAAATTCAGGCCGACCGCGAGTTGATCGGCCGCGAGCGCACCGACCAAGTTATCAAGAACAAGCCGTGGTACACCTGGATTTACAAAACCATTCTTCAAGACGAGGACAGGATCGCCGCGCTGGTTAAGGCGGAGAGGTTGGAGATGAACTGATGAGGATGACAACCCTCGAGACTGTGCCCCTTCAAAGCAAGGCAAAAACTGCATAATGCCAAAACGAACTGACATCTCAAAAATCCTAATCCTCGGCTCCGGCCCCATCGTCATCGGACAGTCCGCCGAGTTCGACTACTCCGGCACGCAGGCTTGCAAGGCGCTCAAATCTGAGGGCTTTGAAGTGGTGCTGGCTAACTCGAACCCGGCCACCATCATGACCGATCCCGAATCCGCGGATCGCACTTACATCGAGCCGCTTACTCGCGAGTATCTCGAAGAGATCATTCGCGTCGAGCGAGAGATGTCGCCCAGTGCGGGCTTCGCGATTCTGCCGACCGTGGGCGGACAGACCGCGCTCAATCTTGCCATCGAACTTTCCGACGGCGGGGTGCTTGAAAAATACGACGTGCATCTGATTGGCGCGCAGATCAGCGCCATCAAGAAGGCGGAAGACCGACTGTTTTTCAAAGACGCGATGCAGCGCATCGGGCTCGACGTACCGAAGTCCGCGCTCGTCAGCAATCTTAAAGACGGCGTCGAGTTCGCCGGCAAGATCGGTTTCCCGGTCATCATTCGCCCCTCGTTTACGCTGGGCGGCACGGGTGGAGGCATCGCCTACAACCGCGAAGAGCTGATGGAAGTGCTGGCCCGCGGCCTCGACCTCTCGCCCGTCCATGAGTGCCTGATCGAAGAATCGGTTCTCGGCTGGAAAGAATACGAGCTCGAGGTGATGCGTGACACCAAAGACAACGTCATCATCATTTGCTCGATCGAAAACTTCGACCCCATGGGCGTACACACCGGCGACTCCATCACCGTCGCCCCGGCGCAGACGCTCACCGACCGCGAGTACCAGGTGATGCGCGATGCGTCGATCGCGGTGATTCGCGAGATCGGCGTCGAGACCGGTGGATCGAACATACAGTTCGGCGTCAATCCTTCGACCGGACGCATGGTGGTCATCGAAATGAATCCGCGCGTTTCCCGGTCGTCTGCTCTCGCGTCAAAAGCCACCGGTTTTCCGATTGCGAAGATCGCCGCCAAGCTTGCCGTCGGTTATACGCTCGATGAGATTCCGAATGACATCACGCGTAAGACTCCCGCCTGCTTCGAGCCCACGCTCGACTACGTGGTCGTCAAAATTCCGAAATGGCAGTTCGAAAAATTTCCCGGCGCCGACGAATCCCTTGGACCGCAGATGAAATCCGTCGGTGAAGTAATGGCCATCGGCCGCACCTTCAAGGAAGCGTTGCTGAAGGGCGTGCGGGCACTCGATACCGGCAAACGGGTGGGCTCGGAAAAAATTGAACCCAAGATCCTCACCCAGCGCCTGGTAACACCGCACCCCGAGCGGCTTTCCTACGTGCGCTACGCTCTGCGCCAGGGGCACACGATCAAGCAGATCGCCAAGATGACATCGATCGATCCCTGGTTTCTCTATCAGCTCAAAGAAATTAACGACATGCAACTTGAGCTGGAAAAGCACCCGATGGAGTCGATCCCCACCGAGGTGCTGCGCGAAGCCAAGCGCATGGGTTTCTCCGATGGACGTCTTGCCGGAACCTGGCGTCTGGACGGCAAAGGCGGCCAGGAAAAAGTTCGTCACCTCCGCAAGAAGCACGGAGTGAAACCGGTTTACAAGCGGGTCGATACCTGCGCCGCGGAGTTCGAAAGCTACACGCCTTATCTCTACTCGACGTACGAAGAAGAAGACGAGGCCGCACCCACGGCGAAGAAAAAGGTCGTGATTCTCGGTTCCGGCCCCAACCGCATCGGACAGGGAATTGAATTTGACTATTGCTGCTGCCACGCCAGCTACGCGCTGCGCGAAGATGGCTACGAAACCATCATGATCAATTGCAATCCGGAGACGGTCTCTACCGATTACGACACGAGCGACCGCCTCTACTTCGAGCCGCTCACGCTCGAGGACGTGTTTGCCGTCTGTGAGCACGAAGCCTCGGGCGGCGCGCCAGTTGGCGTGATCGTGCAGTTCGGTGGTCAGACGCCGCTGAATCTCTCTTTGCCGCTCAAGGCTGCGGGCGTAAACATCATTGGCACCACGCCCGAATCAATTGATCTGGCGGAAGACCGCAAGCGCTTCGGCAAGCTGCTCGATGAACTCGACATACCGCAGGCTCCCGGGGCCATGGTCGCTTCCGTCGAGGAGGCGGTCGAAGCGGCGAAGAAGATTGGATTCCCGGTGCTGGTTCGTCCTTCGTATGTACTCGGAGGGCGAGCCATGGTCATCGCCTACCAAGAAGACACGATTCAGCAGTACATGAAGCAGGCCGTTGAGTATTCGCAAGACCGGCCCATCCTCATCGATAAATTTCTGGAAGACGCGATTGAAGTCGACGTGGATGCGCTCTCCGACGGCGAGGACGTTGTGATTGGCGGCATCATGCAGCATATCGAGGAGGCTGGCATCCACTCCGGCGACTCGTCCTGCGTCCTGCCCGCGGTGGACATCCCCGAGCCGCTGCTCAAGCGCATGCGCGAATACACGTTCAAACTGGCGCGCGCGCTGAAAGTAATCGGACTGATGAACGTGCAGTTCGCGATTCCGCGCGGCAACGGCCCGCAAGGAAACGACCATCACGAACCCAAGGTGTACGTGCTCGAAGTGAATCCGCGCGCCTCCCGCACCGTGCCCTTTGTTTCAAAAGCGACCGGCGTGCCGATGGCCAAGATTGCCGCGCGACTTATGACCGGGCGCAAACTGCGCGAGTTCCTTCCGGAATATGTCGAGCGGGGCACGGATCTCGACACGGGGCGCTACTTTTACGTGAAATCGCCGGTCTTTCCCTGGTCGAAGTTTCCCGGCGTCGACACGGTTCTTGGCCCCGAGATGCGCTCCACCGGAGAAGTTATGGGCATCGCCGATAATTTTGGCGAAGCCTTCGCCAAAGCGCAAATCGCCGCCGGCCAGCAACTGCCGACCAAGGGAACCGTTTTCGTCAGCGTCACCGACCATGACAAGCCGCACGTCGTCGAGGTCGCGCATCGCTTCGTTGACATGGGATTCAAACTCGTGGCCACGCACGGCACGGCGGACATCCTGGAAGAAGCTGGCTTGGCGGTTGAGCGCGTGTATAAGGTGAAGGAAGGCCGACCCAACGCGGTGGACCTGATTAAAGCCGATCGCATTCAGTTGATTGTCAACACGCCGCATGGCCCCGACCCTTACTTCGACGAGAAAGCGATCCGCCGAGCCGCCGTCACCGGACGCATCACGACCATCACGACGCTCTCCGCTGCCCGAGCCGCCGCCGAAGGTATCGCTGCCCTGCAGCGTGGAGAAGTACGCGTGCAAGCTCTACAGGCGCTGCACGCGGAGAGGGTCACTGCAAAATAACCTTGCATGGCCAGAGCCCCATTCATCATCGCCACCGTGCTCGGTCTTCCCATCTTCATCGCCGCCGCCGTCTTCGGTCCGGCCGCTTTCGATCTTGTTTTCCGTCGCCCGCCGCCGGAGCGCTTTCTGATTCCCGCGGGATACAGCGGCTGGGCGCGCGTCGATTTTCGCCAGAAAGACGCGCCACTCCTGCCGATGGAAGACGGGCGGCGTTTACTCAAACTCAATGCGCAGGGAACGTTGCAAACTTCCTCCGATCCTCAGCCTGGCCACGGCAGAGACGATTTTTTCTTCTACTCAGGCGACCGCCGTACGCCGCTTTCTAAGGCCGGTGTTTGCAAGGGCGGCATGGTCTGGCAGACTGAGACCATGGTCGACGACCGCACCTCGACACCGTTTGAACGTTTCTTCGTCGGGACGGAAGGTCAGTATCGCCACGAAGTCGACCCGAGCGGCAACGAGCCCGCCTGCGAGTGAATGCGATGCTCCTCGACTGCTTCGCCAGCCGGAGCGGCCACTACGCTCGGGATGACAAAGTTGAGCGCCAAGCCTGATAATTTAAATACAAGGGTATTTGCGAACGACCAACGACGAGCGACCAACGACTAGTAACCACCCACTGGGGTTGACCATGCTTTTATCCGGAATCTTCCCGCCCATCACGACGTCCTTCTATCCTGACGGCGAGGTCTA
>Ga0210403_10002431_pt1 | contig 16776 bp, 8 predicted proteins | sample IncBWC19MmetaG_FD_150863 | JGI IMG/M metagenome (GOLD analysis project Ga0210403, IMG submission 150863) | Forest soil microbial communities from Barre Woods Harvard Forest LTER site, Petersham, Massachusetts, United States - Inc-BW-C-19-M | ecosystem: Environmental > Terrestrial > Soil >... | reverse complement strand
GAAATATGGCTGCCAATAGAGAGACGGATTCTCGCCGAGGCAGGAGTCGGATTCACTCCATCCTCGGATCAATCCATAGCCGGGACTCTCCTTCGGCAAATTCAGACTCTCGTCTTGCATGTCGGCGAGCAACTTCGCCGTCGCCTCGATCTTGGCCCGGTGCTTCGACATCAGGCCGCTATCGCGCGTGTAGTTGAAATAGCGGGCCAACAAAGAAAGAGTCATGCCAAACTGCGCGGTCTCCGGCCCGCGCATGTCCACCATGCCCTTGAAATCCACATATTCCGTGAAGTAGTTATCGATGAAAAGCCGTGCCGTTTCCAGGCGGCCCCATTCCATGTTGGTGTAGATCGCGCTGGTGAAGATGTCCTGGAAGCCGTCGTACTCCGAGCCGGCGTAATCGCGGTCCACCGCGCCGTACTTCGGATACACCCCGCCAGGCCGCGTCATCAGCTCTTTTGCGAACGAATGCTTCGACATGTCGACCCATGCATTCTGCGGAAGCGAAGCCGGAGCGAAGTCGTGCAGCTGCTCGTCCCAATATTCTGCAAAAGCGAGCAGCGCACGATAAAACTCTTCAGCTTGCGGATCTTCGCGCCCGGGCGGGAACGCGGGATAGCTGTGGCCATACACGACCTTGGAGATCTTGCCGTCTTCGATCAGTGCCGTGCGGTGCCAGGTGTGCACGATGTATTTATTCTTGTTCGCGCCCACATCGCCGAACACGATCACTTCCCAGTAAGCCTTGTCGGAGGCCGGAATCACCTTGCGGACGGCCGGCATCCAGCCCCCAACCAGACCGTCGTAGAGCTGTCCTTTTTTCAGAGCCTCACGCAGTTCGGGAGAATACTGGATCGGATGGTACGTTCGCGTATTGCCACTGCGGTAGATCGGTGTAACGTCGTAAGCTTCCTTGGTGCCGACAAACGTGCCCCAGGTACGCGGGTTTTTCTCCGCCGACGAGATCGGCGGCGCGGCCGATCTCACCTTCTCTGGGTCGGGGTCGCCATCCTGCAGGAGATGATCGGCGAGAAGATCGGGCGAGGACACCCCGATGTCCTTGAGAGCGAGTTCCAAATACGGGGTCCCTTCCGGCATCGAGGCTTCGGCGCTTTTGGCGAGCAATCGCGTCTCGCCCGACGCCGACACATACACCAGAGATCCCTCGCGGCTGCGCAGATCTTCGTAGACTCTCCAAACGTCTGCTTCGGTCTTAAAATCCGCGACCAGCGTGTAGCCGTCAACTGAGACTCCCTCATCGATCCGCCTTCGCGCAGACTTTCGGGGAACGGGAGGACTCGTTTGCTCGGGTCCAGCCACACCGTGGGCTAAGACCTCAAGACCAGCTGCGGCAGCCGCCATTCCTTGCAGGAAATCACGTCGGTGCATAATGGGTCTCGTTGCTACGTGGCTTCGCGCCGATCAGTGTTCAGCGCCGCCGCCTGGCGTTACCGGTAAATTCCCGGTCCTCCTTGATCTCGAAACTAGGCGGCGTCACCCCGAACAGATGCTGGACAAAGTAATCCCATCGCCGCCGAACCAGATACAGCGCGTGCTCTCCACTTTCTCCGTGGAACATATTGGGCACGAACAACATGTCGAAATTCTTATTCGCTTTCATGAGCGCATCGACGAAGCGCATCGTCTCGACGGGATGGACATTGTCATCGATGTCCCCGTGCTCCAGCAACAGATGTCCCTCCAACCGCCCCGCCATCGTCACGTTGGACTGCGCAGCGTAGTCGTCCTGCACCGGATATCCCTGATACGCCTCGTTCCACCACGCCTTGTCCAGGCGGGCGTCATGATCCCCAGACGTAGAGACTCCGACTTTGTAGAACTCCGGGAACGCCAGCATGGCGTGCGCCGCACCATAACCGCCGGCTGAGGTGCCATAGATTCCGACCCGCGTTATGTCCATGTACGGATAGCGGTCCGCCATTTGTTTGATCATGGCGACATGATCTTCGAAGGATCCGCCTAAGTTTCGATAAGAAAAAAGATGGAAATCTCGCGAACGGCCGGCGGTGCCGCGGCCATCTACCATCACGACAACAAAACCCAGCTCTGCCATCGACTGCAGCCGCAACGCCGCGCCGAAGGTCTTTGGGACAAAGAACCACTGAGGGCCCGCATAGACGAACTCGACGATGGGATATTTCTTCGCGGGATCAAAATTAGACGGGCGCCAGATCAGTCCGTAGAGAGCGGTCGTACCGTCCGCAGCTTTCCCCTGAAACGGTTCCGGGAACTTCCATCCTGTTTTCAGCAGCGCACTCGCATCCGTCTTTTCGAGGACGCGCACTTCTGAGCCATCTTTCGTACGCAACACGGCTTCGCCCGGAAGGTCGGGACGCGAGTAATTGTCGACGAAGAACGATCCATCTGGGGAAACACTGACGGAGTGGGTTGCATTCTCCGGCGAGAGCAGCTGCAGGTTTTTCCCATCCAGACCAATACTGTAAAGATGCGCCTGGTAAGGGTCCTCGTCTTTTTCTCGCCCATTCGCCAGAAAATAAACGCGCCGCGCCTTCTCATCGATGTGCTCGATGCTCCGCACAACCCACGGCCCTTGAGTGATCTGGTTCTCGAGTTTTCCCGTCTTGTTGTAGAGGTACAAATGGTTCCAGCCATCGCGCTCCGAGGACCAGAGAATTTCTTCCGTGGCCTCGACGAAGCGGTAGAAGGTCTCGCCCGGATCGACGTATGAATCCGCCTGTTCGCGGACCAGAACTTTTTGCTCTCCAGTCGACGCATCCACCACGCGCAATTCCTTGGCCTTGTATCCACGCTCGTCGTAGTCGTAGTAGAAACTCTTGCTGTCCGGGAACCAGTCGAAGCCGGGGCCGTCCTGAAAAGGCAGCTCGATGGAAGTCTGCACGTCGATCCGCTTGCCCGACTGAATATCGAAGATGATCGGCTCCGCCTTCGCCAATACCTCTCCCGGTAGCGGATACACATAAGTGAAAGCTCGCGGCCGTAACTGATCGGGAGGAACAAATTGCAGGCTGGTGAATCGGCCTGAGTTTCTTGAATCGATGCGATACGTGAGCAGCTTCGAAGAGTCTGGAGACCAGAAGACAGCGGCCGGTTGCTTCACGTTCTCCGTGCCCTGGTCAATCATCACGCGCAGCGACGGGAGAGGCGTCGCATAGTCCCACCCTGGCGCTCCATCGTGGGTCAATTGCAGGGTTGTGCCGGTTGAGACATCCCGCAGGTACAGGTTATGTTCCTTGACATGGGCAGCCCAGCGTTTGTTCGGCGATGCCACGTCGTCTTTCCGCTCGGCGTGGGCGGGCTCATTTTGACATTCGTAGGTGGCAAGGACGCAGGTCCACTGCGAGCCCTCGATGGAAAAGCGAACAGCTTTCCCGGCATCCACAAAGTCGATCTCAGAAAAGGGCAAGGCCGCCGCAGAGTATTCGCGCTTGGCCGCGTGCGAGAGCGCCGCCGCAAGCCGCTCGTGATCGAAAGCGGGTGCGCTCGTATTCTTTTCGGCATCGACGAGAATAAATTCTGCGCCAGTCGGGCTGACCCGCCGATACCAGAAGCGGTTCTTCTTTTCGATCCAATGGGGAGCCACATCGGCCGGGGAAATCACATGCCTCAGGTTACCCGCAAGAAAACTCTGCGCCCGCTGATAGTCCTCCAGCCCGCCCTGCGCGACGACCTTGGGCACGGGAAATATGAGCAGGACAACGGCGACAATCCACAGCCGGTGGTTAAACCTCATCGTGTTTCCGGTCTCCTACAGCATCAGGTCAACAACAAAAATGCATTCGCTGTATGCGACAGCTTCATCGCATCCGGCGAATGCATTTCGATCTCAGTCAAACGCTCAAACGCGAGCCTCAGAACTCGACGTTCGCTCGCAGCTCGATCAGGCGTGGGCTGTAGCTGGGTGAAGTCCCGCCGATCCCAAATCCAGAGGCTTGCACATTGGGGAACCCCCCGCCCGCCGCATAACAGTAATAGGAGCAGCCGGCTCCGGAACCAGGCTGGAAGCTAGGGTGATTAAACACATTCAACATCTCGGCCTGCAGACTGAAGCGGATATTCTCGGTAATCGGAACGTGCTTCGTTATCGACAAGTCGTCGTTGATGTAGTGGGGACCATGCAGATATACGATCTGGCCGAAGGTGCCCGGCGTCGTATTCGGAGTGATGTAGGTTAAATTTGCGCCGCCTCCGGTAGGGCTGACCAAGTATTTTGGGTTCAGGAAAGACACGGTCGGGGTTCCTGGAATGCGGTAGACACCAACCGAACTCTGCAATTGTGACGGCGTGACGCCATTCAACACGACGCCGCCGTCGCCGTAGTCGTTGAACGTGTTGTATCCGCCCTGCAAGAGGAATGGATTACCAGTCTGGAAAGTGAAGATCGAACCCAGGGTCCAGCCACCAACGACCCGATCCAAAACACCCGCATGGTTTGCGAAGGGTTTGCCCTTGCCGAACGGTAGATCGTAAGTCCCATTGACATGTACCGCATGACGGATATCGAACAGCGTGGGCCCGTAACTCCGGTGCATATCGCGCAGCGTGAACGTGGTCACCATTCCTTGCCAGTTGTTCTGGGTAGAGATCCCGAGGGTGTGGGACCAAGTGTAATTGGCGTCAAACTGCAAGCCGTGCCACTGACGTTGACGGAAGTCCACCTGCAGGGCGTTGTAATCCGAGTATCCCCTTGCTACCAACTGACTGAGACCGATGCCCTGCGCAAAGGGGTTGACCTGAAAGTAGTTGACTGGATACCCAGCTCCGGAGCCGTTGTAGCCAGCATTGTTAGGACATGGGCCAAACGATGAGCCCACTAAGTTGCAGAGATACTGGACGGGGCCGCCGATGCCCGCGAGGGTGGAAGCTAGAGATCCGGCCTGTCCGGTCGTCAGGTCGTTCAAGAAGTTGCTGTTGGCGTAATCGGCGAGAGGCACTCCCGCCCCGCCAGAGGACTCTCCTGCAAACGCCGCATCGAAGACGGGCAAGGACTGCTGCCCGGTATATCCATTGTTGGCAAAAGACGTGACTCCATTTGTCTTGTTGATTGCCATATTCTGCTGCGCCGCCTTGAACTGCGTGAGAAAACCGTTCTCAAAGATGTTGACTTCGTTCTGATTGAGCACGATCCACTGACGCAGGCTTCGGTTGCCAATGTAGCGCACCTCGAGCGCCTTGGTCTCACTCAACTGTCGCTGGATCCCGAGGTTCCAGGACTCCGTGTAGGGTTGGCGGATATTGCCTTCGACGCCGTTCACTCCCGGCCCGCCCAGGAAGGTGAAGTCAGAAACCGGCTCCGTTGTAAGATACTTCTGGGGCGCAAGCCCGTATGCCGGCAACGCATCGCCGAGCGACAAACTGCCAGGCGCAAAGGTTCCCGGCTGACCCGTGCTATTGGCGTTGAGGTAGAACGATTGGAAGTAGAATGCGCCATAGTCTGAGGCTTGATTCCAGAAGTATTGCTGCGGTTCGGTGAATCTGCGGAGAGAAAACCCTACGCGGATCACCGTCTTGTCTCCGCCGAGCAGTTTCCCGAGAGTGCCGTCGCCTCCACGCGGATTCCATGCAATTCCTAGAGCTGGCTGGGGAGTCACATACCACGGTTTCGCGGGCGCGCTGTTCTGCGTCAGTATCGGGTTCATGGTCCCTTTCAGCGAACCGGGATTGAACAAGTTGTTGATCCCCGACGGCCCCCACACAGCATCTGGCGCTGCCGAGTGGTAAGCGTTCGTCAGGTCGTAGTCAGGCCACGTGAAATCCCACCGGAGTCCATAGTTCAATGTTAGAGTCGGCCTAATCCGATACGAGTCTTGGAAGAAGAGCCCAAAAGCTTTCTGCAATTCGTCGAGGTTGTACGTTCCAATGCACGGGCAGTATGCGTTCGTCTTCTGGCTGTAAGCATAGCTTCCGCCGGCGGAAGATATGCGGCCTGCCAGAACCGCATACAACTCCTGCGCCTCCGACAAGTTAGTCCCGGAAGAATTCGGTACGGTTCCGCCTGAGCCGCTGGTGAAGGCCCCCAAGGCTGGATCTCCGTTGGCCAACCCCAGGTTGAGCCCCGGGAAGCCGAGGACGCCGTTGTAGTAATGGTTCTGTTCGCGCCACCAGGAAAAGCCGAAGTTCAAGGTGTGCGCCCGATGCTGCCACGTCACTGTGTCGGACGCATTGAACACTGGATAGTAAGACCCCGTAGGAATCTGGAAGTTCGTTCCGTTCATTTGGGTGGCGAACGGATACGGGAGGTTCGGGAAATTCCAGGCGATCTGCTGGGTGCTCGTGGTGGGCGCCACGCCGTTGTAAGCGAAGAAACTTGCGTTATAGAGGAACCCTCCCCGAAAATCGCTGACCAAAGTCGGCGAGAACGTCCAATCAAAGCCCAGAGCCGCGGTGTAGGATTTGAACCTGTTCCCAGAGCCGGTCTTGGAGAACGCATCGCCGGGCAGATTTGGAGCAGTAGCGTTGGGCTGAATTTGCTTCGTCATATTCCACGCTACGTTGAACCTCATTTTGTCGTTGGGGTTGTAGTCGACCCGGACGGTTGGAAAGTAAAACGTAGTGGGATTAGAGTTTTGCCAGCTCAACTGCTGAAAATTGACATCGCTGAGCGGCGTAACCGTCCCATCTTTCAGGACACCGTTCACGGCCTGTAGCGTCGCTCCGGTCTGACTATTCACCGTGGAAGGCATAGGCCCTCCGCATGGCGCACCGCAGTTAGCGGCAAGCTGGAGAACGTTGACCGTCTGCACAACGTTGTTGTTGTCGGTGTAGGTGAAATTGCCTGCTTGCGCCGCCGGAGTCAGGACCCAAACATTCGTATTGCTCGCGCCGGGCTGCTTGGACATCGCGAAAGTACCGAAAAAGAAAAGCTTGTCCTTGATGATGCGCCCGCCGAGGCTGCCGCCAAACTCGTTCAGGATGAGGTGATTCTTGGGCAGTCCTACTGCATCGTTGAACCAGTTATTTGCGTTTAGCGCTGAGTTTCTAAAGTCCTCATACAGGCGGCCGTGGAAACCATTGCTTCCTCTCCTTGTGATGAAGTTGATCTGCATGCTCGAGTTCCCGAACCCCTGGTTCAGATCGAGTTGATCGGTTTGAACCGTCATCTCCTCGATATTCTCGACACGAGGCTCTACCGCAGGTTCTGCGGCTCCCCCAAACTTCATGCGCCCCGCCTCACCCACAACTCCATCAATGTTGCTGCCCTGCGCGATCGATGGAAGCCCGTTCCATGTGCCGCCCCCGTCGGCGAGGGTACCTGTGTAGCCTGGAACCAACTGGCTCATCTGCGTCAGATCTCGCCCGGAGATGGGCAAGTCTTCGATCTGCCTCATGTCAACAACTGTCCCGATGGCGGAGGAGGTGGTCTCCACGAGCGGCGCAGCTCCCGTGGTAACTTCCACGGTTTCGGAGATCGACCCGACTTTCAGGTTGGCGCTGATGTCGGTCGTTTTTGACGCCTCGACTATCACATCCGTGAAGACCTGTGTCTGGAAGCCAGTCTTCGTCACCGTGAGTTTGTACTTTCCCAGAGACAGATTCACAAACGTGTGCGTGCCCTTGTCCTGGGTTTCGCCTTTTCGCAAGTCGTTCGTGGAAAGGTCCCGAAGTTCCAGTTGCGCTCCTTGGACCACGCTGCCGCTGGGATCCAGAACAGTCACGGTTACGGTACCCTCAGAACCGTGCTGCGCAAGAACGCAAGGCGCACCGATCACAACGAAAGCCGCGAGAGCTATCGCGATTCGTGCTGCAGATTTCATTGCGAACCTCATGGATTCCTCCTCACGAGTGGCTGGCGACGGCGGGTGGTTCGGACAAATCCCGAAACCCCCGCACAGGGCTCCAGCAAACCTATTCTCAATTCCGGATTTTGTATACTTTATTCGCTGTCGTTGTCAACCGAAATAATCGTCATTCGGAAGACCTGGCAAACGTGTACACAGTCAGGCCCATGAGTCGCAGGTTTCTAATGCGCTAGACTTCAGGCCGTGCGAGCTGCTGGCGATAGGCAGAACCCGTGAGCACTATTTCGCGCTTTTCAAGACGCGACTTTCTGCGGAGGCTCGGAGCCGCAGGCCTCACCGTCGCCACTCGGAAGGCTTGGTCCGAATCATCTGCAATGAACCCAGTCACCTTTGTAAATGTGGCTGGGGCGGCGGGAATCACCTTCCAGCACGACAATGCGGCGTCGCCGGAAAAATACCTGATCGAGACCATGGGCTCGGGCTGCGGATGGATCGATTACGACCAGAACGGTCTGCTCGATCTCTACCTGGTGAATGGCGCCGCAACCAAGGTGTATCAACCAGCGCGGCCGTTGCGAAGCGCGCTCTACCGCAACAATGGGGACGGAACCTTCACCGACGTTACAACCAAAGCCGGAGTCGGAACCGAAGGACTATTCGGCATGGGCGTTGCCGTAGGCGATTATGACAACGACGGGTTCCCGGACCTCTTCGTTCTCGGCTATGGTCGGTGCATTCTCTATCACAACAATGGCGATGGCACCTTCACCGACGTAAGCGCGCACGCTGGCGTGGAGAATTCCGGCCGCTGGGCCTCAAGCGCCGCCTGGTTTGACTACGACAATGACGGCCGGTTGGACCTGGTGATTGCCAACTACGTCGACTGGTCCCCAGAACGCAATTTCTATTGCGGCGATCGAGGGTCGGGAATGCGCAGCTATTGCCATCCCGATGATTTCCATGGCCAGCCGCCAACGCTCTACCACAACAATGGCGACGGCACTTTTACCGATGTCAGCAAGCCTTCCGGGGTCGGACTCAAAAGCGGCAACGGCCTCGGTGTGGTGACGTTCGACTACGACGATGACGGCTGGCAGGACATCTTCATCAGCAACGACCACATGCCCAACTTTCTGTTTCACAACAACCGCGATGGAACCTTCCGCGAAGTGGCCTATCTGGCGGGAGTCGCGGTGAGTGGGGATGGGCAGTTTGAGGCGGGTATGGGAACCGACGCAGCCGATACGACCGGGAGCGGACGACTCGACCTGGTCGTCACGCACCTGGACATGCAGTTGGCGCGCCTCTACCAGAACCTGGGCGACCAGACCTTTGACGACGCCACTTTCCGCTCCAAGCTTTCCTATTCCACTTACCACCTGAGCGGCTTTGGCACGCGCTTCATGGACTATGACAACGATGGCGCGCGCGATATTTTCATGGCCAACGGACACGTGCTCGACAATATCCAGCTGTACCACGCCGACACACAATATGCCGAACCTAAGCTGATGCTGCGCAACACGGGACGTGGAATCTTCGAAAACGTGAGTGAACGTCTGGGGTCGGATTTTCAGTTGCCTCGGGTAAGCCGGGGCGCTGCCGTCGGCGACTTCGACAACGATGGGGATCTCGACATCCTCGTAAGCAACTGCGGCCAGTCGCCGCAACTCCTTCGCAACGACGGTGGGAACGCCAATCACTGGCTGGAGATTCTGCTGATCGGCACGAAGTCTAACCGCGACGGCGTGGGCGCCCGAGTCAAGGTCTCTGCTGGAGACCTCGTCCTCTACGAACAGAAGAAGGGTGGCATGAGTTACCAATCCGCCCAGGATCCGCGCCTCCATTTCGGGCTGGGACAACGCCGGAGCATCGACGCAATTGAGGTCCTGTGGCCCAGCGGGGTGGTGACCAAACTCACCAATTTTAAGAGTGACCAAATCATCGCCATTAAAGAAGGCACAGGCTTAGTCGACCGGCCTTTCCCACGGGTTGCGGCACGATGAGCTCGACACTGCGGGGACCAGCCGCCGGCTAGGGCTGATGCGAAGAGCCCTCTTCCTCGACTCGGCCGCCGTAGCCCGCCTTGCGATCGCCGGGAGCGGAACGGATACGATCCGCCTGTTCCCGGTTTAACTTCTCAAGAACTGCGAGAGCGTCCTGCGCCTGTTGCGCATCTCCGTGCCGCTGGTAAGCCTTGGCGAGGTTGGCGTAGATCGTCGGTCTGCCAGGCTCAAGCTGGCGCGCCGTTTCCAGATGCGCGATCGCATCCGCAAGACGGCCGGCTGTGAGATAAAGTTTGCCAAGGGCGATTTGCGAGGCCGGATCGTTCGGTCGTTGCGTAACAGCCTTCTCAAGGGCGGCTTGCGCTTCCGCGAATTCAGCCTGCCCCTGGCTGACTCCCGACCGAATCAAGGCTTCCCCAAGAATCGTCAACAGGGCGGGATCCTCAAATCCTTGCTTCACGCCTTCGCGCGCAGAACGGATCGCGTCACCGATCTCTCCCGCGAACAATTCCTGCTGCGCTGTGGCGAGGTAGCCGATCTCGCTCCCGGACGCGAGCTTGCCCGCCAACTCAAACTGCGGCTTGGCTTCGTCAAACCGGTCAAGCTCGGTAAGAAACATCGCTTGTTCGTAATGCAATCGCGCGGATTGCGGCAGATTCCGAAGTCCGACTTCCGCGACTTTGAGCCCAAGCCCGTACTCTCTGTGGTCCCTACAGGCGTCGGCAACGAACAGATAGAGCTTCTCGTTCGATGGCGAGAGGGTGGCGGCTTTCTCCAGAGACGCCAAAGCCTGCTGCGGTTGCGCATTTCCGATGTAGGCTTGCGCTAGCAGATTCTCAACGTCGACGCCGTCGTGTCCCGTGCGGCGCAGATCGTTCAGAACCTCGATCGCCGGTTCGGACTGTCTGGTCGCCACATAGCAAAGAGCGAGGTTGAAATTCGCGGCGTATTCGTTGGCCACTCGCCCGCGAGCTACCAGCAGGTGCGGGATCGCTTCGCGGAAAGAACCTTTGCGCGTGAGGGCAGTCCCGGTTTGAAGTTCGGACTCAGCTTCGGTTTGAGACACCAGGCTGGGGCCGCTCTCCTGCGCTGGGCTTGACTGTTTCGGGTCGCCCAAGATCTGCTGCCTTCCGGACGCAACCTGGGCGCGAATTGCGGCACATTGAAACAGCCCCAGCACGACCGTGGCAAAGACTGCGATGCAGCTTCGATTCCACGCTGCACCCTGCTTTTCGCGGGCTACAGTGCTGGCTTCCATTTCCCCTGGCCCTCGACAATCGTGATGTAACGATCCATGGGCAATTCCGTAAAACGCTCCATCTTGCCGCTCGGCAGCGGCCATTGGATTTCCAGCCAGTCGACTTTCGTTCGCTTTCCCACGCCTAAGACCATGCGCGGATCGTGCGAGGAAAGATAGCTCCCTCCTCCTACCTTGAATACGTGGCGCTTCAGATCGCCGGACTGGTAAGTAATCTTCGCCCCGATGGCATCGATGTTGGCCTTCGTTCCGATCAGCCGCACCCCCAACCAATGATTCTCCCGGCCAATGTTATTCCGCAACAGAAGCGGTGCGGCGTTATTTTGCGTCACCAGTACATCCACCGCCCCATCATTATTGAAATCGCCCAACGCCAAGCCTCGCGCCGCGAGGGGTCTCGACAAGACTGGCCCACTTTGCTGGCTGACGTTCTCGAAACCCTTCCCGGTGTTGTGAAACAGCAGCATGGGTTCCAGAAATTTCACGCCTTCGATTCTCTTGTCCACGGTGTCATCGGGGTGGCCGTTCGCCAGGAGCAAGTCGATGTCGCCGTCGTTATCGTAATCGAAAAACTTCAGCCCCCAGCCGCTCATTAACCGCGTGGCCGCACCGAGGCCCGTAGGATTGGCAACATCACTGAAGACCTCGTTCTTATCGTTGTGATAGAGCGAGTACATTTCGTGATCCACGTTGGCCTCGAACAGGTCGATCCAGCCATCCTGATCGTAATCGGCGGCATCGACGCCCATGCCGGAGCGCGGCTTGCCAAAAGCATTGACCCCAACCCCAGACAGCAACCCGATCTCTTCGAAATGTCCATTGCCCCGGTTCGCGAACAGAAAATTAGGGACCGTATCATTGGTGACGTATAGGTCCACGTTCCCGTCATTATTGATGTCGGCGGCGACGACTCCCCATGCCTTCGCCAAAGGTTGCGCAATGCCAGACTTCTTGCTGACATCGGTGAAGGTGCCGTCCCCGTTATTGTGAAACAGCCAGCACGGCATCGGATCGTAGATGCTCGGAATGCAGTAATGACGCTCGCCGGTCAGCAGATCGCCGCAGAACTTGAGCTTGGCCTTGCTGTAATCGACGAAGCGGCACACGAAAAGATCCAGCCGCCCATCGTTGTCGTAGTCGAACCAGAGTGCGCTCGTGGCCCATCCCGGCGCAGCCACACCGGCTTTCGCCGTGACGTCGGTGAAGGTACCATCGCCGTTATTGTGGTACAGAATGCTGTGGGGATACTGCGTGACGTAGAGGTCGGGAAATCCGTCGCCGTCGTAGTCGCCAACCGCGACACCCATGCCGTACGCGTCGCCGGGCACACCGGCTCTCTGGGTCACATCGGTAAAAGTGCCGTCGCGGTTATTGTGATAGAGCGCGTTTCGCAGCGGCTGGGCTGGCTCATAGAAATCACATCGGCCACTGTTCACTAGATAAATGTCCATCCATCCGTCGTTGTCGTAGTCGAGGAAGGCGCAGCCGGCCCCGACCGTCTCCGGCAAATGCGCCATCGCAGAACGGCCACTGGTGTGGACCCACGAAATGCCACTCGTGGCTGCCAGGACTTCTTCAAAAGCCGATGCGGGATTCTCTGACCGCGCGGACCTCCCCCACACTGGGAGACGTGTGCCGATCAATGCGCCGACAGCTCCAACGCCCGTCATTATCTGAAGGAAGCGCCGGCGGGAAATCAGATTCCACCCGGCACCTCGCCTTGCCCCCATCCACTCAACCTCCGTGTTCATCACTGCTGCGGCGCTTGCTCTCGAGGGGTCTTCGCCGCAGCCTCCCGCTGCAGCGCCATCTCTTTTTCGGCTTCCTGTTTGTGCCCGCTACGTGCATAGGCAGTTCCCAGTTGGTAGTGGCCGGCGGGATCAGCGGGTTGCATTTTTACATAAGTCTGCAGCGGCGCGATGGCGTCGGGGAATTTTCCCGCGGAATTGAGTGACATACCGAGCGCAAGATAAGCCTCCGCAAATCCTTCATCGATCCTCGACGCCCGCGAGAAATGCCCGGAGGCCTGGTCCCATTGCCCGGCCTGACGGTCCATTTCACCCAACATAAACTCAGCCGAGGCGTTGCTGGGGTCAATCGCAAGTTCAGCGTCGAACTCCTTCTTCGCCCCCTCCGCGTCCGCCGGGGTCTTCGCGAGAAAGATGCGCCCCAGCCGATAATGAATGCCGGGCAACCGCGGGTTCTGCTCAAGAATCCTCTTGTACTCGGCCGCAGCTTTATCCCAGTTTCCCTGAGATTCGAAAGCCTCGGCATCGAGTTGTTGCGCCTGCGGAGAAGCCGGAGAGGTCGCGGCCAGATCCTGGGATGCACGCGACGCCAGCTCGGAAAAAAAATGGGTCGTTGTGTAGAGCACCTCGGGATCGTGCGGGAATTCGCGGTTGAGCGCGAGGATTGCCTGCACCGCAGTCTCCATCTGGTTGAGACTCATAGCGCAGCGCGCGATCGACATTGTGGATTGATACTTGAGTTGCTTGTCCGCTAACGATGATGATGTCTTCCGCAAGACGGGAAGGGCTTCCCGGCAGCGGCCCTTTGCGGCCAGACTGATGCCTTGCTGGGCAGAGGCCATGGGATCGACAACCGGGGCCTTCTTAGAGATCTGCGCGCCGGATGCGACCAGGAGTCCGCAAACCTGCAAGGCCGAAAGAAAAACGGTGAGCATTTTGGACATGGAATGAAGATGACGATCTACGTTCTCGCTTCGCGCAGTATAGCGCGCGCTCTCGATGGAAAAATTTTGACCCAATGCAACAACCATGCGACCTGCGATTTAATGTTTCACTAGAAGCAAGAGTAGTGTATACAATATCCACAAACAGCGGAATCGAGAGTCTGCATAGCGAGGGCCTTGAGAAAACATTCTTCCAGATCGCAGTGGGGAATCCTGCTTGTGCATGCACTCCTCTTTTTCGGCACCCAGTCGAACGCTCAGGAGGATCGAATTGAACCGGGACACTCGATCGGCAAGGTATCGATCAACGGAGACCTGGTCGTCATCGAGATGGATGACGGCGCTCTTGGGACGGCGAACCTTTTCGACCTCGTTAATCACACGCTGCATTTCACTCCCGATGGCGCGCACTACCGCGTAGAGAGCGGTCCCCTGCAATGGGATTCAGACTTCGGCCCGCAACTCACCACTGCCGAAGTTACTCTGCATCAATTTGCGTTCCCGTTCTCCGGTAAACGCTGGGACTCATTTGGTGTGGGCAGAACCGGATCGATCAGCTTTGGCGAGCGAAAAAAAGATAGTAGCGCTGGAGCGAGTGGTCCTCCCGATGCCGGAGTATCCATTGGTCGATTCGACCCCTTGGCAGACGCGGCCAGCGCCCTCATCGATAGCGCTCCGGCAATCTGCGTGTTCTTCAAACCGCGGACCTCTGGACCCCACTATGCAAAAGAACTGCCGGATCGCGTGGTCATTACCTGGGATCTGACGGAGCCATTCGGGAACATCCAGGATTTCACCTGGTTCAAAACCATCAATCGCTTTCAAGCGGTGCTGCGGCGCGACGGCTCGATTGAAATGTCCTACAAGGAACTTGCGGCGAAGGACGCCATCGTTGGCATCTACCCCGAATTGTCAGGGGAAGACAAGCCGCTGGCGACCATCACCGCCGAGCCGCATCACGCAGTAGCCGCGCACTTGGATATCAGAAATCTCAAGCTCTCGGTCGAAGACGGCATCCTGTTGAAAGTCACCTTTGAAACCCGTGGGCCCGTTCTGCCCGAAGGCGATCCTGCCGTGGATGGCGTTTCATATCGTGTCTTTGTGGATGCCCACCAACCACTTCCCAGCAGCGTCGATGCTGCCCATCCAACCTTCGTCTGGACGGTGAGTGGAGTTGCGTGGCGCCACCGGCCCTCCAGGTACATCGCATTCGGCCCGGGAGTGTCGCGTAAAGTGAAAGCGAGCGGCAACACAATCACTTTGCAGGGGGTATTGCCGCCCGCGCTTCGGGGAGTCGGGCAAGTTGCGATCTACGCCGAGTCCGAAGCGCCTCGAAAGCTTGACCCGGAAAAGCCCGAAGGTGCGCACCTGTCGCCGCATGTTGTCCGGTTGTCGGGAATTCGTAGCCCTGAAGTCCACCTTTCTTCGCTGACGCGCAAGGATGGTCCTTTCGGCGTTGTGTATGAAGCGTTTCACTACCTCGCTCTCCCCAGGACTCAAGATCTTTCCTGCACCGTCATAAAGGCACTCGGCGACAAGTTCGATTTTCTGGCCTACTACTCCGATTTCCGTATCGATAACCAGGAAGCCGGCACTCCCAGCGATGGCCCGGTTGGTGGAAATGTAACCGGCATCGCGGCGCCACAGCACGATCTTGAGAATTACTGCACGCAAGGCAGGTTCCAGTGGGAATATGTTCAACCTGTATATGTCAATTCGAATCAAATGCAGGAGCGACCGCCGGAAGGAGCGCCTGTCGGGAGCGATCACGACATAACCGCTTACTCCCATCAACTCGAGGAGCGCTCCCCGGATCACAAGCTTCTTCCCTATAACTACGCAATGTCGCAGATCGGGCATGAGATGGGCCACCGCTGGAGCGCATTCGTTTCCGCAAAAGTCGGCGGTGAAACAATTCCTCTCGGCCCCGTTCACTGGGCGCGAGGATTACACGCCCCAGTCGCCTTCCCATACCAACGGCCCACCGAGGCCTCCGCCATGGGAGGCGGCGTCTGGCAGGATAATTTTGACGGCACTTACACACAGCTCGACGACGACTACTATGTGCCGGCGACGGGCTATTCTTACCTTGACCTGTATCTGATGGGTCTCATATCCGCTGCAGAGGTGCCGGATTTCTTTATCCTCAAGAATCTCATGCCCGCGGGCAAAGATGCGAACGGTCACCCGATATTCAAAGCCGATCGAACGAAAATTACGATTCAAGACGTGATCGCGGTAGAAGGACCACGTTTACCAGATGTGGATCACTCACAGAGAAAATTTAACACTGGAATCGTCGTCATGGTCGAGCACGGGCAAAGCCCCAGCCCCGAACTGATCGAGCGAGCAAGAGGCATTCGCCGTCAGTGGATCGATTACTGGGAGACGGTCACGGGACGCCGCGCCTCCATGACGGCGGATCCGCGCTAGGCCCCTGCAGATCGCCCTTTCCCATGCCCTTTGTCCAAAGCTGCTTCTCCACTTTGGCCCATCTCCCCGGACGACTTGACACCTGGTGTAAAATGGTGCGGCTTTGCTAATTGCACCATTTTTTGGGCATTTTCATTCAGGCTAACCAAAAACCAGGAGGGTAAATCACCATGGGCCACTTCGCTCGATTACAGTTGGTTGGAAAAGTTACGTATTACGTCGGTTGGGTCGCGCTCGTCTGTGGGGGACTCGTGCATATCAACGTCGGGAAGGCGCTGTTTTTGAAAATAGACCTGTCGCAGCGGAATCTGTTGGAACTCAGCGTGCTTTGCTTCTTGATTTGCGTGGCCTCGGAACTGCGGGCCCTTGTTCCTGCTGGAAATGAAATGCCCAGCATCGTGAAGAGGCCAATGGCTGCGTAGATTTCCCGGACCTTGAAGTCAATCTGCTCTACAGTCAGGCGGGGGCTGTCCGTTTCGGCCGGCCCCGGCCATCGGTCTTTGAGGTGTATCTAGTAATCTCATCTATCCTGCAGCTGGGTTCTTGTCGATGAGGTACCGATCCATCCATTCGAGGATGAGTGTCCTCATCGCCGGCAGCTCCACGTGGGCCGCATCGAACAATTCAATGTGACAATCCGGCTCCCTG
>Ga0210403_10002429_pt1 | contig 16789 bp, 15 predicted proteins | sample IncBWC19MmetaG_FD_150863 | JGI IMG/M metagenome (GOLD analysis project Ga0210403, IMG submission 150863) | Forest soil microbial communities from Barre Woods Harvard Forest LTER site, Petersham, Massachusetts, United States - Inc-BW-C-19-M | ecosystem: Environmental > Terrestrial > Soil >... | reverse complement strand
AGACGGCTGTGGCAGATTGAGCTCGAAATGCCGTGATACCTCTGCACGGCACCCATGCGCCAGGGCGAGCGAGAGCGTCCGAAGGCTTTGTTCACAGTCTTTATTCAGGCACTTGCCAAATGCGATCATTGCGCGTTCGACTTCGCCCTCTTCCACGATCCCGAGAGGCCCCCAGTATAATCGCCAAAAGTCTTCCTCAGCAGCCTTCCTCTTCTTCGCGTCCTTGGTTGTGGCAATCGTAGCCGCGTAGGTTACGGCTTCAGAACACAAGTTGAGGTGTCTTGAATAAGAAGGCATTCGCGCTTCAACCTGGGCGGTGGCCACCTGAAGCGCGTAGGTAGCGGCTTCCTTTTCTTTCGCTTCCCGGTCCTTGGCCCGCGAGTCAAGGAATTGAAACAGGGTGTAAGCGCCGCCAGCGATGAGGCCAACGGCAGTGATCCCGCCAAATACGACGCCCCAAAACCGGGCTGAGCCCTCGCTCATGGTAATTCTATGAATCATGAGTTCGCATCATACCCTTCAGGCGGCGGAAACTCTACTGCGAAGATTTCAGGCGAAGGCGTTTGGCCGCGAATTGACGCGATGGGAATCGGCTACCGTACTCCCAGCATTAAGCTTCGATGCCCGCCAGCCTGGCGCTCTCAACCCACAGGCGCTTTGCCGATTCCTGATCACGGGCCTCTTTTGTGGGCGTCGCCTCACGGCATTTATAGAAGTATTTCCCCGTCACTTTGTCCACGTCCTTGGATGAGGCCAGATAAACAATCGTCTCCGCGCCTTTTTCCGGGGAAATGGCAAATATCTTGGCGGCCTTCACCACATAGGAAAGGACTCCTCCACTTTCATCGCCGAAGCGTGTATCCACGAAGCCCGGATGCAGGCAGTTGACGGTAACGCCCGTGCCTTCCCAGCGCCGCGCCAGTTCGCTCGTATAAAGGATGTTGCAGAGTTTGGAGCGCCCATAGACGGGGAAGCCACGGTAGCGCTTCGCCGATTGCAGATCGTCGAAATCAAGCTTCGTTCCCTTGTGCGCGTCGGATGAAGTATTGACCACGCGCGCCGGGGCCGCGGCCCGCAGCCGGTCGCGCAATCCGTGGGTCATCACGAAATAAGACATGTGGTTCGTGGCGAAGGTAAGCTCCAAGCCATCCTCGGTCACCTGGCGGGAATTGAACAGGGCGCCGGCATTGTTGATCAGCACATCCACGCGCGATTCGGCTGCCGCGATATCGGCAGCCACACGCTTCATACCCGTCAGGGACGAGAGATCGCCATAATGAACACTGTGCGGGATGCCCGGCGAAATCTGGGCCAGGCGGTTCAGGGCCCGGTCTCCGCGCACCTTGTTACGCGCCACCAATACCAGACGCGCTCCCATACCGGCCAGTTTCTCGGCCGCCACCAGCCCGATGCCGGAAGTGGCGCCGGTAATCACAATCACTTTCCCTCGCATGAATGGTCTCTCCTTCGGAAATGATATCCCAATTGCCTTCAGCCCATGAGTCGTAAGAGAATCGCGCTCGATTCATCGCACACCGAAAGTGAAATTGAAGTGCTCCGGCTTTTTAGACGTAACAAGTTACGTCTACGCCGTGGTTTGTGGTGATCCATTGGCGGTCTCCGCCAGCGCTGCGCTGTATTCGCGCTTGAGCCGGTCGACGAACTCCGCGACGGAACATACGGCCTTGACCGCCCCAATTCCCTGCCCGGCGCCCCATATGTCTTTCCATGTCTTGGTCTTCTTTTCGGTGTCGCCAAAATTCATCTTCGACGGATCGGCCTGCGGCAGTTGGTCAGGGTCCATACCTGCGCGCGCGATCGAGGGCTTGAGGTAATTGCCATGCACGCCGCTGAAATAGTTGCTGTAGACAATATCGGAAGCCTTGGAATCGACGATCATCTGCTTGTAGGCATCGGCCGCGTGGGCCTCATGGGTGGCGATAAAGGCCGAGCCGATATATCCGACATCGGCGCCCATGGCCTGGGCGGCCAGCACGGAGCGTCCGTTGGCGATGGCGCCGGAGAGGGCCAGCGGTCCGCTAAACCACTCTCGGATTTCCTGCACCAGCGCAAAAGGCGACACTGTACCGGCGTGGCCACCCGCGCCGGCGGCCACGGCAATCAAGCCGTCAGCGCCTTTCTCGATGGCTTTATGGGCAAAGGTGTTGTTGATGACGTCATGCAACACGATACCCCCATAAGAATGGATGGCATGGTTCACGTCCTCACGCGCACCCAGAGAGGTAATCACAATGGGCACTTTGTGCTGTACGCACAGAGTGAGATCTTCCAGCAGCCGCTGGTTCGACTTATGGACGATCAGGTTGACGGCGTACGGTGCAGACCGCTGCGCGGGATTCTGCGCGTCATGCTGCGCCAGTTCTTCCTGAATCCTTTTCAGCCATTCGCCCAGCGCTTCCGCCGGACGGGCGTTCAAAGACGGAAAACTGCCAACCACGCCCGCCTTGCACTGGGCAATCACCAGATCAGGTGTGGAAACAATAAACATCGGCGCGCCAATCACCGGCAGCGCCAGGCGGCCTTTCAGGAAAGATGGAAGACTCACGCGGCTCCTTCTGTTAAGTTTCTGAGATCATCGTCACTCATGACACCTTGGTTACTCGCCGTACGGCACCCACACGTTCTTGACCTGGGTCGCGTGTTCCAGGAACCAACGGCCTTCGGCTTGTTGCGCATTGAACCAGTCGATGACGCGGCCTTCGTTGGTGAAAACCTGCTTCAGATTGCCCACCGACAGGGACTTGGCCTGGGCCGCCAGGGCCCCGCCGGCAAAGCACCAGATGGCATCCACATCGTCGTGCTCGGCCAGCGCTTTCAGCAGTTGCGCCGCATCTCCGGTGACGATGTTGACCGCGCCGCCGGGTAGATCGCTGGTATCGAAAAGCTGATAGAGATCGCCGGCGATGAGCGGGAAGACTTCCGAGGGCACGGCGACCACGGTGTTTCCGGTAGCCAGAGCCGGCAACACTACCGAGAAGAAACCCAACAATGGCATTTCCGTAGGACACACGATACCTACGGTTCCAATCGGCTCATTCATGGCGATGGCAATGTTGCGCACCGGAGGACTGTGGACCGCGCCATCAAACTTGTCGGCCCATGCGGCGTAGGCAAAGATACGCTCCAGGCTGGCATCGAGTTCGGCGGCCGCCTGTTTTTCTCCCACGGCTGCTTGCAGATGCCGCACGACCTCTTCACGGCGCTGCGCGAGATTTTCCGCCATGTAGTAGAGCACCTGGGCTCGGTTGTGCGCCGTTGCCCTGGCCCAGCCTTCGGCCTTGTGCGCCGCTTCGACGGCGTTGCGAATGTCTTTTCGGTTGCCCAGCGGGGCTTCACCCAGCAGTTGGCCATCGAGGCCGCGCACTTCCTGGCTGTATCCCGAATCCGGACGCGCCTGCTTACCGCCGATGTAAAGCTTCACGGTTCGGTCAATGGCCGGGACGCCAGATTCGACCGGAGACGACTCCGGTTCCGCCGGCGCGCGCCTGGCCGCAGGAAGCTGCGGCGCGTTCTTGAACCATGCCGGCTCCAGGTACTCGCGCAGCCCTTCTCTTCCCCCTTCGCGCCCGTAGCCGCTCTCGCGATATCCGCCGAAGCCGCAAGCCGCGTCGAGTTGGTTGGTGCTGTTGACCCACACCACCCCGGCTTTCAATTGCGCGGCCACATGCAGGGCAACGTTGATGCTCTCGCTCCAGACCGATGCCGCCAGACCGTAGACAGTGTTATTGGCCAGCTCCACGGCTTCGCGCGGCGTGCGGAACGTCATCGAGACCAGCACCGGGCCGAAGATTTCCTGTTGCGCAACCACCGACGTGGGATGCACATTGCTCAGCAGCGTAGGCGGGTAGTAATAACCCATGGAAGGCAGCGCCGTCTGCGGCTGCCAGCAGACCGCGCCTTCGGCAATGCCCTGGTCCACCAGGCCCCGTATGCGCTTCAACTGCTCCTCGGCGACGATGGCCCCAATGTCGATGGATTTATCGAGGGGCGCTCCGGAGCGCAAGCTCCCCATGCGATCGCGGACTTTTTGCAGCAGCTCTTCCGCCACGCTTTCCTGCACGAGCAACCGTGAGCCCGCGCAGCACACCTGGCCCTGGTTCAACCAGATACCATCCACCAAGCCTTCTACGGCGCTGTCGAGATCGGCATCTTCAAAAATGATGAAAGGCGATTTGCCGCCGAGTTCGAGTGAAAGCTTCTTGTGGCTGTGTGCGGTAGCGCTGCGGATACTCCTCCCAACTTCCGTCGAGCCCGTAAAAGCAATCTTGTCGACATCGGGATGCTTCACCAGCGCTTCACCCGTGGCGCCATGGCCGGTTACGATGTTGACCACGCCCGCAGGCAAACCGGCCTCCCGGCAGATCTCCGCGAAGACCAGCGCCGTGAGCGGAGTGTATTCCGCGGGCTTCAGCACCACGGTATTCCCGGCGGCCAGCGCTGGGGCAATTTTCCAGGCCAGCATCAGAAGCGGGAAGTTCCATGGAATCACCTGGCCCACGACACCACATGGAACGTAGCCGGGAAACTCTTGCGGCAGCAACTGCGCCCATCCGGCATGATGATAAAAATGACGCGCCACCAGCGGAATATCGATATCGCGGCTCTCCCGGATCGGTTTGCCGTTATCCATGGTTTCAAGCACGGCCAGAAGCCGCGCATGTTTCTGCACCATGCGCGCCAAAGCATATAGATGACGGGCGCGCGCATGAGGCGAGAGCGCCTGCCAGCCAGTCAGCGCCGCCCGCGCGGCGCGCACCGCCGCATCGATATCCTGGGACGATCCCTCGGCGATAGCGGCCAGTCTTTCACCGTTGGAAGGATCGGCGGTATCGAAATACCCACCAGCCGCCGGGGCCTGAAAACTGCCATTGATGAAGTGTCCGAAGCGGCGTCCGTGACGATCAAGCCACGCCCGCGCCTCTTTCGGATCTTCAGGCGCCGCGCCGTATTCCATGGATGCGAATTTTTCGACGATACTCATTCGTTCTCTACTCGATTCCCTGTACCCCGGCCACGGCCCGGAATCATGCGATGGGATGCCGATACTCCGCTGAGTAACGCCCGGTGGCATGATGTTCCAATTGCCGCTCGATGTCGCCCAGCATCCCGCTGGCCCCGAAGCGGAAGAGTTCGGCCCGCAGCCAGGAATCACCCAGCTCTTCTTTCATGAGCGCCAGCCATTCGATCGACTGCTTGGCCGTGCGGATGCCGCCCGCGGGCTTGAAGCCCACGGCCATGCCTGTCTCCTGGGCGTATTCACGAATCGCGCGCGCCATCACCAAGCCCACCGGCAGCGTGGCATTGGTAGCTTCTTTGCCCGTGGAAGTTTTGATGAAATCGGCGCCCGCCATCATGGCCACGACGCTGGCCCGTGCAACATTGCGCAGTGTGAGCAGGTCGCCCGTTCCGAGAATAGCCTTCATGTGTACCGCGCCGCAGGCCTGCTTGAAGGCCGCAATCTCGTCGTAGAGCGCCTGCCACGCGCCGCCAAAAACATGGGCGCGCGTAATCACGATATCAATTTCGTGCGCGCCGGCCTCCACCGACCGCCGGATTTCCGCCACCCGTTCCGCTAGCGGCGAAAGCCCCGCCGGGAACCCGGTGGAAACCGCAGCCACCTTGACCGTTGTGCCTTCCAGGGCGCGCACTGCCGTCTCGACAAACGAGTGGTAGACACAGATCGCAGCCACCTTCAGCTCGAGCTTTTCTATCTTCAGGGCCTTGACCAGTTCCTGCTGGAGAGGCTGCCGCGCCTTGGCGCACAACCGCTTTACGCGCTCTTCCGTATCGTCACCGGAAAGCGTGGTCAAATCCATGCAGGAAATGGCGCGCAGCAACCAGGCAGCTTGCCATTCTTTCTTGACCGTCCGGCGGGCGACATGGGTCGCGGCCCGGCGCTCGACCGCGCTGGTGTTCACGCGGACTTCCTTGACCCACTCAAGATTTAGAGGGACGCCGTGGTTGGCATGCAGGCCGCGCCCAGCGAGCGTGGCGATACCACCTCCGGGTGAAGGCCGCGCATCCAGCGCACCGTGAATTTTAGCGTCTTCCACTGACATCCACCATGACTCCGGGACGGCCAACGGCCCCAAATACTAACGACACTTAAGGTTAGAGGCGAAGTCAGTTTGATTCAAGAGTCATTTTGCCGGAGCAGGACGCTCCAATCGGAAAGCCAGCTTCTTTGAACGACGCCGCCTATTCTTCTTCTTCCTTGACCAGCCAGTCGAGGGCATCCTGTTGGCTTGAGAAGCGTGGAATACGGCGTTGGCTGAAGGTCTGCACGGCGTCATAGATCAGGAGTTGCAGGCCGCTGATCCCGATAATGGCTGCCCGCTTTACATAAGGCGCGTTAGCGGCAACCATGGATTTAAGCACCTTGACTGATTCCTGGTCGAACTGGGTCCCGGCGACGTCATTCAGGGTAAGCACGGAATTCGGCAGTTCGCGGGAAATCACGCGATGGCCCTCCATCACCACCTGCTTTAACAAGGCTACGTCGCAGTGCCGGTAGTCAATCGCAAGCACTCGCGTCCCTGCATGCTCGATGAAGCGCACCCGTGCAGCGATGGCTGAATTGCCGTCTGTGAGCGGTGAGACAATGTCTTTGGTAAACACGATACATAGCATTCTAGCCACCGGCATCTGTATGAAAAGATGACCGAAGTAAGGCCCTCATTTCTTTGCCACGAGCGGCCTTCGGCCTTTCAATGCAATGGTGAATGATTGCCATATCAAGAATCTTAAAAAACACTTTTCCTAATTACCTTTGTCATCTACGCGCACTGTCATTGTGCTCTAGAATGACAGCAAGTCGTTATGAGTTCAGGTATAACCGTTCGGCGCTGGATCATCTATGGATTTTTCTCTTTCTGTCTGGCCGCGAGCACCGCTGCGGCCAAGCAGGTGGCTGTCATTGTGAACAAGGAAAACAGCACCGCCAACATGAGCGCAGCCGAAGTCACCAAAATCTTCAAATGCAGCACGCGGAAGTGGACCGGGGGCCTCACCATTACGGTGGTGGTGCTCGATCCGGCAACCCCGGAGATGGAACTGCTGCTGTCGCATATCTATAAGACAACCCCAGAGAACTTGCGGAATTTCATTGCCGCGCACCATGATGCCATCATCATCGCCGATTCCAATGAGGCGATGCTCAAGGCGATCCGCACCACGCCGGGGGCGATCGGGCTGATCGATGTGTTCCGGATCAATCAGGAAGTGAAAGTCTTGAAAATTGACGGTAAGTTGCCAGTGGAGTACGGCTACATCCTCCGTGGAAATTAGTAAAATGACGAACAATACACATCCTCTTCGCTGGGTCATTCCTGTCATCATTCTCATCATCGTTTCCTCCGCCGGAAGAGCGCAGACGCCGGGTGCAGCACAGGCCAATGACCGGATGCCTGTCACCACCAGTTCCGCGGAAGCTCGCGCCCTTTTTGAACAGGGCTTGCACGAATGGCAGGACCTTCGCACTCCGCAGGCCCTGCAACAATGGCAGGCGGCCATCGGCAAAGATCCCAACTTCCTGCTGGCCCATTTGTATGTTTCGGAGCACATTTCCGATCCGGCCCAGCAGGCCGTGGAACGCAAGAAAGTATCGGCGCTCTTGGAGTCGGTCACTCCCGACGAACGCCTGATGTCCGACTGGCTCATCGGCTACAGCCGCAACGATATGCTTGGGTCTCTCGCCGCCATGAATGACCTGCTCACCCGCTATCCCCGTGACAAGCAACTTTACTGGTTTGCCGCCCTCTTCATGGGCAGCAACTATCACCAGTGGGAACGCTCGGCGGAACTGGCGGAACAAGCGGTGCGTATTGATCCTGATTTTCCCGGGGCCCTCAACACTCTTGGATACGATTACGCCTACCAGGGGAAATTCGACCAGGCCTTGGCCGTCATGCAGCACTGTATCAACGTGCTTCCGGGCGAACCCAACCCGCAGAGTGCGTATGCTGAGATTTTGAGAATGGCCGGCCGTTTCCCCGAAGCGGTTGAGCACTATCAAGCTGCGCTCAAGATCAAACCGGACTTCGCCGAATCATTGCTGGGGCTGGCCGATGCGCTGGCGCTCATGGGCAATGAAGAGCAGGCGCGCGCGCAATACGACATCGCCATCGCACATGCCTATACTGAAGCCTCCACGGTCATGTGGAAGCTGCGCAGGGCAGTAACGTATCTGCGCGAAAAACGCCTCGCAGATGCGGACGCCGCGTTTCTAGACGCCGCCACCATGGCCCATGACTTTTCTATGGGCATGCTGGAAGCGGAAGCCTATCGCACCATGGCGCTCTACCAGCCGAACGATGCCGTAGCTGCGCGCTGGCTGCGAAAGGCGGGGGAAGTACTTGGCCACGCGCATGACACCTCCCCCAGCGGGTACCAGCAGGAGCTCGCGTTGATCTATCGCACCGCCATTTATCGGGCGCTGCGGCAAGCACGGTCCGAGGCCGCCGCCAAGTCCCTGGTACAGCTCGCCCAACTGTCGAATGAATCCAGCAATCCCAGCATTGACGCCGCCTTCCATGCCTCGCTCGGCGCGATCCTGGTGTCCAAACACAAGTGGCCGGAAGCCATTTCTCATCTTGAGGAAGATTCCACCGATCCTTTTTCGATGGAGTTGCTGGTGACGGCCTACCGGAAAGCCGGACTCACCGCCAAATCGGAGCGCATGGCGCGCCAACTGGCCGAACTCAACGCTCCCAGCGTCGAGCAAGCAATCGTGGTGCCTGACTTCCGGGCCAAACAACTGCAAAGCCGCCAGTAGTTTTCCCTGCTGCCTGGCGGAAGATAGCTGAGAAATCAAGCGTTGAGTTAATACCCACCAGAATCTTCGCGGCTCGCGACGATTTCGGAGCCGCCTCATAAACCCCAAAATCCTCTGCTTCCTCTGTTCCTCTGTGTTTCAAAGGTTTTCGTTGCAACTCGTCACGCCGTGTTTCAGCGGTTCAGTCTTTTGATCTTCCTTTGCGTCCTTGGCGTCCTTGGCGTCCTTTGCGGTGGATGCTTTTTGGTTGTAGCTACGTCACGCCGTGTCTTGGCCTTTCACGCCAATTATGTAATAGTCTGGTACTCCCATGACGCAGCTCGCGCGCACGCTCCGCACCATTGACTATTTCACGCTCGGCTTTGGCACGATGGTGGGCGTCGGCTGGCTCATCCTGATGGATGACTGGCTGCAACGTGGCGGCCCCATGGGCGCCGTTCTCGGCTTTCTTCTGGGCGGCATCATCCTGCTGCCCATCGGATACGTATACGGGCAGTTGGTCATGGCCATTCCTGACGCCGGTGGCGAACTCGCCTTCACGGCCAAGGTCTTTCCTCCATTGGTCGGATACATCACCGCCTGGACAATGATGCTCGCCTATCTGATCGTCTGCCCATGGGAAGCCGTTGCGGTCGGCAGGATTCTGGCTTTCATTTTTCCGCAGCTTGATTCCATCGAACTTTATCGCGTTGCCGGCCAGCCGGTCTATCTTCCTCATCTGGCGCTGGGACTCGCGCTCACCGCGCTCATCACCTGGATCAACTATCGCGGCATCCAGCTCAGCGCCCGCTTCCAGAACTGGACCACCTTTGGCCTGGCAGGGCTGTTCGTGGTCTTCATTAGCGCCGGTCTGGCCAAAGGCACACCCACCAATCTCGCGCCCCCCTTTAGTCACAGCGTATTGGTCTCGGTATTCCTGGTTCTGCAGATCGTTCCCTATTTTATGACCGGCTTTGAGTCGGTGGCCAAGTGCGCCGAAGAGGCCAACCCCGAGTTTCGCTCCCGCGGATTCTTCCGCGCCATTCTGGCCGCGCTGCTGACCGGCACCGTCTTTTATTGCACCATCATCTTTGTCGCTGGCTACGCCCATCCCTGGCAACAATTGATCGGCAAGCCGTTCCCCACCGCCTACGCTCTGCAGCATCTGCTCGGCGGCCAATGGATCGTCAAGCTGATTCTGATCGCCGCCCTGCTGTCACTGCTCAAGGTTTTCAACGGCAACTTCGTGGCTGCCACCCGTCTGCTCTTTGCGCTGGGCCGGCGCGGCATGGTCGGGAATGCGGTGGCCTATATTCATCCAAGGAACCAGAGCCCGGCAATTGCCGCGGTCGCCATCGGACTGCTTACCGCCGCCGGCGTTTTCATGGGCCGCGCCATTCTTGTTCCCATCACCGAGGTCGGCTCCATGGCTTCCGCCTGCGGATGGCTGGCAGCCTGCGCCGCTTACTTCTTTCTCGCCACCTCCACCCGCGAGCGCATGATTGCCTTTGCCGGTGAGGGCGTGGCCCTGGGCCTGATCGCCATGAAGGTAATGCCTCTGGTCCCCGGACACTTCACCCAATTCGAGTGGCTGGCTTTTCTTCTGTGGCTGGCGCTGGGCTTCATCGTTAAACGGCGGAACGTCAATGTGATGAACACCTGACATGAGGTTACAATGTTCAGGTATTGAATTCTCCATGGCTCTGCCTCATCGCGAAACGTCCGGTCCGGCACACAACCGGGGCGGCCAGGGGTGGCGCTATGGCAAATGTGGCCTTCCGGGAAAACATTGGTTGTGTGGAAATTGATACTACGAAATGAAATCTCATCGCTCAGGAGCATTGGCGCATGGCTGACAAGCTCACGGAAAAGGTCCTTGATTTGATTGCCGCGGTGAAGCGGCTGCCCCGCGAAAAGATTTCCATGGAAAGCACTTTCGCGGAGCTGGGCATGGATTCGCTCGATGCCATCAATCTCATTTTTGAAATCGAGAGCGAGTTCGATATCTCCGTTCCCGACGATCAGGCCAAATCCATTACCAACGTCCAACAGCTCGTGGACAACCTGCAGAAGCTGCTGGCGGAGCCATCGGCCGGCAGCGCCACATCCTGACCGGCGGGCCTATGGGAAACCTCCGGGTCGCAATCACAGGGATGGGTATGATCAGCGCCGTAGGCGCGGATGTGGCTACATCATGGAACGCGCTACGCTCCGGCCAGAGCGGCATCCGCCCGATTGAATCTCTCGACATTACCCAGCTTCGTTTCCGCAACGGCGCGCAGGTCCGCGGCTTCGAGATTGACCAGCACTTTCCCGGCGGCAAGGCCGACGCCCTTGATCGCTTTGCGCAGTTCGCAGTGGTGGCCGCCCGCCAGGCGCTGGCCGATTCCCGCCTGCCAATCACACCCCGGCTTGCGGAAAAGACGGCCGTGATTACCGGCTCGTGTATCGGCGGCCAGTCGAGTACGGATGCCGGCTATCTCGCGCTCTACCAGAAGAACTCCAATCGCATGCATCCGCTGAGCATCCTGCGGGCCATGTCCAACGCCGGGGCCAGCCACATCTCCATGGAATTCGGTCTGCAAGGTCCGGCCTATACCGTCTCCAGCGCCTGCTCCTCTTCCAACCACGCCATCGGTCAGGCCTTCTGGATGGTCCGTAGCGGACAAGTCGATGCCGCCATCACCGGCGGAAGCGAAGCACCCTTTTGTTTTGGACTGCTGAAAGCCTGGGAAGCCATGCGCGTGGTGGCCCAGGATACCTGCCGCCCATTTTCCAAGGGCCGCCAGGGATTGATCCTCGGCGAAGGCAGCGCCATAATGGTGCTCGAGCCGCTTGAAGCCGCCCGAGCACGTGGAGCAACGATCTACGGAGAAATCGCGGGCTTCGGTATGTCGGCCGACGCCGGGCACATCACCGCGCCCACCGTCGAAGGCCCATCCCGCGCCATGCAGGCCGCCCTCACCGACGCCGGCCTCGCGCCGGAACAGATTGGCTATATCAACGCCCACGGCACGGGGACCGCCGGCAACGACGGCATGGAGACCCGCGCCATACGCGCTGTTTTCGGTACACATGCAGACAAGCTGCTGGTAAGCTCCACCAAATCCATGCACGGGCACGCGCTGGGGGCCGCAGGCGCTCTCGAAGCGGTAGCCACAGTCATGGCGCTGCGGGAGAAAACGATTCCACCCACCGCCAACTTCACCGAAGCCGACCCCGAGTGCGACCTGGATTATGTCCCCAACAACCCACGCTCGGCGGAAGTCGAGTGTGCCCTGTCGAACTCTTTTGCCTTCGGCGGGCTCAATGCGGTGCTGGCGATACGGCGGTCTTCCTGAACCATTAGGAGGGCAGTCAGTATTTCCGTCTCGTACTCGCTTTACCCTCTAGTCATTAATCATTAATCAGTGACGTGAATCTTAAGGTCACGCGGCGCCGGATGCCCATCCGCCTTCTCTATCGCATCCCGCAGGCTAAGCAGGAAGGTCGCCCACTTGGTGCTGCAATGATGCATAAATTCGACCGGCTCTTTCCAGTTCGCATGTTTGAACACAACGAACGTCTCGCCTTCCTTCCAATCTAACCGGAAGACGACCTCGGTATTCAGCCACTCATCGGGGCCGCGCGTGCAGCGCCAATGCACCAGCTTGCCGGGTTCGGTGGCGACCACCTGCATGTCGCAAAAACCGAAGTTGATCAGGCCGCCTTGGGCGGCACTGCCGGTCGCGGTGCTCACCCACCAGCCGCGCAACCCCTCAATCGTGGTGAGCGCGGTGAATACTTTTTCAGGTTTGGCATTAATGCCAACACGGTGAAGTATGTCAGGCATGGTCGTTCTCTCTTTCAGTAGGTCATACAGTATTCAACTACGGATCTTCGCCAAATACGCCCTTACACGCCGCGCGTTGGCGCCGACATCGCTTTGGCCGATGCGCGAAAGCGAGCGCACATCCACCCGGCTGCCGCTGGCAGAAGGGGCGATTCGGATGGCAACGTCATCCTTGAAGCCGTACAAGAGAGTCGTCGCGGTGGCTTCGATACGGCCTTGCGCCGGATCGCTGGCAACGATTTCCCATCCCATTGCACGGGCCGCAGCCAAGGCGCGGTCATAGGCCTGCGACGGAGAAACATTTAGGTCCAAAGGGGCGATATCGGGATAGACCTTGTGCTGTTCGCGGGCGGTTTTCTCGTCATACGTCACGGGATTGATCGCCGGACCGGTGCGCAATGGCAAGACCGCGGAAAACTGCGGAGGATTTACGGTGTCCGTGGTTACATCGTGGATCGGGTTTCGTACCGCGCCGAGAATATTCATTGTCGAGAGCCCGACCGCCACAAGCCCGGAAAGCAAGCCCACACGAGCAATCCCGCGTCCCGCGAGACCCTTAGTGGTCGAAGATCTGATCCCGATCAGAGCGAGTATGACCGCGACAATTCCGATCAGAAAAGCGATTGGGACTGTCAGCAACGCTGTCAGGCCCCAAAGGTGCAGGCGGTAACCTGGACCGGCGACAACCAGGAGCAGTGCCGCGACCAAGCCCAGCCAGCCCGCTACGATAGCAGCTTTGGATTTCTGTTTATTTGCAGGAACTCCAACCGCAGTATTTCCCAAGGTTTCCTCCAGGCAAATGAAAGTCAAACAACTTCGGGAGCGGCAACGTCCCCCCGGAAATTGCCGGGCCGCCGCGCCAGCTCAAAGATGATCGCCGTCACGCACGGAACGAATCCGCCCCGCAGGTGTGCGTAGCCAATCATGCACGGAGATGATTGTAGGCAGGAAGGGAAACGGAAGGCAAGCAGGTTTGGACCAGGGGGCGAGGAGTCGTGATTTCTAATCCCCAACACGGTGTCATCCTGAGCGTAGCGCATGTGGGATGCTTGCCCAACGATGCAATCGGAGCGCGGAGTCGAAGGACCCCGACATGCCTTCACTCTCCAGAATGATTCAGGGCGTTCTCCCCAACCGCTGTCCCCGGAAGAATATTTCCAGGTGTGGGTAGAATGCCTTGCGGTCGCGTCGCTGGGCTCGCCCGTTAGGGGTCCTTCGACTCCGCGCCCGTTCATTATTTGCCATACGCCTGGGCGATCTGGCCCACGAGCTTCGCCCAGGGCATGTCGATGGCGCCATAAATAGCGCCCGCGTCCGGCCGCGAGTTGTCCTTTAGTATCTCGACCATGAGGCTTGCGTAGTCGGTAGTGATCACGCCGGCCTGCATCATGCGCAGAAGGCCGACCTCGCGCTTGGTCTGGCTGAACGTTCCGCAGGCATCGACGGCCACATAGGCGTCCAGGCCCTTGCCGGCCGCGGTAATCGCGGGGAAAGCGGCGCAAATCTCGAGTGAGATCCCGGCAAAGATCAGCTTCTTCCGTCCGGTGGCCTCGATCGCGCGAGACACGCGCACATCGTCGAAGGCATTCACAGTGGCGCGGTCGATGATTTCGGTTCCGGGCAGCGCCTCGACCAGTTCCGGAAACGTTGGGCCCCACATGCTGTCGCGCGCCGTAGTCGTAACGATGATCGGCAGCTTGAGCAGCTTGGCGGCTTTGGCAAGGCCGACCACGTTGTGTTTGAGCTCGCCCGTCGAGATGTCCCGGACACCCGACATCAGGCCCACCTGGTGGTCGACCAGGACGAGCGCTGCATTTTCGGAAGTAAGGGGACCGTAGGGACGTACTGGATGATCCATTGCATTCTCCTTTTGAGTTCATGCCGGCTTCAGCCAGCCGCCGGATGACCATTTAATTTTCTTTACGTTCCGTTTTATAATAGAATGAGGCGTCGATGTCAATGGACTTTACGCCACGTTCCGTTAAAATTACTCTTGTGAAGAAAAACGTGCGTCCCACTGCGCGCAGAGGCCGGCCACCGAGTGAAATGGCGGCATCGCACACCGCCATCATGGATGCGGTCTATGCCCTGCTGCAGGAAAAATCGGTCCGTGACTTGACCATGGAAGAGATCGCCAAACGCGCCAGGGTTGGCAAACCGACCCTGTATAAATGGTGGTCGACCAAGGCGGCCTTGGTGTTGGCCATGCTCTGCGAGCGGATGGCCCCCAACCTCGCGATGCCGACAGTCCTGACCGCGGAAGAGTCTCTGCGCCTTCGGGTGCGTCGGTTGATCGACGCATACAACGGGCCCTTCGGCAAGATCGTGGCCGGGCTGATCGCCGAAGGCCAGAGCGACCCAGCCATCTGTCAGGAATTCTTTGACCAACTGGTGGGTCCCCGGCGGGCGGCTACGATCGTCGATCTGCAGCGAGGCAAGAAGGCGGGCGAGTTACTGCCGGATACAGAACCCGGCCTGCTGAACGACGCGATCTTTGGCGCGATCTATTATCGTTTCTTATTGCGCTCGGGCCCATTGACCAGACGGTTCGGCGAGGAATTGGTCGAGCAAGTCATCCGCGGGCATCGCTCGGAAAATGCCCGGAGTTGACGGAAACGAAAAACGAGATACGATGGCGCGACTGTGACAAGGTGAAGGCGCATTCCTGCACCTGGGCTAAATGAAAGAGTTGCTTGAAATGATGATTGCGAAACCAGAGATTGCGAACGGAGCCTTATCGGAGCCGCGAATTTCAGCGGTCTCCGTAAGTCATTTAGAAATATGGCGGGGACGACGAGACTCGAACTCGCGACCTCTGCCGTGACAGAGAAAAAACAGACGGTAACTGATTGAAAATACAAGGCACGGATGGATGCATTTGGAGCCTTGAGTTACCCTGTGGAACTCTTATTGGAGCCTTAACGGAACCTGGACAGAGCATAAAATAGCCATTGCTTTGACGCGGCAGTGAGTAGTGCTCTGCCGTGCGCCGCCTCTTGTTGCGTGTCATACGCGAGTTGGTGACAATGCCGGCTAATTATTGGAAGCCCGTCTTGCTTCATATTGCCAAATATTATTCCGCAGTGAGGCTTACGCATCCGGAGATTTTTTCTTAAATTCTCTTGACCCTATGTGAGCAATCTGTCACACTGATGCATCATGCTTTCAACAAGACAAGCAGCCGTAAAACTCGGACTGTCAGCTAAAAGTCTTAGTCGGTATGTCGCGTCGGGGAAAGTGCCAGCACCGAGGATTATGAAGGTCGGCAGCGCCAGCCTGCACGGCTGGACAGAGGAAGACATCGAACGAGTCCGGGCCTTGCTGCCGAAGATCGCCAACGGCAGAAAGACCCGGTACAGCAAGCCAAAGAAGCAAACAACACGAAAGCCCAAACGTTAACCAGCGGACGCGCCCGATGCGCAAACACCGAACGCGCCCTAACCGCATCGCCCCTTGGGAGGGCAATATGGCTACCAATAAAGCTAAACGTCTTGTCTCATTGGCGCAACCTCAGCGCCACAACCCTACCCCCCGACCCGTCGAACTCATGCCGGTGAAAGGCCACGTCTACCGGGCCATTGCTGAATTGAACGGCGGATTTGAAAAGATCATCCAAGACCTGCAAACCCTTCGGGGAATCAGTTTCTTCCGCTCCGACCGTATGACCGCCCTGCATGACCTGATTTGCCGCGTGCGCGCACAGGCAAGCCGGGATTGCATCATGATCCTGCACGATCGCGAGATGGAGAACGCTGCTTACTTCGACCGCCTGTGCATTCAATGGGAGAAGAAGACCGGGGAATAGCCTTTCCGAATCACTAGCAAGTCATCTATTGTTCTGAGGGCACCTGCAAAGGTGCCTTTATTGTTTCTTGCGCAGATGATCGATGTCATCAAAAAGTACATCATCGAACGCCCTGAAAAGAGGGACATGCCAGCCCCTGCCTTAATCACATGGCCGCTTCACGATGCGTTTCCCTGTTAGCGATGACAGGACAAGTTGGCCCAGTGCACACTTTGTATGAAGCGGGCGGCAGTGCGGACCTAACTTAGGGTGTACCAGTGATCCTCTTTTTCCGTCGTTTTGTGAATGCGCATCCTGTTTCCTTCCAAATAATAGGCGACTGACGCGTACACTCCACCTGTCACATGGGACGAAAAGCCCTTCCAATCGCTCAAACTCA
>Ga0210403_10002427_pt1 | contig 16808 bp, 13 predicted proteins | sample IncBWC19MmetaG_FD_150863 | JGI IMG/M metagenome (GOLD analysis project Ga0210403, IMG submission 150863) | Forest soil microbial communities from Barre Woods Harvard Forest LTER site, Petersham, Massachusetts, United States - Inc-BW-C-19-M | ecosystem: Environmental > Terrestrial > Soil >... | reverse complement strand
GCTGAACCTGACGCCGACCAATCCCATCCCGACGAATGTGGATGGCTCCCTAAACTCTAGCTGGTATCAGCCTTACGGTGGATTTGACTACCACATTGCAAACCACTGGACGGGAAAGGCGTTTTGGAGCTATTACACCTACCATGAGGACCCGACCGCGGCTAATCAGGATGTTTTTGCGTCCCGGAATTTTCACGGCAACCTTGTCACACTTTCCGTCAGGTACGCGTTTTAATACGACAACGAGGTGGCGAGCAATTGCCGCGTAAGCGAAATTATTTCAGGGAACAATGACACATGGAGACAACAGGAAAGCAACCGGTGACGCTGATGTAGGTCACGGCGCGGACAACAAAGGGAATGCGTCAATGAAGGCGGAGGATCTCGGGGCGGCGGACGTCACGAATAAAAGCAGGATGGAGCCAGATAAGACCATAGGCCTCGACCAGGTGAAATATATCGTCGCGTTCGCTTGCACGCCCAAGGAGTAATCTTTGCAGCCGGATTCCGGCACGGAGCGCAGCGGCCTTCACGCTTCGTGCAAAGGAAGAAACAAAGGAGGAAGTAATGAAAACGGTTTTATCAGTTATCGCCGTCACCGCAACGTTTTGCCTTGTCGCGTCCGTTTCTCGTGCTCAAGATTCTGCCAATGGAGAAAAGACTTTCAAGGCAAAGTGCGCCGGTTGCCACGGAGCGGACGGTGCCGGCAAACCGGCAATGAAGTCGCCCTCGATCAAGGGCAAGAGTGCCGAGGAAATCAGCAAGGCGTTCTCCACTTCGCCGAAGCACGCTAGCGTAAAGAGCCTGTCGCCGGCAGATGTGAAGGATCTCGCTGCTTATCTGGCAACTCTGAAGTAGTTAAATACTTTCGCCGATGCGCCTGCCATTACAGGCGCGACTGAGGATACCGGACGGTCCCTGACGGATTCGCCGCCGGGGCCTTTCTCTTAGCGGGTACGAAGGATAACTTGCACCGGGAAACGAGGTACAGGGCGGATGAGTCCGCAAAACACTCTCAAAGATTGGGCGAGACTGCTCTATTACCTCAGCCAGAATATGCTGAGCCTGATCGGCGTGGTTCTCACGACAAGCACGGCGATTACGCTCATCGGTTTCTGGATTTATGATTTCATGCTTCCCGGACCTCCCCACCCGTATGTGGGAATCCTGCTTTTTCTGCTGTTGCCTGGGATTTTTGTCCTCGGATTGCTACTGATTCCCGTGGGAATTCTGTTGCGCCGGCGGAAGTTGCGCGATGCCGGCGAACTTCCTCATGTATATCCAGAAATCGATCTGAAGATTTCGATGGTGCAGAACAGTTTTCTGTTCATCGGCGCCGCGACATTCCTGAACGTCTTGGTTTTTTCGTTCGCTTCCTACAAAGGCGTGTCCTACATGGATACCACGACGTTCTGTGGGCAGACGTGCCACACAGTGATGGCGCCGGAATTTTCGGCTTACCAGAATTCGCCGCACTCGCGGGTCGAATGCGTCGAATGCCACATCGGACCAGGAGCGGGTTGGTTCATACGCTCCAAAATCTCCGGCTTGCGTCAGGTTATTGCAGTCACCTTTGATAGCTATTCCCGGCCCATTCCTTCGCCTGTGAAGTATCTGCGCCCGGCGCGGGACACCTGCGAGCATTGCCATTGGCCGCAACGTTTTTCGGGCAACAAATTCATCCTTAAAACCAATTACAAAGACGATGAGAAAAATACCCCGATGACCACGGCACTGGTGATGAAACTCGGCGGTCGGACCCCGTTAGGTTCTGTGGGCATCCACGGGAGACATTTGGACGATGGCTCCCGCATTCACTACATTTCGACCGACGAACGTCGCCAGGTGATTCCCGTGGTTTATTACACGGACGACAAAGGCAAAACCGTGGAATACGTTTCGACGGACATTAAGGTCAGCAAGCAGGAACTCGACAAGGGCGAAAAACGCGGCATGGACTGCATTGACTGCCATAACCGGCCAACCCACGCGTTTGAGCTGCCGGCAAACGCAGTAGACCTGCGGATGTCGCGTGGTTTGATCAGCCCGGAGCTTCCGTACATCCACAAAAAAGCTGTGGAAGTGCTGAAAGGCGAGTATTCGGATCGCGATAGCGCACAAAAACAAATTGTCGAAGGGATTGAGAACTACTACCGCACGTCGTACCCGGGAATTTATGCGAGCAAACGCGCATTGATCGAACAATCCGCCGAAAACGTGGCTAAGATTTACCTGCGCAATATTTTTCCGGACATGAAGATGAGCTGGGGGGTACATCCGAACAATCTTGGTCACAATGACTTTCCGGGCTGCTTCCGATGCCACGATGGGTCGCATACCAGCGCAGATGGCCAGACGATTTCCAACGATTGCACCGCCTGCCATAACCTGCTGGCCGTACAGGAGGAAAATCCCAAACTGCTAACTGATCTTGGCTTGCAGTAGTTGAAGAATCATCCCTCTCGTGGCCGGGAACCAACCGGCCTTTTTGCACTTGTTTTTCTCGGAAGAATACGAATCACACCTCGATCAGCGCGGCCGGGGGGTTTGCCTTCCCGCGCATTAATTATCAGCAAAATATCCTGGTCGCACCCGCGCAAGATGTGGCCTCTGGTTGGCTCAGTACTTAGGTAAAGCTTTTCAAATTCGACCGCACAAACCTTACTGTCGCCGCAAGTCTTTTGCCAGCCCTCTCCGATCCGGGGCGGGTCCATTTCAACTTGAACACGTCTTACTACATAAAAATTTGGGAAAACTTTAGATTCAACATTACTTTCTATGGTAGCTGGGATAGTCAACCTCCCCCGGCTTCGCGGGAAGCGATTATGGGACTACCACCGGACTGAACTGGACTTTCGGCAACCGCTAGGATTGGGTCGGCCGAACATGGTTCGACCCTGGACCTGCTATCTACGATTCGCACGGGTAAGCTTGTGTTTACAGAACGTCAGCCTTCCGTTGTAAATCGAATTCTTCAGCGGTCTCATTTTCTGGCTGAAGGGGTATGCAAACATCAATCCTCGTCCCCTTCCCAAGTTCCGAATGAATCGCGAATCGCCCACCCACCAGGCGTGCACGTTCTCCCATGCTTCTGATGCCCAAACCCACTCTATCTCTCATCTCCTTCGCATCGAATCCACGCCCGTTGTCGCTCACGGAAAGAAACAATCTATCCCCGGCCTTGTGCAGATTCACTTGGCCCTGTGAAGCTCCGCTATATTTTCTTAAATTCTGAAGGCCTTCCTGGGCGACACGGAATAAACACAGAGCCACATTGGGAGGCACAGCAGGCGGGATATTCTTGGGGAAAAAAACGATTTCGATGCCCTGCTTGGAGGTGAACTCCTCACACAAAGCCTTCAGCCCCCGGACAAGTCCAAGGCTCTCGAGCGTGGATGGGTGCAGGCGACGCGAGACCGTGTGTAGATCGGCGCCAAGCTCGCTGGCCGAATTCAAAAGCTCGTGCAGCTTTCGCTTCGTGGCTACTGACGAATCCGGTAACGCCTCCGACGCATTTTCCAATTCGAGTGCGAGTAGCGCCAGACGCTGGCTAAAATCGTCGTGAAGTTCTGACGCCAGCCGACTTCGTTCCATTTCCTGTGCATTGATCAACAGGCCGCTGAGCTGTAATTGAGCGTCTCTCGCCTGCTTAAGTTGTTTTCGGCTGAACTGAAGGTAGGCGGCAAGCCCTGATAGAAAGAGGATGATGAGCAGCCCGCCGATCCAGATTCGCTTGGTTCGTTCCCAAACTGAATCCTCTCGGAACAGCAGAGTGCTACCGGGAGGGAGAGCACTTTCCCTTAGTCCCCAACGCCTCAGCGCCCTCCAATCGAACATGTACGTGTTTACACCATTTACCCTGGGTATGTCCTGCGACCTTGCACCACTAAGCAACCTCAGCGCCATGGCTCCAGCAATCTTCCCTTGCTCGCTAAGACTTGAAAGATAGCCCCCCACCTCCCCATGATTTAGGTAAACATCGAACAAGCTAAATACCGGCGCATTCGCTGCGGCGGTGATCATTGGGCCGGTGTCGCGTGAAGTGAACCGGGTCCCTGTGGCATCCAGCGATACCGAGGTGAGCAGGACGAGAGAGTGACTCGGCAGGTGCCTGAGACGCTCCAACAGATCAGGCATGGCCAGTTCCGTCACATAGGTAATGTCAAGATGGTCCGTGAATGCTTTCAGTTGTTGCTTGACGCTGCGTAGTTCCTGTCTGTCGTAATCGGCTATGCCCCCGCTCACCACAACCACGTGCTCTGTGCCGGGCTGGAGCCGCAATGCTGTTTCCAGTGTCTTCGCCGCGGCCATATCATTCTCGACTCCCGTAAAGTCAGAATCTAATACGGGAGCGCCCGGCGCTCCTAAAGCAGGCAGGCAGAAAACGATCGGCACGCCGGGAAACGCTCTTTGATGCACTTCTTGCATAAATTTGAGCGGAGACGGCCCGACCGTGATAATTATGTCTGGTTTGCGATTCTGATATTTACGAAGGTAGAAATCGTGAAACTCCTGCTGGTCGGCCGGATCGGGAAACAACGCGGTATCCATGTACTCGGAATAAAATTCAAGGCGATAGGGTGAATCATTCAGCGCACCTTGGATTCCCCCATTGATGATCGCGATACCGGGATAGAAACTGCCCGATTCATTCAGAATCAGAATCCGCCGGATTTCCCTCGGAGGTTCCCCAGCAATCGGCTGTGACAGAAAAAAAACGGCTGCGAGAGCCGCAACCGCAATCCGGACATGACGAGTTCTTCCTGGGCCTTGTTGTCCTGGCTTGGGCCGACTATCGTTTGGCGGCGATGCCATATTTTTAACGTAAACGATTGATAGGACGAAGATTTCTAGCTGCGGGATGAGACTACTCTGAAGGCGGAACGGTTACAAGCGATACTGGTTAGTTTATCTCTGAACTACCGTAAGAACTGCTAGTTCAGGGCGTGGTCCCAGTCGCACAATGATTCCCACTGGAATTCGATTTGATGAGGCAAGTACATAGGATTACACTCTTGCCCTCACCGCCCGACTGAGAGAAGTCAAGCACTCCCGTCCATTATTGGTGCGGATGGCGTTGGAATGGCGTTTGGCAACAGTGGCACCGGAATTGTAGACGGTCCCGGTCAGGCAAACCTGGATTTCGCATTTTCAAAAACTGTAATCGTCAATTGGCCGATAGAGAAAACTAACGTTCAATTTCGTGCCGAGTTCTTCAATGCACTGAACCATCCCCAGTTTGCCAATCCGGATACTAACTTCACCTCACCGACATTCGGCGTCATTACGAGCACGGCCGTAAATCCTCGTGTCATCCAACTAGCATTAAAGATTGCGTTCTGAATTGCTTCGGCAGCGGAAATAACGCCGTTCGACTGAGGAAAGCGTTACGCCCTAACGGGGAGGCGAGAGCATTGTCTCGTGCTCCGGGCAGCCTCCATGCGCTTGCGGGGGTCAATATTGACTGAGATCAGACCACGCCTCAAGGCGAACAAAACCATTTCGGCGTTGCTCTTGAGATTGAATGCGTCCATGATGTGGTGCTTATGGAACTCCACAGTCTTTTCGCTTAGGTCCAGAAGCCCGGCAATCTCTCTCATCGGCCGTCCCTCCGCCAGCATTTGAACCACATCTGTTTGTCGCGACGTCATTTCCTTTGAGAACTGTCTCGCCCTGGCCTTGCTTTGGACCCAATCCACGGACCGCAACTTGGGTGTCAGGTAGGAGTGGCCATGCAAAACATGGTCAATGGCCTTCAGCAATTCCGGTCCGGCCGAGTGTTTGAGGACAAAGGCAATTGCCCCAAGCTCAAGAGCGGCAGCCGCAAGATTCGGATCATCCTGCATGGTCAAGAAGATGAATCTGACGTTTGGAACTTGTTCCCGAGTCCTACGTGCCGCGTCCAAGCCGTTCAGTAACGGCATCCCAACATCCACAATTATCACGTCCGGCTCAAGTCGAACGGCTTCCTCCACCATGGCGCGGCCGTCGAGCGCCACGCCGACAACGGTATAACTCTTTTCCAGATAAACACGCAATGCCTCAGCGAACATCGCATGGTCATCCGCAATTAGAAAACGCGGGCGTGAATCCAGTGAGGATTGATTCCTCATAATGCCTGGTCTTTCTAGGCGGTCAACGAACGGGGGTGGTGAAGCGCCCCTCACCAATTTGGGACGCACGATATCCAACAAAGAGCCCTGTGTCACCTAGGGAAATCCCTAGTCACTCATGTGCCTGTCTGCATCATGGATTTTTCAAGATCGGGGCGAATGAATCAGGGGTGGGGTTAGAGGCGGTACAATCGTGTTCTCAAGCTCGCGCCAGGTGCCACGATATGCCGGATCGGCACGCTGCCCTGCTGAACCGGAAAGATGACCACCACCTTCGCGCGGTCCTCGCTCAGCTTTGTGTTCATGGCAGCGCTGCCGGTCGAGTCGGCATAGCCTGTCACTTCAATGATATAGCCTGTAAGGCCAGTCGCAGTTCCAGCCAACTTCTTGAGTTCTTCCTGGTTAGCGGCGGAGATCTGGGGAGCTACCGGTAGCGAATTTATGGTTGCCTCGCCCTTCACGTAATGGTCATTCCTTTCACTTCGTCGCCGCTCGCGCCTACACCTCCTACCGATGCTAATAGAAACAGCACCGTCAAACTCCCACAATCATTTTCAGCCTCCCAGTACGCCAACGATTGTTGCGTGTATTACAGTTACAGGATTGAATTCTGAATCGTTTTTAAGGGAAGAAACAGTGAGCCACAACTAGGGAAACCCCTAGGATATTTGCGATGCAACTGAATTCGCCGTACAGATGTCCTTCAGCTGTGGTCATTTCGGTTCCACGAGTTCGTTCCGCGTAAAACCGTGATTACGAACCTCCATGAAAACAGGTTGGCATCCCCGCGGAGGCCGGAGTGAATCCTCCTTCATTGCGTGCCACATTCTCTCTGGGCAGAATTCCCGGCGGCTGTAGTTGCAAGAAATGTCTTTATGGCCGCCCGTAACGTCGGGTAAGTTTTAGTCTTCAGAAACTGACCTTCAAACCCCCGCTTTTCAGCCCAGCGCCGCCACTCGGTCTGCCGGCCAGCGGCGACTAACAATGCATCGCGGCCATCCAATTCTTCGGCTATTTCCTGGGCCACTTGAAGGCCCGTTGCATCGATCATGGTGATGGGGAGCATGTCCAATACAACCCATCGCAACGATGGACCAGCGGTGTCGACGGCCGCGAGAAGTTCACGCTTGAAATAAGGGGCGTTGAAGAAAACGATTGGTGCGTTAAATCTCAGCAGGAGAAGACCTGGAATTGTCGTAGCCTCGGGATGGCGCTCAACGGAATGAAGGCCCGGGAAGCCCTCGACTCGACCGAGGATTTCAACCTTCGGTCGCGCCATCAATCGGACAAAGCGAAGCGTAGCAAGCGCGACGACAAACAGGATGGCCTGGATGGCACCAACGGCAACGACACCGAGTGTCGCAATAATGGACAACACAAATTCACGCCGATCAATTCTGTAAATCGTCTTTAGAGCCTCGATATCCACAAGAGACATACCCGCCTTAACAAGCACCGCTCCGAGAGCGGGGATAGGAACATAACGAAGTGGACCTGTAAAAAAAAGGAGCACGACGGCGATCGCGCCTGCAGCGGCTATTCCCGTGACTTGCGTTCGCCCTCCCGTCGCATCACTCATTGCAGTCCGCGAGTCTGCCCCACTGACTGCAAATCCTTGAGAAATTGCAGATGCGATGTTGGCGGCGCCCAAAGCCGCGAATTCCTGGTCAGCATCCACATCGTATTTATTCTTGGAGGCAAAGCTTCGGGAAGTGAGCATCATGCTCGAAAAGCTGACCAGAGCCAAGCCGGCGGCATCTCCCAACAGCGTCGGAATTAGGTCCATTGAGAATCGCGGAAAACGAATCGGGGGCAGCCCGGCGGGGACGTCTCCCACGATTTTTACCCCATGTTGCTCCAGACCAAGTAGCCGAACGGCAACGGCGGCAAGAATGATAGCAACGAGCGCAGCGGGGACCTGCTTGAGTATTCGGGGGGTGAGTAAAAGGATGATGAAGGTGCCCACCCCAACGGCGAGCGTAGGAACGTGTGTCAGACCCAGCTTCGACACAAACTCGGTTAACCGGGGAATGATCCCGCCGGCGGAAATCGGGTAACCAAAAACCTTTCCAATCTGTCCGAGAATGATGCTCAAAGCAATGCCATTGAGAAAACCAACGAGGATAGGTTTTGAAAGAAAGTCTGCAAGCGCGCCCAATTTAACAAAGCTCGCCGCAATGCAGAAAAGGCCGGCGAGGAACGCCAGGGTCACAGACAAAGATTCGTATGTTTCCTGATTCCCTGCCGCGAGCGGCGTCACGGCAGCAGTGATCAATGCGCAGGTGGCCGCGTCGGGTCCAATAATCAACTGCCGCGAGGTTCCAAAAATCGCATATGCCAGGAGCGGCAAAATGCTCGAATAGAGACCTACGGCGGGGTTGAAACCGGCCAACTGAGCGTATGCAACGCCCACGGGCAAAGCGACGGCCGCCACGGATAAGCCCGCAACAAAATCGTGAGGGGCACTACTTCGCTCATACCGGAGAAGACTCCCCAGGCCAGGCGCAACCTTTGAAATCCTGGCCCTCCAGTCCAGTGAAATGGAATTTTTCAGCGACCCCAAGGCAGTGAACCTCAATATACTTCTCGAACGAAACGGCGCCCCTTGAGCGACGCGATGTCGTTGTAACGCGGCTTCTCCGAACGCTTCGGCAATTTAACTTTCTCACGGGGTGCTTTCTTGTAAGGAATTTTGCTCAGCAAGTGAGATATGCAATTCAGCCGCGCTTTGCGCTTGTCGTCGGATCGAATCAGGTACCAAGGTGCGTGTTTCGAGTCGGTAGCCTCGAGCATCGCGTCCCTGGCACGTGAAAACTCATACCACCGCCGAAAAGATTCCAGATCCATGGGGCTAAGTTTCCATTGGCGCAGGGGGTCCTTCAGCCGTGCTTCGAATCGCCGCTGTTGTTCTTTTTTACCAACCTCCAGCCAAAACTTGATCAGGATGATCCCGCCATCCACGATGTATTTCTCAAACTCGGGACAGATCTCCAGAAATTGCCGATACTGGTCCTTCGAACAAAAGCCCATCACATGCTCAACGCCCGCGCGGTTGTACCAACTGCGGTCGAAGACCACGATTTCGCCTGCTGCCGGAAAATGCTGCATGTAGCGCTGGATGTACATCTGGCTTTTTTCACGGTCGGAAGGGGCCGGCAAGGCAACGAGGCGGAATACTCGCGGACTGACGCGCTCGGTAATCGCCCGAATGGTGCCACCTTTCCCGGCGGCGTCGCGTCCCTCAAAAACAACAATTACGCGCAGTCCCTTGTACCTTACCCAATCCTGCAATTTGCACAGCTCCGCCTGGAGTCGCCGTAGCTCTTTCTCATAATTTTTCCGCTTCAGGGATTTCTCTTCCTGCGCAGCCTTTTGTTTGGCCATTGCAATTGACTCCTCGATCGCGGAGGGAGTCCTCCCTCTCCGTAATCTACTGTAGTGGGCTCTACGGAGCCGGAGTCTTCGCAGGTCCGGAGGCCCCACTCGTGCTTATCCACTGGGAATCGTTCAGACTCCATCCGCCGCCCAGCGCCCGGTAGAGATTCACCAGGGCTAGCTTGCGGCCCAGATCATAGTCAACGGCGGACTGCTCAGCCGGAAACATCTGGATCTGAGCATCGATGATCTCGAAATAACTCGCGAACCCGCTGTCATACCGAATATTGGAAAGCCGGACTGACTCACGGTAGGCGGCCACAGAGTTGAGCTGCTCTAGGTAAGCCTTGGCGAGCTGTTGATGAGCCGAGAGTGATGTGGAAACGTCTCCAAATGCCTGAGTAACCGCCTTCTCAAACGCGATCTTTGCCTGATCACGCTGCGCGAGAGACGCCCGGTATTCATTCTTAAGGCGCCCAGCCGTAAACAGGGGACCCGCCAGATTGCCTGCCAAACTCCACGCTTTGCCGGCTCCAGTGAGTTCCGACAGCTGCGGGCTTACCCCGCCGAGGGCTCCCGTTAACGAAATCGTCGGGAAAAAATTAGCTTTTGCCACGCCAACGTTGGCGTTCGCGGCAATCAGGTTTTCCTCTGCTTCCCGCAAATCAGGCCGCCGCTCCAGCAACTGTGATGGCAAACCGGTAGGCACTTCGGGAGGGTCATACTGCTCTGCCAGTGCGCTGCCACGCCCAATCGGGCCGGGATTACGTCCCAGGAGCAAATTTAGCGCTACCTCTTGTGCAACGATCTGTCGCTGAAGATCCGGGATCGTAGCGGCGACATTCGAGAGAGCTGCTTGTGCTCGGGCAACCTCCAGGCCGGAAGAAGCACCCCCTTCAAACTTGCGTTGAAAGAGGTCCAGGGTGTCCTGGAAACTTTTGACCGTTCGTTGGGCTATTTCGAGATTGGCGTCGAATGCCCGCAATTGAAAGTAGCCCTGAGCAACCTCCGCGAGTACTAACAGCCGAACGTCACGCCTGGCCTCTTCACTCGCGAAATACACGGCGCGTTGCGCTTCATTCAGTTTGCGGATCCGCCCAAACAGATCAATTTCCCAGATGGTGTTGAAGTTATACGAATAGTAGGTGTGGCTCGCGACATTGGGAAAGGGAGCCTGTTGTCCGGCAATGCCCGCGCCGTATCCAACTTGAGGGAAATACTGCGAACGAGTCACACCGGCGAGCGCGCGTTCCTGCTCAACACGGGCAAAGGCCGAGCGCAAGTCATAGTTGTTTTGCAGCGCCTCGCGAATCAGACCTTGCAAGACTGGATCCTTGAACAAATCCCACCATGCTGCATCTGCCTCGGAGTTCGCGGTTGTCTGTCGCTCTGCGTAGAATTCGGCTGGAGGCTGCACTGTCGGGCGCTTGTATTTAGGACCTAGGTTACAACCGGCCAGAAAAATTGTTAGAAGGACAACAAAGCTGATTTTTCGCATCAATCGTGTCCTCCTTCGAGCGCAGGGGCTTGGCCTACAGCCACCTGTGGTTTCTTTTTAGCGATGCGCTCAACCACCACAAACAACACGGGCACAAGGAAGACTCCCAAAACGGTGGCCGCGCCCATGCCGGTGATTACTGAACTTCCCAGCACCTTTCGACCAATCGCCCCGGCGCCTTTCGCCGTCCAAAGAGGCACACAGCCAAGAATGAATGCGAAGGAAGTCATCAAGATGGGCCGCAAGCGCAGGCGCGCTCCTTCGAGCGCTGCTGCTACTAACTCCTTCCCTTTTGAGTGTTCCAATATCGCGAACTCCACAATCAAAATCGCATTCTTGGCAGTGAGGCCAATCAACATGACCAGGCCGATCTGCGCGAACACATTGTTGTCAAAATTCCGCAGCAGTAGCCCGCCATAGGCCCCGAGAACGGCTACTGGAACGGAAAGCAGCACGCTGAAGGGAAGCGACCAGCTCTCGTACAACGCGGCTAGAATCAGAAACACAAACAGGAAAGACATTCCAAACACCATCGCTTGCCCACCTTCGGCTTTTTTCTCCTGATAGGACATGTCGCTCCACGCGTAGCCGAAACCCGCGGGCAATACTTCGTTGGCGACTTGTTCCATGGCGGCCATAGCCTGTCCGGAACTAAATCCGGGTGCCGGTGAACCGTTTATCTGAATGCTTCGGAACAGGTTGAATCGGTTGGTATATTCCGGCCCCGATACCCGCTTGATGGTGACCATGGAAGCCAGTGGAGTCATCTCACCCTTTGAGTTCCGGACATAGAAGCTGTTGACCTTATCGATGCTCGTGCGGTATTCCGGCTCTGCCTGCAGGTAAACCTTCCACTGGCGTCCGAAGCGATTGAACTGGTTGACATAGGCCCCACCCAGAAAGGCCTGCAGGGTCTGATAAACTTCGCCAAATTGCAGTCCTTGCTTCAGCACCCGGTCCTGGTCAATATCCACAAAAAGTTGGGGCACGGTGGGACGGAACGTGCTTACCAGAGAAGCAATTTCGGGGCGCTTCCGCGCCGCCTGGACATACTTGTCAAGCGTGTCCGACAACTGCTGTACCTCTCCACCGCTCCGATCCTGTAGCATCAAGGTAAATCCACCAGCTGTCCCCAGGCCCGGAATTGCCGGAGGACCGAAAGCGAAAGCAATCGCTTCCGGAATTTCCGTCCGCAATTTCTTGTTGAGAGTTTGCATGAGCCCCTTGGCGGAAAGTTCGTCGGTCTTGCGTTCTTCCCATGGCTCAAGCTGAAGAAAGTAGAAACCCGTGTAGCTTGCGGACGTGTTGGACAAAAGACTGAAGCCTGAAATTCCGCTAAAACTCTTGACTCCGTGAAGGTGCCCCAGCATGTCGTCAATCTTGCGCATGACTGCGTCGGTGCGCTGGAGAGACGCGGCGTCCGGCAGTTGTATTTGGAGAAACGCGTAACCCTGATCCTCTTCCGGGATGAAGCTCGTAGGGAGGCTCTTGCCCATCATTACGGCAACCACGGAGATGCCGGCGAGCAACAACATGGAAAGCACCCACCGGCGAATCAGGACGTGACTCCAGCTCACGTATCCGCCTGTCATCTTTTCGAACCCGCGATTGAACAAAGCGAAAAACTTGCTCAGCGGCCCCTTCGATTTTGTGCGCGGACGAAGCAGAAGCGCGGAAAGCGCGGGAGAAAGCGTCAAAGCGTTGAACGCGGAAATGAGCACCGAGATGGCGATGGTGATGGCAAATTGCTGGTTCAGCAGTCCTTTAATACCGCCCATCGCCGCCATGGGCACGAACACGGCAGATAGCACCAAAGCGATTCCGACCACGGGGCCGGAAACTTCTTCCATCGCTTTATGAGTGGCTTCCTTGGGCGAGAGTCCGTGCTCGATATGGTGTTCCACGGCCTCGACAACGACGATGGCATCATCCACTACGAGCCCGATCGCGAGAATCAGTCCAAAGAGGGACAACGTATTAATAGAAAAACCCAGCATTGGAAAAATCGCGAAAGTACCGATCAAGGAAACGGGGACTGCAAGCAAAGGAATAAGGGTTGCTCGCCAATTCTGCAGGAACAAGAACACGACGATAATTACCAGGACAAGCGCCTCGAGCAGTGTCGAGATGATTTCCTTCATCCCTTCCGTGATGGGAAGCGTGGTGTCCATCGAAACCGTGTACTCCAGATCATTCGGAAACCGGGTCTTCAAATCCTCCATTTGCAGCTTCACTTGCTTGGCCACTGCCAGCGCGTTGGAACCAGGGGCTTGATACACGCAAATGATCACCGCCGGCTTCCCGTTGTAGCGTCCAATTTGCTGATAAATCAAAGACCCAAGCTCGATTCGCGAGACATCCTTGAGCCGTACCGTGGAGCCATCGGGATTTTGCCGAACAATGATTTTCCCGAAGTCTTCCGGATTGACAAGCCTGCCGGGAGCGCGAACGGCATAAGTGAACTGCTGGCCCTTGGGGGCAGGTTCCGCGCCAATCTGACCTGCAGGGTTCACAGCACTCTGTTGCTGAACGGCATTACTCAGGTCGGTGACGGTCAATCCGAGTTTGGTAAGCTGATCCGGCTTCACCCAGATGCGCATCGCATAATCGGCCGCACCAAAATTCGTGACTTGGCCGACTCCCGGAACGCGGAGTAGCGCATCGTTAATGTTGATCGTTGCGTAGTTCCCCAGGAATTGACCATTGTACGAGCCATTTGGCGAATAGACCGAGAGCACGAGAAGCGGAAGGCCCATTAATTTCTTCACGGTCACGCCATACTGATTGACTGAGGTGGGGAGATTCGGGCTTGCTTGCGAGACACGGTTCTGGGTGTTCACCTGATCGATGTCCACATTTGTGCCCACGTCGTAGGTCACCTTAAGCGTCATGGTGCCGTCGTTCGCGTTCGTGGACATCATGTAGAGCATGTTGTCCACACCGTTCATTTGCTGCTCCAGCGGCGTGGCGACAGACTGTTCAATCGTTACCGCGTCCGCTCCGGTGTAGGTCGCGGATACGTTGATTTGGGGAGGGACAATGTCGGGAAGCTGAGCGACGGGCAGTTTGGCCATGGCCACAAGCCCAGCGATTACCGTGACGATCGAAATTACAATCGCGACTATCGGCCGACCAATGAAGAATTTTGCCATGGCTACTTCTCACCACTCAGCGCGTTGGCCTGCGTATCTTTAAAGGGTGCCGGTGCCACGGTCATACCATTCCTGACTCGCTGCAATCCATCGACGATGACGTTATCGCCCGCCTGCAACCCGGATTCGACTATCCATTGGTCGCCGACTTGCGGTCCGAGGTTTACGGCCTTAACCGTGACTTTGTTGTCCGGGCCGACCACTCCGACCTGGTAGACTCCCTGCAGTTCGGCGATGGCACGCTGCGGGATCAGGAGTGCGCCCTTGCGGACCTCCGTTACTGCCCGAATCCGGGCATATTGCCCGGGCCGCAGAACATTGCCAGGATTCGGAAACTCTGCACGCACCTGAATGGTTCCGGTCCGTGAGTCAACCTCGCGGTTGACGAGCAGGGCGCGGCCACGCTGCGGATATTCAGTCCCGTCACCGAGAATCAATTGGAGAGAACGGCCTGCGGACTTCCCGGACTTTTCACGCCGAAATCGCATGTAGTCTTGTTCCGCAATGCTGAAGTCAATGTTGATGGGGTCCACGTTTGAAATCGTCGTCATGACCGTTACCGGGGTCATGAGATCTCCGACACCCACCTTCGAGATTCCGGCAATTCCGGAGATCGGCGATGTTACGGTTGTCCAGTTTAGGTTCAGGTTGGCGTTGTCGAGGACGGCCTGATCCGCATCCAGTTCCGCCTTTGCCGCCCGTTCCATGCTCATGGCCTTATCGAGTTCGGCCTGGCTGATCGCCCTCTGCGCCACCAACGGTGTATACCTTTTTACGTCAATCTGCGCTTGCGCCAAAGCAGCCCGCTCGCGCTCCAACTTCCCTTTCGCCTGCTCCACGCTTGCTTGTGCCTGGCGCGAGTCGAGCTCGAACAGCGGCTGCCCCTTATTGACATAGGAACCTTCGGCGTAGAGCTGTTTCAGCAAAAAGCCATCCACTTTCGGACGGATGTCCGCGTCGACATTGCCGAGCATTGAGCCCACCCACTCCTGTTGAATCTCGACATCTTTTTTCACGACGGGTGCGACCGTCACCCCGGGAGGCGGGGGAGCCGGTTTGTCTTCTTTCGAAGAGCATCCGGCAAGCGTGGCGAGCAGGAGCAGAGAAGTAAAGAGCAGCTGTGATGGGTGACGCGAAGAGCTGCAGACGACTCGCTTATTTGAGTGCGTCGGGGCCGATTTCGAAGTTTTTTCACGGTTCGCCGGCAGGGGGTCACAGTATTTGGATTTCGAAGTCATTCGTTTCGCCTCCGGACTGCGGCTGCCACCGTGAATCGGACACCCGGAAAGCGGGCGTCCAACTTCGCTTCAATTACTCACCGAACTTGCAAAGCCTAGCATCGAATCGGTAACGACCCAAGCCATTCGCCAAAGCGGCTGCGGCACAGAGCATATGTGTCCGATGACGGTCGTGCATATTGGCATTTGTGACAGTCACACCTAGGAGAATCCCTATACGCACGCATCTACGATTGCAAGTTCCTGAGGAGAGCGATAAGGCTACCAACCCTCAACCCGGGAAGATCATACGTCTTGAAAATCGGCCACAGGCCGGAGGCATTGGATGCAGCCGACAATCAACGATTCAGTCGTTTTCCGCGGACACCGACATATCAAACGGCCAATTGTCATCCGTTGGCGTCCAGGACTTGTCTGGGTTGTAAAGCTCCATTTCCCTGAAAATCTTTAAGCTATCGGGCCCCAAATCCTTCTGATAGACAACTCCTTCATAGCTGACGATGAAGGATTTGACCCCGTTGACACGATATTCCGCGGGAGTGGCGGCAAGCGCGAAGCCCCCTATCATTGCACTCTCCACAACAAAGTCCATCTTGCCAAGAGGAGCGGCGGGGCCCTGTCCTTTCAAGATCTTGAAAAAATAGCCGTGATACGGCTTGGATTTGTCCGTGTAACCTTCCTGCAAAGCATCTGCGATGCCCTCGGAGATAGGGCCGCCCAGGCTTCCATCCTCATTCCTCCATACCAGTCCATCGTGTTTGCCAGCCGTGCTGATTACCCGCTGCGCGTATTGGTTAACTTTGGCACCATCGTGCTTTTCTAGTGCGTATTCCTTTTGGGCGTCAACGTAACCACGACAGATTTCGATGGCATCAAGTTCGTTGCTGCCAATTCGACGGTAGAGCATCTCCTGACGGCCCGCCTTGGTACCAAACAGCCATTCCCCATTGCGTTTAAGGATGGGAATCGCCAGGGGGAAGTCATCTTCTCCGACGACGAGAGTGGCCCGATTCGGATTTTTGGGGTCAATCATGATCGAGTTTTTCTGTTGTGCTTTCGCGTAAAAAGCGGCTGCAATGTTTTTGTCTCGGACGGGGTCCTCGGAAGCGACCAAATCTTCTCCATCCTTTCCGAGAATCTGCATCAGCACCGGCACATCAAAGTTTTCCGTCGCCTGTATGAATGCATCGGCTGCCTCTTTCGGAGTAGCAAAGGTCTTCTGGTTCTGCGGCGCACCCCCCGTCTGTTGTTGCTGCGGTTGTGTGGTTGAAGCGGAGATGAGCGCCAGCGCGCATGCGAAACCCATCATCCACAATTTTGTGAGTCCATTCCGTGCATGCGAGTCCATCAATTCCGATTTCATTTGCGTTTCCTTCTCCATGATTTGTCTACCTCCGCCGTCCGCCGCCACCGCCTCCACCGCGGGAATTCA